>Ga0326727_10011335_pt1 | contig 20809 bp, 12 predicted proteins | sample MB2enrmetagenome_FD_207643 | JGI IMG/M metagenome (GOLD analysis project Ga0326727, IMG submission 207643) | Lab enriched peat soil microbial communities from McLean, Ithaca, NY, United States - MB29MY | ecosystem: Environmental > Terrestrial > Soil > Wetlands > Peat | place: USA: New York...
CCCGTTGATATTAGAACCACCCGAAAGTTCCGCATAGAATTGCTTGTCCGATTCATCCATGTTCATATTGATTATAGATCCACCGCTTAAATTCGCACCGGTTAATACAGGCATTTTAATTTTTATTTCAATCTTATCGTGAAGATTCCAATCGAAAGAGAAGAAATCCCTTTTAATATAGAATCTTACAGCATTTCCACTCTTCTCAACCCGTAAATATTTAAAATCTTCTTTATCGGTAATAACTTCAATGTCGTAAGAATCTGATTGAGTAACGGTTAAATTCATTCCTGAACTAACTTCAACGGCCGTAAAGCCGGTATAATTATATGTTTTGGTTATTTTATCCAAAGCATATGAAGTAGAAATAAAAAGAATAAACGTGAAAATCATCAATACATGTAAAAAAGTGTCTCTCATTTAGTACCTCCCAGTATAATAATTATTATCATTTAATCCAGTTACAACAAATTAAAGACTAAAGTATTCCTTCTATGGTTACAGAACTGTCGTTAGTCACAAAATTTTACAGTTAGACTTAAAATCCGGTTAAATGGTTGGAGTTAAAATGTAATAACAACAAACTATAAGATTTAGCCCAGTGTGTGTTAATTTTTTACAAATCGAGCATGCAGGGATAATGCAAATCGGCATATTTTCTGAATAGATAATTTTATAGAATCATTGTTTATCTAAATTCATTTTTAATTGCAGCTAAAGTATTATAGACCTCATCAAGAGTATTAACTATTTTATATGGAATATCCGGTCCGGTTATCACATCATTTCTATTAAATACAATTCCGCATGAGGTGTTATTTTTCTTTCCGGGAAGGTCGAGAAAATCTTTTTCATTTACCTGATCATCCGTAACGGCCGCATCAATAATTATTTTTTGGTTTTCAATAGCATCGCTTTTTCTCTGCGTAACAAAGCAAAATTCAAAAATGTATTTGTTGACGGCTATATATTCTACTTTAAGTTTTCCGGCTATCGATTTAACCAGATCGCCGTCATTATTACTTACAATAATAAATCTCCCGAGTTTTTTTGATTTTTCAGCAAATTGGTATGTATTTTCAGAAATGCCGCATGAAACATGAAGAATAGCGCTCTGCTTGTTAATACTACTTAACGGGGTCATTATAGTAAACCAATCATTCAATAGAGACTCAAACGATCTTTTGCCTGTTTTATATTCTATAAGCGGTACGGAGAAATGATCATATATCCCAAGATATTTAGATAATTCTATTGCTGTATGCGGCACCAAAAGGACGTCGTCCATATCGCAGGCAATAACGAAATTTTTGGGGAGGATTTTAATCATATTGTAATCGATTTAAACAATTAATGCCTTGAATACTTTTGATATTATAGACAGTAGTGCATTCCGGATGAATAAAATATTTATGAAGAGGGTTTTTTATTTCCTTTAGGAAGTGTAAAGCTGAATTCCGAACCTTTACCTAATTCCGACTTAACCGAGATTTTGCTTTTATTTAATTGTATAAATTCCTGACATAAAATTAAGCCTAACCCGGATCCTTTTTCATTTTGTGTACCTAATGTTGAAATATCCTGGCCGATTTGAAATAGCCTGCTTATTTTATCCTGGCTCATTCCATCCCCGTTATCGGATACACTGATCAAAACAAATTCTTTTTCTTCTTTCGCAGAAATATTTACTCTGCCGCCAATTTTTGTAAATTTTATTGAATTTGCTATTAAATTTCTCAGAACAGTCTCAACCATATTTAGATCTGCAAAGATATTCAGATTATTATCAACTTCAGTAGTGAGAGAAATTTCTTTGCTTGCTGCATTATTTTTAAATAATTCCGCCGTTTCTTCTATAATATTATTTAAATTTATCAGTTCCGGCGCAAAGCTAATCCGTCCGGTTTTTACTCTTGCCCATTGCAAAAGATTTTCTAAAAGCTCATAGGTATTCTTTGTCGCTTTATAAACATTCACAGCAATATTACTAATCTCCTCCTTGGAAATAACATCTATTCCCTCAACCATATGATTTGAATAACCTAATAATGCCATAAAAGGACTGCGTAAATCATGAGCAATAATTGAGAAAAATTTATCCTTGGTGGCTATTTCAGTATTAAGTTCTTTTATTGTCTTATCAAGATCTTTGGTTCGTTCAATTACACTATTTTCAAGTATTTTATTTCGCTTTTGTATAGAACGTGTTCTTTCTTTAAAAACGATAATGACAATAAATATTGATCCAAGTATCACCGAGAATCTGAACCACCATGTTTCATAGAATTTCGGGATAATAATTATATTTATTGACGCTTGCTTTTCGTTTCTAACACCGTTGCTATTTGAAGCCCTTACAAAGAAAGTATAATTCCCCGGAGGTAAATTTGTATAGGTTGCATTATTCCTTGAACCTACATTATTCCAGTCATTATCAAATCCTTCCAGTTTATACCTGAATGTATTTTTCTTTACATCGAAATAATCAAGAAGAGCAAATTCAAGCGTTATTACCGAATAACCGCTGGGTATTTCAATACTTTTAATACCATTGATCGATTCTTTTAGAATCCCATCTTTAGTAATGGGAACCGATTGATTAAATATTTTTAAATCGGTAAGGACAACAGGGACTTCAAGGTTTTCATCTTTAATACTATCGGGATTAAAGTAAACTATTCCACTTTTACATCCAAAGTATAAACAGCCGTTAAATGACTTTGCGGAAACATTTAATGCAAATTCTAAATCTTTGAGTCCGTTTCTTTTTGTATAGTTAATAAATATTCCTGTTTTCCTATTAAACTTTGACAGCCCTTTTTCGGTGCCAATCCACAATCGGCCTTCATTATCTTCCTGAATTGAAGATATAGAATTACCAGGTAGTCCATCCGATTTTTTATAAATTTTTATCTTGCCTGTTGCCCTGTTATAAGCATTCAAACCATCGCTCGTTCCCAGCCAGATAATACCGTCATGAGATTCAAATATTGTAAACACCCTATTTTCACTTATACGATTAACATTTGCGGAATCTTTCGAAAAAGTTATGAATTTGTTAGACTTAGGATCAAATTCGCTTGCACCTCCGCCATCGGTTCCAAGCCACAGCATTCCTTTGGAATCCTCGAAAACCGTCCAAACAAGATCATTGCATAAACTGTTGGGATTATTAGGATTATGAAATAAGCGATCACATGTACCGTTTTTTCTGTCGAAACGATTCAATCCCCAAAATGTGCCCACCCAGAGAATGCCGGTGTGATCTTGACAAAGTGAGACTATACCATTATTGCTTAAGGAATGAATATCATTATGACTATGCTGAAAAACTTTGAATTCTCCTGTTTTGGGGTTATATCTATTCAATCCACTTTCATTTGTACCTATCCAGATAAAACCTTCTTTATCTTCCATTACGGACATTAAGAAATTTTCATTCAAGCTATTAATATTTCCCGGAATGTGACTATGATGAATTATTTTATTTTTTCCAGTTATTATTTCATCCAATCCTCCAAAAGCGGCCACCCAGATATTCCCTTTTTTATCAATATAAACAGAATGCACCCTATTGCTGTTTAAGTTTTTATTTGATTTTTCATTACCCTGCTGAAAATAATTAAACTGATTGTTTGGCCGGTAGTACTTGCTTAATCCTCCTGAGCTTCCTATCCAGATAAGCCCTGTATTATCTTCATTTATAGAGAGTATTTCATTATTTATGATGCTTAATGGTTTTTCCGGATCATGAAGAATCCTGATAAAATTTCCGGTTTTATAATTAAAAAGATTTAAACCATCTTTTGTCCCAACCCAGAAATCACCGGATTTGTCTTTAAACATTACTGTTACTGAGTTATTGGAGAGAGTATTCGGGTCAGCGGGTACCGAAGAATAGTCGATAAATTTTCCAGTTTCAATATGGTACTTTTTAAGGCCGTTTCCATCAGTACCTATCCACAAATTATTTTCATTATCTTCAAAAAGAGCCTGAATTTCCCTATAGTTAAGTATTTTCGAATCATTTTTTTCTGAAAAAAATTGTTTTATAATTTTGCCGTTTTTTTGCATACAGGTTAGCCCGTTCCAGGTTCCAAGCCATAAATTACCTTTGTAATCTTCCTGAATACACGTAACTGTATTAATTGAATCTTCGTTAAGCCTATCGCTCACTTTTTTTATGACCGTAAAATTATCTTTATCCCTGTTATATTTATTTAACCCGTTAAGCGTACCGATCCAAACCGTGCCGGATTTGTCTTCGAAAATAGAGGTTATATTACTGCTGCTTATACTATTGGGATCATGCGGGTCGTTTTTATACTCATAAAACTGTTCTGATTTTTCATCGTATCTATTTAAACCATCAAGAGTACCTATCCAAATAAATCCTTCATGATCTTTCAAAAGTGCCCAGATAGAGTGGTTGGAAATGCTTTTGGGATTAGATTGATCAGGCAGGAAGATTTTAAAGTTATAGCCGTCATACATATTTAAGCCGTTATATGTACCAAACCATAAAAATCCTTTATCATCCTGAATAATTTTTGTAACAGCGCTAAGAGAAAGTCCGTCTTCTGCGGTTAGATTTGTAAACTGATACTCATTTTTCTGTGCGTATGAGTTAGTGAATAAAATAAATACGAATGGCAGATAACTTAAAGTATCTTTAAACTTAAATAATAGTTTAAAAATTTTAATTAACCGGTGAAATTTCATAACCAGGCTTCTTGCATTTTCAGAATTATTATTTTTCCTTAAAAAAATTCTTTTCTTTCTTAGAACATATTTCATTAAAAATGCTATCAATCCTTTAATTTATATAATATAACTATCGAAATAATTATATAAAGTTTTACAAAAATATTATAAAAAAAGCACATAAAAGTTTAAAAACGATAGAAAAAGAGTATATTTTAGTTAATTGGCATTTTCAGCATTTAATTATACACTGCTTCCCGCATTTTTAAGTTAAGTTTTATTTAATAATCAATACCTTTTAGTGTAAGAATCAATAAAGTTCCGAATTTCGTCCAAACTTTTTACTCCTGAAGTAGCGCCCACTTTCATCACACAATTGGCGCCTACGGCGTTAGCAAATGTACAACATGAAGGGAGATCCCATCCCCGGATAATTCCTGTAATAAATCCGGCAGCAAAAGAATCACCCGCTCCTGTTGTATCAACAGCCTTAATATCACCAAATGCCTCAATATAAAAATGTTCACCTGTTTTGTTCTTAAGAAAACATCCACTTGAACCAAGTTTTATTACGGCTACTTTTACTCCTGCATCCAAAAATACATCTGCAATTTCTTCCGGATTGGATTTACCTGAAATCATTTCAGCTTCTTCACGACTTGGTAGAAAGTATATATGATAAACATGGCTTAATTTGCTGCATCCATTTCCCTGTAGAATCCCAAGAAGTGTCCATTACTGTTATTATCTTTTCCTGCCGGGCTATTTTCAATATTTTTGCTGAAGGAGAGCCGTCAAACCGTGGCATAAGCAAAGCTCCTGCAATAAAAAGAACCTTTGAATTATGTATTATTGAAAAATTGACATCATCAAGCATAAAATCTGCGTTTGCTCCTATATGATGCAAGAATGACCGTTCACCACTTGAACGAATCGTAACTACGGAAGCAGAGGTTTTACTCGTATTACTTACCCATATACCCTCAACATTAACGCCATTTTGCTTCATTTTATCAATAACAAAAGAACCAAATCCATCATTTCCGACTCTTCCAATAACTGCGGTTTTTATTCCAATCTTTTCAAGATCAACCGCTGCATTTGATGCGCATCCGCCACGATTATTCCAAGACATGTAACTTCGTGCATTAGAATCCTATTTTGAACATTTGATATAATTTAAATTTAAAAGATCATTCAAAAGGCAATTATAAAATCTGTTACCGGTTTCTTAATTCTTATATAATATTAATTCCTTCAATTCTAATTTCCGGAACATTTCCATGTGTATCGGAATTATCTAATTCTATTTTAATTATCTGTTTATCTCCCGGCATTAAAGAGACATAATTATCGCTGAAGAAAGCAGGCAATATTCTAATCCTATCTTTATTTCCAATCACGGTTAACTTTACCATCAATGCCGGCGTTTTTGTATTATTTTTAAGTTCAGTTAATAAATACCACTTCCCATTTTTCTTTATAGTTTTTGTTACAACATCAAGTTTTATTTTCGGAAGATTTCTGATTGCCTGAACATTCCCATCCAGCAATCCATTCCAATAAAAATTTTCCGAGATAAGTTCATTTTCTTTTCTCAGCTTCAAACGGATAAAATAGACATCACTTAGTCCATCGATTTTTTCCAGCTTGCAAACATATTTTACATCGTCTACCGGGCAATCAACCCCGAATTTTCTTTTTAGTTTCACCGAACCATCAAGATTCAATAACTCAACGGAAGCCGTTAAGCCGGTTCCGTATTTACTGCTATAGTTTACCACTTCAATGCTATCAGTTAGGGCATTCCATTGAATATGAAGAGGTTCGATTGCTTTTTTACATCCAAAATATGCCGCTGTTGGTTCGAAATAATAATCATAAGTTTGCCAAACAAGAGAAGGCCATGCAGGGTGACTCATCCATAACAGAATCCCCATTCTATGTTTACTTTGCGCTTCAAATATTGCCCGGTATCCCTGATAATTTATCCACTGTGCAAAGGATAACCACTCATTAAGGCTATCTATCTTTCCAAAACTCTCATCCATCAATTGGATAAATGATTCTCCATATTGAGCGCTCTGAAGATTGAAATCATGAATTCCCCACATCCGGTTAATGGGCCATGCAGATGTATCAGGAATCATTTGCCTGAAACTATCCAATGATACTATGTCCGGCATTCCGATTTCGCTATGTAATTTCAGGGTAGCTCTTTTATCAAAATAATATTTTACTGGCATAGCGCGGTAAGGGCCACCGCCGCTGACCAAGCCAAATGCAGAATTTGGAATGTATTTAATTCCGGGCGTAAGCAGCAATACCATTTCTTCAAGCGGTTTTTCTAAAGCATCCGGCGGGTTTCCTTCATTACGTCCGCAGTATAACACTATTGATGGGTGATTGCGAATTCTTTTTATAAAATCTTCTGCATTTTGTAAGAACATTCTATTGTCTTCGGGATTCGGGCCATCTAACGGATTAGCAAGCCAGAAATCCTGCCATACCATAATCCCATATTTATCGCAGGCTTCAAAGAATTCATCATTACCGGTTTGACCTACCCAATTTCGAATCATCGTAAAGTTCATTTCTTTATGATACCGGACAGCGATATCAAACTCCCGTGAACGATAATTGAGGTTCGATTCCGAAAAGCCCCAATTTCCACCCCGTGCAATAAATCTTTTTCCGTTTACCCAAATTCTTAAAGCTCCACCTTCTTCCGAATAAGTCATTTCTCTAATCCCGGTTTTGAATTCTTTCGAATCGGACAATTTCCTATCCGACGTGAGGAATTCGAGCTTCACATTATAAAGATTTTGCTTGCCGTAACCGTTAGGCCACCATAGTTTAGGATTTACAAGATGAAGAGAATGAATTGACGCGGGATCTAAAATTAGTGTTTTTAATTCTAAAGGTGATAGTGAAACAGGTAATTCCAAATTCACATCTCCTAATTGTACTTTCAGGTTTCCGGTAATATTTTCATTTATATGATTATTAATTGAAACCTGGATTTTAATATCCGCAATAGTTGTGTCTGGTAAAGGAAGAACTGCATTTATAAGAGGGTTCTCAATAGTAACCGGGCCGCTGGTAGAGAAAAAAACATCATCCCATATACCTATATTTCGCCCCCGGATTGTGGGTATCCAATCCCAGCCGACGGATGCATGAAAAGTCGGATTATCGAGGCCAAGTTCACCTCCGTTTGCATCATGACTTTGTAATGTTGATTCTTTTACATAGCCCGGCGCATCGTTTTTATGTATCAGGACTGCTATCGCATTTTTCTTTCCGGTGATTAAATCATTGGTTACATCAATCTTAGCGCGTGTAAAAGCTCCTTTTATCTCCCCAATATTTTTCCCGTTTAGATATACATCAGCTTTCCAATTTATGCCGTTAAAATTTAAGTAAATCCTTTTATGCGCATAATTTTTCGGAACGGTAAATTCATCACGATACAAGAAATCTGAATAGAAATAAGAATCGGAGATTAGTAACATATTATCACTATAATTTGGATCAGGGAGAACACCTGCATTACAATATGAAGTAAGCACTGTACCGGGAACCGTTGCGGTTATCCAGTTGCTATCATCATAACCAATTTTTGAGATTTTTTCAATATTATCTTTTACAAAAGAACTACGTTGTAGTTTCCAATTGCCGCCGGATAACTTAAGGTTTCCGTCCTTTTCAATATTGGCCTGCGGATGTGCCAGGGCATAAGTTGCCCCAGTTCCATACACTTCCATTTCACTCAAAATATAGCCATCATTCGCCGATACAGCTTTATCCAACATCAAACGTACATATCTTCCGATAACAGGTTTATTATATTTAATATTGTCTATTAATGATGAACTTAAGGGTAATGCAGAAATATCCCTCCAGGTTTTTGAATCATCGGATACTTGAATTTTTCCGGCTGCAGCACGTTCTAACCAATATAGTTTAATATTGTCAAACGAACATTTAGCGCCAAGATCTACATAAATCCACTCTTGTTCAGAACTTAAACTTTTCCACGCACTTGAAAAATTATAAGGCCCGCCAATATTGCAGTAGTTTCCGTTATTCGTCATTGCAAATTCATTAATAAACCAATTTTTAACATTCGGGGAATTAAATTCTGCACGGTAAAATTTATAATTAACATCTTCATTAAGTATCATCTCTTTTTTGAATACCCTGTAATTTTTAGGGTAGAACGCCCTCCAGAAACCGGTTAATGTGTCACCGAGAAGATCGTTAGCGGTTAAAGTTCCCAGTACCTTCCACTCATTGCCGTTATTGGAACCGCTGACAGTTATTTGCCAGGGCTTAATTTCAGTTTGGGCAGTATCAGTAGATACATTACCGGATAATTTAAAGCCGTTAACTTTCGGTATACCGGAATTGCCAGCTAACTCTATCTGAATCCAAGCATTAGGTCCTATAAATTCTTTCTTCGTCTGAGGATGTCTGTCTATAAAGTATTCACGTTCGTTGCGCGGAAGAATTCCGTCACTTGTTGTTGTTACAATCCAGCCTGGTAATTGTGTTTCGATTATTCCATCGGTAATTAATTGTGCCGTTAAATTATAATCATAACTGCCGGAACAATAAACAGGTTTTAATAACGCAATGTTCCGGTAATTCTTATTATCTGCTTTCATAATAGGAGAAAAATTTTCTTCAGGGTTTCCCGGATAAATGCCAATACCATGATTATAATTCTGAGCCAAGACCCTGATATTTGCATTTAATAGAAGCATTAATAAACATAAAAAATAATTAATTGAAACAAAATCTTTTACAAAAACTATTATCAACCAACGGCTCATCTTCATTATTATTATCCTTATTGTAGTGAAAAGAAACAACTATTAATTTATAAAATATAATTCACCTCAAACTTTGTAATTATTTAAGGTACAAGCAATTGGTTTCTTAGCCCGGTAATAATAAATATCACAAGTTTTCTTGAAGGAAGATTATTAAAATTAATGAGACTTACCGGGGTATATCTATATTAAGGTAATTACTAAAATTACGGCAAAAAAATTGTGAAAAATTTATTTTTCGACGGATAATTCATTATTTTAATACGAAAATAATTGACAATTAAAGAATTGCCCTTGGATTTGCAAGATTTAAACCCAGGGTTATTTTAATTAAAAATATTATATAAAGGAATTAATTGAAGAAATGAATAATAAAGTTTTAAATGAATACCGATTCTTCGATCCCGATAAAACTATAAGAAAAATTGCTTATGAACTTTATTTACAAGTTAAGAATTTGCCTATAATAAGTCCGCATGGGCACGTTGATCCAAAGGTATTAGCAGAAAACAAACCGTTTCCGGATCCCACGGAATTAATACTTATTCCCGACCATTATTTATTAAGAATGTTATATTCACAAGGAATTTCACTTGAATCACTTGGAATCCCTACTATTGACGGCGGCAAAGTAGAAAAAAGTAATAAAAAAATCTGGCAATTGTTCGCCGATAATTTTTACCTTTTTAGGGGGACACCTTCAAGTGTATGGCTTCAATATGAATTTGCTGAAGTGTTCGGTATTCAGGAACAATTTAATTCTCAAAACGCAATGGTTATTTATAACCGAATGAAAGAGAAATTGCAGAGCAAAGAATATCTACCGCGATTACTTTTTGAGAGATTTAATATTGAAGTTTTGAGTACTACAGACGGGGCCTCAGATAGTTTAGAAAATCATAAAAAAATAAAGGAATCCGGCTGGACCGGCAAGGTTATTCCATGTTTTCGCCCCGATGCAATTATTGACATTACATCAGAGAACTGGATTCAGGAAATTGATACATTAAGCAAGTCAAGCAGAGTAGATATTTCTTCTTATAAGAAATACATTCAAGCAATAAAATATAGAAGAGAATTTTTCAAATCGATGGGAGCTGTTTCCACCGATCATGGGGTTGCGAGCCCTTTCACTCATAAGTTAACTGAAAATGAAGCTGAAGAAATATTCCAGAAGGCTCTTAGAGGAATTGCAAACGAAGATGATTCAAAAATGTTTACCGCTAATATACTTATTGAAATGGCAAAAATGAGCATCGAAGATGGACTTGTAATGCAGATCCACCCGGGTGTTATGCGAAACCACAACTTAAAATTATTTTATAAATTTGGCCGAGACAAGGGTGCAGATATTCCTGTTAAAACGGAATACACGAGAAATTTGTTTGAATTGTTAAATGAATTTGGAAACGACAAAAATTTAACCATCATTATTTTCACGCTTGATGAGACGACTTATTCGAGAGAACTTGCACCTCTTGCAGGGCATTACCCCGTTTTAAAATTGGGTCCGCCATGGTGGTTCAATGACAGTATCCATGGAATGGCAAGATTCAGGGAAAATGTAACTGAAATTGCCGGAATTTATAATACTGCAGGGTTCAATGATGATACCAGGGCATTCCTTTCTATCCCGGCAAGACATGATCTCTCCAGAAGAGTTGATTCTAATTTTCTTGCGGGAATGGTTGCAAGACATATTATCTCAATGGACGAAGCTGCTGATCTAAGCAAAGCACTTGCGTATGATTTAGCGAAAAAGGCATATAAAATTTAAATACCGGGAAATGATTGAAAGAAATAGAGGGATAAAAAGATTCACGATACTGATATTGTTTTAGCGGTTTTTGATATACTTGTAAACAAAAGCGGATCAGATAGTTTAGAAAGGAGAATATTGAGTTATTTAGGTAATACCTGCAAATATGCTTAAATAAATGAAATTTATTAATTAGGCAGCCATACTGTGAAGGTTGAACCGGATTTAAATTTACTTTCAAGAGTAATTTTACCACCCATCAGTTCAATCATTTTTTTAGAAAGTGATAGACCAAGTCCGTTCCCCTCATATTCGCGGGCATATCCTTCGCTTGCTTGACGGAAGGGGTTAAAGATTAATGCTTGTTTGCTTTCTTTAATGCCTATTCCTGTATCACTTATTTTAATTACTGCCCAGTTTTTTTCATCTTCATTCGCCTTTTCAATAATAACCGAAATGGAGCCTTTTTTTGTAAACTTAATTGCGTTATCCAATAAATTAGTTACCGACTGAGAAAATAAATCAAGGTCAATCATTACAAATATATTTTCGCCGGGGAATAATTTAAAATCAAGATTCTTTTCAAGAGCAGCAATTTTAAAAGGAGAAGTTATAGTAATAATCTTTTGAGATAAATTGTGTTTATTAAGCTTTACAGATACACTATCGGACTCAAATTTCGACATATATAAGACACTATTTAGCGTATTTAATAATCTTTGCCCGGAAGAATATATACGTTTCGAGAGATCGCAAAGATTGACCTGCTTAATTTCTTCCATCAATATTTTAGAAAAACCCTGAATTCCAATCAACGGAGTTCTAAATTCATGCTGCATATTAGCAAGAATATTAGATTTTATTTTATCTGATTGTTCTGCTTTTTCTTTTGCCGCTAACAACTCCTGTCCTATTTTTATGCGTTCATTAATTTCCTTCTGGAGCTTTTCATTTGCCATTGAAAGTTGAAAGGTCCGTTCTTCCACTCTTTGTTCAAGTCTGTCCCGTGCATCTCTTAAAGCCTCTTCCATTTTTTTAAGATCAGAGATATCTAAGAATGTTTCAATGATGAATTCTTCATCGCCAAGATTTATACCTGCAGTGGTTTTGATTACGGGAATAAAGTTCCCGTCTTTTCTTTTAAGCAGATCTTCTTGTTTAGTATCAATTTTATCGAATTTTTCCAATTCATCTTTTGAGGCAAATAAAGCGTCACAATCCGTTCCAATAATCTCATCTTTTAATACTCCGGCTAATTGTATTGCAGCTAAATTTGCATCCTCTATTTGCATTGTTTTTTTATCAACAATAATAATTCCTGCCTGAACCGTATCTAATATAGATTTCAGCTCTCTTGTACTCTTGACTATTTTATCTGTTCTTGCAGATATCTTGCGTTCTGAAAGTATCTTTGTAATCTCAATTTCATTTACTAAAAATTGGTTTTGCATTAACAACGCATAATAGTTTGAGTATAATCTGCAAAGATTAATAGTCGTATCTTGCCCAGCAATAGATTCTGCAAGGAATAATATTACCAATCCTGAAACTCCCGATAGAACCAATAGAGGGATAATTAAAAAAGCATTACAATGTGTTTCGCACTTAATTTGCCAAAAAGTTAACTCGCCGGAGCTCAGAGCTTTTGCAATACCGCCGTTATTAGCCAATAGCTTGTACGAATTATCCACATCATTTTTATTGATTCCTTCCGTAGAAGCAAGATATTGAAAATCAAAATTCTCCTGATTTATTATATAAAGCGCTGCAGAAGTGCAGCCTTTTATTTTTGTAAATGCTTCCAGCCCTTCCGAAATTATTTGAGGATATGATTTTTGTTGCAGCAAAAGCGGATCTATTCCTGCAATGGCGGAATAAAAATTCTGATTGTCAATATTAGATTCTTTTGGTTCCATTCATTATTGGTACAACATAACCCTAATAGTTTGGTTAAAATCCTCAATTAATTTTTTTTTGATGGATATAAAAAATCCGTTTGGTAATTTTAAAATGTCCCAAACCTTAAAATTCGGTTGGGGAATTAAGTAATCCCCTGTTCTTCCCAAATCCAAAGCAGCAACAAGAATATCCGCAATATGAACGGAAGCAATTAGTTTGCTGGATTGATTTTCTTTTAAACCCGCGTGATGATAAAGGATAGCATCTTGCAGGCCGGAAGGCAGTTTCCATTTTTCAGCAAGTATTTGTCCTGCTTTGCAGTGATTAATTCCTAAAATTTCAATTTCTGCTTCTTCAATGCTGCAATTTTTCTCTATTACCAACTTCAATACTTTTTCATAGTCGCCGGGAATAAATTCTAAAAAAAGCAGTTTTCCTATGTCATGGATAATTCCTGCTAAAAAATAATTCTCAAGTTCTTTTTCACCTATTGCAGTGCCGATTAATCTTGTTGATATTCCGACCCCTATAGAATGGGCCCATAAATCCGTTGGTTTAAAATTTAAAATTATCTTATCTTTAGCAAAAATATTTACAACCGAAAGAGCAAATATTATATTTTTTATTTCATCAAATCCAAGATAAAGTATTGCTTGCGAGATAGTATCTATTCTTCCCCGGAAGCCGTAAAATGGTGAGTTAGCAACTTTTAATATTTTAAATGATGAAACTTGGTCTATGGAAATAATACGGGATAATTTTTCAGGTGTAACTAACGGGTCTTTAAGGGCTTCCGAAATCGATGAATAAATAGTAGGAAGAGTTTGTAATTTATTCACATTTTGTAATATCTTATCCAACACATTCATATCAACTTATTACTTCATATTCTTTTTTAATAATTCACTTAAGGCCAAATTATAAATTTCTTCCTCGTTGAAATTTCTAAAGTTCCATGTTAAACGTTTCTTAAGCTGATCTTTTGCATTTGAAACTGCATCTTCATCAAACAGCTGTTCTGATTCTTCTTCACTATCTTTTACGTAGACACTTTGTATGCCCCAAAGCATTAAAATATTTTTATGCCTTTCTTCCAGTTTAATATTTTCAGCCAGCATAACCTGCCCGAACTTATTTTTAACCGGAGTGGCTAATTCCATACCTTCTTTTAGTTCATCTATAAAGACAATTTTGGGCATTGGGATATTTTTTTTACATTAATATATAAATAATTGTAATTTATGGTAATTGGATTCATAGACCTAACTCATTTTCGAAATAAATTTATAATAGTTTATCCTATGTAAAGATTCTTCAAATATTTAAGATTTACAACATGAATTTAAGACAGGATGGATATTATAGTATACTGGAATTGTGATGTATGGAATAAAACATTTAAATTTGTCACTTACTGATTCGTAAGATTTAAGCTCTAAAAGCTTCTGTTGCGGAAAGGTATTTCGGAATTGATTTTCCATAATATTCAATTAAAGGACACGATAATATCATGAAATTTAGGCAGCTCCTTTCCGTATTCCTGCTATTTTCTGTTTCACTTCTTGCCCAGGATAAAGATATAAAAGATACCGTAAAAACATATAATTTAGATCCTATAACTGTAACAGCAACTCAAACGGAAATTCCGCGAAGCTTAGTTTCGCCTTCAATCAGCGTTGTTTCATTGGAAGAAATAAAAGCAAACCCGGATAAATCAATTTTTTCTCTTATCAGCCAGGAAGTTCCAGGTGTTTTTGTAACAGAGCGGGATGTGATGGGATTCGGAGTAAATTCTGCAGCAGGTCAAATTAATATACGCGGTATAGGAGGCAGCCCAAATAATGAAGTTCTAGTTTTAATCGATGGTAGTCCTCAATTTATGGGTTGGTATGGCCATCCGATAGACGATAGTTATCTTTCGACAAATATTGAGCGTGTGGAAGTAATTCGCGGCCCTGCATCGATGTTGTACGGCTCCAACGCAATGGGTGGTGTAATTAACATTATTACACATACATCAGAACAAAACGGAGTGTCCGGCAATGCGTCAATTTCATATGGAAGTTATGATGCCGAGCAGTATGGCGCCCACCTTGGTTACCAGCAAAATAGCTGGAATATATTAGGGTCATTCACGCATGAACATACCGACGGCTCACGCCCATGGTCCGAATATACAGCTAACAGCGGCTATTTGAAAACTTCCTATCATATAAACGATCAATATCAATTTTCATTCGATGGGAGTTTGACACAATTTGAAACTTATGATCCAGGAACAATTTATTCTCCGGATACGAATAACTGGCAGCACATCGGCCGCGGTTATTTTGGTGCATCATTTGAAAATGACTATGGATTTTCGAAAGGAGGCATCCGAATGACATACAATTCCGGCCGCAATGAGTTATCTCCATACGACGAAAATTTCAGTTGGGTATCGAATGACCATCTTGCAGCCATAAATTTATATCAAAAAATTATGCTTTTTGAAGACAATACGATTACCGCCGGAATTGACTTTCAAGAAAATGGCGGAACAGCTTCCAATTCGTTGGTTAATTTCGGAACACAGTCTATCCGGGATTATGCCGGGTATGCTAGTATGCAGCAGAATTTCCTGGATCGTTTATTGGTAAATGCAGGCATCCGATATGCTCACAATAGTTATTTCGGAGATATTATTGTTCCGCAAGCCGGTCTGAATTATCAATTTGATCAAGAAACATCCTTTCGCGCATCGATAGGTGAAGGATACAGAGCACCTCAGGTATTTGAGTTATTTCAATTATCACCGGCTGAATCTAAATTGAACCCGGAAGAACTATGGAACTATGAAGTAGGCGCTTCCCGTACATTTGGCCAGAGGGCAATAGTGGATATTGCCGGGTTCTTAATAGATGTAAAAAATACAATCATCGATCAATTTTATTCAATGCATTCTTTTAATTCCGGCGGCTCTCACTATGGCGGTGTGGAGGGTTCCTTGCAATGGTTTATTATGAACAGTTTAAAAGCAAATGCAAATTATTCATTAACCGGTAATACAGAACAAACTGTCTCTGTCCCTAAACATAAAGCATATTTAGGCGTCGATTACAGTTGGAATATTTTTACAGCATCTCTTAGTGCACAATATATTCATTCAATCAATGGATTGAATACCACAACAGGTTCAATTGAGAAGCTCTCGGATTATGTAAATGTTGAAGCAAAGATCGGCACGCAAATTATTGATAATATCTCCATTTTATTTAGCGTGCGAAATTTATTAAATCAATCTTATCAAACAATATATGGCTACCCTATGCCGGGGAGAACTGCTAATATTAATATGAATCTGCAATTATAAAAGCGAAGAGAAAATGCACTTTAATGTGTATGCCGGCAATTTATTTTACTATTGCTGTAAAAGTTTAAAACGGTAAAAGTCTCCTTTGGCGGCCATCAATTGATCATGAGTGCCGGATTCAATGCATCTGCCGTTCTTCATTACAACGATTTTATCAGCATCTTTAATAGTTGAAAGGCGATGAGCAACAATTAAAGTTGTCCGCCCTTTTATTAAGCGAGCGAGCGCCTCCTTTATCAAAGATTCCGAAAGTACATCGAGAGAGGAAGTAGCTTCATCCAGCACAATAACTTTGGGATTACGAATAAACGCTCTAGCTATTGCAATACGCTGGCGCTGCCCATTGGATAATCTTGCACCCCCTTCACCGAGGCGGGTATCAAGTCCTTGCGGTAATTTGGAAACAAATTTTGATGCATTTGCAACATCAAGGATATCCCAAATTTCAGTGTCGTTTATTTTATCCAGGCCGTACATAATATTTTCGCGAACCGACCCGCTGAACAAAATTGTATTCTGGGGAACCACGGCAAGGAATCTTCTGTACAGCCGAAGATCCAAATCCTGCATGTCTTTTCCATCAAGAAGAATTCGCCCTTCCGATGGCCTTCTGAATCCCATTACAAGATTCATCAAAGTGGACTTACCCGACCCTGATTCGCCAACAAATGCAACAGTTTCACCTGGATGTATTTCAAGCGAAAAATTACTAACGGCGAACTGACTGTTTTTTTCGTATTTGAAGCTCACATTATCAAATATAAAATGTCCTTTGACTGAAGTAATGGGGAGTTTCCCCTCATTTTGTTCGATATCGGGGCATTCGAGAACTTCACCAATTGAGCGTATTGACTCAAAACCTCGCGCAAGATCCGGATATGAATTGAGGATTAAGTTAACCGCGCCTACAATCATTGCAAAATAACTTTGGAATAAAACCACTTCACCGACGCTGATTTTTTTATTGAATGCCAGTATTGAAGTGAACATTAAGCAAATGAGCATAACTATCTGGAATGAGGTCCAGGAACTAGCGCCAAACAATGCTCCTATAACTTCAAGATGAATTCCTTTTCGTTTTACTCTTTCTAATTGAGAGTTCATTTTGGACAGCTCAAGCTTTTCCACTCCATGTGCGCGAGTAATTGGTATCATCTGAATCATCTCCACTACACGTACAGAGAGCGATTCGATCTCATTCCTGTATTCTATATTGCGAGCCGTCATTTTTTTAGAAAAAACAAATATCAGACTCGATGCAATGGGTACGGAAAAAATATAGAACAAAGCCACTACAGGTTGCCTCTGAACCGTTACGGAAAAAGCTACAATAATAGTAAGTATAGCAGGGAATGCGGAATTCATAAGATTGCGGGAAAGTATTTCTAATGTTTCCACATCGCGTAGAACTTTTGTCTGAAGCCTGCCCGATTGAAAATTATCATGGAATGAAATAGAAAGCTCTTGTAGGCGCCTTACTATCGATGACCTCAATCTAAGCTGCATAGTATTGAGCGCGCCGCTGAAAACCCGCACATAAAGAGTGTGGGTACCGATATTTTGTAATATTATAAAGAGAAAAATTATTCCTATAATCCACAGATCGTGGATAGAGTATTTTTTAGTATCGCTTATTATATCTATCATTCTTGCGATAATAACGGGAAGAATCCACACGGGTGAATTCTTTATTGCAAAAAGGATAATTGATAAAACAATCTTCAGATACTGACCGTGATACAGATAAATCAATTTTCTGAAAGGGCTTGCATTGTGATATTTAAATTCAAGGGGAGATAAACCGGGTTCCAATATTTCGTCTCTAAACTAACGGATTAAAATAAATCAGGCTTATTTATATGTTAAATTCACCTCAAATATTGGCAAAAAAAAATTCTGAAACAAATTTAAATGCCTAAAAATACCGATTTGTGTCAGTTTAAAAGCAATGCCGGAATATAATTTAATTTATACTCCGGCTGAATAATAATATTAAATAATTATGTCGCATTTCAATAAGATACCAATTACTTCAAATTAATGGTACTTTTAACATCTTCAAAAGACATAGGTTTAGAAATTATTTTAAGCTGCCTATCAACCAAAAACATTGTAGGTGTGGCATAAATAAAATAATCGGTTGCAGCTTTCCCCTCCCATCCTTTGAGATCTGAAACATTTATAAAGGACAATTTATTATCTTTTATAAAATCAGTCCAGTCTTTCCTGTTAGTATCAATAGAAATTGAGAAAATTTCAAAATTCTTTTCATACCGGTTTTCATACAATTCATTCAACTTTGGCAATAGATCTTTACAATGAGGGCACCAACTTGCGTAAAAAACAATTAATGTTTTCTCAACCGCAATTTTATTTAATTCAATCTTGTTCCCCGCAGAATCCGCAAGGGCAATATTGGGAACAACACTGCCGTTCTTAAAGGATTTTACCTGTTCGATACGGCGCTTTATAACTCCTTCTGTTTTAAGATCAAGGCATATGTCGTCTTTTATAACATAATTTTCTACTATGTAATCCAATACTTTATCAAATCCAAATTTTTTAAATCCGTCAATCAAATATTCAACAACCTGCCTGTAAACGAGTTGATTCACTTTAGCTTTGTTGAGAATAGAATCAACTGCATATATAAATTCATTTTCAAGTAAATCAAGAGGTAAATCAGGATCACGGTAATATGATAAATATTCAATCGTTTTGTTTGTAAAAGCGTCGGAATAAATAAGAGAACTGTTATCAAAATCAACATTATCTAAAGCATGAGCTTTTAGATATGACAGTTGTTGCTGCGGTTGAATCGAACTATCAACAACCGGAAGCCGGGAAGAGCGGATGTATTCTGCAATAAAAGAGTTTGGTTTTTTTTGAGAAGTAATATTTACAAATTGCATATAACCGTTTTGTATTTCATTAAGTTTTTTCTTTGTTTGTTTATAATATTCATCATCTTCGGGATAGCGGGAAAGTATAAACCGGAGCAGTTCTGTTTTTGTCTTGTATTCCTTGTTCAGTTTAATAAATTGGTAATAAAGCTTGTTACTTGTTGAAGAAATAATATCTATGCTATCCAATATATTATTGACATCTGTTTTTATTTTTACATCTTCTCCGTCATAGAGAAAATTTATCCATCTTTCGGGGATATTACCGGGTTGTGTGCCGCCAAAAGAAAAGCGATAAAAACCGGTGTTATATTTATTATTATCCAAAAAAAATCTATAATTTTCGTTATCACCGGCAGAGAGTGAATCTATTAATACAATTTTTTCACCGCTTAACCGTGATAAGAATGATTTGCCATTATAATTAGATAAGTGAATTTCGATTTGTTGAGCATGACAAGGTGCGGTAATAATAACGAATATTAAGAGAATTATGTATTTGATTTTAGGCAGTTCCATTATTCTCGCGAATTATTAAATTGACTCAATGTTATTGTGTAAATTCTTCTACCAATGTGATAAAAAATCAGAATTCGACTTAATTGCTCAGGTTAATGTAAAAAGAAAAGTAACTTAATCCTTTACGCAACGAACGCTAAACCCGAATTCCTTCATAAAGTCAGATACAAAGATTTTGGTACCGGTATTTGTTAAGCGCAGGAAATAAGCAGTAGTAGGATCGCCTTCCGAAGAACTCCAAAAGCGAGCGTATGTATTAATACCGTCGAAATAGCCATCGAAATGACGAAAGCCTTCCAATAATGCGGAAAAACCACTTTTATTCGTCCCATCTCCATCTCCCAATCCTTGTCCTTTTGCCTTCAAAGAATTCCCCTCCAGGTTAACCGTTGATTCTAATGTTTGGAATTCATCACTAGACGGAATATGCCATCCAGAGGGACAAATACCTTGTATACTTTCAGAGCTATATTTCATTGCCTCATCCCATTGATACAATCCACCAAAGGTTGTGCAGTTAGCTGAATCATCATTATAACAATATTTTTCAATAATCTTATTATCCGTTTGAGCCATACTTCCCGGTATCATAGTACCAACGTTAAGGTTTTCTTTTAACCAGCATTGATTACCAATTTTTACCGTGTGATAAGTCTGACCGGCATATTGTATAGTACTTATACCACATTTAAAATTAACACTATCAGTACTTTGTGCGGATACAGTTTCAATTATAATTACTAATGCCGCAAGTAAAATTATTTTAACCATATCTAACCTCGTTCTATTTAGTTGGTTTATAATATTCAGCTAATATACATACTAAGATTCAATT
>Ga0326727_10011337_pt1 | contig 20801 bp, 15 predicted proteins | sample MB2enrmetagenome_FD_207643 | JGI IMG/M metagenome (GOLD analysis project Ga0326727, IMG submission 207643) | Lab enriched peat soil microbial communities from McLean, Ithaca, NY, United States - MB29MY | ecosystem: Environmental > Terrestrial > Soil > Wetlands > Peat | place: USA: New York...
TCTCTACCTTGGAGGGCTCGATCGGAATCCTCCTCTGAAGGGAGGCAAGCCGGAAAGGAAAGACATATAAGTTGAAATGCCGTATTGCGGCGCGGGGTCGATTTGGGTAGCGATGGGAAGAGGTGTTTCAGAGCCAGGATGTAGTTTTGGTCGAAAACGCGATGGATGTTGGTGGTCAGACAGGCGCGGATGGCTTGGTGAGAGGGGAGCATCTGCGACGCCAATAGTCGAAGCTTGACATGAGAGTCTGCTAAGGGTAACGTGGGCAAAATTACCAACGAGGGCGGTTTCGGTTTCCTGTGAGGAAACTGGTGTGCAATTTCAGGACATACGGACCAGAACGATGATCACATTGGCCGAAGACGCAGCCAGCGCGGCGGCGCCCGAACTGGATGAAGAGCGGCTGGCATGGCTGGCGCTGGCGCTGGCGCCGGGGCTGGGGCCGAAACGGATTCTGGACGCGGTGAAAGAGCTGGAGGCCGCGAGCCAGATCTTCAGGCTGCCGCTGACGGCGCTCGAAGGGTTGAGATTTCCGGCCGAGGCGGCGCAGTTCATTTTCGATGGCAAGGCTCGGCAGGCTGCCGAGGCGGAGTGGGCGCGGGTGGCGGCGCAGGGGGCGACGGTGCTGACCTGCGGCTGCGCGGCGTATCCGGAGCGGCTAAAGGAGATTTACGATCCGCCGCCGGTGCTTTGGGTGCGCGGCAGGGCGGAACTGCTGGGCAGACCTGGAATCGCGGTGGTGGGCACGCGGCATCCGACGCCGTACGGTTCGGGAATGGCGGAGATGCTGGCGCGGGATCTGGCGGCGAGGCGGCTGCTGATTATCAGCGGCATGGCGCGGGGTGTTGACTCGTGCGCGCACAGGGGAGCGCTGGCGGCGCGCATGCCCACGGTGGCGGTGTGGGGCACGGGCATTGACGTGGTCTATCCCAAGGAGAACAAGAAGCTGGCCGAAGAGATTCTGGCGCAGGGCGGAGCGATTGTGAGCGAGTTGCCGATGGGGACATTTCCGGCACCGCAGAACTTCCCGAGGCGCAACCGGATCTTGAGCGGGCTGAGTGTTGGGGTGCTGGTGGTGGAGGCGGCAGAGAACTCCGGCACGCGGGTGACCGCGCGCTGCGCCGCCGAACAGAACCGCGATCTCTTTGCGGTTCCGGGCAACGCGACGAGCAAGGGTTCGTGGACGCCCAACACGTTGATCAAGCAGGGAGCCAAGCTGACAGCCACATGGGAGGATGTGTGGGAGGAGCTGCCCTCGCAGGTGCGGCTGGAACTGGAGGCGGAAGCGCCGGCTGAATCCAAATCGGAGACCACGGCATCTCTATTGCCAGATCCGGTTCTGCGGCCCGAGGAGTCGATCGTGCTGGAAGTTCTGCACGCGGACCAGAGCCTGCAGATTGACGAGATTCTCGAGTTTTTGGAGACGCAACTGACGTCTTCCGAGGTTTTCACAGCGCTTTTCGAGCTTGAAATGGCGGGACGGGTGCGCTGCCTGCCGGGCAAGAACTACGTGCGGACGATGTGAGGGAAAGAGCGTTTGATAGAGTTACAGATTCTTCCAGAACAGGGTTACGAGCTAGGTGCCTGAAAAAGCTGTTACTTAATGTTACCAAAGAAACTTCGACTTACCGCATGGAAAGATAGATGTCTCAGATAAACTTAAGGGGTCACAATGTCCACAATTGGGTTCTCCAGAGAGGAGTCTTTGGAATGAGATTGCTTACAGCGAAGGGATGGACGAGGTTTGCCTTGATGGCGGTCATTGGCGCAGGTGCGGCTTCAGCTGCCTATGGAGACAATTTCGTTGTCACATATGAGCCGGCGGGGGTCGAGACGCCCAATGTGACGGCGTTGTGCGCAGGGACCTCGACGGCTGGCTCGACATGCTGGGTCGGCGACGAGCAATTCCTTAGCACTGAGACTTTCAAATCGGGACAATCGAATGCCGCGACTTTCCAGAATCTCTCGAAGGTCGGCGTCACGACCGGGGCAATAACGGGAAGTTACACCCAGGGTCTGGTTCTGACCGGCGCAAACCAATATGGTGGGGCAGGCGGGACCGGTGATTATGCGGAGGTGAAAAACAACTTCACATATACGAGCTACACGCTCACGTTGGGTCATTCCGGGAGCCTTACCGGGGTCAACTACTTTGGGCTGTGGTTCTCGGCGCTAGACGCCGGAAACGACCTGAAGTTTTACGACGGGAGCACTCTCGAGTACGACTTCACGCCGGCGAAGTTCATGAGCCTGGTTGGCACGTGCCCAACAGTGAACGGCGTGACCAACGCTTTTTGCGGCAACCCAAGCGACAAGTACGCGGACTCCAACGAGCAATTCGCCTTTCTGAACTTCTTCGATGCGGGCGGCGACATTACCTCGATCGTTTTTACCGAGACCTCGTCTGGAAGCAGCGGAGCAGGATTCGAATCTGACAACCAGACCGTCGGATACATCGATCCGATGACGGTGACGGGCACGGTGATTAGCGATACACCTGAACCAGGCACGTTCGTTCTGCTGTCGATTGGCGCGTTCGCGTTCATTCTGTTCAGGCGGCGACTCGCTTTGAAGGGAATGAACTAGGGGCGATTGTCTCTGATTGAAGCTTTTGCTTTGATAAATGGCCCAACTGTATTCGCGGCGGTTTCATTTTCCGTCCCAGCGACGAGGATTTGCAGCGGGAAGCCAGTAAGCAATGCCAAGGAACGGGCTTGCCTCCGCGGGCAGTTGATTTGGTCTCGCTTCAGACGGGCCTGCATCGCCACCGCTTGCATGCCGTGAGGATCTCTGGTCACCCGGTCGGGACGATGGGCAGTCCGTCTTTTTCTTTCCTGGACGTGGATGAGGCTCGACAATTCCAACGTGTGGGTGTGGGTTTGGTTGAGTGCTTCCGCCAGAACTCTCTCGCGGATTCTTCTTCCCCTCCATTGTCTTGCCCTTGGTTACCGGTTCGGCTGAAGCTCAAACTGCTGTTTATAAACGGAATCATGCAAGCTAAGACTGTGCATGGCGGCGGAGATTCTGCGCCAAATCGGGCGAATGGGGGAGAAAAAACAGACTTGCGAGTGGAAACGAAGCGGTGTTCCATGGTAGGGTGCAACTTTTGCGGGTGATTTTTCCTGACGGGGAAATCGGCCGGGCGTGCGGGCGCAATTTCACAGCCCTCGAACACAACAAAACAGAGCCGCGTCGTGTTCACGAGGCCTGACAGGTTAAAGTGAAACTGGAAACAAGGATGGCAATGAACAAATCACTAGTGATCGTCGAGTCGCCGGCCAAGGCCAAGACGATCGAGAAGTATCTGGGCAAGGGCTTCGAGGTTCTGGCGTCGGTGGGTCACATCATGGACCTGCCGAAGAAGGAAATCGGCGTGGAGCTGGAGCATCGCAGCTTCGAGCCGACTCTGATTGTTTCTCCGGGCAAGGAGAAGGTGGTGGCGCAACTGAAGCGGGCGGCGGGCAAGGCAGACGAAATCTATCTGGCACCCGATCCTGACCGCGAGGGCGAAGCGATTGCGTACCATCTGGCGCTGCAACTGGGAACCTCGGCGAAAGAGAAGAAGAAGATTCGCCGCGTGACCTTCAACGAGATCACGAAGAAGGCCGTGCAGGAGGCATTCAAGCATCCGCGTGACCTGGACCAGAACCTGGTGGACTCGCAGCAGACGCGGCGCGTGCTGGACCGGCTGGTGGGCTATCAGATTTCGCCGCTGCTGTGGAGCAAGGTGCGGCGGGGGCTTTCGGCGGGGCGCGTGCAGACGGTGGCAGTACGGCTGATTGTGGAGCGCGAACGGGAGATTGGCGCGTTTGTGCCAGTAGAAAACTGGACGCTGGACGCCATCCTGTACCCGGAGAAGCAGAAGGAAACGAAGCTCAAGGCGCGCTTTATCGGCATCGATGGGGAGCCGGCGCGGGTTGCGAGCGGCAAGGATAAGGACGGCAAAGAGCAGTTCATCAACAACGCGCTGCCGGACAAGAAGTCGATGGACGAGGTGGTGGCTGCGCTGGAGAAGGCGCAATGGTCGCTGGCTTCGGTGCAGTCGACGGAGAAGCAGAGAAGGCCGCTGCCTCCTTTTATTACCAGCCAGATGCAGCGCGACGCGGCGAACAAGCTGGGCTTCAACGTGCGGCGGACGATGGGCGTGGCGCAGCGGCTTTATGAGGGCATCGATCTGGGCGACGAGGGCACGGTCGGTCTTATCACTTATATGAGAACGGACTCGCCGCGCGTGTCGCCGGAAGCGATTGCCGGAGCGCGGGAAGAAATTGCCAAGCAGTTGGGGCCGAAGTATCTGCCGGCGACGCCGAATGTTTACAAGGGCAAGAAGGCGGCGCAGGACGCGCACGAAGCGATCCGGCCCACCGACGTCTTGCGGACTCCGGACTCGATTGCGCGCTACCTGACCGAGGAACAGCTCAAGCTGTACCGGCTGATCTGGCAGCGGTTTGTGGCGTCGCAGATGGCGCCGGCCGTGTATGACGTGACCACGGCGAAGATTGCCGCGGTGAGCGCGGAAACCGGGAAGACGTACGACTTCCGCCTGAGCGGGTCGGTGTTGCGCTTCGACGGCTTCCTGAAGATTTACGAGGTTGAGGAAGACAAGAACGAGGGCGACGAGGCGGCCAACAAGCTGCCGAACCTGGACCACGTGAAGAAGCTGGGGCTGGACAAACTGGACAGCGAGCAGCACTTCACCCAGCCGCCTCCGCGCTACAACGAAGCCTCGCTTGTGAAGGAGCTGGAAGAGCGGGGAATCGGGCGGCCGTCGACCTATGCGTCGATCATCAACACCATTCAGGACCGCGAATACGTGGTGAAGCATGGCGGGTCGCGCGGGCGCTTCTACCCGACCGAGATCGGCGTGGTGGTTTGCGACCTGCTGGTCAAGAACTTTCCGTACATCTTCGACATTACGTATACGGCCAAGCTGGAAGAAGAACTGGACGAGATCGAAGAGGGCAGCGAGAAGTGGACCGACCTGCTGAACGGCTTCTACGGGCACTTTGAGGATGAGCTCAAGGACGCCGACAAGAAGATGGAAGACATCAAGCGCATGGAAGTGAAGACAGACGAAAAGTGCGATCTGTGCGGTGCGCCGCTGGTGTTGAAATGGGGCAAGTTCGGCAGCTTCTTTGCCTGTTCGACCTATGACAAGAAAGACAAGTCAAGTTGCACGTTTACCAAGGAGAACATCGCCGCCAAGCCGGACATGAACACGCCGGAGGCGCAGGAGGCGGGGGAGACCGAAGAGTATTGCGATAACTGCGGCCGGGTGATGGTGCTCAGGCGCGGGCCCTTCGGGATGTTCATGTCGTGTCCAGGGTTCAACGAGGATCCGCCTTGCAAGACATTCCGCAAGCTGAGCCAAAAGCAGCAACAGATACAAGCGGCGCCCAAAGCGACCGGGGAAGACTGCCCGCAGTGCGGTAAGCCGCTGGTGCTGCGCCAGGGAGCCTATGGGGAGTTTGTGTCGTGCTCTGGCTACCCGAAATGCAAGTACGTGAAGCAGAACATCATTGAAGGGATGAAGTGCCCGAAATGCGGGCAGGGCGACCTGGCTGAACGCAAGGCGCGCAGGGGCAACATCTTCTGGGGCTGCACGAACTATCCGAAATGCGATTTCACGTCGAATTACAAACCAGTGGCGGAGAAATGCCCGGAATGTGGCAGCCCGTATCTGGTTGAAAAGACGCAGAAGTCCGGGATATTCGTGGAATGTCCGAACAAGAAGAAGGCCGCCGGGGAAGAAGCCGCGCCGAAGAAGCGCGCCAGCAAGAAGGCCGCTGCGGCGGAGAGCACGGTGACGTGCAGCTATTCGAAGCGCATTGGAGACGCGCCGCCGCCGCCAACGGCCGAGACGCACGGGCCGGTGGTGGAAGAGAAGCTTGAGGAGAGTGTGAAGGCTGTCGCGCAGCCGGCCTGAGACAACTTCAGGCAGTTGATCCGGCAGTAGACGAGTTTCTCTTGACGCCCCATTCTTTCCGCGCAAAACGCGAACAGGATGGGGCGTTGGTTTATTGTGCCATCATGCCCGATCAATAAGGTCCCGTGGCGAGGCCCGGTTGGGCGGCTTGTCTCAAAGCCCTGAGGCCTTTCCACCAGGGCGCATCACTCTTTGTTGTGCAATCAAAGAAAATTTTAAAAAAGTCCTAAACTTTCTCAGGCTACTGCCGATAGGTGATACGGATGTGTATCTGCGTCTATGGAAGGGGACATCTTGTCAGTATCCGGTATTTCATCTGCTTCACTGCTGGATAGCGCGCTGGCCGCCGCTTTGGCTGCGACCACAAGCACAAAATCGGCCAGTTCCGTCAATTCCACAACTGCGAGCACGACGTCCGCTGTTGCCACCACCTCAGACAGCTTGCTGAATACCCTCACGCAGGACATGGTTTCACTGCTCAAGGCGCTGGCCGCTGGGGATACGTCCTCCGCCAAAACCGACCTGAATCAGCTTAAGAAAGACCTTGCGGCTGAGGAAGCAACATTGGCGACGCAGTCATCCACCACTTCTTCCGACAATCTCACGAAAGACGTGACGTCGCTTCTCAAGGACCTTACCTCTGGAAACACCACTGCGGCAAAGGCGGACGCGACCAGTGTTCAGGCTGATTTGAAGGCTGAGGATGCCTCGAACACGTCCAGCAGCCAGACCCCGAGCCCGCTGGAGAACTTGATCGACAAGATTGCCACTTCGCTCAGTTCCGGAAGCACTCAGGGCGCACTGCAGGATCTGGCCAGCTTTCTGGTGCAGAATGGACAGGGAACGGGAAGCCTCGTCGATACAATCGCGTAGAAACTGTCGGGCCAGGACTCGTGCGAGCGTAGTTCAAAGAGTATCCGGCAATGCCGGATCCATTCGAGATTGCGTTGCGAAAGACTGTCAGGCGACGGCTTGGGGCAGAATCCGTTACGATGAGGCAGCGGAGAGACCCTTATGGAACGTATGCTTGCAACCCCGGAAGATGCCGAGATCATTCTCAGGCTCTATGAATTGCGCACGGAAACGGTGATGCGCCAGGCGCGCGCGTGGATGACGGGCGAGTTCTGGCCGGCGACGGCCGAGGAGTTCTTTGCCGTGGCCGAAAACCCGGCTGATCCGCACAATGCATGGCTGCGCCAGGTGATTTCCTACTGGGAGATGGCCGGGGCGTTGGTGGTTCATGGGGCGGTTTCGGCGGAGCTTTTTGTGGATTCCAACGGCGAGGGATTTTTCCTTCTTGCCAAGTTTGCGCCGATTCTGGAGGCGATCCGAGAGAAGAATCCCGGATTTCTGATCAAGACCTCGGAGGTGGTGAATCGTTTTTCCGCCGCCGCCGCGCGCTATGAGATGGTTCTCAAGAACGTGGAAGTCCGGCGCAAGACCCGTTCGGCCGGACAGGGGGCCCGCAGCTGATTTTTTGAATCGGGATGGTGAAATTTCTTGTCGAACACGGTACGAAGGCGCATGATGGAAGCGACCTGAGGACCGTCAGTTTGCTGGAGGTTTCTTATGAAACGTGTTGTAGCCTTGCTGGCCGTAGTTCTTGGCATGGCCACGATGGTAGCCGGCGCTAGCAGTTCGACCAAGATCAATGGCTGGATCTCCGACTCAATGTGTGGCGCCAAGCATCTAGGCACCAATCCGGAGTGTGTGAAGAAGTGCATCGAGAGCGGGAAGGCTCCGGTGTTTGTGGACGAGGCCAAGAAGGCAGTCTGGAGCATCGACAACCCAGAGGCGGTGAAGGCCTTCTACGGAGAGCATGTAACCGTGACCGCGACCACAAACCAGGCGAAGAAGAGTGTCCACATCGTCACGATCACCGAGGCCAAGTAGGGACGAAGCCCCTTCGGGCTTCCGCAGAACTCGCCATCGCGGAGAATCTCTGATAATGTCATATCCGTCACTCTTGCCGGAAGTGCTTCTGAATCCGGCGTAGAGTAGAATTGTTTGACCGGAACAAGCCATGGCACAAGCAATCTGGAATGGCAGAGTCATTGCCGAAAGCGACAGAACGCAGACGGTTGAGGGAAATGTTTATTTTCCCGAATCCAGCCTAAAGCGCGAGTATTTTCGCCCGAGCAGCACTATTTCACTCGACCCCAACAAGGGGCAGGCCCGTTACATGAACCTGCTGATAGACGGGCAGGATAACCCGGACGCGGCGTGGTACTATCCAGACCCGAATCCGATTGCGCGCAAGCTGAAGGGCTACGTTGGCTTTTGGCGGGGCGTGGAAGTGGAAAAATAACCGAAACCTCATCATGGTTGACGCGGAGTAGCGGCGATTCCGGAGGGTGGCTTCGACTTCCATTTCAAGGTCGGAGATTCGCCATCCGAGGTGCCGGCGGCTGGGACGGTTGGCTTGCGCTGGTTCGCAATATTCTCAAGCGAAGGCACCGGAACGCATTGGCGAGGATGGGAGTTCCGGCGGCTCGTGTGATAAAGTTGCGCCATGGGATTCAAGGGTTTGGCGACATTGGCTGTTGCACTGCTGGCCACCGCGCAGGCGTTTGGGGCAGTTCCAGCCAAGACGAACAATTCTTCCGGCGCGATCCGCCAGACGCAGTCCCATTCGACCTCGGAAGTACCAACTAATGCGACTTCTACCGCTGCTGGGCAGCAAAGCGCGGCCAGCCCAAGCCAAGGAGTTGGTAGCGAAGGCGGCGCGACGGATTACCAGCCGCAGCACATCACCATTGCCAATCCGCCACCCGTGGTGATGCCATGGACGATGCACGAGCGAATCCTCTGGGGAGCCGATTTGGTGCTTGTCATTCTGGGATACGCGGGCATCATGATGTGCGTTTCCCTGCTGAAGAAGATCGACCGGCAGACGGCGTACGCGGAAACCGCAGCCGATGCGGCTGCTGCGAGCGCTCAGGCCGCATTGTTGTACGCCCAGGCTGTTGTCCATTCGGAGAGGCCATGGATTCTGATAACGGTCGAGCCATCCAGGAGCGTAGAGAATAGTTTTACAGTCATGGCCACGAACCGGGGTCGCACACCCGCCAGAATCATTGCGACCGAGGAACGGACCAAGATTGCCATTGATGAAAAGCACCTTCCGCCCACGCCGGATTACAGAAGCGAGAAGGCGAGCGCGCCGCTTGTTCCGATTATTCTTCTTCCCGGCGAATTCACGGCAATCAAGCCATTCAGCCGGGATGATGTGAAAGGGCTTTGCGACTCGGAGGAGAGGTACAAGCGCATCGAAACGTGGGATGAGAAGGTCTTTCTCTATGGAAGGATCACCTACGAGGATTTGATTTCGCCTCCGGACAGCCAAGTCCATGAAACGAACTGGTGCTGCTGGTACATCCACGGGAGGCAGAACAGCGGTCTTGTCATGGCGGGTCCGGTCGAATATAACTCGCACTCGTAAATAAGCAGGGATGAATCTGAAGGGAAATAGGCGCCGGCGGGTGTCTGCGGGAGCTATCGTGATCCCAGAGATCTTCCAGGGTCAGGGCGTCGTGTGAGCATCCTCGCAGCGCCTCTCCATGAAGACAGCTTGTCTGGCTATAATGAATCCCGGCGCCGGATTGCCCATGAAGTCTTTGAATTTCAACGCGAGAACCGTTCCACCTGATGCGAGTTCTGCGCGGGCAGCGTCATCTGGCGTGAGAAGTTACAGCTATAGCGAGTCGTTTTACCGATATATAGAAACGGGATCTCTTCGCTCGGCCAGTGTCGTAGTTCCGCTGGTGATTCGAGAACTGTCGCCATCCAGTGTTCTGGACGTGGGATGCGGCGCTGGCGCATGGCTGGCGGAATACCGGAATCAGGGGATTGCCGACTATCTTGGCGTGGATGGCGCGTATGTTCGGCATGGATCGCTGCTGATTTCTGCGGAGCACTTTCAGAGCAAGAACGTAGCGCAGCCATTTGAACTGGGACGTCGATTCGATCTTGTGCAGTGCCTGGAAGTGGGGGAACACTTGCCTGAGGCCTCTTCCTGTACTTTGATTGAGAATCTAGTCAGGCACGGAGAAAAGGTTCTGTTTTCTGCCGCCACGCCGGGACAAGGCGGCGAAAACCACATCAATGAACAGACGCACGAATTCTGGCGCCGTCTGTTTGCCAAGCACGGTTACAGACCCTTCGATCTGTTTCGTCCCATGATCAAGGGCGATACGGAAGTTGAATCCTGGTACCGCTATAATATGCTTCTATTTGTTGCGGAGACGGCCTTGCAAACCCTATCACCAGAGGTATTGCGTTGCGGCTTGCGCGATGGCGAGGCAATACCGGCCATGAGTTCCCGGTGCTTCAGAATCAGAGCGCGCATGGTCTCGTTGCTGCCGATGCAGTTTGTGTCGAAGATTGCACTCGCGAAGCATCGAATCGTCCTCGCATATCGTTTGTTGAGGGATAGCTAGATGACTTCAAGATTGGCGGCCGGGGATGTTCAGCCCGATTTCGTGCCTGCGTCTCAGTCATTTCCACGCGTTTCTTGCCCCAGGCTTACGCTTGTGGTTCCTTCTTACAATGAAGAGGCGGCATTGCCGGAGACGGCAGTTCGCCTTGGCGCGTTGTTCGATGGACTGACTCGGGAGGGGTTGATTGCCGAGCCGAAGGTCTATTTCATCGACGATGGCTCGTCAGATCAAACGTGGAGTGTCATCGAGCGGCTCTCAGGGGAGGACGCCCGCATTCACGGATTGAAGCTATCGCGGAACTTTGGTCAACAGAGCGCAATTCTGGCGGGTTTGCTTACGGTTCCCGGCGACGTTCTGATCAGCCTCGACGCCGATCTTCAGGACGATCCGGCGGCGATGGAGCAGATGATACGCGCGTACACGGGCGGAGCCGAGATTGTGTATGGCATTCGCCGCAATCGCCAGCCAGACAGCTTCTTCAAGCGCACGACAGCCGAAGGATACTACCGGCTGCTTCAGAAGATGGGCGTGCAGATGATATTCAATCATGCAGATTTTCGCCTGCTGAGCCGGCGCGTGGTGGAAGAGTTGCGCAGTTACAAGGAAACGAACCTGTTGCTGAGAGGTTTGATTCCGCAACTCGGGTTTAATTCCGGGTTTGTCTACTATGACCGGAATGCCCGCTGCGCGGGCGAATCGAAGTATCCACTCGCGAAGATGATTGCCCTGGCGGTGACTGGGATTACGTCTTTCACCGAGATACCGTTGAAGATCATTACTGTTCTTGGCATGACTGTTTCCTTGTTCAGCTTTGGCATGGCCGCATGGGCATTGGTTACCAAGTTTTTCAATCCGGCGGCCGTTCCTGGGTGGGCTTCGATCGTGATTCCGCTCTATATGCTCGGTGGAATTCAGCTGCTCTGTCTGGGAGTGATCGGACAATACCTGGCGAAGATTTACTCGGAAGCGAAGGCCAGGCCTCGATTCATCGTCGAGAAGAGCGTGTAGATCTTAATGAGCAGGAACAGAGCCCCGGGGCAGAAGGAAGCCTGGCAGACGATGCTTACGGTTCTTCTATTGTTCCGCAGGGTTACCGCTTGCGGCACGAACAAGGACCACGGCATTGTTGTCGGAGTAGGCGATCTTCCACTCATGCAAGAGCGGCAGGAGGCGCGCCATAGGGGATTGGCGGCTCAAAAGGCAGAAACTGATCCCGTACTTCTGAAGAAGGGCATTGGGGTCGCTCTGCAGCTCCTCCCAGCCGTTGAATTCGTCAAGAACGCCTGACCACTCGAAAACATCACCCCGGCCATCGACGAATACGGGGTGCTCAGGCGCCGCCCAAATCAGGTAGCCTCCAAAACCATACTCGTTCAACATGGGCCCGGAAAGGTGGCTTGTCTTGATAAACTGCACCGCTCTTACCGGATTTTGGCTCTCCACCTGTCTTTCCAGATTTGCGTTGCTGGGAAAGGCCAGGAAAAGCACCACGAGAGACGTCCCGATCATTACCGCATTGGGCCAGATGCGATCCTTCTTCTGGTCATATCCCTCCCAGGAAGTAGAGAGCTGACGGGAAAGGATGGGCGCGGCCAGAATGCCGAAGACAATGAGCAACCTGACATGGCTGGCAGCCAGCCATGTGCCCATCGCCAACAACATCAGTTCATCGAAGAATAGATCAGACCGGCGTACAGCCACGAGAAGGAAACTGCAGAGAAGAACGGCCATCAGCGCGATGCCGCGCTCCCCGGTCATGTTGAGGGGAGCCCATTCCTCGACGTTTGCCATCTGGATATGCATATTCAGCAGGGTGTCGAAGGGATAGAGAATCTGTTTGGCGCCAACCGGGTTCAGGAACAGTGCCGCCACCGAGAGGAGCAACGCCAGAATCAAGATCCTGCGACAGGCGGAGTCCCAGTGTCGCGATTTCAGGGAACCTATCTGAAAGCTGAAGAAAGAGGCAAAAAGGAAGATGCCAGCCACAACGATCCCAAGGATGAAGGAGCCGTGGCAATTGATCCAGAGCGCAAAGAGAATCGGCAGGCAGAAGAACCAGCGGGGATTGCGTGTGTGCCCGAGGTGAAGCAGCAGCAACTCGGCGATCAGCAGAAGATAGCCAACCATCTGCGGCCGTATCGCGAAGCCGATGGTGCCGAAGAGCCAGATTAGCATCGCTCCGACGAAAGCCACTTTGAGATTCCGGGAATAAAGAGAGCAAAGAGCATACCCGGCGATGACAAGAGTGCTGGTGACCAGGCAGAAGCAGAACATCAGGCCAGAGAAGCCGCCGTATTTGAAGGCGCCGTAAATCGCCAACTGCGCGAGCCACTCCTGCGGGATCAGAGCATGATGGTTGGTGGTGAAGGAGAAGATATCCGTGAGAGGGATGGCATGAGTGGTCCATATGACCTCACCCATCTTGAGGTGCCACCACATATCCGGATCGTCAAAGCGCGCCCGCACTGTCAGCACGGCCAGGACTGCCAAAAGGACAGCCAGCATGACAGGAAAGGAAAAGATCCTTTGCAGGATACGAATAAGCGGGGAATCAGCCTTGTTGGAGGCGAGCGGAGATGCCGTGCTCAAGCAGACTCCACATCCCGATCCCTGATGTTCTGCTCAAAGCCCGCGTCGGGTTCGGCAAGCCTGATCAAGCGATGGAGATAGGCACGGGAGATGCACAGGCTGCGGGCAGCCAGCGTCTTGTTCCCATTGTTCTCTCGAACGGCGGATACGGCCAGTTTGATCTTGTAGTCGCGAAGCTGCCGTTCAAAGGAGCCGGCGGGATGATAATCGCTGATGTCGACGATGTCGTCGATTTCGCCGAGGTCGAGATCGGTTTCTTCGATGCTCACGCTCAAGTCTTCCGCGCGAACAGTCTTGCCGGGTGCAAGGATGATGGCCCTCTGAATGACGTTTTCCAGCTCCCGCACATTACCGGGCCACCGGTGAGCCTGGAGGAGGGCAACCGCATCGGGCTCGATATCCTCCATGGGCTTCTGGAAGAGTTGACCATAGTGGTGCAGGAAGTGCTTGGCAATCAGAGGAATGTCTTCCGGGTGCTCCTGGAGCGCCGGCGATTCAATGCGCATTACGTTAATGCGGTAGTACAGATCCTGGCGGAATTTCGCTTCGCCAACCAACTTGGCCAAGTCCTGATGGGTGGCGAAGATCAGACGCGCCCGCAAGGGAATGAGTTTAGTGCTGCCCAGGCGGCAGAATTCCATCTGCTGCAGGACGCGAAGGAGTTTGACCTGGGTGAAGAGGCTTAGATCGCCGATTTCATCAAGAAACAGCGTGCCGTCGGCCGCCTGTTCGAAGTAGCCTTCGCGAGCCCCCACAGTGCCGGTGTAGGCTCCCTTTTCATGGCCGAACAACTCGGCCTCAATCAAAGTTTCAGGAATGGCGCCGCAGGAAACAGCCACAAACGGACGGCTGGCGCGGGAGCCGAGATTGTGGATGGCGCGTGCGATCAACTCCTTACCGGTTCCGCTCTCGCCCGTCACGAGGACGGAGGCATTGAGATTGGTCACGCGATGAACGAGCTGATAGACATGCTGCATCTGCGGACTTGATCCGATCAACTGGTCGCAATTGGCAGGCACGTCCAACTGCTGCTGCACCGTCTGCAGTTGCTGCCGCAGCGAGGAGTTCTCATACGCGCGGCTGAGCATGGTCTTGAGATCACGAATCGAGGGCGGCCTGCGGCAATAGCCGAAAGCCCCGGTCCGAACCAGTTCAAAGGCGGTCGAGCGGAGGCCGTCGTCGGCCATGACCACAGCCGGGACCTGAGTTGCAATCAAGCGCTGCGTACATCCAATACGGTCCTGAAGCGAATCATGATTTGAATGGAGGTCCAAAATCATGACATCGCAATCGCCGGCGGCACGAAGCACGTTCATGCCATCCTCATCCGGTTGCAAGAGGACCTCGAATTCCTTACCGAGGGCGGAGGAAAGCAGAGTATGGAGCGTATGGTCTTCCGAATACAGTCCGATCTTGATCATTGCTGGACCCGCTCCTTACCTGCTGCCTGCCCGACCGCGTTCGAAGAGAACAGCGGAGCGGCAGAGAACATGATTCCAAACCCCTGGTTAAAAGGCCAATGGTTTTCGCGTGCCGGAATGCAGCCACTTGGGTGACATATTCTCCAGTGGCGGCGCGGCTTCAAGAACCCCATCGGCAACTTCCGACTCAGACCAATGATATTAACGATGGATGAAAGCCGTGTCGAGGTTACTGTGGTAATATTTTTCGATCCGCCGATCACTCCTGATTTGGTGGTTCTGGGAGAAGGAATGGGGGGAAAGTGCGCGTTCTTGCACGCCCCTGCATTCGGTTTGGCATGCGATGAATTATCTCTATTTCCGCTTGAATCCTGGATATTTGTGCCGGAAGTCATCCTTCCGAAGAAGCGGGAGCGGGCGAGCCGGAGAGCGCGAAGCCAATTGGAGGGAACCCTGCCCATACTCCTTTAGTGTACCATAAACGCCGCTCGATGGTAACATTAAGCATGAGTACTAAATTCTTTGGCCTGCCGGAGAAGTATCCAGATAGTCACTGCTGCGAAGGCGGATTTGCCTCTTGAATAACCCTTTGGAGCAGCTCTGGCGACTCGGGGAGCCGCCGCTTTGGTGGTGTATACGTGTCGCTTCACTGAGAAGGGCCGCCCGTAAACATTCGTGTACACCGGAAGAGACAGTTGGTCGTAAGCTATTCAAAATTAGGGAATTCTCGGTATCTTTTGGTTTGGCTACGGAATTGCTACATGAATTGCGCAACCGCTGTAGTGGAGTTGTCTCCGAACACTGGAGGGAAATGGGAGCAGGGCATGCATTCGGTAGCTTGGTGGCCAACGCTGATTGTGCTTTCCGTGGCGACGTTCACGGATTTGCGCTGGCAGCGCATTCCCAACTGGCTGGTGCTTCCTTTCCTGGTTGCGGGGATTGTGGTCTCTCCTTTGCGTCATGACTGGCCGGGTCTTCACCAGAGCGTCTGGCATGGTTTGGGTCAGAGTATTGGTGGTTTGGTGCTCGGGCTGCTGGTTTTTGGCGTTCTTTTCTGGTTGGGCGGCATGGGCGCAGGGGATGTGAAGCTGCTGGCTGGGATCGGGGCCTGGGTTGGCCCGGCCCAATTGCTCATGGCAATGCTTGTCACTGCTATCGCTGGGGGGATCATGGTCTTGTGCTGGGCGGTCTTTGGAGGATTTTTGAAAGAGCTTTTCACGGGCGCGGGTGATCTGCTTTTTGGTTGGAAGCGGCGCAAAATGCATGGCGATCCGGAGTTGGATTTGTCCAACCCCATGAAGCGCAGGATGCCTTACGCTCCTGCGATCGCCATCGGAACCTTGATGTCTTTCTTCGCTTAGTTCGTGATTTGGAGTAGTATCATGTCCAATTGGCAATCAACATATCAGCATTCGGGCAACCCACAGGGAAAGTTGCACACGGCAGGGGGCAGCAATCCAGTGAACTCAGAATCTCAGCAATATCTCGATGATCAGTACCCGGACTCGCTCGGCGCCGACGTTTTGACGATAGCGCTTATCGGTCCGGACGAGGATCGCCGCAAGGCGGCCGCCAATGCTCTTGCTGAGTGCCAGGGTGGAGAAGTGCGGGAGTTTTCTTCGTATCCTCCCAGCCTCGACGATGTGCCCAGGCTTCTGGAGCAGCATTACGACGTGATCATCATTGAACTGGATGCTCAGCCGGAATATGCCCTGGAGCTGGTGGAGAGCATCTGCGCCAACGGCACGGCGACGGTGATGGTCTACTCGATGAAGACCGATTCGGAGCTGCTGGTTCGCTGCATGCGAGCGGGGGCGCGTGAGTTTCTCACGCTTCCCTTTGCGCAGAACACGATGGCCGAAGCTCTGGTCCGGGCCTCTGCCCGGCGTCCGGCGGCGCGTCCGCCGAAGAAGACGGGCGGCAGGCTGCTGGCGTTTCTCGGCGCCAAGGGCGGGGACGGCGTGACGACGCTGGCCTGTAATTTCGCGGTATCGATGGCGCAGGAGTCCAGCCAAAGCACGCTGCTGATCGATCTGGATCTCCCGTTGGGAGACGCTGCACTGAATCTCGGAATTGCTGCCGAATACTCGACCATCAACGCGCTTCAGAATGCCAGCCGGTTGGACACGAGTTTTCTCTCGAAGCTTCTGGTCAAGCACAGCTCCGGTGTCTCGGTGCTGGCGGCTCCCGGCAAGTTTCCCCAGTTCAACGCCTCCGACGAAGCTATCGACAGGCTGATCGCAGTGGCGCGGCAGGACTTCGACAACGTGGTCATCGACATGGGGTCGAGACTTGATCTGACGGGGACGAGCCTGTTCAAGGATGGCGCCACGATTTACCTGGTCATTCAGGCGAGCATTGCCGGACTGCGGAACTCAAACCGCCTGATCTCGCAGTACTTCACCACCGGGGTGCCAAAGCTGGAAATCGTGCTCAACAGATTTGAGCACCGCACGCTGGGCGTTGCAGAAGACCAGATCACGAAGGCGCTTACCAGGCCGGCTCAGTGGAAGATCCCCAACGATTACGCAGCTGTGCGGCGGATGCAGACCACCGCGATCCCGCTGGCACTGGAGGATTCGGCCATTTCGCGGCTGATTCGGCAGATGGCGCGATCCGCTTGTGGGCTTCCCGTAGTTCAGGAGAAGAAGCAGGGTTTTAGCCTCAAGAGTCTCAGCCGGAGCCTTTCGTCGAAGATTTCGACTCCCGAGGAGACTCCGACGCTGACGCAACTTGGGCTGGTGTCAGGAGCCGAAGGCGAGGCGGCGAAGGTCGAGGATCGGCCAGAGGCTGCACCACATAAAGCTGCTGCTACACGTTTCGCGCGCGCGGTGCCTGAGGAAGAAGCGCCGGCGCCGTCGAGGCCAACTGAGAATGTGGAGCGTGAGGCGAGGCAGAGCGTCAGCGCACCCAGCCGGCAGGGCGGGTTGGAAACGCGCACATACAAAGGTTCTACCTATGTAAAGGGGGCAAATGGCGAATGGCATCTGCAGCAAGCTGGCCCCAGCGCGGTAGAACGAACAGTAGAGAGGTTCCCAGAGGCAGAGAGAGTTGCAGAGGTAGAGAGAGTTGTCGAGCGTGAGACGCCTGTCATCGCCTGGTCGACGCCGGCTCCGATTGCTTATGGCACAGCGCTCAGCACGACTCAGTTGAGGGCGATGGCCTCGGTTCCGGGATCCTTCACCTACACTCCTTCCGTAGGCGAGGTGCTTCCTGCGGGAGTTCATACGCTCACGGTGGACTTTACCCCGGCGGATGCCGTGGGTTACACGACGGCGGAGGCCACGGTGTTGCTCACGGTTACCAAGGCAACGCCAAAAATCATTTGGCCGGCGCCCGCTCCGGTGGTTTATGGTACCCCACTGAGCGCTGCTCAGCTGAATGCTGCGGCATCGGTTCCGGGAAGATTCGTCTACAACCCTGCCGAGGGCGAAGTGCTGCCAGCGGGGATTCATACGCTTACGGTGACATTTACCCCGGCGGACGCCGCAGGCTGCACGAAGGCGGAAGCCAGTGTGCAGCTCACGGTTACCAAGGCAGCATCCACGATCACATGGCCGAAGCCTGCTCCGATTGTTTACGGTACTGCGCTTAGCGCCGAGCAGCTGAATGCCGCGGCATCGGTTCCGGGCAGGTTCGCATACAGCCCTCGCGAGGGCGATGTGCTGGCAGCCGGGGTTCAGAGCCTTTCGGCCTCCTTTACTCCGACGGACAGCGAGAACTATGCCCCGGCGCAGGCTACGGTGTCGCTCACGATCGCCAAGGCAACGCCGATCATTACGTGGCGGAAGCCGGCTGCGATTGCATACGGCACCGCGCTGAGCGCGGATCAGTTGAATGCGACGGCGTCGGTTCCGGGGAAATTCGTTTACATTCCACCGGTGGGAGCTGTTCTGGCGGCAGGAACACATACGCCCTCAGTGAAATTCACTCCGACAGATAGCGCGGATTACGCGACAGTGCAGGCGGCAGTGTCGCTTACGGTCACAAAGGCGGCGTCGAGAATCACGTGGCCTGCGCCTGCCGAGATCACTTACGGCACCGCGCTGGGTCCGGATCAGCTGAATGCCACGGCGTCGGTTCCAGGGAAGTTTGTTTACACTCCTGGGGCAGGCGAGGTGCTGGCGGCGGGTTCGCATACGCTTTCGGTGAGCTTTACTCCGATGGATACGACAGACTGCGACGCGGTGCAGTCCACGGTATCGCTCACGGTGGCCAAGGCAAAGCCAACGACCATCACCTGGCCGACGCCTGCGGCTATTTCTTATGGCACTGCTCTCAACGCCACGCAGTTGAATGCGACGGCGCCGATTCCGGGGAAATTCGTATACACCCCTGGGGCGGGTGAGGTGCTGGCGGCGGGGACGCAGACGCTTTCGGCGACCTTCACTCCGACAGACCCCAATATCCCTGTGACGGAGGCTTCCGTGCAGTTGACCGTCACGAAGGCAACACCGACTATCAAATGGCAGACGCCGGCCGTCATCTCATACGGCACGGCGCTGGGCGCCGCTCAGCTAAATGCGACGGCGGAGGCCCCGGGGAGCTTTGTTTACAGCCCGGCGGCAGGGGAAGTGCTGGCGGCGGGGACGCACACGCTGTCGGTGACATTCACTCCGAAGAACACCACGAACGAAGCGGCGGCGCGGGCCACAGTGACGCTCACTGTCGCCAAGGCAACGCCGATCATCACGTGGCCTGCGCCAGCTGCCATACCTTATGGCAGCTTGCTGAGCGCCTCGCAGCTGAATGCGTCGGCACTGGTTCCTGGAACTTTCGTATACACTCCCGCCGCGGGCACCGTGCTTGCGGCAGGAAGGCAGACTCTTTCGGTGACCTTTGCTCCTACGGACACCGTGGACTATACTACGGCGCAATCCAGTGTGTCGTTGATGGTGGAAGAGTTGCCGAACATCGATTCGCTCATGCCGGCGGGGGTCGATGCGGATGCGGACCGCACAAATCTGGCGGGCGCGAAGGAGGGGGCGTTAGAAGGTGGCAGCACCCCCACCGAGCAGCGTAAACTTGAAACGCGCACTTACAAAGGTGCTACCTATGAGAAGGGAGCCGATGGCCAATGGTACCTCCAGAAGAAATAGATAAGGAGCAACCGACAACTCTACCCGCGGATTTTGGCGAATGGGATAGCGGAGAGGACTCCGCGGATCAATCAGCCGCGTCCAGCAGGGTGGGGAGTGTTTCAGGTTCGAGCGGTGCAACGAGGCCGCCAGCGCGAGCGACGGCAGCGCGAGTGGCAGTATTGCCAGTTGCGGGTCGCTCGACGAGCGGCTCGGCGCGGACGCAGGCAGCGGCCTATGCGGAAGTTGAGCAGGTTTATCAGCCGCCACTGTCCCAAGCCGGGGGGGCGCAGTACGCAGAGGCCGAGAGCGCGGGCGGACACAAGAAGATAGCGATGTTTGGCGCGATCGGCGCGGTTGCGGTTCTGCTGGTTGGTGGCACCTTGGGTTATATGAAGATGCGGCCGAAGGCAGTTTCGCCGAATCAGACTTCCGAGTCGCAGACGGCGATGACGAATATGCAGAAGCCGACGGCGGCAAACACGGTGGCGAACGCCAATGAGCCCGCGAATGTCAATACACCGACGGCGGCGCAGACTGCGGAGCCAACCGTTCCGTTGCGCGCGCAGTCGGACGCGATGAACAAGCAGCTGAATGCTCCCTCGCGGATTTCCAGCGACCTCAAGGCTCTGACCGGAAGGGAAGCTCCTCCCGCTGCCGATTTTGGCGCGGGCGGCGTGGAAGGCATGGGGAGTGGCGGGAGTGTTTTCAGTGGACAGAGCGGGCCGAAGGTGAAGGTCGAGGCTGCCAAGAAGGTCAACATTTCTTCTGGCGTTGCGGTTGGCCTGCTGGTTCAGAGGACGACACCCACTTATCCGCCACTGGCCAAGGCCGCTCATGTTTCGGGCACGGTGGTGATTCAAGCGACAATTTCCAAGAACGGCGGGGTGGGGAATCTAAGAGTAATCAGCGGGCCGGCCATGTTGCGGCAGGCCGCTTTGGATTCCGTGAAGAGCTGGCGTTTCAGGCCTTACCTGCTTGATGGCGAACCGGTGGAAGCGGACACGCAGGTGAATGTGACATTTGCTTTGGCTCAGTGACGTACCTCTAGCTCTTTCATGCTCTTTATGGGCAGAGGAAATGATGGCAAGTGGATGAGTATCCTCTGCCGCGGGAAGGTTGAACGTGGAACTGCCGAATCTGGAAAAGTACAAAGCGGAAATTCACCGAACTCTGATTTCCAAGTTGGATTTGGAGAAGCTGTCGCGGGCCAATTCCAGCCAAGCACGCCAGGCAGTAGCCGGAATTGTCAAGGAGATCATCGCCGATCAGCGTGTGCCACTGAACTTCGACGAGCAGGAGAAGATTCAGGCTGATTTGCTCGACGAGGTCTTTGGTCTTGGTCCTT
>Ga0326727_10011338_pt1 | contig 20799 bp, 22 predicted proteins | sample MB2enrmetagenome_FD_207643 | JGI IMG/M metagenome (GOLD analysis project Ga0326727, IMG submission 207643) | Lab enriched peat soil microbial communities from McLean, Ithaca, NY, United States - MB29MY | ecosystem: Environmental > Terrestrial > Soil > Wetlands > Peat | place: USA: New York...
TTTTTCTCCATAAACCCAACCGAGGCTGAGCGCTCCTGCTCGAGCTGATCTGCGTACCATTGATGGAGACAAAGCCAGGACCCCGAAAATAATGTGCAAATGATCAAAAGCCCTGACAACCCATACGTCCATAGATAAGAGCGGCGGATAACCTTTACATTATCGCGCAGCAACGCCACCGCCTTGTTGCTTTGAGCAATGGCATCGCCGAATGCGATGCTCGATCCAGCGAGATCAGCCAGGCGGTTCTGAAGCGGCAAAAGCACCGTCTTTTCGATTCCTGCTTTAAGCAATTCAGCCATCCGGGATGCTATGCTCTCGGCCGACTGAACCATGCCCTTGTCAATCTGTTCATGAATTTTCGCGAAATCCGTACGGACCCGTTCTGTTTCCTGGATAACCTGCCCTGCAAGCTGCGCGCTTGTCTCAGAACTCTGGTGTGCATCCCGGCTGAAGCTCTCGACTTCCCCTTTTATCCGCTCAATCTCGGCAGCAGCCTTCTCGACTGCGGCCGGAATCGATTCGTAATAGGCCTTATAAAGCTGCAGGGCACGCAGCAGGCGTGCCAGTTCGACATCGTTCTGGCTGATCCCGGCCTCATGCAGGGTCCGAAAAAACTCAGCCCGATGCTGATCGGGGAGTCCGGATGCCAGCTCTTTAAAGAGCGGTTGCTGTGTTTTTTGAAGCATGGAAGCCGCCTATAGACTTGAAGGATCCGAAGGCTTCAACGTTTTAAGAAAGAAATCGAGTTGATCATAAATATTCTGCTGAAAACGACGGAGCCGCGCCCTCACCATGAGCTGACAAAGAAGTGGGCCTATGTCCTTTCCCCTGGCAGACTTGCCATTGGAGGCGCTGAGGACTTCCGCAATTGTTAAATCCAACCGTTCAAGCTCGGTCATATACTCTTCATCCAAACGAGGCAGCACGATCTGGTATGGCTTGAACTTCTCACGAAAGTTGAGGGCTTCGTCGCTCGCGTCGTAGTCAGGCAGAAAATCTCCATCTTTAAGGTTTTTGAAGACCACATAGCTCACCCGATGCTGGAGGGCGGTCACCCAATTGAAAAAGGACTGGACACTGTCCGGCGAGCTGGTTATGGAGGCAAGGCATACAAAACTGACTCGCAGCGGCTGAAGCTCGTCAAAGGGCACGTCAAGCCACCAGTCGAGCACCTCCCTTCCAGTCCCGGCCTTCAAGTCGGCGATAATCAAAGAATTGCCATTGAGAGCCCGTTCAACCAGGACGTCATGCGAAGATCCTTTCTTGATTCCGACCTGGATAGCCTCCGGGAAGAATCGGGAAAGTGTTCGGTTCTCGTCGTCCAGATCCAGGAGCAATGGGTCCGCGCCATGCTCCCGCAGGCAGGTAATCAGAAATCGGACCGCTGTGGACTTGCCAGTGCCGCCTTTTGCGCCGGCCGTGAAAAGAATCGTAGGCATCAGTGTCCCTCCTCTTCGAGTTTTTTCCTCCGTGCTGCCGCCTCTTCGGGCGGCAGGCGGTGCAGGTTGTACCGCTCACTGTACGGGAAGTCGAATTTGGGCTTCGGCGGTTGTTGCTCGGCATTGGAGCCAACGACTTGCGGACGGGGGCCGGTTTGAGCGGACTGTACCGCTGGCTGAACAGGCATGGAGTTTTTCGCCGCGGCTTCTCTCCTGATAAAATAGACCTTTCGACCCCTTGCTCTCGCTTTGACGAACTTGCCGATGGCGGCTCGTTTGATGCTCAGGCCATACTTTTGCCGCAGGTGATCAGCGATCCGGGCGTAGGAGATCGGCGGTTTCTGGCTTCTGAGAGCAACAATTTCGTCATGGTATGGAATCAAAATGGATTGAAATGGTTTGCCTGCCATTGGATCCCTAACAGTCGATTGAAGATAAGTAATCTGGAAGTGGAGACAAGTATCCGCTACGTCTCCTCTTTGTATCCACTTCCCTGATGAATTCGACGACTAGTGGAGACAGAGTGGAGACAAAGCGGAGACATGTATCCACTCTGTCTCCGCTCTGCGATAGCTCGAAATCTTTCCTCGAGGTATTGCGTCTGGGATTGGCAAGGCACCAATCCCAGAATTTCCATCAAGGCTTCCCTGCCTAACACGATCAATGCAGTTATCAACACTCCTATTCGAACGCCGGAAAATTGGATTGAGGGGGCCCGCGATTATGACGATGTTCGCTACCCAGAACGGCTCCCACTCTCATGCTTCGAATGGAAAAATGAGGTCGGCCAAGATCGCAAAATCGAGCGGAAGGCCGTCTGGAGTGTTGTAATGAATTGCGAGCGCGCGGCGGGAAATAGGGAGGGAAAGTGGCGAAAGGCTTGCGTGGAGCTACGGGACAGGGCACATGTGACAAGTAAGTTTCCGGGCTGAAGAAAGCACGCCTGCCCGCAGGGGGTCAGACCCAAACTTCTTCGACCGGCTTTACAGGCACGATCCGCGCGACACGTTCCATGACCTTCTTGTTTTGCTCAGCCTTCTTCAGGTCGTAGGCTGCCTGCAACCGCATCCATACTTCCGGTGAGCTGCCAAACAGGCGGGATACCTTCAGGCACATGATGGTAGACAGGGGCTTGCGCTCCGCCAGAATGTCGTGAAGCATCTGGCGGGACACGCCCAGAGCTTTCGCTGCAGCCGTCACGGACAGGCCGACAGACGGCAGGATGTCTTTCTTGATAATCTCGCCCGGATGGACGGGCGGCAGTCCGTTCTTTCTCTTCATAATTTCCTCCCTAATGGTAGTCTTCAAAATCGACATCCAAAGCATTTTCGCCTGACCAGCCGAAAGTGATCCGGTAATTCCCAGTCACGCGCACCGACCAGCGTTTTGGGTTGCATTGCAGGCCGTGAAAGCGAAAGCCTGCGATGTTCATGTCCTCCGGCTGCGCCGCTACTTCCAGCAATTGCAGGATGCGCACGCACTTCCTGATATGATCGGTGCCGATCCGGCGTGTCTTGCCGGTGCGGTGAATTTCTTCAAGCCCTTTATGTCGAAAGCCGCCGATCATCCTTCTAGTGTAAATGTTTTAGTTTACAGTGTCAACTAAACAGTTTCCTCTACCGCCGGTCGTATGCTGCGCCGCATGGAGTGATGAAGACGCGCGGGCGCATGTGACAAGTAAGTTTCCGGGCTGGCTAAAAAGGCCCAGCCTCAGACGGCGGTCTTCTTCTTGGGCTGCTGGGCCCCTTAAAGAACTCGCTATTCATAGACCTCTTTGCGGTGCGCAAGGCGGGTAACGCTCACTGTGCTGTGATCGTCGTTGATGATGTAGACGACGCGGTAATCCCCGACACGGACGCGCCAGAGATCTGTATAACCGCGCAGTTTTCTGCAGCCGGGAGGCCTTGGATTAGCGGCCAGGCCCTCAATTTTCTGCACCAGCCGCGCGATGAGCTGGTCACTCAGGTCCTCCAGCTCCTTCCGGGCGGACGGTTTAATGTCGATGACATATTTAGCCACGCAGACGCCCGCGTTTGATCAGGTCGGCTTTGACGGATTTGAGGGGAACGCCTTTCTCGTTGCGCCGCCGTTGTGAAACCAAACCGTCGTAAAAATCCTCCCAAAGCGCCCCGTGTTTGCGAAGGTCGATCTGCACGGCAATCTTGCGGCCCTTTTCATCGGTCAGAAAATGAATACCGGTCATACTATTTTCCTCTCTTTCACCCGATGCCCTCCGGAGGATAAAGTGCTAAACGTTATCATATACTACCAGCTTCTTTGGGAGTGAAGCAGGTCATACAAGCAAGAAGCATCAAATCGGCACGTCGTGCGAGGCGCCATCGGATGTGCTTCGCCGGCGTTTGTCGTAGATCTGGGTTGTCGTGATGTGCCGGTGGCCGAGGAGATCTTGCACCTTGCGGATATCGACGCCGGCATCGAGGAGCAGGGTCGCCGTCGTAGCCCGCAGGGAGTGGGGGGTGTAGATGCAGTGCCGCATCCTGGTTCCGTCCGGATTTTGTATTTCCCGCACCGCTCCGGGGAGCTGCTCAAGGTAGCTTTCAATCAAGAGGTACAGACTGACGGGATTCATGGGCCGGGCCGCAAGTTTTAGGCTCCTCGAGTTGAGCCTTGGGCGGAAGAGGGGACCGGACGTGATATCGGCCTTCTCTATATACTCATGAATAGCCTGGGCAGCCTGGTAGTGAAGTCCGATTGTTCGCCGCTTTTCGCCTTTCTCATGCAGCCGGATCGTCGCCTCATCCCCGTCCTGATGAAAATCCGTCACCTTCAGCCGGCAGGCAGTCGAAAGCCTGGCCCCGGAGTACAGGAAGAATTTCAGAATCGCTCGATCGCGGTACTCGAGCACCGTGTCCCCGGAAGGTATGCCCATAAGTTGCCGCGCGCGGGTGGCACTCAAAGCTTTGGTCTCATCCCGGGGATCCGTGGACTCGCGCGCAATGAACTGGGCATGTGCCGGATTCGGAACGGTGATGGGCAGCCGCAGCTCGGCCGCTGCAGCCCCGAGGTATTTATAAAAACTCGAGACCGAAGAAATCCTCCGGTTGAGCGTTTTTGGCGCCGCATCCTTCCCAATGAGCAGGTCCCGGAATGCCTGGACGTCTTTAATTGAGGCGGTCAGGATCTGCCAAGCCTGGTCTGGCCATTCGATCCCCATAAACTTCACGAAGGCCATGAAGTCTTCCCGGTACGCCCGTTGGGTATGAGGCGACTGCCGGCGAGTGACCCAGGACTCAAAACAACTGGCCACGGAAAAATAAAACTGCTCCACGCGCCGGCGCGTGTCGGGGGTGAAGCTGCCGGAAAGGATCGGCGGCAACATCTGTTCGGATGAAATTGCAGGTAGGTTTGCGCTCATAGGAAATTCCCAAATAATTACGAAGGGGGGATACATAGGGTAAGGCCCAGGTCGAGATCGTGCCTCCTAGAGGCCTTCTTGCGGGAATTTTCCAGCGTCAGTCGGCCCAGAAGCCCTTTAAGCCGAAAATTCACGCCAAACCCAAACCTCTATTCAGATCGCTCCCGGCCAGCGCAGCACATCTGCCGAGGACAGACAAACCGCCTTATCTTCGGCCAGGTACAGGACCGGTTCGTCGTCCGTACGGAAGGTCCACTCGTAGCGCCCCCGGAGCCAGGCCCCAGCTTTCCACAGTTCCAGGATGTCGCCGGCATGCACGGGCTTTCCGGCCAGGTAGTTTCTCATACCTCCGGCCTCGCGCCGCAGCTCGAGCCGATGACCCAGGCCCGTGACTTCGCCCATACTGACCCCTTTTTCCCCCTTGACCATCACAGTTTCTATAAAATCAGGCGTCAGTGCGTCGCCCTGCGTCCGCCACGATCGACGCCGTAAACATCCTCCGAATTTTTTCCTGAAGCTTAGCAAAAAATGGTCCAAGCCGCCCTGCCGGACGCCGCTGATTTTCAGCGGCAAGGATCTGGTTGCAGCTCTCAACGCACTGGTCGCAGATATAGACAGCCGGCCCCGCGATAAGCTTCTTTACGTCGTTCTGGCTTTTGGAACAGAAAGAACATCTCAAAACATCCTCATTTTTTGTCAAGGAAGTTTCTCCCGGTTGAAGGTTATTCTTCATCTTCCACCATTTAAGATAACAGATTTTATCTTAATTCGTCAAGAATAGGGAATTTGCAAAATTATGACTTTGCAAATTATTTGGCCTGGAAATTTGCACGCTATTTGGCCTGGCCTTGACGCATGAACGAGCTCGCCGAGTTTTCCGAGGAGCCCGGAAGCTGGCGCTCGAACGATTCCGGATGTTCCGACCGCACCTTGAGATCAACGTTCTAAAAAAAGGTAACCCAAGACGTCATGTAGGCCGCCCGTGAGAGCTTAGTGATTGGCGAGGCTTGACCGTCCCCGTCCCAAGTCGCCGAGAGCCGATTGCCGACAGGTTTCCCAGAATACTTCGGGACAACTGATGCGACACAATCACGGTGATTAAACGTTGGAGAGTATCCTATAGTGGTAAAATCGGGACAAACAGGACGGGCAGCCACGATGGGGGTTGCGCCTCGGTGATGGAGGATGAAAGCGATGCAGAGCATTAATCCAATTCCCTTGTTGGTGGGCTCCCTTCTCGTCTCCGTAATCCTCATTATTCTGAACAGGCGGCGGGTGGGAGTTGCGGGATCGGCAGCGGCGACTATCGCTGTATGTCTTGTTCTCGCAGCTGCATGTCTTGTTCTCGCATTGGTGGAATTCCGCAATGTTAGCACCGGCGCAGCAATCCGGCTGGCGGTCCAGTATTGGCTGATATTTCTATGCGTGCCAAGCGCGGTGGTGTTTGGCCTTTCGCGTTCGGGTTTGTTGCGCCGTCATGCCTGGTTGCTGCTGCTCGCTGGACCAATTTCATTTATCATAACCGGTGTGGTTGTGGCCGGCATTCTCCACATGTTTATCCCGTCAATTCTTTTGCCGTAATGTCGGTCTCGCCATGAATGTCATCGTCGTCGCCAAAGAGTTGCCCGTTTAGAGGACTCCGCAGCTGGTTCGCGCGTATAGTCGGAACAAGCTGGAGTTTGCATTGCGGCCTGCCCATGATGCCCCCCAAATTCCGGTTGTTGGCATACTGGATAAGCGACCGGGATTTAGGCACACGCGATACGGTGTTCTGTCCCATAATGCGACTTCTGGACAATAATGACCCGAAAATAGTGATGAGTTAGAGGTGGCAATTTTGTTTGGAGATCAGCAAAAGAATTCAAAATCCCGTATTGCTAACGCGCCCGTGGGCCGTGGTCTAGCTATTTTCCTGGTAGCCCTACTGGTGTATTTGATGATCCCCACCAAACAGTACTATTGGGATGGCGTCGGTTTCGCCCTCGCAATTGAAGGTGCTCGGGGCAGTGTTGCGCCGTTGTTTCAACCTAATCATCTTGTCTATAACGTGGTCGGATATTTCGCTTGGCGAGGTCTTGCGTGGCTCGAGGTTTCCGTGCGCGCTCTTTATATGCTTCAGGCGCTGAATGCCATTATTGCTGCCGCCACTGTGCTTCTGGTATGGCGCATTCTGTTTGCAATGACCGGATCGCTTCGGCGATCCACCGCGCTTGCTGCACTGTTCGCGTTCTCGGCGACATGGTGGAAGTTTGCTACGAACGTTGACGCTTATATCCCGTCGATTTTTTTCCTGGTTTTAAGCTTCTGGTTTCTGCTGCCCGATAAACGACCGCGTCCGATGATTATTGCGTTGCTTCATACCGCCGCCATGGTGCTACACCAATTGGCACTGTTCTTTTTCCCAGTCGCCATCGTCTGCCTGTTGCGACAGCAAACCGAAAAACACCACAGGTTAAAGACAGTCCTTCAGTATATGGTAACCTCTGGAGTTCTCACCGCATGCTCATTTATATCCGCCTTCAGGCTTAGCCGCCCGGAGAATTTCTGGCGCTGGATTACAACTCACGCCGAGGATTCGACATTTACCTTTAATGTGCCGCGCGCCATCGCATTGAGTTTGAATGGAACACTACGACTCTTCTTCGGCGGCAAGATTTTGCTTTTGCGCCTAGATACAGTCATGGTGTTGGGAATCATTGCGCTTGGAACGACACTCGTGCTGTTGATGCGCTCCCTTGTGCGACTCAAGCGGCCTGCCCGCCAGGATTGGAAGTTGTTATGCACGAGCCTGATGATAGGGGAGAAGCAACTACTGGTCTGGCTCGCAGCGTACATACTGTTCCTGTTATTCTGGCTTCCAGATAACACGTTCTACCGATTGTTTTATTTGCCAGCCCTCGTGTTTTTTTTCGGATCGGCAACCAACGGTACCAAAACTCATTCCAGAGCTTTGCCCCTGTTAGTTGCAGCCGTGTTTGCCTGGAACTTCACGTTCGTTATCTATCCGTATTCCCGGACGGCAAGCAACGAAGTTTTAAACTTCGCAATGCTTCACGGCACGGACTGGCCGAAAGACACCGCGATTGTCTATGGCCTGTTTCACTCCGACCTGTGGACTATAAGCTACTTCAATCCTCAGGTGTCATGGCAATACGCCCCCGGCGATGCCGGACAGATGGAAATGATGCGCACAAACCTCCGACGAAAAGGCGTCACACTTTGGCTTGAAGGCACTGCCTACGACGAGCTGAATGCCACGGCTGCGGGACAAGCCTGGCTTCGCAACCATATCGATAGCGCGGGATCTTTGATCTATAGGTCGCGCGCGCTTCAGGTTCGCTTTTTCCGGGTTCGAGGGTGAGAACACCCTGGCGAAGAGCAAAATTAGCATTGTGATGCACGTGTCCGGAGGATTGTTAGTCTCAATTGATGTGCTATTGAAATGTGACCTGGATTCACACTCCCAAGAAGCATCGTATTCATAGCGGGACGATGCGTACTGCGGAAAAACATATGCCAAGAGAATCAAATAAGGAAGAAAGAAGAGAAAGCTCTATATTTTTCTCCTTTTCTCTGAGAATGCTCAACAGACAACCTATAAGAAACGGCGATGTGAAAAACTGAGAACGTGCAGCGCAGTAGTTTCCTACAATGCGACTTCGTGGGAATCAGGGGATATTTCACTTTTCCGAGTAGCGTTCATCGGAAAGTTGAAAGGCTAAATTAACATTTTGGCGCAATTCCCCACAATGCGACTTCGTGGGAGTTGCTGCACTTCAGTTTAGGTTTTGTGCCTTGACAAAGTTTACCAAGAACTACCAAGCAAACACTTTTTGATGGTCTGACAGATCGGTACGTACCAAATTCTATTGCCGCAACGTGCTATGAACTATTCAGGCCTGGGCTGTGTCATAATTGCAGGATAAGAGCTATTAAATTTATCATAGAAAGCAACTGCCATGGCTGTCCAAAAGGGCACGTCGTTATGGATCATTTTTGCGCTAATCCTATATCTCCTTTTATCACTGACTTTCCTGAAACTTCCCGGTCTGCAGTATGACGAAGTCAATTTCGTCAACGCCTCAATGGGCAAAGTCAACGCACTTTTCGTAAACTGGGCACCTAGGCTTTTCGGCAGGAGACTGCCGCTCATGGTCATGGACTATAATGGAGCGGTGAAGTCCGTCCTATATGCCCCAATCTTCAAAGTTTTCGGGACCAGTGCTGCCACTGTCCGGTTGCCCGTTGTATGCATCGGCCTGATCACTCTGCTTATGAGTTACGCATTGCTTCGCCGGATGTTTGACGACCGGAGGATTGCAGTGATCGGGTTGTTGCTATTTGCCACGGATCCAACATTTGTATTTGCGAACAAACTTGATTGGGGCCCCGTGTCATTGATGTTGGTCCTGGAGGTATCTTCACTCTACTTCATGTGGCGCTGGATGCAGGCAGGGAAGCGGAATTGTCTGGCGATTGCGGGGTTACTCTTCGGCCTGGGCTTGTACAACAAAATCATTTTCGCCTGGCACCTCGCCGCATTCTTTATTGCACTCCTCCTTTTCTTCCGGAAAGACATAAAGCAGTTGCTGAGCCGGCGCGCGGTGGTCTGGTTTCTCGCTGCATGGCTCGCTGGTTGCTTTCCATTGATCGGATTCAACATCGTGAAGCACATGCAAACTTTCAAGCACCATCAGGTCATGACGCTTCCCAGGGTTGAGACTCTGAAGCAACGATACGAGCTGTTTCGTAGAACGCTGGACGGGCAGGGTGTCTATTCCCTAGTCACTCGTGGCCAAGTCGAAGATGTGGCAGGGATTCCGAAGGACCAATCGTCAGAAAAAGGCGATATCCTGGCGAGAATGAACGCCGGGTTTTCCTGGGTTCAAAGGTCTCCGCTGCCCTTAGCCCTTGCAGGGTCACTGGTGTTGATCCTGATTCTCTGGACTCTAGGACGGCTTAGGAAGAAAAGGGAAATTCTGTTCGTAACAACTCAGCTCATCATCATCGCAGCCTTTATTTGCCTGAATCCTGAGGCGAATGGCGCACACCACGTGCTTGTGCTTTATCCTTTTGTCTTCACCGTCATTGCCTTCGCTGTTTGTGAATTGGGGGACTGGCTAGGCAAATCGCAGACAGCAGCAGGGATCGTGACGGGTTTATGCCTGTCGCCGCTATTGCTGGCCCAGTTGGTCGTCGACCTCCATTATCTTCAGTCCTTTAAGGTGAGCGGAGGGGTAGGCTACTGGTCCGACGCCATATACGAGCTTGCTTCTTTTGCGGGCAGGAATCCCGACAAGGATTTCATTCTGATGGAATGGGGATTCAGCAACCAGCTCGTGCTGCTTTCTAACGGACACATCCGGTATGAGGACTTCGTATGTGATGAAGACAAGCTGGAAACCTGTATGGAATCCCTGCTCCCCCGGCCTAACTATGTCGCGGTCTTCTATACCCCACCGTTTGGAAAAGCACCAGTGCTCGATGCATACCAAGAGGCCCTGGCTCGGCACCATCGTCAGGCTAAAGCACAGACTTTCTTTCAGCGTGACGGACGACCCGTCTATCTCGTTTATGATTCGGACAAGATGATTCGACAGTAAGGCTGTAAAAAGCTTCTAACCACAAAATGCAAGAAACAACGAAATCAATATCTCAATCTTTGTGATTAGAAATGGTAAAACTTGTCAAATCACTGCAAAAGAAAGCTATTCTCCAAAGCCCAAAGCGAAGTTCACCTTTTGGGGTTCTCCATGCGTACATCTGATTCTACTTCGACAAGTAAAATCGCTCAACTCCCCCATTAAGCAGCGTTAGAGGAGATTATGAATTTTGGGCTGCTGATCGCCCAGAATGCGTCTTCGGGACAACATCGAGGAGCGGCATTTTATAACTGGCTCTAGCGATTTCATCCAAACATAGTCAAAGACTTTCCGGATTACCGCTTGTCCGCGCAGCCAGAAAAGCGTTGAACCGTACCAATACCGATTCGGGCCTTCGTGCTATCTAGGGATATGGGGATCGGTTTCGACTTGTTCGGTGTAGAGATGTGGGCAGTTATAATCGGCGCTTAGAAGTCCAAGTTCGTCACGGCTGTTGATTGTGTGGCCAAACCCAGTACTGAGTGCCATTCTGAGCTTGGCATCGCAAGAGATAAGAAGTACTATCGCCCCTGCAATGACAGAAACGCCTGACCTTGCAATCCTCTTAGGAAAGCCCTCGGGAGGGATCCAGACTCGGGAGCAAATCGAGACTTGGTTCCATGCGGTGCGTGAGCCGCACCTCAAGGATGGGGAGGTGCAAGAACTGCTCCATCTTCTGCAGCCGAAGGGAGTTTTTTTCAAAACCCTGCCAGGCAACTCCTGCCTCCTTGACGTTGGAGCCGGAGATGGCTCGCTTCACATCCTCAGGAGTTGGCCTTTCCCCCCAAGAGCGGATATCAAGCTCTATGCCTTCGGGCTCTTGAAAGGGCAGCATTACGACAATCTGGATGGCTACGAGTTAGGGCACTGGCCCGAGACGACGCCCCACTTCCCAGGAGTGGACTTCAATGCGATTATTTGTTCCCACTTCATTGAGCACATAGAATCCCCTACTGACTTCATCGCATGGTGCGCAGCTAGGCTTCCCGAGGAAGGCCGGATTTACCTAGAGTGGCCGTCACCCTGTGCGCTCAACCTGCCTGAAAGAGGCAAGATGGCGGCGGAGGGCGTGGACCTGATGATCTCGAATTATCGGGACGACTCTACTCATAAGGAAATACCGTCGCGCGAGGCGCTTCTGCTGGCATCTGTGGAGGCGGGTTTCTTTGTCGAGCAGACAGGGGTGATCCGGCTTCCCTTTCTCGAGGATGAACTCTTAGCTCACTTCGGATTGGCGGGCACGGATGCCTATGCCCGCCAATTTGCCTTCTGGTCCAAGACCTATTGGACGCAGTTCATCGTGGCTGTCAAAGCACCTTCCCGCAGTTCGGTGGATAGGCAAAACAAACCGCGATCGTGATCGGGAATCTGCTTCATCTACGGATTCCAACACCAGGATGCTGCTGCGGTAATCCTGAAAGACTTTGATGCCAAACTCGAACACAACGACGTCGACCCACGAATCCCCTCGCTTGGCAACCGACGGTTGCGCTTCGCATTCCACTAACCAATGACCGGCAAAGTGTATACTTTCAAGAGACTGAACTATTGCTGAGGAGGAATGACGTAAGGTGTGACAAGCCGGTAGACGCAGATGCCGTATGCTTCCGATTCTACAGGAACGTCAGCTTCATCCCGGGCTGGAAGGAATTCCCATTGTTTGACAGCTTTGATGATTGCCTGATTGTACTCCTCAGTTCCTTGAACAAGGGGTTTGGGGAGCAACGGAACAGAAAACCGGCTTAATCGCCTGCTGCTGACACCCGGTAGATCGTCGCGATGTGAACATCGAACGTCTTTGCCCCGGTATGCGTTTGCGCTCCCTGATTCAGTGGCACAAGGGCAATTGCGGCCTCTGAGGAGTGCAGATGCGCCCGAGGACGAATAGCTCTGATTCCTTAAGCCGGTTTTCTGTTCCGTTGCTCCCCAAATCCCAATCAGCTGGGCGGATCTCGGAAGCAATCGAGTTGACGTTTAGTAAGATAAAACCGGCCAAGGGGATTACGGTCCATAAACGTTAGGACTGTATGGGAGATTACTCGCCCGGTCCCGAAGGGAACCCTTCCGAGCACGGGAAGCTTCCGCTAATGCGACTTCAGGACAACGGAGCTGATCCACCAACCAAATCGGCTCTTGTTTTTATCCTTTTTTGCTGCGGTACACGGGGTATCTTATGTTGTTGAAGTCATCATTTTAGCAGGCCAGTTATTCACAAATGTTGTGAATAACTGGTGCCACGGGTTCGCAATTACGGGGTTTGGCAAGAACTACTTTCCTTGTGAGTTTCGAACAGCCGCTTGATCCCTCCAGCTTTGCTGACCTCATAGCATACAGCGAACTCATTTCCTCCGGGAACGTATCGATCGAAATGACCGAAGCGCTTGACGAGGACTGTGTCGGCATCGATCCAGCGAACGCCATTGATGTAGTGGTGACTGCCGTCTTCAAAGTGACGGTCTTGAGGGAACTTCTGATCTAGTAATGCACCGAGGTCAAAGTGTCGATCTTCCGCAGGAAAATACAAGTGCACGCCTGACATGTCGCTTGCAAAGTCGTCATTCAGGAAGAATGCGCTGCCCGAAGGCGCCCAACCAACTCTGGCTGTGCCCTGAACATCGATCAGCAGTTTGCGGCTAAGCGTGCGGTTGTTCACCATCCAGAGCCTTCTATCGCACTTGATTGGGTTTAACTGGCAGTCCTCAGTCTTAAGAGTGAAGGTCCCATCGGGCGAGGTGCTATTGTTCTCTCCAAATGGGAAGTCGGCAAACCGCGATTGACTAAGAGCCCCAGTCACCGAAAAGAACGAAGCAAACAGGATGCAGTAAATCTGGTTCATAACAGATATCATTATACCCTGTCTGACGGTTTGCTTCCATTGCGGAAGGCGCCACGTTGTCCATATACGGGGATGTGGGAAGTTACCCCAGGCATGCTGATCACAGCTCCAGGTTCATTTTGCCTATAGCGCGTGTCGAATACCTTCATGGAATATTCTATTGGCCGAGACTGATAGCGACCGCATCCAACGTGGAGTGATATGAACAATAAACGGCTTCTATTTAGGGTACCGCCCGGATTGCTGCAAAAATATCCTTTAAGCTCCCGTGTCAGTGGACTTGGGCGCGGTCCAAGCTGACGCTTGGTTTGCCGGCATTGATGAGGGGTATAGCATTTGGCATGAGTTTTCCGATTAACTGGCTTCCGGGCTGACGGCGAAACTTGCGCCAGGATGCCTCAGGACACACGATCTCGACCAAAGCCCTTATTCAAATAACTGGGGCGGTCAGATCACGATTCTTTCCACTTCATCAAGCGATATCTCGTCTCCGCGGCGATCGTAAAGCCCGGTTGTCCGGGCCGACTCATGCGCGGCCATTTGCTGCGCCACTTCGAGCTTCCCGCCGTTCTTCAGGTACGCCGTAATCCCCGTCGCGCGAAACGTGTGGTTGCCAATCTTCGTCCGGATCCCTGCTGCAGCGGCGCGCCGTCTTACCATTAAATATACCTCCGGCTGACTCATGCGCCGGTCAGTGAGTGTTCCCGTCCTACCCTTGGCGGTTCGGAATAGGGGAGTGGATTTTCCGTTTCCTTTGCCCGCAGCCTCGAGGTAGGCCGCTACGTATTCTTCGAGATTGTGATGGGCCGGCATTTCGTGGCGCTTGCCGCCTTTCTCGTGCAACCGCACCCACCAGCGCCGGCCCTGAAAGTACCAGTCCTCGATATCCATGGCGGTGGCCGCTCCCACGCGGGCAAAAGTGTAAGTCATTAGTGCGATGAGGGCGCGATCGCGCAAGCCCACGACAGAGGAGATGTCGATCGAATCCAGGAGTTGCCGCGCCTCGTCGGCCGAGAGGACCGGCGTCTTACCCTTTTTTACGACGTGCTTCGGACCGCGCACCGAGGTCGCAGGATTAAAGGGCACGACCTGGCCGACCACCATATAATCGAAAAGCATCCGGATCGCGGCGAGCGCCTGCTTGACGCTCGGACGCGAGAGATCCTTGCCGAGTTTTTCGACATAGGCCGCGACGTGTACGGGTCCGATCCGTTCAAGCTCGAGGTGCCGGGAGTGCGTCCACTGGAAAAAATCGCAGCAAGCCCGATGATACGCCCGCCGGGTGTTTGGGTTGCGGATGTTGGCAGTAAAAAATTCCAGGAAGCGCATACCGGCGCGCGGACCGGCCGCGGCGATCGTCGCCGGCACTCCGGAGGCCCCTGCCGGGATCAAACTTTCATCGTTTTGGGGAACTAGTTTCCTGCTCATTGAATTTCCTATTTAGTATATGATAACGTCCTTTATCACACGTATGCACAGAACGGCAAGGGGTTGTTTTTCTCCGGCCTCGCTTGTTTTAGGTCTAGTAAAAGCCGTTGGATAGTCCGAAGGGTGAGACGCTGCTACAGTAGCATGCGGGAAATGTCCCTCCCTCACTTTAGACATATGGTATAGTGCCCTCAATGGCCAACCATGACATGACGCTGGCCCTCATCGCTGCGGGGGCGGCAATTGCGGGTGGACTTATCACAGGCGCTTATCAGCATGCCCGCGACTGGTTCAACCGACCCAAACTGCGAATAGATTCTAAAGAGAGCGCCGCTAACAAAGTTGATTCTGAGTACAAGAAACCGGATGGCACGACTGTATCCGAAATCTACATTCGCGCCAGAGTACAAAACACCGGTCGTCAAATAGCCAAAGGGTGCGTCGTGTCCTTGGCGAAATTGGAGAAAGTTCATCCTTCGGGACGCACGACATCAACGGTGTTTTTTGATTCGAGGCCGTTGGCTTGGGCCGGGTGGAAGTTCCTTCCCCGTGATGTCCCATCGGGGGTGGACTTTTATGTCGACCTGATGAGAGTCTCGAAATCTGTGCCGGGCTGGAAGTTTTCCGTTGAGAAGCTTTTCGGGAATGAAGCTGCCTTGCAAAGCTACTGGGGCACCTATCGTTTTAGTTTGGTGGTTACAGCGGACAACGCTAAACCGGCATCATGCAGGATCGACATTACGTATAACGGAGACTGGCACAATCTCAATGCCGTACAGGTGCCTTCAGCGTGATGGGACGCAATCACACCGGCCATCCACCAGTTTAGTCAAACGTAACGTCCTTTATGTCGCGCTATTTGGGTAAGCAGTCCCTAAACCAAGAAGCCCTACTTTCCGCATTTTTTAGACATTAGCATCAAAAGAAGCGCCAATAGGGCCAGCCCGATGGGGTTGATGGTGATGGGTTGGATACGACGAATACGGGGGTGCTCCTTCTCAACCTCTGCCATTAAAGGCTGGCGCTTGGGATCAATTTCTAACACATCCTCAAAAGTCGCCTTTTGAATTACACTTTAAGACTCTTCAAGCTTCTTTTCAGTAAGCTTAGTTTCAACAAGGTCCCTACGAATGCCCGTTACGTCTTTTGCTGTTCCGGAAATGTCTTTTACGGGGCCGGTGATCGCCTTGGCCCCTGCGTCGGTGACAACAACCTTTAAACCTGACGAGAACACTCTAGTAAGCAAACGGCGGATGCCCATTGTGGACCCCTCCGGCTCTGTTTCGCCGTATTGTCTCACTTTCCGGGCTATGACAAAAAAAGATAATCCTAGCCTGGCCCCGGCCCCCGGCCCACACCCAAGACGCCCCTCTACTCGGTACTTGCCACAGCTTAGCAAATCGGCTATATTCGTATTTTCATATAGGGCTATAGGCTTATAGTTCACATCCCAAGGGCAATAGCACATGACTGATATGGGATCGGGCTCCCTAAAGGGTAATCAGGCATTGGAGCGCCTTATACGTATTGCCAAGGGTGACAGCGGGCAGTGCCGCATCGTAGCCAACTTTCTTTTGGCATGGTGGGATGCGGCTGAATACGGTGGCTTCGACCTGACGCATGTGTGGGCTGTGGACGAAGCCATCAAAGAAGATATGTTGGAGGTGTTTGAGCAACTGCTCCACTGCCGCGAATATCCCGACAGTCTCGGTTACGGCAAGGAGTTCCAGACCATCCTACACAGGTGGAGGCCAGAACATCCCAAGCCGACATAACGATAAGGAACCTAACATGGACGTTTTGGCGATCATCGGACAGAAAGGCGGAACCGGCAAGACGACGACCGCTTTAGAATTGGCCGTTACCGCCTGTCTGGCGGGCCGTGACGTGGCTGTGATCGACCTCGACCCACAGACGACCGCTGCAAATTGGAGCGACCGGCGAGGCAAGGAAACGCCCGCCGTTGTGTCCTGTCAGGTGGCCCGGTTAGCGCAAGTTTTGGAAGCCGCCGCGAAGGGCGGCGCAAACCTTGCTATTATCGACACGCCCGGAAAAAGCACAGATGCACTAATCGGGGCAGCGAAGGCCGCCGATTTTGTACTGATACCCATTCAGCCGCAGCTATACGACATCGAAACACTGGCCAGCTTAAAAGACGTGTTGACGCTTGCGGGGAATCCCCCCGCTGCCGTTTTCGTCAATCGAGCGCCGATACAGGGGAAGCGCCACACCGAAACACAAGCCGCCGCAGCCGCGCAGGGGTTTACTGTCTGCCCGGTTGTAATCTTTACCCGCGCCGCGCATGGCGACGCCGGTAATATCGGCCTAGCCGCAGCCGAGTACGAACCGACCGGAAAGGCCGCGCATGAAATGACCGAGCTATACGCCTATATTTCTATAGCCCTAAAGGGGGGAAAACGTGAAAACCAGCGCATTAGCCGCAGGGCTTAAAGCCGCAGCGGGCCACCCGCTACCCGCCACCGTCAAGACAACCAAGGCCAACAACACGGCCCGAACCGTCTTAATCGGGGCGCACTATCAGCCAGAGGTTCGCCGCGCCCTTTTGCTTGTTCAGGCCGAGCCGGAGAACACCGGCAAGAATCTTAAAAAACTGCTTGGAGAGGCGATTAACGACCTTTGCGTCAAGTACGGAAAGCCACAACCCTACACAGGCGAGGACTAACTAGAAAACTATAGGACTATATTCGTATATCCATATAGTCTACTACAACGGAGTGAAATGTAATGACCAAGGGGCCAACCCGCGTTGGAGATATTATTTCAGTCCTGACCCTTCCAGACACCCCCTCGGACGCCGAGACTCAGGCAACAGCCGTCATTAAGCGTATGCAGAAAATTGCGGAAAGCGATGCAAAGGTTAAGCAGGACCCGATACCGAGCGCGGAGTTAGCAGACCTGGATGAAACATACTGCCAGCTTGATCTGTGGCCGGAGCCGGAACGCGGCAGCCCTAATCCTTTTCTCCGTTCTGCGCTTTTCGCCGCAATCCAAAGCGAAAACCGGCAACAAATTCAAGGACCCCCGCCAGTAAAAAAAACAGAACAACCCCCTCCGCGTGCTGTTGTTTCACAAAAAGGGTTTACTATTGCCTACAAGGGCCAGCAGCTCGACCAATACGATTTTGATGTGTGGTTGCAAGCAATCCATTATGCAAAGTCTCAACCTGTTGAGACGGAATGTGTATTCCACGGCCATGCCTTCTTGAAGGAGATCGGGCGCACGGGCGGCAAGCTCAATTATACCGTGCTGGACGAAAGCCTAACTCGCCTTGTCCAAGGTTTTGTTGTCATTGACCACGGCCATATGCACTTTGAGGGTCACCTAATCTCGTACTTCCTTCGAGACAACCACACGCGGGTTTACAAAGTCAGTTTTGCAGATGAAATTGTAAAGCTCTTCGGGTATTCAACCTTTACCCGGCTGCAATGGAAGGAGCGCCGCGCATTGAAAGGCAAGGCGCTTCCCCTCTGGCTACACGGGTTTTATTCTAGCCACGCCCAACCGTTTCCATTAACAGTTGAGTATCTGCACAAGCTCTGCGGAAGTCGAAACGCGGCAATGAAGAGCTTTAGAGCAGCACTAAAAAGGGCCTTTAAAGAGTTGGAAAAGGTAACCGGGATGACGGCCACCTTTGAGGGTAACACCGTCACTGTGGAGCGTCAGCCGAGCGGTTCACAGGCCAAACACTTAGAGCAAAGGGCGGCCCGAAACGGTTCGTAATCTGGTGTGCCGTCCTCGTAAAGACGTGTGCCGGGTTCGTAATCTGGTGTGCCGTCCTCGTAAAGACGTGTGCCGAAGTTCGTAATCTGGTGTGCCGAAGTTCGTAATCTGGTGTGCCGCCAGAATAGAATAAAACCTATAACTTATTGCTTTACCATGACTTTTCATACAAGGCTAAGGGTACTAATCTTTTTTTAATCCCTTTATAATCTTATAAAGATAAAACCATCAGGCCGCTCCGCTTCGCTGCGCGGCTAAATGGAGCGTCGCTAACGCGCCGCAACTATTTAAAAAAGCAACACAGCAGACGATTCACAAACCAACATGGTTTTTCAACGCACAAAAAGCAAAAGCAGAGACACGGCGGGGGGTACCGTTTCACTGTGAGGTACAGATGAGTCAGTTGACACCAGACCCCGCCGAAGCCCTTAAGATGCTGGCAGCTTTTGAAAGCGTTGGCGTGCGGGCTTTTGATATTACGTTCAAAAACCTTGAAGGTACCAAGGTAGGTTTTCAGTCCAACCGCAGCGTTGAGGAAATCCGCCAGAGCATCGGCAAACGACTCGCGGCCGCGACCGCCTCCCGGTGTAACGTCATTATTCGCCCGCGCCCGGATGAAAACCTGATTCAGCTTGACGACCTCGACAACGGAAAAGCCGCGAAGGTTGTTCCCCATGCGTTTCTGATCTTTGAAACGTCACCCGGAAACTTTCAGGCGTGGGTGTCACTTTCCGACCAGGCGCCGCCCGACCTGGCCCGCCGATTAAAACGCGGGGCAGGGGCCGACGTTTCGGCCAGCGGTGCAACCCGGATAGCCGGGAGCTTCAATTTCAAAACCAAATACGCGCCCGAATTTCCGCGCGTGGAGATAACCCATAGCGTCGCCGGCAGAGTAACGACGCCGGCAGCCCTTGAGTCAGCCGATTTGCTGGCAGCGTCCCCCCCCCTCCACCGTGTCTCTGCTTTTCCCTCCCGGCAATACCACGGTATCCGCAAATGGCCGGACTATGGACGGAACCTTTCTGCAGCTCCGCGCACGAGAGACGGACAGCCCGACCGGAGCAACGCGGATTTTGTTTGGTGCATGACCGCGATTGATTGGGGTTGGTCTGTCGAGGCAACCGCCGCACGGTTACTTAAAGTATCCGAAAAGGCGAGGGAGAGAGTCAGGCTCCGTGATGAAGGATACCCGCTTGTTACGGCCCGGAGCGCAGCCGACGCCGTGGCGAGGAATCGGGCCGCCAAAGGCCACAGACCGGGGTAGCTTGCACAACCGTTTTTGTGGGGGCATCAACGGTAGCGGCCCCCCCTCAGAAAATCGCTCTACGGCCTTCCTAGAGAGAAATTTTATTGCTTGGGGTGCCGAAACGGGCCACAACTGGCCCGTTTCGCAAGTTTTAAGCGCGGTTTACCGAAATCGTAGGATTTTGCTACCAAGCTAAGACAGCTTCCCATCCGCACCCGTGAATTTTGGCAGCGCCGTGGGAGGTCACCTACGGAGGGGAAATGCGGATCAGGGAAGTTTCTGTCCGGTATGTCCGAAGCGAAGTTCAGATCTCCTGATCTCAGCGGAAAGTGGGCTGGCACCTACGTTGACCGATCCTCCCTTCTTGGGTGCGGATGGTCCCAGGAAACTTTTTTCCCGGATTTAATAAGTGCTTGTTATTAAACGTATTACGGGCGCTGGTTAATTTGTTTCCTGGGACCATAGAGAGAAAGCAGGCCCATTTCACTTTCCGTTATCCACGCCGATGCATTGTTACCAAGCTCTATGAGAGGAATGGGTTACGGCGATGCACCTGTCGCGGGATCAGGAGTTCTGAAGTTACGCTGAACACCCGGCAAAGATTCAGCAACTCAAGGCAGGTTTTCGATGCTGCGCACGACCTGTTCCTTGAGCCGGTTGAAGTGTTCCGAGTTTACTGCTGGATTCCAAAAACCATTTTCTGCATTTAGGTGTTAGCGGCGTTTTAAAAATGGGCCACTCTGGCGGGCCAGATGGGGACCAAGGCAAGGTGCTATAAATGGCCTCCAGAGACGAGATGATGTTGGAACAAGCTTCTGATCTTATCCCTCATACCAACCTGGAAATCAAAGCTACGGATGAAGAAAAGATCCACTCATGAAATGGTTGCCGCAGGCAACCGTTGCCTGCCGGCAACCTGGGGCATTTCAAACTGACGCTCTAGTGTGGCCCCATTTCCGCCGCCACCGACAATTTAGGATACCTCTATACCGCTCAGATAAATTGACCCTTACCTGGGCTCAGATAATTGACCCCCGTTATTTTTTCCAAGGAGACAAGAAAAGCGAGGAGTGAAAGAGCCTCGTCCT
>Ga0326727_10011339_pt1 | contig 20797 bp, 18 predicted proteins | sample MB2enrmetagenome_FD_207643 | JGI IMG/M metagenome (GOLD analysis project Ga0326727, IMG submission 207643) | Lab enriched peat soil microbial communities from McLean, Ithaca, NY, United States - MB29MY | ecosystem: Environmental > Terrestrial > Soil > Wetlands > Peat | place: USA: New York...
ATAATGCCTTACAATCCCGCAAACCGTAAGGGTATCTCCTACAGAATGGAAGGGAAAAAACATGAAAAAGTCACAATTGTGGCGAGAATGTTACAATGAGCGTCCCGGCGCCATGCCGGGCCGAAGCGGCCTCCTTCTTACTGTGAAACGGCGGGGCCGGCTTGGGCCGTGGGAGGCGGCGGCGCCACGGCGGTCGGGCTGGGCAGCCCCAATTTGGTGCGCAGAATGGCCTGGGCGTGTGGAGACATCCAGCCGTTGCGCGGGTCCAATTCCTGATCGAGCACGAACTGGCGCATTTGAGACAACGGCTTCAAGGACAGCCGCTGGTTGTTGATATCCCCGATCTTCTCGTGGTAATGGTCCCAGATCCTCCGGGCCAGGTTCTGGTAATTTACGTAGCGGTCGCCGTCGTCCCGCACCAAACACTCGAAGCCGTTGTGAAACATTGCCAGGATGCTCGCGGTGACCTTGTTCATGTCCGTCTCCCCATTGTCCTCCACGATTTGGCCCAGGCAGTAATCGTCCAGCGTGATGTTGGCCTGTCTGCCGACAAAGGAGTTGGTGTAGGTGTTTCTGAGGTAGTTGAACCAATGCGCCGCCTCGTTCATGCGCCCATCCTCGTAGAGCAGATACACCGCTTGCTTGAGAAAATTCTTGTGCCCGTTCTGGTTGTTCTCCTTCATCATTTCGGCCTGCTCGGCGATCATCTTCTCATAGATCGCGTTGACTTTGGGAACCAGGTCCAGATTGGGCCAGAGCATGAAGTTCTGCTCCGTGACGTTGGTGATGGATCGGCTCAGCGATCCCCCGCGAATGCACGCCGCCTGCATGCTTTGGTAGATCGATCGCCGGAGCGTTTCCTGATCCGACGGCTTGGCGCGCATCCGGCCCACTTCGGCCCAATAGATGGCGTGAGCATCCGGCAGGCGCCAATCCAGCGGGCCGTACTCCTCATTGACCTTCTGAATGATTTTCGGGTCCAATTTGTAAACCTCGCGCAACTGCTTCACCCGCTCCCGGTCCTGCGGCGTCTGCGGGTGGAGCAACGCCTCGAAATCCGGGCGGCCGTCCAGCAAAGGTTGCATCTCCTGCGCCAGCCTCAGCTTGTAACGCATGTGCGCGTCGTCCAGGTTCTGCCCGATCTTGTGCTGGTAAAGCCACGAGAGGTCCCGGTAGAGCAAGGTCTCGCCGGGGTTCAGGGGTATGCCCTCGTCGCGCAGCAGTTGGATCCCGCGCTGCACCCAATGCCAGCGGTCCTCGGGGTCCTTGAACTTGACAGAGATGTTGTAGGCCATGTTCCAGGCCTGCACGCGCCAGACATCCACGAAATGCGGTTCCAGCTTGGTGATCCAATCGGCCAGTTGCACCATTTCGAAAAACTTGTCCTCGTCTTGCAGGTCGGTCGCCCGCATCCACAGCGCGTTGGCAATCAAGCCGCGAAAGCCGCCCAAGGCGACGGTCGTAAAGGCCAGCACCGGCGGAGCGTTCTCCAAGGGCGTCAGCCGCGTGAAGCCGAGCCGGGTCCGCTCCAGGTTCAGCCAGTTCTGCGTCTCCCCCGATACGCACAACAGAATGGCGGCGATCGCCACCAGGCTGCCTTTATAGACTCGGGCGGTAATGTTCATTTGCCGGGCGGCATGCTCATCTTAATTTGACCGTCTGACAATGAATTTTGCTCGATTTTGCGTGTGCGTCCGGCCGCCCACTGCCCGGAACCACAACGCGCCAATAGCCCGCAAACCGCGGTATCCGGGGCCGCGATTTTTTTTTGCGAAATATCATTGCCAAATTGACACGCTGCCTTAGACTGCCTTCTGATGGTCGGAATAATGCGGGCAGACGTGAAAAAATTGACCATCTCATTCCTCCACGTCTGGCCGGAAAACGCGGCGGCTTAATGCCGCGGCGATTATATTTGGATGAACGTTCCCGTCAGTTTCTTTGCCGAAACGCAACTGCAGTTTGTCTGGGGCCGGGCCACCGTCGCGGCCCGGGGCATCATTTTCTTCCTCATCATCTTTTCCATCGTCGCCTGGTACATGATGCTCTCCAAGGCCTTGCAGATGTTGCGCGCCAAAAAGCTCAACGTCTATTTCGAGTCCGAGTTCCGCGCGCAGAAGAATGTCCTCGGCATTTTCGACCGCCAGCTCGATGTCTCCGGCTGCCCAATGTTCGCCGTCTATCAGGAGGGGTGCGTCGAACTGGACGCCCGGCTGCGCGCCGACGGGAGCGAGGGGCGGCGCCCGTTTCTGACGCTCAAATCCATGGAACACGTCAAGCGCACGCTCGAAAGCGCTGTGTCGCGGGAGTGTCTCAAGTTGGAATCGGGCTTGATCCTTCTCGCCATCGCCGTCAGCGGCGCGCCATTCCTGGGTTTGCTGGGAACGGTCTGGGGCGTCATGGACACCTTCGCCCGCGTGGGCCAGATGGGGCGGGCCGATTTGCCAACCATGGCGCCGGGCGTCTCCGCCGCTCTCATCACCACCGTCGCCGGTTTGCTGGTGGCAATTCCCTCCATGTTCGCCTACAATTGGCTCGTGCATACCTTGCGCGTGCGCACCGTGGAATTGGACAATTTCGCGCAAGAGTTGGTTTCCAAGATGGAGACGGAATACTTGAAGGAAGAATGAAGCGGTTCTCTCAACGCAATGCGCTGGTGACTCTCAGTGAGATCAACATCACGCCGCTGCTGGACCTGGCCTTCGTCCTGTTGATCATCTTCATCATCACCCGTCCGCTGCTCGAACAGAACATCGATTTGAAGCTGCCCGAAAACATGGGCGGACCCGACACCCGAACCATCGACCGCCGCAACATCCGCGTCGTCGAAATCACCGCGCGCGGGGATTATTGGCTGCAAGGACGCCATCTTTCCTTTGCACAAGTCGATGCGGATCTGGCCGCGGTCTCCGAGCATAATCGCAAGCTGATCGTCGATATTCGGGCTGACAAACGAACCGAATGGGAGCATGTCATCACGGTGATTAACGCCTGTAATCGCCACCATATCACTATTTCTGTGCGCACCGCTCCCATCGGCCACCCATGAACCGATTGCAAAAGAAATGTATGGTAGTTTCGCTCGGCCTCCACGGCTTGCTGGCGCTCATTCTGCTGGTCACCGCGGGGTTCGGCGAGCGCGCCGAAGAGACGAACATGCAGGTCCTTTCAATGATTCCGGCAAATATCCTTGACCGGGCCGAATCGAGCGGCGGTCAGGCCGCGGTGGTCGTGGCGCCTCCCCTTCCCGAACCGCAGCCCGCGCCCCAGCCTGCCCCGCAACCGCAGCCCGCGCCGCAACCGCAACCGCCGGTGCTTCACACCCGTGCCATCGAGCACGTCGAACGCCCCAAGCCCCGTATTGTCGCGGAGGAAGAGCGGCCGGTTCCCACTTCCCGCGAGGGGACCAGCGCATCGGTCCACCCGGAGTCAAACCCGCGCCAGCACAAGGAGATCGTTCCGACTTTCACGCTGGCGAATCGGACGGCCAATTCAAATTCATCAGATTCCGCCGACGCGGCCAGGGCCTCCGCCCGGGCGGAGGCGCGGCGCCTCAAAGAAATTGAACATTCGCTTTCCGAGTTGGCCACGGGCGTGCAAATCAGCGGCGCGCCCAAAACCGTCGTGGATGTTGGCATAAGCGGGGGCGGCGAAGTGTTTGCCAGTTACCGCCAGGTGATTTTCAGCGTCTATTATCGCGCCTGGACCACACCGGATAATGTCGCCGACCGGCTGGCGACGGCGGACGCGCGGATTGTTGTCGCGCGCGATGGCTCGATCATCTCGGCCGAACTGGTGCGCCGCTCCGGCAACCCGCAGGTGGACCGGTCCGTCGAGCGCGCGTTGCGCGCGGTGACCAAGCTCCCGCCCTTTCCCGCGGGCTCGCACGATGAGGAGCGCACTTTTACCATTCAATTTGATCTGCAATCCAAAGAAGGAACAGGATGAAAACCCTTGGTACGTCAATTCTCGCGGCCCTCTTGCTCGGCATCGGCTCCCCGCGCGCCGGCGCCGACGATGTGATCGTTATTCAGAAGGCGGCGGCTCATTTGGTGAAGGTCTCGATCAGCGGTCTCAGCGGCGAAGCCGAGTCCGTCGTGGCCTTTGACCTCTCGGTGCTGGGCATGGAAATCACCAGCCCGGAAAGCGCCGAGTTTGCCGTCACCGGCCACGACAATGGCCGAATCGAGGGTAGCCTCACGCCGGCGGGCGCCGCCCACCCGGTATGGGTCAGGGCTTACGCCGGGGGCGACACGCGCGCCCAGGCCCACGCATTCGCCAACGACATCATTAAGGACATTCGCCAGACGCCCCCCATCTTCCCGGGCAAGATCGCTTTCCGCCAGCAACAGGGCAATTCGGCCGAAATCTGCGTCTCGGATTTCGACGGGCACGACCCGGTGGTGGTGACGCACGACGGCACGTTGGTGGGTGGCCCGTGCTGGATTCCGGGTAGCCGCGGCTTGCTCTACACGTCCTGGAAGAGTGGGGACACCGAAATCCTGAACCACAACCTGGGCACCGGCACCCGGAGCGTTTTCGCCCATTATCCCGGAGCCAATTTAAGTCCGGAAGTCTCGCCTGACGGCCAGCAGGTGGCGATGATTCTGAGCAAAGGCGGCAGCCCCAACTTGTGGGTCGCCGGCATCGACGGCACCGGGCTGCGGCAGTTGACCCGCACGCGGGACGAGGATTCTTCGTCCTGCTGGTCGCCCGACAGCCGGGACATTTGTTTCGTGTGCCACAGCGGGCGCGCGCAACTGCTGGTAATCAGCGCCTCCGGCGGCCCCGCCCGGACAATCCCGGTGGCGGGGGTTTATGGCAACTTGACCTCGCCGGATTGGTCGCCGGATGGAAAGTGGATTGCCTTTACCAGCGGCAGCGGCAATTTCACCATCTGCGTGGCGCCGGCCGGGGGGGGACCGGCGCAAAAACTGGTTGCCGGTGAAGACCCGTGCTGGGCGCCCAATTCCCGCACGATCATCTTCAGCCGGCGAGCTAATAACAAACAAACATTATGTCTGCTTGACGTTCCTACCAAACATGTCAAAGATGTCAGGCAACTTTCGGGGAGCTGTTCGGAGCCTTCGTGGGCAAGGTGAACAACAGGCCTCCCTTCAATGATTGAGCAAAATGAAAAATGTAACTTTAATCGCAACGTTGTTCGTCACCATCGCATTGCTGCCGGCTTTTACCGGATGCGCGCATAAACCGGTCGCGCCGACTCCCATTCCGAATATGTCCCAACGGCCGGCGCCAACCCCGACGCCGGGACCGCAAGGCCCAGGCCCCGGCGAGATCGTGACCCCCACGCCTCAGCCACAAGTCTCCACCGAGCCGACCCCGCTTGATTACGGCAAGTTTGCCGGCCTCTTCGCCGGCCCGCATAACGAAGACCGCGACAAATTCAAGGCGGACACGATCCACTTCGACTTCGACAGCTCCACCATCAAGCCGTCCGAAGAACCCATGCTCCAGGACCTGGCCAACTATTTCAAAAACAATGACAGGTTCGAGGGGTTGGTCATCGAGGGCAATTGCGACGAGCGCGGCACCGAGAAATACAACCTCTCCCTCGGCGAACGCCGCGCCCTGGCCGCCCGCGAATACCTGGGCAACCTCGGCGTCAATGTCGAGCGCATCAAAACCGTCACCTACGGAAAATCCCGGCCGGTCGATCCCGGCCACAACGAGGCCGCGTGGAAGCAAAACCGGCGCGACGAATTCGTGCTGGTGACGCAGAAATAGCCGGAGGCGGCGGGGGCCGCTTTTCCTTATCTCCATGTTGGCTCAAGACGTTATTGGCGGCTTGCGGCGGCTGGTGGGTTCTCTCAATGTTCTCACCGAAAAGGAGGATTTGATTGCCTACTCTTTCGATGGCACCGCCGCCCTAAGACAGATGCCCGGCTGCGTTGCCTTCCCGTCCACCACGGCGGAGGTTGCCGCCATCCTCAAATTTGCCAACACCTCCAAAACGCCCGTTGTCACACGCGGCTCCGGCACCGGCTTGAGCGGCGGCAGCCTGCCCACCCCCGATTGCATCGTCCTTTGCACGGTCAAAATGGGGAAAATCCTCGAACTGGACCGCGGCAACCTGACCTTGTTGGCGGAATGCGGCGCGACCACCGTGCAAATTGCCGACGCGGCCGCCGCCGCCGGTCTCTTTTATCCGCCGGATCCCGGTTCGATGAAAATCTCCACCATTGGCGGCAACGTCGCCGAAAATTCCGGCGGCCTCCGCGGCCTCAAATACGGCGTCACCCGCAATTATGTCATGGGTCTGGAAGTCGTATTGCCCGACGGCGAGATTCTTTGGACCGGCAATAAATGCGTGAAGGATGTCGCCGGCTATTCGCTCAAGGACCTGTTTATCGGCTCCGAGGGCACGCTGGGCGTCATCACCAAAGCCCTGTTGAAATTGATCCCCAAGCCCGCCGCCAAAAAAACAATGGTCGCCACCTTCTCGCAAATGGACCACGCCGCCGACGCCGTTTCGGCCATCATCGCCGCCCACATCATTCCCTGCACCCTCGAATTCCTGGACCGCACCACCATTCAGTGCGTGGAGGATTACGCCAAAATCGGCCTGCCCACCGATTGCGAGGCGCTGCTCTTGATGGAAACAGACGGCCACCCCGCCGCTGTCGCCGATGAAGCCGCGCGCATGGAGCAAATCTGCCGCGAAAAGGGCTGCAAGGAAATCCGCACGGCTCGTGACGAGGCCGAAGGCAACAATCTGGCCGCCGCCCGGCGCAATGCCTTCTCCGCGCTGGCGCGCGTCGCGCCCACCACCATCCTGGAGGACGCCACCGTCCCGCGCAGCGAACTGGCGCGCATGATCCGCTTTGTTGATTCCGTCGCCAAAAAATATCAGCTCCGCATCGGAACCTTCGGCCACATGGGCGACGGCAATCTCCATCCCACAATCCTGACCGACGAACGGAATGCCGAGGAGATGCGGCGTGTGGAGGAGGCCTTCAAGGAAATCTTCGATGAAGCCATCCGGCTGGGTGGCACCATCACCGGCGAACATGGCGTCGGCCTGGCAAAGAAATCGTTCCTGCCCGAATTCCTGGGCCAGGCCCAGATGCGCGTGAGCCGCGAATTGCGCCGCGCCCTCGATCCCAATGGCATCCTCAATCCTGGAAAAATGTTTGATTGAGAGGAGTTTTCCCATGACCGGGCGGCGCGCGTTTCTCAAGCGGGCCGCCGCGGCCGCGGCCTGGACGGCCCTGCCCGGCGCCGCATTCGCCGCTGATGCCGCGCCGACTGACTGGCTCGAACGCTGGCAAAACCACATCCTGGCCGAGGCCCGCAACCGCTACTGCGACACCGAGATGGGCGAGGAACTGGGCTGGCTGGTCAGCCCCTTTTTCAACGGCTTTTATTACGGCTGGCGCGCCACCGGCGACTCGCAATGGCTCCAGCGGCTGGCCGACTGGGCCGGCGCCTGGATCCGGCGCGGCGTCACCGAGCCGGACGGTTTCACCGGCTGGCCCAAAAAGGGCACCGGCGGAATTGTCGAGGAAAACTTTCTTACTGACAGTTTGTTGGGCGAGGCCATGGCCCTCCGTCCCCTCGTCCTGGCCGCGGGCGATATTGTCAAATCGCCGCTGCTGCATGGAGAATTCTTGGCCTCCGCCCGTGCCTGGCTGGATCTGGCGGAGCGCACGTTCGCCAAGTGGATCGAGCGCGGCTGCTGGCGTGAGGTCCCCAAGGGCGGCGTCTGGGTTGTCCCGGACTTTGGCCTCGATGCCAAAACCAACGGCTGGACCGACGGCTACGCCCGCCGGACCACCGGCGGTTTCTCCAATCCCGCCAACAAACAGAATCTCATCGCCCTTTGGTTGATCGCATTGAGCGACGCCACGAAAAAACCGCGCTATCGCGACTGCGCCCAGATGTGGTGGGGCGTCATGAAGTCGAGAATGCGCGCGCGGGATGACGGCAAATACCTGGTCTGGAACTATTGGGACCCGGCCGGTCCGTGGGATTACAGGCCGGACGGTTCGACGCGCCACTGGGTGGGCGTTCATCCCAACGGCGGCTATTACGAGATCGACCTCCAGGCGATGGTGGCGGCGTTCGATCACGGCCTGGTTTTCAAGCGCGACGACGTGCAACGCCTTGTTGCCACCAACCGCGATTTCATGTGGAACCAGCAGGTCGCCGGCGCCAAATTCCGGCGCATCGACGGCGGCCTGCCCGACCCGCGCTGGAAGGATTCGCCGGGCGTTTTGTGGACGGCGCTCGTGCCTTACGACCAGACGCTGCGCCGCGTTTTCGTCGCCAATCACAACCCCGCCAGTTGGGGCGGGCTGGCGGTCACGCCGTGGTTTTTGGCGCGGATGGCGGGCCGTCTGTCAAGTTGACCCAACTCCTCTCCGCGATCTGCCAGCGGAACATGCGTTGCTTCATCCAGCGCACCGCAAGTAAATCATAAAAAGCGGCGAACAGCCGGTTGGAGATGCCGTAGTGCGTTTGCCCCGCCGTGCGCGGATGGTGCGCGATGGCGATCTCCGTCACCGTGAACCCCTCCATTTTGATCAGCGTGGGCAGAAACCGGTGCATCCCCTTGAAAAACTTCAACTCCGCCACGCACTCCCGTTTGAACGCCCGAAAGGTGCAGCCGGCGTCGGAAACCTGTTCGCCGGACACTTTGTTGCGCACCCAATTGGCGATGCGCGAGGAGGCGACCCGCACCCAACTGTCTCCCTGGCGCCGCGCCGCCACCCGCGACCCGCAAACGCAATCAAACCGCTCCAGCGCCCGCAAAAAGGCCGGCAGGTCCTTCGGGTCATTTTGCAGATCGGAGTCCAGCGTGACGAGGTATGTGCCGCGCGCCGCCTTCACTCCGGCCCACAGCGCCGCGGATTGCCCGTAGTTGCGCGTAAACCTCTGCGCCCGGATCCGCCCGTCCTTCGCGGCGCATTGCTTCAACAATTCCCACGTCCTATCCGTGCTGCCGTCGTCGGTCACGACTATTTCGTAGGACACGCCCGGCGGATGCAGCGCCGCTTCAATGGCCTGGAACAAGGCGCGCAGGTTGGCCTCCTCGTTGTGGCAAGGAATGACCACGCTCAGTTCGGGGCTGTCGTCCGTCATGTTTTCGATCTCAAGTATAGAACATCGCCCGCCGCGTTCGCAACAAACGATATCTTCATTCGCGGGCCGCAATTGCAGTGCCGGGACTATCTTATCGCCGGCCCGATAACTTTCCGCTACAGTGTGGCCGTGAAGAGTATTTCGATGCTGTTGCGCCTGGACCAGGATTTGCAGAGGACGCTGCGCGAAGGTGCGTCCCGCACGCCGTATAAAAAACAAGAGCTGATTCGTCTCACCCTTCGCCGCCATCTGCGGCAGGTGATTCAGCGGGAAACAGTCGTTCAGCGGGCGCGGCGAATTACCAACATTGAACCCTGGCCGCGAAAAACCGTCGATCAGGCTTATCGGCGAATCGGCAAAGAGTGGGATGCCATCGAGGACGCCGCCCTGCGCGCCCAAGGCAAGCCCGCTTTCAATGACTAATCACGTCCACAACTGCCGGTCCAGCGAGCGGTATTGGATGGCCTCGGAGATGTGGTCGCCGCTGATGTCCTCGGCGCCCGCAAGGTCGGCAATCGTGCGCGCCACTTTCAGGATGCGGTCGTAGGCCCGCGCGCTCAGGTTCAGGTCCGACATGGCGAATTTCAAAAGCTCCTTGGTCGATTCGGCCAGCGCACAATACGATTTGAGTTCCCTCGGCCCCATGCGCGCGTTGCAGGTGATCGAGGGCTTGCGCGCGAAACGGGCCTGCTGCCGCCGGCGCGCCGCCACCACCCGCTCCCGGATGACCGCCGACGTCTCGCCCGTGCGCTCGGCGCTGATGTCGTGGAACTTCACCTGCGGCACTTCGATGTGCAGATCGATCCGGTCCAGCAACGGGCCGGAAATGCGCCCAAGGTAATTCTGTATTTCCCGCGGCGAACTGCGCGACTCCCCCGGCATTTTCCCATCCGGCGTCGGGTTCATCGCCGCCACCAGCATGAATTGAGAGGGAAACGTCATCGCGCCCGCCGCGCGCGAAATGGTCACGCGGCCGTCCTCGATCGGCTGCCGCATCGTCTCCAAAACGCTCCGTTTGAATTCGGGCAGCTCGTCCAGAAAAAGCACGCCGTGATGCGCCAGCGAAATCTCTCCCGGCGTCGGATTGACGCTCCCCCCCAACAGCCCGGCATCGCTGGCCGTGTGATGCGGCGTGCGAAAGGGCCGCCGCGTGACCAGCGCCTGGCCCGGCTTGAGCAAACCGACGATGCTATGGACCTTGGTCGTCTCCAGCGCCTCTTCCAACGTGAGCGGGGGCAAAATGGTGGTCAGCCGTTTGGCGAGCATCGACTTGCCCGTGCCCGGCGGCCCGATCAAAAGCGCGTTGTGCCCGCCCGCCGCCGCGATCTCCAGCGCCCGCTTGACCGATTCCTGCCCCTTGACCTCCGCCATGTCGATCTCCTCGTCGTACGATTGGTCAAAGATTCGGTTCAGATCAACCTGCATCGGCGCGATCTTGATTTCCCCTTCGAGAAAGCCGGCCGCCTCGCGCAGGTTCTCCACCGGGATGACTTGCAACCCTTCCACCACAGCCGCTTCCGCCGCGTTTTCCACCGGCACGAGCAGCCCGGTTTTCTTTTCCGCCCGCGCCCGCCAGGCGATGGACAGAACGCCTTTGACCGGCCGCACTGCGCCGGTCAGCGCCAATTCCCCCACCATGAGGTAATCATCCAGGAGGCTGGACATCAGTTGGTCATTGGCCGCGAGCATGCCGATGGCCATGGGTAAATCGAAGCTCGGCCCCTCCTTCTTGACATCCGCGGGCGCCAGATTGATCGTCGTGCGCCCCATCGGAAACTTGAACCCGGAATTGGTCAGCGCCGTCGAAACCCGGTCTCGCGACTCCTTCACTGCCGCATCCGGCAGCCCGACGATAACTACAACCGTATCCCCCCAGCCGGAATTGACCTCCACCTCGACGGGGAAAGCTTCGATTCCATTGACCGCAGCCGACAATACACGGGCCAGCATGGGTGGATGATGGGCGAACGCGGGCGCAAGGGCAATGCAGGATTTGCCGCGAGGCAGTTTCCTCGGCTGGTGGCATGGTCACAAACCTCCGGGCAGACTTGGCGCGGAAACCGGGCGGCGTGGTCTCCGGAGTGCCCAGTAGGCTCAACTAAACGGCGATCTGAAATCCAGTCAAAGCCATAGTTTGATCCGAATTGCACGCCGACCGAGAGGTAGCGCGGACATTTAGGTCAAACTATTGTTTTGTCCGATTTACAAGCTCGCAGGAATTTGCTTGATGGTGAAAGCAGGCTTGATAACGTCTGTGCTTCGCATGTATGGCCAGACTGGTATTTATTGGGGGAGGCACGATCGGAGCCGAGATCGAGTTGAAACCGGGCGCGACAACCATCGGGCGTTCCGAGAATAATTCGGTCGCCATTGACGACGAAGCGGTTTCGACGCGTCATTGTGAAGTTGTACTGACTAAGGATGAAGTGCGTGTCAGGGACCTTCGGTCCACGAATGGCACGTTCATTGACGAAAAACCAATCACGGAAGCAACATTGCGACCTGGACAGGTTCTGCGGATTGGTAAGGCGCTGTTTCGTTTGGAGACTGAGGCCGCCTCCTCAAATACGAGCGGCGGTGTCCCACCAACCCTCCTTCTGGAGAACGTTCTGAGATTCGCCTTGGCGGAGAAACGACTTCCGTTGCTGATTCGTGCCGTCAGCGGATTGATGGTCGGGTTGCTTGTTGTTTATGTAACCGGGGCACTGCCATTTTATCCTTTCGACTGGCGCCTTTTGGGGTTTCTGGTAGTCACCACTTCATGGGTGTTGAGCCCTACCGTCGGAAAGTTTGCAGCCTTGGCCATTTGCTCGATTCCAGTCGCTTATTATATGCCTCTATTGCTCACCTTGGCCGGTGTGGCATTCCTGGCTTTCCAGTCTCCCTGCGCTTTTCTCATTCTGGGCGGCATGTGCTTCATGCTGGGCGAGCCGGCATTGTGTTGTCTCACGTCCATAGTTCCGCTGGCGGCGGGATTTTTAGGACTTCGGGCGGGTTTGTTTGCATCGGCAGGCGGTTGCCTGATGGCGCAAATCATTTTGCGCCTTGGATTGCGCGGTGGCCAAAGTGGTGTTGTCGCCAACGCGCCTCCTCTGCTCGATTTGCTTTCATTGCAGTCGCCACTTTACAAAGGAGAAGATTGGCCCGTGGGTCCAACGAGATGGGCAGATCAAGTGTTTCGTCCATTTCTCCAGCAACCAAGTCTGATCGGACAAGTCATGGTCTGGACGGCTGCGGCCGCCGTCACTGGCTGGCTGTTGAGGAAACCTCTCGCATCGCGGTTTCCTTCGCGCTTACGAGCAGTGGCTGCGGGAACAATGACCTTACTGGCCGGGAACCTGATCTTGGCCTGCGGTTTCACAAACAGTGGACTTAAAGTGGGCGCCAGTGTGTTCTCCGTGCTGGCTTCCGGACTGCTAATTGCCTTAGCTTCACCCGTTCTTGAACCGGCAGCGCAGATTCTCGGAAACAAGCGCCGAAATCGCTCCGGACTTGTGACCGTCTTCGGCGGACAGGGTCAAACCGCCGGTGGTGCGTTCAACTCGCCGAGAGATGTGCCGCCTGACGTCTGGGACGATTTGGCTGGGATGGATGATATTCGTGAAGAGGTACAGGAGGCCTTGCGGACACAGTTCGATCCCGCCGTCAGAGCTTCACTGGAGCGGCTGAAGTTACAGCCGGTGCGGGGTATTCTTCTGTTTGGCCCGCCCGGCACTGGCAAGACGAAGATGGCCCGCATCATCGCCCATGAGGCGGGCGCGAGCTTCTTCGCGGTGAGTGGAACAGAATTCACGAGCAAGTTCTTCGGCGAATCGGAGGCAAATCTCCGGCGCATCTTCGAGACTGCGGGCGAGCATCGTCCTTCCGTTTTGTTCTTCGATGAACTGGAAGCATTTCTGCCCAAACGCGCGGACATGGCGTTCTCCGACTCTGCGCAAAGGGGCATCGTGGGTACCTTCCTGGCTTACACCGATGGCATCGCTACTTTGGAGGGTGTCCTGCTGGTTGGCGCCACAAACTATCCCGACCTCATTGACCCAGCCGCGTTGCGACCCGGACGATTCGACAAGCTTATCTACGTCAGCGCCCCCGATGCGAGGGCTCGTCGCGCCATTTTTAAGACCTACCTGCGCGGCAAGTCCTTGGCTCAGGATGTCGATTTCGCTAAACTTGCTGAACGCACAGAACGTTTCACGGGCGCGGACATTCAGGGTGTTTGCAAAGAGGCGTCGCTCCTTGCGCTCCGCGCTGGCGGACAGTCGCCGCCTGGCATGTCCGATTTTCTGATCATTATCAGCGGCGTCAAACCCTCCGTGACTTTTCAATTGGAACGGGAGTATCAGAAGGTCGCCGATCAATTCTGTCGGCGCTCCCGCAAACCGGAGCAGGTCGAGGTCATCGCTCGCAACGTCGTCGCTTGGGAAGACGTGGTTGGCTTGGAGGAAGCGAAAAATGCGTTACGCGAGACTATTGAAATGCCGCTGGCCCACGATGAAGTCCTCCAGCAGTATGGTGTCAAGCCATCCAAAGGCGTGTTGCTCTACGGTCCGCCAGGCTGCGGCAAAACGTTGTTAGCCAAAGTCGTTGCGCGGCAATCCAAAGCGCATTTCCTCTACGTCAAAGGTCCTGAATTGCTGGGCGAACACTTCGGGGAATCGGAAGCCAGATTGCGCGAGCTTTTTGACCGCGCCCGGGAAAGCACACCATGTGTGCTTTTCTTTGATGAGATTGACGCGCTGGCGGGCGCACGCGGCACTGCCAACGCCACCGGCACGGGAATTTTGAACCAGTTTCTCGCCGAGATGGATGGACTTGATGAACTTAAGGGCGTGGTGGTGCTTGGCGCCACAAACCGACCGGATGCCATTGATCCTGCTCTGCGAAGACCCGGACGCTTTGATCGGCTGGTCTATGTGCCGCCGCCTAATGCCGCCGCTCGCGCGGCATTGTTTGCCCATGAACTCCGAGGCAAGCCTCTGAGTCAAGACTTGGACTTTACATCTCTGGCGAACATGACCGACGGTTACTCTTCAGCGGACATTGCCAATCTTTGCAACGCGGTGGCAATTGAGGCTGCCAAGGAAACGATTCGTACCGGCCTGCGGCAGCAAATTTCAACACCGCGGCTACAGGAGTTGATTGCTCGCACTCCTTCATCAATCAAGCCGGAGGAAATAGTCTTCTTCGACACGTTTCGCGGGAGATGACGAATGGGTGACGGTTGCACGCTTGACATCCCTCCGGGAACCTTTCACTCTTCAATTATTACATCTGAAGGTTAAAAACACCTCATCGAACCCTTTTCTGAAACTGGCCGTGGTTTCCGTCCAGCAACCCGTGGAAAGACAGGTCCTCGTCCAGATCGGGCCAATGCAACCCAAAGGGAGAAACCTCGATATGATTCAATTGTTCGGGCGTGCCAACAGCAAGACGCGGATTCTCCGCCGCCGGAAACCGAATCTCCGCGCCACTTTCCATGCGGACGACGATCCAGCCGTTCAGATGAGCGGCGGAGCAAGCTCTGTCAGTCAAAGTATTCATGCCACTTTTGAATTATCACCCCTTTATTCATTTCCGCAAGCATTTGCGCTTTCGACAATTCGGCGACTTTCAATCCATACGACTCGCGCAGTTCAACTTCTTTTTCGACATCGAATACCGCTTCACCACCGCCGTAGCGGACGTGGACGTGAATCGGGCGGTGCTCGTTGCTGTAAAACGAGAAATTGTATCCGTCCTTCTCAAAAACCTTTGGCATTGACTGGGAGCATGACAAAACGGCGGGCAGATTTCAAATCTGACTTGAATTTGGTCATTGGCCGCGAGCATGCCAATGGCCACGGGCAAATTGAAGCCCGGCCCCTCCTTCTTGACATCCGCCGGCGCCAGATTGATCGTCGTGCGCCTCATCGGAAACTTGAACCCGGAATTGGTCAGCGTCGTCGAAACCCGGTCTCGCGACTCCTTCACCGCCGCATCCGGGAGCCCGGCAATCACGATGAGGGTGTCCCCCCATCCGGAATTGACTTCCACATCGACAAGGCAGGACTTGATGCCGTTGACTGCGGCGGATAAGACGCGGGCCAGCATGGGCGGATATTGGGAGAACTCAGGCGCAAGGGCAATGCGGTTTTTGCGGATGCCCGGGAATCGGGACGCACCATCGAAGGCGCCTGAATATTTACAATCGATCCCCCCCCCAAAAAAAAACGTAAACCGATTGCGCAAAAGTATGGTTTGACCCCTCGCACGGACCACATTCTTTTTTATACTATTGACAGAATTGTAGAATGTTGATTCCGCTGAAAAACCCCCTGTTCTCAAAATGTAGCGATTTGAAGACCACCAAAACACTCCACCTGCTCTGGAAAAGTCGCCTATAAACGATCCCAAAGAATACCCTGCTTGACACTTTTGGCAGCGGGCGTTCCCGTTTTCAAAAAAAGGGGGGGGGTCAGCGGAATCGAATGTTTAGATTTGACTCCAATGGCACTCAACTCCAAGATCCGTGAGCGCATCGCCCCGGAGAAGCACATCATCTTCGGCTATACCGGCCCCATGGCGGCGCTGCTGAAAGAGCCTGCCGGGGCGCACATGTTCAACCAAGACGCTCTGCAGGCCTCCGCCTCATCACCCGGGGAATCTGTTTAGGTAGTGAGTGCAAGCTTCCGTCACTGCATTAAGGCGCGCTAACGCGGTAGTAGCGGCCTGGGGTGTTGGTCTGCAAGGGTTCGCTGAAATAGACTGATCCGTTGGTCAGGATGTCGGTCTGGAGCGGGGTCCAAACGGGGTTGGCCAGATTGGTGCAGGCTTCCACCACAATGCTCAGGTTGACCGGGCCGGTGAAGCTGATTTCAAATTGATTGGTCTGCACGCCAAATCTGGCATCGCCAGTTGGCCCTAGCGGGTTCCACAACACGACCGGCGGACCGTAAGGGTATCCGAAAAGCGAGCGACTCCAGCCAGCAGTTCCAAGCAGATAATAGACCGTCGCGTTGGTGTCCCCCGACAACACAGTCGAATCGGCGGAGGGAGCATTGCCCGTGAAATACACTCGAGTCAGGCTGGCACATTCCGCAAACGCACCCTCCCCCATACTGGTGACACTTCCCGGAATGGTAATGCTGGTCAGATTAGTGATCTTATAAAAAGCGTTCGCTCCGATACTGGTTACCGGCAGCCCGTTGACGGTGGCTGGAATGGCCACCGCACCGCCGGAACCGAAGTAACTGACGACGGTGGCGGCATCGCCATTTGTCGTGTAACTGAACGACATTTGCGGAAGGGGGACATAGGCTCCGGTCGCCGAGGCGGTGGAGTTGGCGCTGACGGAAACGGTTTGACTCGACGGCGTTATCCAACCGCTAATCGCGCTAAAATCGACGGTATGGTTGCCCGGCGACACGTTGGCAACCGTCGCTCCGCTGGTCTGCCAGGTTCCGCCATCCACCTGCCATTGCGCTCCGGCGGTGATTGCCGCCGCCGGGGTGATGGTCACCTGCAAGGACCCGAGGATCCACACTGCGGTCGGAACGCAAGCAAAGGTGGAACCCCAGCCTGTGGTCCCCGGCAAGTGAAAAACAGTCAATGCGTCGTCATAGTCGAACACGGTGCAGTCGGCACTGGGGGCGTTCCCTTCAAAAAAGGCTGCCGACAAATTGGTGCAGTATTCGAAAGCGTTCTCCCCAATGTTGGTGACGCCGTCGCCAATCGTGGCGTTCGTCAAGCTGTAACATTGGTAAAACGACTCGAACCCGATATTGGCGACACTGCCGGGAATAGTGATGCTGGTCAGACTGGCACAATCAGCGAACGCACTCTCCCCCATGCTGGTGACGCTCCCGGGTATCATGACGGCGGTCAGATTCGTGCAGAACGCGAACGCCTCGACACCGACGGCGATGACGCTGGCCGGAATCTCGACATTCGTCAAAGTGTAGCACTCGTAAAACGCAGCCCCTCCGATGCTGGTGACGCGACTTGGAATCGTGACGCTGGTCAGGTTGGCACCAGCGAAAGAGTTGGTTCCGATGCTGTTGACCGGCAGGCCGTTGATAAAGGTCGGAATGGTCACGGCACCGCCAGGACCAGAGTACCTGTTGATCGCGATAGCACCGGCATTTGTAGTGTAACTGTATTCGTCCGCCGCCGGTGAACAAGCAAAGGTGGAACCCCAACCTGTGGCCCCCGGCAAATAATAGACAACAATATGATCACCTTGGAACACACTGCAGTCCGCGCTGGGTGCGTTCCCTTCGAAATACACTTCGGCCAGCATTAAGCAACCAGCGAATGCATCGCTCCCGATGTTTGTGACGCCATTTGGAATCGTGACGCTGGCCAGGCTGGTGCAGCCGTCGAAGGCATACTGCCCGATGTTTGTGACGAGAGCCGGAATCGTAACGCTTGCCAGCCTGCTGCAATCCTCAAACGCATCATCCCCGATGGTGGTGACGCTGGCGGGAATCGTGTAATCTCCGTCCAGGCCCCCCGGATATTCAATAAGCGCGGATTGGCTCTTGTCGAACAAGACTCTGTTCACGCTGCTATAATCCGGATTTCCTGCATCCACCCTTATCGACGTCAGGTTGGGGCAGTCAGAAAACGCAGAAACTCCGATGTTGGTGACGCTGTCGGGAATGGTGACGCTGGACAGGCCGGTGTAAGCGAACGCGAAATCCCCTATGCTGGCGACGTTGACTGGAATCGTCACGCTGGTCAGGTTCGTGCAGAATGTGAACGCCTCCTCCCCGATGTTGGTGACGCTGACTGGAATCGTAACGCTGGTCAAACTAGCGCAAGATTCGAATGCAAAAGGCCCGATGTTGGTGACACTGCCGGGAATCGTGAAGTTGGTCAGGCTGGCGCAGCCCGCGAACACCCCTTCTCCGATGCTGGTGACGCTGGCGGGAATCGTCACGCTGGTCAGACTAGCGCAAGATTCGAATGCAAAAGGCCCGATGTTGGTGGCGCTGCCGAGAATCGTGCAGTTGGTCAGGCTGTGGCATCCTAAGAACGCCTCTTCTCCGATGCTGGTGACGCTGCCTGGAATCGTCACGCTGGTCAGGCCGGTGTTGGCCTCGAATGCCGAGTTTCCGATGCTGGTGACGGTCCGGCCGTTGATGTTCGTTGGAATGGTCAAAGCCCAAGGGGGCCCAATGTAATTGGTGATGGTGACGGTATTGTTGGCATTTACAGTATACTGCAATTGGGCTCGCGCCGCCGGTGCCGCCAAGAAAAGCATACTTAAAAGGACGGGCAATGTTTTTTTCATAGGTGACATCCATTTGCTCTCATCAACATCATGGAAGGATCGCGGGCATGAAGACCTCCCATGTATTCCGAGCTGATTGGCCTAATTTTGTATTCACAATTTTATGATTTCTGTTTCTGTTCCTTGCTCCGTTTGAGCCAGTATGGCGGCTCCGCCTTTGATCTTTGACGCTACGGAGAAGCCTGTTGAGGCACTGGAGATTCCAGTCCTTCTTGATGCAGCATGGTATGATTAGGGCGCTCATCGTTCTGCTCGGCTCGCAGTGATTTTGGCCCAATCGCCCCGATAAGTCAAATCAAGAAATCTTCTGAATCGAAAGTTGGCCGTTCGGACGCATCGGTTCGCCGACAAGGCCAAGTGGGAAGGACTGACTTCGGTCGGAATGGTGGAATCCATCCTGGAACACCCCGCAAAAGAAAGGGGAAAGTGGCATTTTGGCATTGAGGGCGAAAAGGGCGAAAGATGGGGGGGAGTGTTTTTGCGGCATTGGAAACGGCGGGTGGTTGCAAGTAGTTGATAATAAGTTGAATACAAGTGTGGATTATGCCGCAAAAGAACGCAGCGCGGCCAGCCGCAACCAAAGCAATTGAACCACGGATGACTTAGCGCGGCGAAGCCGCAACCAAAAGGTTTTGAACAGGAGGGCACAGAGGTTACGGAGGCAGCAGAGGATCATCCGTCGCTAAATGGTTTCTAAAGAGGCCGCCTTTGGGTAAGGAACTGTATATGCAAACGTCCCACACCTCATCAGGCGGCCCCTTGGCCGAGTTTATAAACCAACATCGACCCAAAGTCATTGGCGTTCTGGAGGGTTTTGACCGGGTGCGGGTGCAGGCCAGTTTGCGCACCCTCTATCGTCAGTCGGTCATGGAGTATTATCTGCTGTCGCAGAAGATTCTCTTCAAGAATTTCAAGTCTTATCTGACTGGCCTGACCAACCGGGTGCGCGCGGCGGCGGCGCGCCTGGCGGAGCGCGCGGGGCGGAGGGTGATTTATTTGCAGGGTGCCTGTTATCACAAGGAAGATCTGGCGCGGGAGGAGATGGAACGGCAACGGGTCCAGGAGGGCCTGATCACGGTGATCAGCGCGGTGGAACCGTGCCGGACTTGGTTTGTACGCGGCAACAAAGAGACCCGGCATTTGGAACTCAAACTCAACTGGGGCAAGTGCATTCATCTTTATTTTTACTGGCTGCACCGTCGGTTGGGTTTGCTTCATCTGCGGTTGCAAACCTGGTTTCCCTTTCTGGTCCAAATCTGTTTCAACGGTCGGGAATGGCTGGCCCGGCAGATGGACCAGGCCGGGATGCGGTATCGGCGGCGGGACAACTGTTTTGAGTGGATTGAAGACGTGGCGGGAGCCCAGCGCCTGATGGACCAGCAGATGCACCTCCGGTGGCAGTCGTTGTTGCAGCCGCTGGTCAACGTGTGCCATCCACTGCACCGGGAGATTTGCCGGCCGATCGGGGCCTCCTACTATTGGACGGTGGCCGAGAGTGAATACGCGACGGATGTGATGTTTAAGGAACAGGCGGATTTGCAGGCGGTCTATCCGGCCATGGTCCACCACTCCGTGATGAGCTTTGGCAGTCAACAGGTGCTGCGTTTTCTGCAACGCAAAGGAGCCGGCGAGGTCAAGAGTGACCGCCGGTTGGGACCGGACGGAATTCGCGTCAAACATTGGCTCAACGACAATTCGCTCAAGCTCTACGATAAAGGCAGCGTGTTGCGCAGCGAAGTGACCATCAACAACCCGAAAGACTTCCGAGTGTTCCGAGCCTCGGAGTCCAAGCCGGATGGAGAAAAGAGCTGGCGCATCTTGCGGCGCACCGTGGCCGACGTGCCGCGAAGGGCGGAGGTGTGCCGCGGGGCCACCCACCGGCATCTGCAAGCGTTGTCAGTCGTCAAGCTCAACACGCCCCTGGCCCAGGAAGCCGAGCGCCTGTGCCGTCCGATCCGCAAGCGAGGCCGCCGCCATCGAGGTCTCCGGCCCTTGGGAGGGGACGCCCCGCTGCTCCAAGCCGTCAACCGACTGGAATTTGCCATCGTCGGCTTTCGCAACCGGGACATTCGCGCTCATCTTCATGCCGCAACGCGTTCGAGCAAACAACGTCGGAAACAAACCGCCGCCATTGGCCGGCGTTTAGCCATGCTCCGGGCCCACGGCCTGATTCGCAAAGTTTCGGGTCGGCATCTCTATCAGGTCACGGCAAAAGGACGTCGTGTGATCACGGCCTTGTTGACCGCGCGCAACGCTGATATCCAAGAGCTTACAAAAATAGCCGCTTGAAAATGTTGCTAAAAAAACAAAACTTTTCAGGATAGCAGTACGGATGACACGGATAAGACTTGATGAGTTTCCCATCCGTGTAATCCGTGGTAAAAAATCCTCGCGAAAATGAGCGATTCTGACGGAGTG
>Ga0326727_10011340_pt1 | contig 20794 bp, 18 predicted proteins | sample MB2enrmetagenome_FD_207643 | JGI IMG/M metagenome (GOLD analysis project Ga0326727, IMG submission 207643) | Lab enriched peat soil microbial communities from McLean, Ithaca, NY, United States - MB29MY | ecosystem: Environmental > Terrestrial > Soil > Wetlands > Peat | place: USA: New York...
CAACGGGAATTGGAGCGGGTTGGGGCCCGCGTGCAGGGTGTCGATGACGACCTGAAAATCGTCTATGTGTTGCTGCCGGGTAATATTCGTGCCGAGATCGACATGGCGCGATCCGAGACCTTCGAGAAGCCCGGCAAGCTGCCCTCCATCGCCCCGGCGACCATCACCGACGACCTGCGCCGGCGTGATTTCACCATCAATGCCATGGCTTTGTCGTTGAATCCCGGTTCCCGGGGCCTGTTGCTGGATCCCAGCAACGGCGTGGCCGACATTGAGGCCAAACTGATTCGTATCCTGCACAATTATGCGTTCTACGAGGAGCCCTCGCGGCTGATCCGGGCCGCGCGCTACTCGGCCCGTTTTCATTGGCCGCTGGAAGAGCGGACGCAAGCGCGCTACGATGCCGCCAAGGAAAACGACTACATCTCATATATTGGCGCCCGAGCGATCGGCATCGAGATCGAGCAACTGGCGTACGAAGACGACCCCCTGCACATCCTGCGGTCGCTGGAGAAGGAAAACTGGCTCAAGGTCTTGAACTCCCATTGGGCGGTGGCCAAGGTGGATACGGCGGGTCTAACGCACCTCACCAAGCTGAAGCAGCAGATGGTGGAAGCCGGCTATACGGTGGACACCGCCCCGGCCGTGCTGTACTTTCTCACCCGGCGCCTCTCGGATAAGGATGTGGCCGAGATTCGCAAGCTGATTCCACGGCGCGACCTGGTCGATGGCTGGAAGCGGCTCGAGGAAGACGCCAAAGATCTGGCCAAGAGACTGGCGGGGAAGGAAGCGGCCACCCCGTCGCGGACTTGGCAACTGCTATCCAGCGCCAAGCCGGAAACCATCTTGTTTACCGAGCTCACCACCAAGCAGCAGGCGGTTTCGCAGAAGATCAACAATTTCTTCGGGAAATGGCGGCAAATTAAGCAGAAATTGCCACTGCCGGAAATGGCCGAGCTGCACATTACTACCGCGCTACCCGAATACCAGAAGGTGACCGACGAGGCGTTTTTGCTCATGCTGGACGGGAAGCTGCGTTCGCGGAGCGAGATTCTCAAGTTTCTGAAGCCCTATGCTCCTCCGCCGCCGCCACCTCCGCCACCGCCCAAGCGCGGTAAGGGCGGCAAAGCCGAGGCCGTTAAGATCGAACTCGAAGCCGCCCCCAAGGGACGCAAGAAGGCGAAGGGACAGATGCCACCGCCGGTTGCCGCCCCAGTTCCTGCGCCGGCTCCGCCGAAAGCAGCGGAAAAAGCGCCCGCCAAACCCACGCCTCCTCCGGCAAAGAAGGCTGTGGTTGTGAAGCCCGCCGCAGTGGCGAAGAAGCCAGTCAAAAAAGAGACGCCCAAAAAGAAAGCGCCCCCGAAGAAGAAGGCGGCGCCGGCAAAACCGGCAAAGAAGAAGCGGGAAGTGAAGAAGGCGGCAAAGAAGAAGAAGAAACGTTAGGCGGCGCTAAAAGCGAGCGGATTCGACGGCACCTTGTCGTGAAATCCGGCGTGCGAGCGAACTGATGCACCTACCGTTCTTACGCCCCCTGCGGGGGCCAGGGGTTGTGTCGCTATGAACACCCCAGGCTTGCGCCTGGGGCTATCGTATTTCGCCCGCCTGCGCGGGCTGGGCTGTGGGTTCAAAATGCAATCCGCGTTACCGGCTCGCACCATCCGTCCCTGCTTGAAACACAACTGCGTAGGTGCCAGCGCCATGTTTAGACGCCTCTGGCTTATTACTTATTACTTATTACTTTCTTCAGCTCCTCCGGCAACTTCTCATAAATCCCGCCAAACCCGCCGTTGGAGAGTAGTGCCACCACATCGCCGGAGCGTAGCTCGGGTGTAATGGCTGCCACGATGGCGTCGGCATCCGGTAAGTGGCGCGCTGGACGGCCATTTTGCTTAAGCAAGGCGACCACGGCATCCACGTCGAGGCGCTCGGCGTCGGTATATCGGGCGGCACGGAATACGTCCGCGATCACCACCTGGTCGGCCAGAGTCAGGCTTTGGGTCAATTCCTTCTGAAAGATATTGCGGGCCAGCGTATTCGAGCGCGGTTCCAGCACCGCCCACAGACGGCGTCCGGGATAGCGCGTGCGCAACGCCCGCAGCGTCTCGGTAATCGCCGTGGGATGGTGCGCAAAATCGTCGATGATGGTGATCCCGCCGATCTCGGCACGAACTTCCAGGCGGCGCTTTACGCTGCGAAAACCGCGCAGGGCCGCCGCGATCTCCTGCGCCGCCATACCATATGCAGCAGCCATGGCGGCGGCGGCGGTGGCATTCAATACGTTGTATTCACCGGCCAGGGAAAATTCGAAATCCTGCCAGCGCTTCCCTTCCCGCAGCACCGTCCAGACAGTACGAGCCGGCTCAAAACGCAGATCCGCAATCTGCCAGGTTGAACCTTCCCGCATCCCATAGCGCTCGACCGGACAAAACGCCTTCGCCAGACATTCGTCCAGATTCGCCTTCAGCTCCGGCTGCTCCCCGCCGTCCCAGGCAATAATCCGCCCCCGTCGCGGCACCAGATTCACCAGCCGTTTGAAGGCGAACTTCACGGCTTCAAGGTCGCGGTAAATATCGCCGTGATCGAACTCGACGGAGGTGAGAATCACCGCATCGGGAAAGTAGTGCAGAAACTTTGGTCCTTTGTCGAAGAAGGCGGTGTCATATTCGTCGGCCTCCACGATGAACTGCGGCCCGTCGCCCAGGCGAAAACTGGTGCCAAAATTCTCCGCTATGCCGCCCACCAGAAATGACGGGTCGCGCCCGCAGGCCTGGAATATCCAGCTCAGCATGGAAGTGGTCGTGGTCTTGCCATGCGTACCGGCTACGGCGATGGGTTCCCGGCCGGTGAGAAATTCGTCATAGAGCACCTGGGGCAGCGAGCGGAACGGGATGCGCGCATCCAGCACGTGTTCGAGCTCGGGATTTCCCCGCGAAATGGCATTGCCGACAATCACCAGATCGGGACGCGGTTCGAGATTGCTTTCGCCGAACGGCTGGTCCACGGGAATCCCCAGTTGCGCCAGAAAATCGGACATGGGCGGATACGCCGCCGTATCGGAACCGGTAACGCGGTAACCCCGTTGTTTCAGCATGCCGGCCAGCGAGGCCATGGCCGTCCCGCAAATGCCGATTAAATGAATGTGCTGTTTGTTCATCAAAAATCAAACCCTGCAAAGACGAACGCAGAGGACGCGATGGACGCAGAGGTAAAACAGAGAAAATCCCTTTTCTTTCCTTTGCGTCCTCGGCGTTCGTTGCTTAGATCGTAACCGCAGTTTCAAGCGTGCTCAGCACGGCCGAATCTTTCTCAACCGCGAGCGAAACCCGCACCCCAAGAGCCAGTGTCACATTGCCGTATTCCACGTGGCCGGAATTGATCCCGAACCCGACGGGGATATCCATATCCGCCACCAAACGGCGCAGCACGTCGATGAGGGTATAGTTGCTGTCCGGGGGCGGAGCGCAATCGCGCATTGGTCCGAATACGATTCCCCGCACGCCTTGCAGTTTACCCGCCAGCTTGAGCTGCATGAGCATGCGGTCAATCTGAAAAGGCTTGGCGGCAATATCTTCAACCAGCAGAATCGTATCCTCCGTCTGAATCTCATACGGCGTGCCCAGCGAGGCGGCCAGCATCGAAAGACAACCGCCGTACAGCCGCCCTTCGGCTCTTCCCGGCATAATCGGCCACAGCGGCACGGGCGAAGCAAGCGCCGGCTGCCCCGTCATCTGCGCCTGCCAGGAAGGAACATCAACGCCATGCAAGGCCGCAAAATCTTTGGCCACCATGGGAGCATGAAAGGTTACCAGCCCGGTGGCATCGTGAAACCAGGTCAGCAGCGTAGTGGCATCGCTATAGCCGGCAAAAATCTTCGGATGGCGGCGGATCACGTCGAGATCGAAATGGGGCAGCAGGTAATTGCAGCCATAGCCGCCGCGGGCACACACGATCGCCCGCACATCCTCGCGGACGAACATGGCCTCCAGTTCGCGGGCGCGGCGTTCGGTGGTTCCCGCGAAATACAAGTCCCGTTCAAGAATCGAGTCGTCGTAAACCGGCTCGTAGCCCAGTGACCGCAGCGCATCGCAGCCCCACCGGAGTTGCTCACGCTCCACGGCGCTGGCAGGCGCAACTATGCCCACACGGTCCCCGGGATGGAGAGCTGGCGGTTTCACGATCGGAAGAGGAGTCATGGTCTCCTTGGTGCGTGCGAGACGCCGGCGCCGCGTCGGCGGCGCCGCCCGCTTTTCAATTTGAAATTTCAAATTGCCAATTACAAATCAAAAAACTCTCCCTGACAAACCATATGCGCGGAACCGGTGAGGAAGACTTCCCGTTCCCAGCGCACCACTTGCGTTCCCCCGGCGGTATGGATTTCGACCGGCGATTCAGCGCGTCCGGAGGCAATCGCGGCCACCGCCGAAGCGCAGGAACCGGTGCCTGAGGACTGCGTTTCCCCGGCGCCGCGCTCAAAGAACAAGGCCGAGATGGCGTGTCGATTCTCCACCCGCACGTATTCGACGTTTACCCCGTGCTGAAAAGCGGGATGCCGGCCGATTTCGGACGCTTCCACCTGCCATCCGGCATAGAACGCATCCACGAAGATCACATAATGGGGATTCCCCATGGAAACCGGGACGCCGGCCGGCTCGCCAAAGCTGAACTTAATCGAAAATGGATCACCCACCCGTGGCTCACCCATGGCGACTTCAAAATCATAGCGATTTCCGGCCCGCGCCATCAGCCGGCATATCTTTACGCCGGCATCCGTCCGGATACTGATCTGTTCTTTGCCCAGGCGGGACACGAGATGAGCGGCGACGCAGCGCGTGCCATTGCCGGATATTTCCGCCGGAGAACCATCGGCATTGATCAGCCGAATCTTTACGTCCGTCTCCAGATCGGCCGACAGCCATTCGATCCCGTCGGCGCCAATGCCTTCGTGACGGTCGCACATGCGCCGCGTCAATTCGGGAAGGTTGCTCCCCTCCGGAACCGTATCCAGTTCCACCAGCAAAAAATCGTTGCCACAGGCGCTTGCTTTGAAAAATGGAATCAAGACCATGCTTCCTTTACTCTTGTTCGGTTGTACCGAGAGTTTGGACCCGGGTGAATACAGGCGATTGGCGGAACCGTTGCAGCAATACCGCGTGTTCCTTGAGGGAAGCATCGACGGTGAACTGTACCCGCGCGAGATGGTCCAGGTGAGAAATCTGGACGGTCTGCATCGGATGCCGTTCCTCCGCCAGAACCCCGTTCACCGCGCTCATCACATCCTCAAGATTGGTCCCCACCACCTCATACATCTGCAGCAGCGGTTTCAGGCTGAAACGGGCTTCCAGGACACCAAGAATGGTCAGCGCCACCAGCACCAGCATGGTCGCAAACACCGCGGACAAATATAGCCCCCCGCCCGTCGCCATCCCAATACTGGCCACGACAAACAAGGTGGCCGCCGTCGTCAGACCGGAAACCGATCCGCGTGAATGCAGGATGGAACCGGCGCCAATGAAGCCGATGCCCGGGATGATCTGGGCCGCGACCCGGGTGTGGTCCCCGCCTAAATTGCCCGCGAGTTCCCCGGAAAGAATGGTAAAGAACGCCGACCCAATGCAGATGAACATTTGCGTGCGTAAGCCTGCCGGCTTATGCCGCATCTCCCGCTCCAAACCAATGACTCCGCCGAGTATGGCCGCCAACACCAGCCGCCCCGCGGTGTAGGAAAGCAAGACGGACCATTGATGGGGTTGCGTTAACAGATCAAGCAGTATTTTCATCGTTGGCGCGGATTTTAACAGCTAGAGCATGAAGAATGGTAGCGGGAAAAAGGCGCTGCGCCAGAGCTCACGGTTTACCGTTCACAGTTTGCATCCAGACAGATGCAATAGCCTGCGGCAAACCGGGCTTGGCTTGGCTGCAAAGTGCGAACTATAAACTACGAAGCTTTGGGCCGACTGCCAACTGCGGGTCATCTCCGGCAATACAGCAGCGCCCGCGGCTGATTGGGCGCACTGAGAATCACCAGCAACTTAAGCTCGTCGGCGTGTTGCTGCACGGAACGCCAAACCGGATCGTCGGGGGTCTCGAAGGCCACGACATAATCGGCAGATTGGGCGGGAGCGGCCAGGGCAGCACGCCAAAGTTTGTTATTGGTCTCGTTGATGGTGCGGCGCAAAGGAAACCCGGCAAATTCCAGCGCCGCCGCGTGGCTGGCGGTATACATCAGCACGCTGGCCCCGGGGGGGATCTTTTGCAGTTGAATTCCCAGTTGGTGATCAAACAGGACGCGGCCGGTGGAATTGATTTGTGCTTCGCGCAAACATACCGGGACGGCGCGCCAAGCGACGACATAGCTGCCAATTACCAAAAACAATACGCCCATAACCACTGCGGCCAAGCCGCGACAACGCCAGGGCGACCGGCGAGGGTGCTGAATCGAAGAGTCGGGGGCCTTTGCCGTGCCTCCGTTTCCACTTTCGGCAGGCGCAGGCGCTTTGCTGTCCCAACACGCCAATATCGGGCTCGCCACGGCTCCCGGCTCCGAGGTTAGCGCTAACGCCAGAAAATAGACGGCCAGGCTGGTAAATACCGCAAACGCCGGCAACATTTGCAAACCATAGCGAATGTTGTAATAGGAAAAGGGCCACCACACGGGAACAAAAATCGGCACCGCGCCCCAGGCGATACTGACCGTATAGAACGGCAACGGAAGCCACAACAGCAGAAAAGGCCACAGCCCACGCGCACAAACCAGCAAGAGTAACGTCCCCAACAGGGCTACAGGCAGCCATATATTCTGGAAACGCCACGGGGAGGCCGGCGCCTCTTGGGTTTCCGGCTTGGACGTTCCGCCGGCCATATTCAGCTTGGCCGATTTCAAAAAATATGTAGCCGCGACTTTGGAAGAATGCCAACCGGGATAATGCCATCCTCCGGGCCGTAGCGCTTTGGCCTCTATCGCGCGCGCCGAGTAGGGGCCGGTGGCGAACTCCAGTGGGTTCCCCCAATTGATCGCGTTGTACGCCAACCAGAGGACCGGGGCAATCGCCAGGATCAGCAGGAACTGGCTGAAGGCCGGCCGCAAGGGAGAACGCCAGAGCGCAATCCGTCCTCCGGTCCATTTCCACAACACAACAAAGGCCGCCAGCGCGAAAGCCGTCGCCGCGAACCAGCCATCGTAGCGGGTAAGCATGGCCGCCGCCAGCATCCATCCGCACTGCCGTAACGCCCGCCGCCGGCGGACCTTGTCTTCCAAGCGGGTAGATCGCGCCGCCTGCACGAACTCGCTGAAAAAAACTGTCGTCCAGATGAATATCGCCAGGTACAGCGGCTCGGTCATGGCGGTGGCCTGGAGATAGATCAAATTCGGATTGGCGGCAAAAATCAGGGCCGCCCCCCATGCCGCCGCCCGGCCCAGCAAACCTCGCGGGAGCAAGCCCCGGACTAACCGGAAAATCCCGACGCTTCCCGCGACATAGGCGACCATCGAGGGAATGGAGCCACCCACGCCGCTTTGCCAGAGCGAATACGACAGAATGAACGGAAGAATCAAAAGGTGCGGCAACGGCAGCCAAACGGTGCCCAGCTGCGTCAATCCGGGGGTGCGCGAATCGAATACCCGGCGGGCGATGTGGATATGCGCGGTTGCATCGCCATACAGCAAAATCGCCCCGTGCCGGAAGAAATAAGCGAATGCCAGCAGAGACACCACGGCCGCCAGCATCCCCACATAAGCCGCATCGTTCCAGGCAAACCTTTCCCCGCGCGAGCCGCCGGCGGTGCCCGGTGACGCTGCCCGATTTGTGGAGGGAAAAGACACAGTCGTTTCGTGTCAGTCCAAATGCGTCAGCTCGCGGAAGAGCTGAAAGCGCGCGTCAATTTCTTCCCGCGTAAGCTGGGTAAGGCGCTCGGGGCCGAAACGTTCCACGGCAAACGAGCCCATCACCCCGCCGTAGAACATGGCACGCTTGAAGACCTCGCGATTCAGTTCGCCCTGCGAAGCCAGATAGCCCATGAATCCGCCGGCGAAACTGTCTCCCGCGCCGGTGGGATCGACCACTTCTTCGATCGGCAGCGCGGGCGCGCGGAACGGATGGTGGCCGATGCCAAACGTCTTATCGCGGAAAAATACGGTGGCGCCATACTCCCCGTGCTTAATCACCAGGGCTTTCGGCCCCATGGCCAGCACTTTGTTGGCGGCACGAGGCAAATTGGATTCGCCCGCCAGCGCTTTCGCCTCGCCATCGTTGATCAACAGCACATCGATCAGCTTAAGGGTCTCCCGAAGCTCCGTCCGTTTCCCGTTGATCCAGAAGTTCATGGTGTCGCCGCCGACCAGACGCGCGTTTGCCATCTGGCCACGCACGTTTGCCTGCAACACGGGATCGATGTTGGCCAGAAACAGAAACTCGCTGTCCCTGTACTCCTGGGGAATGCGCGGTTGGAATTTTTCGAAGACGTTCAGGTCGGTACGATGGGTCTTGGCTTCATTCAGGTTTTCGCCATATTCGCCCGACCAGAAGAAGCTTTGCCCCTTGGCATGCTCAATGCCCTGGGTACAGATGCCGCGGCGCTTCAGCACGTCTTCGTGCTCGGCGGTAAAGTCCTCACCGACCACCGCCACCACCCGCACCTGGGTAAAGTAGCTGGCGGCCAGCGAAAAATAGGTCGCGGAGCCGCCCAGGATCTTGTCCACTTTGCCGTATTGAGTCTTGATTGCGTCAAACGCAACTGATCCCACTGCCACAATCGACATCTATGCACCCACCTTCCCCTCCGGATTTTGTGAACCTGTGCCGGCTGGCGCCAGGTACTTATCGAGCAGCAGCCGCAACCGTTGGCGTGTCTCGGCCGGAATCTTCGCCGGCTCGGTCATGATGGCATACTGCAGAGCGGAGCCGCACCTGCAAGAACGCGTCTTCGGCAGCGTGGCCACAGTCTGCCGGACAACATTGGCGGCGTTGTGCGCGTTCTGGTTCAGCACGGCAATAATCTGTTCCACGGTCACGGAGTCGTGCGCGGGATGCCAGCAGTCATAGTCGGTCACCATGGCCAGCGAGGCATAACAGATCTCGGCTTCCCGGGCCAGCTTGGCCTCCTGGATGGCGGTCATGCCGATCACGTCCATGCCCCAACTGCGATACAAATTCGATTCCGCCTTGGTGGAAAACTGCGGACCCTCGATACAGATGTACGTCCCTCCCGACTTGTGCATAACCCCCACGCGGTTGCAGGCCGCATCAAATACGCCGGCTACTTCCGGGCAAACCGGATCGGCAAAAGCGACGTGTCCGACCACGCCCTGGCCGAAAAAGGTCGAAATCCGTGATTGGGTGCGGTCCACAAACTGGTCGGGAATGATAAAGTCCGTAGGCTTATGCTCTTCCTTGAGCGACCCCACGGCGGACGCCGACAGGATGCGTTCCACGCCCAACTGTTTGAATCCATAAATATTGGCTCGGAAATTCAATTCCTGCGGCAGAATCCGGTGCCCCCGCCCGTGGCGCGAAAGAAAAGCCACCCTTCGGCCTTCCAGCGTACCCAGGACATAGGCATCCGAGGGTTCCCCGAAAGGCGTGTGCACAGACACCTCCCGCGCCTCGGACAGCCCCGGCATCGCATACAAGCCGCTGCCCCCGATGATACCAATCTCAGCCTGTTCCAAGCCTTCTCTCCTTCAGAATCGATGCGGAATCAGGATTATAACAAGAGTGCGAACAACGCTATCGGCAATTGGCTCTTGGTCCAGCTGGGTCGGTGTGCGGTGCATTGGTTTTCAGTTCACAGTTTACAGTTTGCAGCCAAACCAACCCCGGCTCGTTGCGATGGGCGCACTTTTGACTAACAAACTGTGGCCTGCAGACCGCTATTCGCGTCGAGTTTGCAGATCGCGATTCGCAACAAAAACGCCGTGGGCAATGGGCGTGGGGATCTGTTTGGCTGCCAGCTGCAAACTGTAAACTGTCAGCCTTCTTGGGATCTCAAGGAAACACCGCATCACGAATCGCCTTAGCCGTCTGCGGATCGAGGGTTTCCATCACCAGAACCGTATTATCGCGGACTTCGATGGAAATTTCGCCGTCGCTGGTTTGCCACACGATGGGTCCCGGCAAGCGCGGTGAAATCGTCACCTGAACGCCCGCGATCGGCGGTTCCTCCAGCTTTGGCGCGACCAGTCCAGCGGTCTGCTGCGCTCCGGGATAACGTTTCTTTACGTTTTCCGAGTAGATACCGGCAAATTCCGTAGCCGCAGCGTCATTGAGCCAACGCGACACATACGCCACGGCCAAGCCGGAAGGAGTCAGCGCCCGGTCATCTTTCGGAGCCGTCGGCGTCTTGCCGGCCCAATAATATCCGCCGCGCCACATTTGGCTGAGATCATTGGCAATTTCGGGCGTAGCGTACTGCTGCAGCAGCAGGAACACATCAAATTCGCCCATGAGGCTGATATCCCACGTCGGATATCGGTCGGCCAGCTTCTCGAAATCCACCGGCGGCAAAACCGGGACCAGTTGGCCGTCGAGATAAGTGGCGGCCAGCATGACCTGCCGCGTATCTTCCGGCGGATGCTTTAACGTTCCGGCAAAGGCTCTCTGTTTGCCCTTCGCCAGCAATACATCCCGCTCAAACAGCGCGCCGTAGCGATAAGGGAAGAGCAACACCTGCTGCAGAAACAGCGGCGCCCGGTTAAAAACGGCATTTCCCGGCGTGGCGGCGCTCAGTCCGGCTTGCATGGCTTCCACCAACTCGGGCTGTCGCGCCACGGAAGTGCCCATGGGCGCCAACATGTAATCCATGGAAACGATCATGGCCTGGCCTTCCATGACCGCCTGGCGCGCGGCCAGCCGCTCATCCGCTGCCAGACCGGTGGGATCATGCCTGGTCGCGCCTTTGGTCAGCCGATCCAGACCGAAATTCTGGTCTTGTAAAGCATGCGTCAGTTCGTGCGCCAACACCGGCTTCTGCTCATCGGGTTCCACCCAGTCGAGCAGATAGACGGCTTTGGTCTTCGCGTCGTAATACCCGGCCACTTGCTCGCGCAGCAGCGCGATCAGGAACTCCCGCAGATCGAAGTCGCGGGGAATGAGGCCGAATTTCTTCAACACCACCGAACTATGTTCCAGGCGCGTGGTTTCCTCGTCCTGCTTCAAGCGCGAACCGATGTAGTCCTCGATCTGACTGCGATCGGCCAACTGGCGCTTCACCCGATGCTTGATCGGCAAACCGGTGTCTTCGCTGACAAACTTCAGGATCTTGTCGACCGAACGGAATAACTCCTGGGCCTGTTGGGGCGTGATCTTGGTTTCCGGCTTTGCCCCCTCGGGGTTCGCCGGCGGGGGTGGGACGGGCACTTGCAGAACCGTGGAGGGCACGGGCGATGGCGAAGGCTGAGCAGGAGTCTGCGCGGCAGCCGTAACGAAAAACAGCGCGCAAACCGCAACGAGCAAACGCAGTTTCATACGTTTCGAGTGTAGCAGCAGGGAGTTGCGAGTCGCGAGTGGCGAGCGGCGAGTGGCATCTCCGGAAACTTCAAAGGCACTGGACGCGAAGGACAACGCAACGAAGCAGCCTCCGGCCCTGCTGGATAAGCCTAGGGGGTAGCCGGTTTCTTACGCGTCAACTTCATGGTGAAAAGCTGTTCCTTGCCACCTTCGCGCCAGGTCCAGGCTTCGGTGTAGTGATCGGCGTCCACGAACGTATACACCACGCCCACCATGTGACCACTCTCAGGGGTTGCCAGATTGGTGACATCTTTAAACTTGAACGTGACCGTGCTGGAATCACTCGACGGAGCCGCCACAAATCGCGGCTGATTTTTCGCCGAGCAATAATGCGTAGCCATCAGCGCCTGGCCGTCGGGATAGACAACCGTAATCATGTCCTCGGCGATGGCGGTAAACATGACCGCCGAACCGGCTGACACCACGCGAACATTGGTGTCATATGCCTTGCCGTCCCCTTCCTTTCCTTCCCAATCGCCGGCCAGAGATTTGAACTTCTCGAAAGCCGCGTTAGCCGGTGGAGGGCTGGAAGCATTTCCGGAAGCTTTCCTGGCATCCTCCGCCACGGCAGCACTCAACAGTAACAGCGTTAACGCCATCATCAGACGCGCGAATCTTGCTTGGTGCATAAGTCCTCCTGTGTGTTCGCGGAAACCATACTGCCACATTTGGAAGCAAAACGGCAGGCCCGGCCGGACCCATTGCCACTGGCTGCAACCCGCGAACTGTAAACTGTTAACCATTTCTATGCTCACACCTTCGTTATAATCAAACGTTTAGGCCATGAGCGGAACTCCCTTAAGAGACCATCTGATCCGGACCGGGGCGGAAGCAGGCGAATACTGCGGCGCCGGGACGGCACTTGGCTTCGGCGAGTCGCGCAGGGAATTCACGGCCCTGGTTAAGGCCGGCGGCGTTTACGATCTCGGCTGGCGCGTTCACTTCCTGGTCCGCGGACGGGACCGGACTCGGTGGCTGAACGGCATGGTCAGCAACAATATCCGCGATTTGGCGCCCGGCCGGGGAAACTATAACTTCCTGCTTTCGGCGCAGGGCCACATTCTGGGTGATCTGTATGTTTATAATCGCGGCGAAGATTTTGTGGCCACTACCGAACGGCCACAGCTGGAGACCATCCTGAGGTCGCTGCAAAAGTACATCATCATGGACCAGGTGGAACTCGCGGACCTCAGCGGTCAACTCACGGGCATCGGGGTACAGGGACCGCAGGCGGCCAAACTGCTGCGCGAGGCGGATTTCCAAGACCCGCTCCCGGAAGCCATGTCTTTGGCGGAGGGGAAATGGCGGGGCCATACGTTCTCCCTGGCGCGCGGGGACGGCGGGCCTTGGGAGAGGTACGAAATCTGGGTGGCGCCGGCGGAAGGGCCCGGGATCTGGGATGCGCTGGTCGCGGCCGGCGCGGTGCCGGCCGGCGCCGAAGCGCTGGAGATGTTCCGCATGGCAGCAGGCATACCGCGTTACGGCGTGGATATCCGCGACCGCGAGTTGCCCCAGGAAACGGCGCAGATGCAGGCCCTGCACTTCGGCAAAGGCTGTTACGTGGGACAGGAGATCGTGGAGCGAATCCGCGCCCGCGGCAACGTACATCGTACGTTTATGGGATTCGTAATCGACGGCGAGGCGCCGGCGCCCGGAACCAGAATTCAGGCGGGGGGCAAGGACACCGGAGAAATCACCAGCGCGCTGAAAGTCCCCCGGCATGAGGACAGCCGTTGGGCCACGCTGGCTCTCGGATATATACGCCGTGAGCATGCCGTCCCGGGCGCCACCCTGCAGGCCGGCGATACGGCGGTTAAAGTCAGCGATTTGCCGTTCCGCGATATTTTGTAGCGAAAGAGATTTTCCATTATGACGAACAACAAAAAGAACGAACCGGAATTTACCGTCACCGATCGCCGCCGTTTTTCCGAGGAAGGCGAAGAGCGAAGCGAAACCCAACCGAGGGCGGAAGCAGAAGCATCGCACCCCGCGCCGGCAGCCGACGTCGGCCGCGAAGACAAACCGGGAGGACAGGTTGCCGCCCCGGAGGCCACGGCGGAACCGGGAGAGCGCTCCGCGCCGCCTACCGCGTCGGAGCGAGCCGAGAACACCCGCGCCTATCAGGCATCCACGACCGCCCTGGACGAACAGATCCGCCGGGAACTGGGGGGCCAAGTGGCATCCGACGATCTGAAGGCCGGATTCGACCGCGTCGTGGAGCCGTTGTACGTGACAGCGCTGGTGCAAATGGGCTTCATGGGCCAGGAGGGACAGAACCAGCGCCGCGTCGACATCATCGGCGCGCGCCAGTCCATCGACGCGCTCTCGCTGCTGCAGGAAAAGACCCAGGGCAATCTGACGGCGGCGGAAACCTCGCTGCTGGAGGACGTTTTATATGATCTCCGCATGAAGTATCTGGAGATCACCAACGCCTTGGCGCGAGCCGTGCAAACCCCGCCCGGCGGCGGCCCCGGCGGCATCCATAAGGTATGAAGGGAAGACTTACAGTGATGGGCAGCGGCACCTCCATGGGCGTGCCGACCATTGGCTGCGACTGTCGCGTCTGCAATTCTCCGGATCCGCGCGACCGCCGCACCCGTCCGTCCATATTGCTGGAGTATGCCGATAAACTGGTATTGATCGATACCACCCCGGATTTCCGCGAGCAGGCGATCCGCGAAGGCGTGCGCCGCCTCGACGCCGTGCTATACACGCACGGCCACGCCGATCATATTCTGGGACTGGACGATCTGCGGCCGCTGAGTTTCCATCGTCCCGACGGAAAAATCCCGCTATACGCAAATGCCCACACGGGCATGCTGCTGCAGTCGGTGTTTCGCTATATTTTTGAGCCTACATATAAGTACGGCGGGCTGGCGCAAGTTGAGTTGCACGATATCATCGGGCCGATCGGTCTTTTTGGCGTCACCTTCGAGCCCATTCCGGTGATGCACGGCGACGCCGAGATTTTTGGCTTTCGCTTCGGCTCCGCCGCCTATCTGACGGATTTCAGCGAGATTCCCGCCCCGTCCATGGCGCGACTGCAGGGATTGGACGTGCTGTTCCTGGACGCCTTGCGCCACAAGCCCCATCCGACGCACTCGACGGTGGAAAACTCGCTGCGCGTGGTCGAAGAATTGAAGCCGCAGCGGACCTTCTTCACTCACATATGCCATGACCTGCCGCACGAAGAAACCAACGCGGCCTTGCCCCCGAACGTGCGCCTTTCGTACGACGGAATGAAACTGGAACTCGAACTGTGAACGTCTATCACAAACTCGCTGAGGTTCCCGCCCACATCACGACGGTGTTGAGCGCCGGCAATTTTGATGGTGTGCATCGCGCCCATCAGCACGTGTTGCGTCAGAACATGCGGCGGGCGCGGGAACTGGGCGCCACATCCATGGCCGTAACCTTCGACCCCCATCCGGTGCGCATTCTGCAGCCCGATGTTCCCAAGCGGTTGCTGACGCCTCTGCCGGTCAAGTTGCGGATTCTGGAACAACTGGGACTGGACGCGGTACTGGTTCTCAGCTTTGACCGTGACTTGTCGCTCATGTCGCCCAGGCATTTCGCCGAGCAGGTGCTGGCGAAGCGCTTACATGCCCTGGAGGTCCACGAAGGATCGAGTTTTCATTTCGGGCATCACGCCGAGGGCAATGTTTACAAATTGGCGGACTTCGGCCGTAAATATGGATTCCATGTGGAGATTTATCCACAGATCGCATATCGGGGAGAAACCGTTTCCAGTTCCCGCATCCGCGAACTGGTGGCGGAAGGAAAAGTGGAACGTGCCCGGGCTTTACTGGCACGGCCTTTCAGTATGCTGGCCAACGCCGGACGGGGCCGGGGCTACGGCCACCGGTACACCGTTCCCACCATCAATCTCACTCGCTACGACGAACTGACTCCGGCCGATGGCGTTTACATCACCTGGACGCGCGTGGGCCAGGAGTGCTTCGATTCGGTTACCAACGTTGGCAAGCGGCCCACTTTCGGCGAAGAGTCGTTTGCCATCGAGACGCACCTGTTAAACTTCCATCCCCTTCCGCTGACCGCGGAAACCGAGGTGGAAATCTCATTTCTCAAGCGCCTGCGGCCGGAAATCAAGTTCCCTTCCGTCGATGATCTGCGCAACCAGATTGCGAAGGACGTGCACCAGGCAAGAAGGTACTTTCACGGGCTTGCCGCCATCCGAAGATAAGGCGCGACTGGCCGTCGCGCCGTGTCACTTCGGCGGAGGAATGTTGTTTACTTTACATCCTCCCTTATTATCAATCGTGCCACTGAGATGAGAGCCGGGATATAGGTTGACCGTAACGGTATCCCCATTACATGCAATCGACCGCGATCCGGAAGCCGCGACGATGGAGGTCCCGGCATAAATATTGAGGGTACCGCCCATCGGATACAACGTACTATCGTCGTTGTCTTTGGTGTTCGAGATCTGGGAATCATACATATCCACCGTCCCCGTTCCCCCTACCGCGTTATCGCAGAACGCCGACACCGTCGAGTTCCGGATCGTAATCTTGCCACCCGATCCTGAATAGATGCTGAGCGTGGCGCTGGTGAGATTGACGTGATCCAACAGCGCGTTTCCCGACTCTACCGAAACTCCCCCGGGACCATTGCAGCCCTTTCGGGTGATCATATTGACGTTTTTCAAGGTGAAGATCCCGGTCGTGGGCGAGACGTTAATCAAAGCGCTGTCCTTGCAACAGGTATTGTCGAAATCCAATGTCAGGTCCTGAAACACTTGACCATTCCCACTCAAGGAAAAATCGTCGGCAGAATTAAGCGTTGTGCTTTTCGGCCCCTTGCCCACGATCTTGAGGTCGGAGGGCCAGACCATGCCGCTTTCAGAGGGATTACCCCGAATATTACACGCCACAACTTCAGGAATTTGAATCACGTCGCCTGCCAGGAGATTCGTTGTCCCCTGGTGATTTTCCGTAGCGTCGCGAAAAGCTGCGCCGCACGCGTCCCCCACCGTGGCAGCCGTACCGGTATAGGGTGTTACCTTTCCGTTGGCATGGGTAACGGTGATCTTCACGGCAATCTGAGCGAGGCCGGAAGCTGAAATTGCGATAACCAAAAGAACCGACAACAAGGCAAAACGTTTCATCCTAGGTCCCCTTCAGGAAAAAATCTCTGTTAGACTTTTGCAGCCGTGGTCCCCCTGCGAAGCCCCGGCGAACTGACCGGTCGAGGCTTGGTCGCAGTTTCCTTTCGTGAGAGGCCACCCGCCAAGAACACACACCCGCCCTCCCGCGTTCCTCAAACTGCTGAGGACGCAATGCCTACGGCACGGATCGCTGTCTTGGACTGCGCAAAATTTTATACCAAATTGATCCGTATCCCGCAAGATGGAAGTCAGGCCTAAAAGCTGATCACCTGGCCACTCTCCTCGATCCACGCTACCAGTTCGTCCATGGTGCCGCGACGCACTTCCGGAATGAGCGCGTCGGGGCTGATGCCGCGGGCTTCCAGGCATGTGCCGCACGCCGCCATAGCCGCACCCGTGGCGGCGATCATGCGCAATAGCTCCTGCGGGTTGTAGTCGGCATTGGCCGGCGTCAGTCCCGCCAGTCCGCATACCACGCCATCGCCCAGCAGGAAGACGCGCAGGGTGGCCTTGCGCGCCAGCGCGGCGGCCAGTCGCAACCCGTTATAGGCCCGCTGGTGGCCATGGGGAGAATCATTGAAAATAAACAGATATGTCATATCTTTATCTGGAGCAACTTTTTGAGGATACTCGAGATGCGAACCGTTTGCCTACTCGATAGGTTCGAGCACTACCGGCCGAAGCTCTTTTACCCCTTCGGGTAACTGTACGGTGATGGTCGCGGCCAGGACGACGGCAATACCACCGATCTGCCACCAGCTTAAGAGTTCGCCTAACACGGCGGAGGCAATGGCAATGGAGAACACCGGCTCCAGACAACTGGTGACAATGGCCCGGGTGGCATCCAGGTACTGGAGTCCGCCAAAATAAAGAGAAAAGGGCAACAGGACACTGGTTACGGCAAACACCGTCATAAAGCCCCACTCGGCGCCGCTGTAATGCACCGCGCTGATTTTCCACGGCGGGTTCACGCACTGCCAGAATACGGAGGCGGCCAGAAGCGCAATCAACAAGATACGCCAGCGGTCATAACGCTCCAGCAGTTGACTGCCGGCCACGTTGTAATAGGCAAAGGACACCGCCGCAATTTCCGCCGCCAGCAGGCCTACCGTATCCAGATGAAACCGCCCCCGGCCAACGATGCCGATCGTGAGTGCTATGCCCAATACCGCCAGAAAGACCGAACCTGCCCGCCGCAGGGTCGCCCGTTGCCGGCCCCGCGCCAGCATGTACAAGAGCACCAGGATGGGCGCCGTGTACTGTAACGTGATAGCGGTGGCGACGTTGGTCCGCTGGATGGCAAGGTAGTAGAAAAAGTTGGACGATGCCATCCCCAGTACGCCCAGCGCCAGGCTTAGCCAAAAGTCGCGCCACGCCATGCAAAACATTCCGGCGCCGCGACGCGCCAGCAGCACCGGCATGAGCACCAAAAAGGAGATCGTCGTCCGGCTCTGCGCCAGGATCAACGGATGTATGGGATGTACTGCTCCTCCCAGCAAGCGGCCGGTGAACACGGCCCGGCCCAAGGTGGCGGAAATTCCCCAACACAGACCGGCGGCAGCAATGAACAAATATCCGCGTAACGTGTGGGACCGCCCAGTGGGCGGGGAGCTGATTGATACGCCGCAGGTCAAACCCAAAGGGAAACCTCGTAGCCGATCGCCACGCCGGGGTAGCACGGCTACGACATTTTAAACGGGCTGGGCAAATCTTTCGCCCCCGCCATTCAGAGAGTGGCGAGTGCGGAAATCACTATTCGAATCCGTATTCTTTCAGCTTTCGGTACAGCGTAGTCTTGCCGATGCCCAACAACCGGGCGGCCAGCAGTTTGTCGCCGTTCAGCTGGTCAATGGTGCGCAGAATCGCCTGCTTCTCCAAGTCCGCCAAGGGCACAATGCGCAAACCGGCCGGCACTCCCCGCGGGTTCTGCACCAGGGCATCCTGCACCGAACTGGATAAGTCCGCCGTTCGCAACACCGGCCCGGAACTCATCGTACAGGCACGCTCCAGACAGTTTTCCAGTTCGCGAACGTTGCCTGGCCATTCATAGGCCAGCATGGCTTGCAGGGCCTCCTCGCTGAGCACATGCTGCCTTCCCGTGGTTCGTCCCAGATGGTCCAGGATGTTTTGCGCCAGCAACGAAATGTCCTGTTTGCGCTCGCGCAAAGGCGGGATGCGCAACGTGAGCACATTCAAGCGGAAGAATAAGTCGCGCCGGAATCGCCCTTCACTCACCGCCTGCTCCAGGTCGCGATTCGTGGCCGCCAGAATACGGGCATTAACCGGCACGCGCTTACTGCTACCCATAGGCAGGATTTCGTGATCCTGGATGGCACGCAGCAGCTTTCCCTGCAGATCGATGGACAACTCTCCGACCTCATCCAGAAAGATCGTGCCCCCTTCCGGAATCGCCAGCAGACCATCCTTGGCTCTCTGCGCCCCGGGAAAGGCCCCCCGCACGTACCCAAACAATTCGCTTTCGACGACCGAGGGCAACAGCGAACCACAATCCACGGGCATGAAGGGCTTGTCCCGGAAAGGACCCGCAAAATGGATCGAACGGGCAACCAATTCCTTGCCGGTGCCGCTTTCCCCGAAAATCAGAACCGGGTGAGCGCTCTGCGCCGCCTTGGCAATAATGCGATACAGCTTCTCCATCTCCGGCGAGCGTCCCACCAAGCCGCTATCGCTCTGCTTAGCATGTAATCGTTCCCGGAGCATACGCTGTTCCGCGGTACTCTTGAGTTCTTCGCTGAGATGCTGCAGCACGGCTTTTATGTCCTCCGGGCTGAAAGGCTTCGTCAGGTACTCATACGCGCCCAGCTTCATGGCTTGCACCGCCGAGTGAATGGTGGCGAAGCCGGTGATAATGATGACGACCGTCTCGGGCCGTCTCGCCTTGATGTGCCGTAAAGCTTCCAGTCCGTTGGCTCCCGGTAACCTCAAATCCAGAAGCACCACATCAATGTTGTGCAGTTCCAGCAAGCGATAGGCGTGCTCCGCACTATCCGCAACAAAGGCGTTAAACCCAACGGCTTGGGCCGCCTCGCGGCAACCTTCGCGGGTCGCACGCTCGTCGTCGACCACCATCAGGTTCCACACGGAAGAAGTGCGCGGAACCACCTCTAACATTGCCGTCGGCCCCGCACTATGCATAAGGCTTTCCCCCGTGGCCAGCCGCCAGTCAAAAGTCCCAAAATGGGCCGCCGGCTCAGACTACTAGCATAGCCGCATATTGATAAAAAATGAACGTTTATGTTGCTGATTTTCAGGGGGACCGTTTCTAATAATTCAATAAAACACGTTAGATCATACGCTTCGAGAGGTAATCTCTCGTGAACCAAGAAATGCTTTGCAAACTGCCTAAGATCCACATTGGACAGGGACATACGAAATTTAGCCCAAAACGGGACATTCGTCCCGAATTGGGACAAAGCCCGCCGCATTTCGGGAAGCAAAAACCTTAGGTTCAGCTGGGCGAAAACTTTATGATTTTGAAATTCATTTTCACCGAATGCAGGACCAGGGAACAAAGGTCAGGGGCCTGGCTGCGAGGGCAACCAGAATTTCCGGATTCCAGCGGATTGACACCTCACAGGAACCGGGATAAAGGGGTTCGCACTTCTTAAGCTTTCAGTGGATGGCTGTATTGTCCGGCAAAGGCTGGCACGAGATCCAGGGAAGCTCAAGAAACCGGGTGAAAGGGCCAACGAACGGAGTCGGTGTCACCATTGTTTAGCCCGGCGCACTAGCGCCGGGCTAAACCCAAAAACGGAGAGATTCCCATTCGAGACGACTGCGGGGGCTCCGCCAGATCTCAGCCCCCGTACTTTCAAATTCTTGTGCGGAACCGAAAGTTGCAAGGTGCTTGAAACCTGAAAACCTCTATCCTTCACCTGCCCGCAGGGGACTCGATCATGGCGGAACTGTGTTGTGCCGTACCGCCTTCCGGCTGCACAATCACGCCATCAAAAGCAGTGGCGGCAATCAACCGTCCGTGGACGACAGCCAACAGCCGCGCCACGAATCCGGCATTCAATTCCTTCCATTGACCGTCACTCCCGCTAACGAACAAGGTTCCCCGCCCCGAGACGGCAATCAGGCGATGGTTATCGGAATCGTAAGTAACGCTAATCAGGTTTCGGGGGGTCAATCCGTTCAACAC
>Ga0326727_10011341_pt1 | contig 20792 bp, 10 predicted proteins | sample MB2enrmetagenome_FD_207643 | JGI IMG/M metagenome (GOLD analysis project Ga0326727, IMG submission 207643) | Lab enriched peat soil microbial communities from McLean, Ithaca, NY, United States - MB29MY | ecosystem: Environmental > Terrestrial > Soil > Wetlands > Peat | place: USA: New York...
TTTATTCTTATCTTTTTTATTCTTATATGATCCCTCCCCGATATGGAACGGATGCTGGCCATCCGCATATCCCGCCAAAGCTCTAGCTTTTTCGATCTCGAGTGTACGCCGCATGAAGTTCCCCGCAAAGGAAGTTCTGAGACGGAGAACGCAATCGGCGACGAACTCCTCGGGATGCTTCTTGCCCACCTCAGCCTCCTCGACAACTAGGACGACATGGGCCTTCTGTTCTGCCAGCCGCATCAGGTTCGCTATGCGCTGCCGTCGTGTGGAGGGGAGGCCAAAGGCATCCCGGTCTCCCACCATGGTCTCCAGGCCCTCCACGGCGTCGATTACTACCAGGTGTCGCGTATCGGAGGGCTCGGCGATAGGAAGGGACGCAAGGAGCCGGTTAACCAGGCCCCAATCGTCTCCGGCGGTGGATGCGGCCAGATCGATAAAGCCGATTTCGCATTCTTTTCTGTCCTCGGAAAGGTAATTCTTCAGGCTATCCAGGCTCACGTCCGCTGACAAATCCGTCAGTACTTTTCCATTCTTGCCGAAATTCTTTAAAACCTGGACCGCGCGATGAAGTTTCAAGTCCGTTGAGATGTAAAGCACTCGCACCGGCTTGGTACGTTCTTGCTCGGACAGGCCGTCGCAGTACTCGTACGCTAGATGCAGTGCAAATACAGACTTGCCGGTTCCGTCCGGTCCGATCAGACAGATGCTCGTGGTGTTTGGAGCTTCCGGTAGCGGAAGGCCATGCCCCGAGCCCTTCGGCGCGAAAAGCGCATCCAGCGTTGGGATATTGAAACTCAGGTGTGTCGGCATCAGCTATTCTCCTTTCAAGTCCCATGAGGTTGCCTGAAGGCATATGGTGCTGTGGATCGCTTTGTAAAGTTCGCCCTTGGCATCTTCATCGAAGTCGTTCTTTCTGTTTGGAAGAAGAGTGTCCGCAAAAAAGCGTCTTCCAAGACAGCCTCTCCAGGCGTCCGTGAACGCGTCTCCGCGGTGCGGAAGTATCGAGGCGAGGCCGTCGGAAACGAACGAGGCAATGCTGCGTTCGCATCTGCACCACATGGAAGGAAGGGTATAACTGAACTTCATACCGCCGGCCTCTTCGGACTTGCCCTTCAAGTGAATGAGCGCGAGTATTTTATGCGCCAGCGAACTCCGCTCGTCGGAAGTGCGCGCTGGAAGCTCCTCGATCAAAGTTCTCATCGCTTCGACCAACGATCCGGCGTGGGCGGTGGTGACGCAAAGGTGACCCGACCCGGCAAACTGCAGGATAGGCTTCCACTCCAAAGGATTCCGGACTTCTCCTATATAGAGTAGCGCTGGCGTCTGGCGCAGCGCATCTTCCAATGCTTCGTCGAGAAACCAGTAATCCAGGCCAAAATTGCGCGGAGTATAGTCGAAGCCCGTGGTTGCCTTCGGACTGATAAACAAGTTCTCTGTCGGATCTTGTAATGCGATTAGGTGTGGCCGACGCATCGGCACCTTCGCATTGCAGTCAATTTGGGACCAACAGCGATGCAGATATTCATCGATAATCCTCTCCGCCACCTTGTTCTTCGCAACTCCAGTCCGTCCGGAGACCACGATGAGGCCGTTCAGAGGGGGCTCAATCTGCGGCAGCGCTGCAGTCCTGCTCCTCTTGTTCAGCCTTGCAAGTTGATCGCAGAGGGCATCGGCGGTGTGCTGGACACCGAAGAGGTACCCCCCGTTCGTCCAGGGAAGGAGCTTTGTAATATCGTCACAATGGAAATAGCCGGTCGGCTCCGGTGTCGTGGGTATGCCGGCTAGGGGAGCCGGTTTCACTTCCAACGGCGGGATGGTCTCAGATCCTGCTACCTTGGCATCCAGTTTCCGAAACGTCGCACTGTATGCCGTGTTCCCTTCAGATCTGCAAATCAACGCACGATAGATCGCGGAATCGGAGGAACCGGCTATCCGTACAGGAAGTTGACCTGAGTACCTCCAGTAACCCGGTTCATCATTTTTCGGTACGCCTATTAGCATTGAAAGGACGCGACCAACGGAAGTTCCATTCGTTGCTGTGCAATACTGCTCGAATTCCTCGTGATCTAGCCTGACCGTGAAATCACTAAATACATTTGTGGATGCTGGCATAAGCCCTCCCGGAACGACCTAATTGAGATCTCGGAGTTTGAAGCGGAGTATAGAATGCTGGAAAACTTCTTGCAATGATAATGTGGACTGTCGGGATTTCGAAACGGGCACGTTGAGCACCTCCCGGGAAGTTCGCGTCATGTAACTGGGACGGAAGCCGCTTTATTTGTGGAAGTTGCACCTGTGCCCTCGCTAAGATCCCATTCGGTGGCATGAATGGGCCTGACTCTAGAACTCGGTAGTGTTCTGGCAATCCCTATCTACTGAAAAAGTGACTTGCCGAGACCGCACAGGGTGAGTAGGATATGGCGAAGTGTGAAGAGCGTCGTCGACTGACACATGTCTCCCGTCCTCGTACTTGGACTTCGTCGGTCCTTGATGGAAGCCTGAGTTCAGGCTGCCAAATTGCAGCGGTGATACGGGCCGCCCAACCGTGGCATCGTTATGATCCTTCTCCTCTCACCGGACCCGCCTACAGCCTCGCTACCGAGAGGCGTTCACTTCGCTAGCACGAGTGGGTAAGCGTCGATGAATTGCCGAAAAGAATCCTTGATGATTCTGAGAGCTGTAGTCGAAATTGTAGCTGTCAAAGCATGGACTGACCCCACAAAATGAGACACAGGTGTAGTCGATTTTGTAACTGTCAAAGCACCCAAGATCCACAAGGATCAACAAGGATCGGTAGGCACACGGTAAACAGTTCAATCAAAAGCACTTATTTTCACCAAATTTCAACAGGTTTCCATAAACCTTCTGACCTGCTTTGGGAGCAGAGGGTCGGGGGTTCAAATCCCTCCGCCCCGACCAGCATAAACTATTGATAATACAGGCGATATTAACAGTTTCAGCCACGCATCTGCTTTTTATCGCTACAGCGCAGTCTGACGGTGAAGGCTCTCGCACGTGCGCAGACATTGCGCCATCCCTCGCCAGGGTTCGTCCATCATTCTGATCAAGGCTCGCAGTATGCGTGTGTGGAGTACGTGGACCTGCTGGAGCGCAGCGGCGCGATACTGAGCATGAGCCGGGCAGGCTGTCCATGGGAGAACGGCCGCGGTGAGAGCTTCATCAAGACACTGAAGCGGGAAGAAATCGAAGCCCGCCCGTACCACACGATGGAAGAGCTTGCAGCACATCTGGAGGAGTTCATCGAACGGGTCTACAATCCGGTAAGGTTGCAGCTTACCTGACATGAGATTTTGGAGACTCTTCGCTGGGTTTTCTGAAGAGGTTGCCCTGAACCAACCTTGCTTCTCTTCCGAATCGTCTTTCGAACATTGGACAAAAGCCCTCATCTTGTTGATTTGAAGGCAGATCGCAATTTTGGAGAGCCACAAGAGCGGCAATTCTCCTTCTGATTCAAATGCAGATCATCATTGCCGCCGGTCATTGATAAAAAAGCGCCGGAAATCTACTGCGCCAGGCCGACGCGCCGCAGCAGGTCGTCAAAGCGCGGGTCGGAGCGCAAAGGGTCAAGGGGGGGATCAATCTTGAGATAGACAAGCCCCACATCATGTGCATGATAAGACTCTTCCAGCCACTTAAACGCTTCGTCTTTTTTGCCCATCCCAGTGTAGACGAGCGCGATCTCGTACCGGCCCACCCCATCTTTTCGCACGTTCTCTTCCAGCCGCGAAATCGATTTGCGGGCCGCATCCAGCTGGCCGGCTCGGGCATACGCATTGCCCAAATGGCCCAGGGAATAGGGGCCGGGTTCCGCCCTGAGGAACGATGCAATGGACTCGACGTACATACCCTTTTCCGCGTAGATATCACCAATAAGAAGATTCCAGTCGGGAAGAATGACGTTAAGGTCTTGCACCGTCCGAGTTACTGCAAGCGCCTGGTCGTACTGCCGGGAGAAGTAATAGACGAAACCCTCGGCGTGAAATGTGCTTGGAGTGACCGGATCGAGATCCACACTCCGTTCCATCTCGGCGAGGGCTTCTTGCATGCGGCCCATTCGAACCAGGTAAAACGCATATTTTTCGTGACTGGTTGCCGAATTTGGGTTAAGTTCCAGCGACCTGCGGAACTCCGCCGCCGCGGTCGGCCAGTTCCACTCGAGGGTCATCGCAGTATTGGCGAGTTCGGCATGGGCCTCGGATAAGGAGTCATCCAGCTGGATCGCTTTGATGGCTTCAACTCTCTGCCGGGTAAACGCCTCCTCGTATGGCATCCTTCCCGATTCGCCCAGCCGGCCGTAGCAACTGGCCATGGCGGAGTGCGCCTGCGCATAGCTGGGATTCTTTGTAATGGCACGATTGAAATACACGAGGGCATTCTTGCAATCGTCCACAGCCCGTAGAAGGAGACCGTGCATGTACAGGTCTTGAGCTTCAGGATCGGTTGGACGACCATGGGCAAGGCGCGCCTGCTCCTGCGGCGTCACGTTGGTGCGGATCTCATCGGCAATGGCTTGCGCCACTTCTCCCTGCTGCGCCAGAACGCTGGTCATATCGCGGAGATAGGTATGGCCCCAGACGGGACGATCGGTCCTGGCGTCGATCAACTGGGCGCTGATTCGCACCTGGTTTCCCTCGCGCTGCACGCCCCCCTCCACGATCCCGTCCACGGACAACTCGCGGGCAATTTCGGGCAGCATTTTCTTCGTGCCCTTGTAACTCATCACCGATGTCAGGGAGATAACGCGCAGCGTGGAAACCTGTCCAAGGTCGTTGATCAATTCCTCGGTCATGCCGTCGGCGAAGTATTCTTGCGCCGGATCGCCGGAGAGGTTTTGCAGCGGCAAGATGGCGATGGAGTGAATCTCCCGCCCGGCATTTGAATCGGCGCGCCATGTTTTATAGCCGGCGTAGCCGATCACCGCGATGAGTGCCAATCCCATCACTGCACCGGCCAGCAAGCGCGTCGTAAGGCGTAGTTTCCGCGGGGAAAGAGGGGGCGCCGCGTTGACCGGCGATTCAGGCTCTCCAACGGATTGTCCTTGACCCTGATGCCGCACGGAGGCCGGAGGAACGGTCCCATTTTGCGGCTGAGCCGCTGCCTCGATGGGCTCGAAGACAAACCGCGGCACATAGGACCCGCTGGGAAGCTCGATGCGGACCGCCTGCTTTCTGTCGGTTTCAAGGTAGTACTGCGCCAGCCGCCTTCGAACTTCGGTGGCTTTGACGCGAACCACCGAATCGCTTCCCGTATCGTAATCGACCGGGCGTCCGAACATCTCGGCCCCAATCATCCGCTCTCGCAAGCCATCGATATCCCCAACCAGAGCATGTTCGACGATCAAATGGAGAAAATCCTGTGTGCGCTTGCTGCCTGCAAACGCGTGGCTCGCGGCTACCTCCTTGAGGTGATGGCGCACCAAGCCAATCTGCTTTGGGTTGAGTACGTTCAACTCCCAAACTGAATTGGCTGTCGACATAGCGCACTCGGCTTTCCTTGGCACTCAACTATAGCACTCCAGTAAAGGTGGCCTCAAGCAGACCACGCTCCCCCCATCTTTGCTTCGGCTAACGCCATACAAAATAACAACTTATTGCAACAAACGTGCAGACAAACCGTTAATAGCGTTGCATGTTCCCGGCCATGGTGTTGAAATGGGCACGCTCTTCAAGATGGAGTTCTAAGGTACTACTTCAGGTAAACGCTTACCGAAATATGGATGCTGAGGTACGTTGCGTACATATTTGCGATGGAGCGAACGTTTTCTGGAGAGTGAATCGAACAGGATGAACGAGGCGCCAGGGTGAATCCAGAGAAGATCACCGAGTAGCTCAGGAAGCAAGCCATGTATTTTTTCACGACCCAGATTCGTTGCATCGGAATTATCCCGATGCCGGGCAGCCCGCAGCCGGGGTGCGTCCGGAGCGGGATCGTCCTTCGGGGACTTTTGCTTGCCGCTCTAGCAGGGGCAAGCCTGATTCCGGCACTGGCGCAGACGGCAACGAACGAAACTGTCCAGCAGGCGATGCGCCAAGGGGCCGAGGCCATGACCGTGGGCAACTTCAGCGCAGCGATCACGGCGTACACCACGGTCACGCAGAAATTGCCGGAATTTGCCGAGGGGCATTTCAATCTCGGCCTGGCGCTGCAACAGGCCGGTCAGTTGGACAAGGCTCGTGCGGAACTGGAGAATTCCTTGCGGTTGAAACCCGGCTTGCGCGGCGCGAACCTCTTTCTGGGCATCATCGCTTATCGCGAGAATCGCTTCAAGGACGCAGAATCCCGCCTTCTGCTTGAAACGCGTTTGGATCCGCGCAACGCCAAGGCGTTCATGTGGCTGGGCGTTAGCCGCTTGGCGGAGGACGATCCGCAAGGCGCGATTGCTCCGCTTGACAAAGCCCACGCGCTGACCCCTTCCGATGTGGACATCCTTTATCATCGCGGCCGCGCCTATCTGCTGGTGGCCAACAGTTCCTATGCCGCCATGTACAAGCTGGACCCCAATTCATTGCGGGTGCACCAGGTATTGGCTGAGTCCTACGCGGACTCGTTTCACGCGCAAGATGCGATCAACGAGTTCGAACTGGCGGTAAAGGCAGGACCCCGGCAGCCGGGACTGCATGAAGAGCTGGGCGACCAGTATTGGGTGGCCGGGCAATTCGACAAGGCCGCCGAGGCATACCGGGAAGAGTTGTGGATCGATCCGCACGCCGTCACCGCGAAGTATAAGCTGGGCTGTTTTCTGGTGTTCCATCAGGAGACCGCAGAAGGCGTGGAACTGCTGCGCGGGGTTCTGCGCGAGGATCCGTCGCTGGCCGACGCGCATTATTACCTGGGCAACGGGCTAAAGGCCCTTGATCAGGACCAGGAAGCAATTCACGAGTATGAGCTGGCGGTCGCGGCCGATCCGTCGAACAATCGCGCTATCAGCGCCAATTACAAGCTGGCGCAGCTCTATCGCAAGTACCACAGAATGTCCGAGGCGCAGGCCGCGATGCAAAACTTCCAGCGGCTGCGGGCCGAGGCCAATGACCGGAGGGAGCGCAAGTCCGCGCAAATTGTACGCAAGCGGACAGAGCTTCCAGTGGAAGATGCGGAGAAGGCCGCGATGACCGCGGATCATTGAGTGTAAGTTTTGACCCGGCGCGGCAGCCGCCCGCGCGGGGCCTGAACCGCTTGAAGTTCGAGCGGCCAGACAGTCAGGAGCGGCAAAGACACTGGGTAGCAGCATTTACAAAACTCTTGGAAGCCGTTTGCTCAGGAGGCAGACAAATGAAATCAAGTTCAATACCAAGGCACACGATGACAACGTGCTGCAAGGCGCTCCGGTCCGGATTTGCGCCTCGTGGAGTATGTCTGGCATTGCTGGTCATGCTCTTGGGATTCATTACACCCGCAGTGGCCCAGCTCGATACGGGTTCCATCGCTGGAACCATCCTCGATCCATCCAGCAGTGTGGTGAAGGGGGCAAAGGTGGACATCCGCGGAACAAACACGGGATCCGTCTACTCGACGGTCAGTTCGTCGACTGGTTACTACGTTTTCCCGTCGGTTCGCCCCGGAAGCTATGACATTACGGTGACCGCAAACGGCTTCAAAACAGCGGTTCATCACGGCGTGATCGTCGCGGTCGGCACCAGCGCCGCGCTGGACATTACTCTTGCGGTCGGCGCGACATCAGAAACCATCAGCGTGACGGCCGCAACACAAACGCTACAGACCGAGACCTCCGATATCGGCGTTGACGTGCAACCTGAGCAGGTGGAGGACCTTCCGCTGACGGTCGCAGGCTGGCGCTCGCTGGAAACTCTCGTATACCTGGCGCCGGGCGTCGCGGGATGGGGCATGGCGGGCAACGGTTCTGACACGCTCAAGATCAACGGCGGCCAGGAAATGGGAACCGACTTCCTGATCGACGGCATCACCACCAACCGCGAGGAGAACGGCTCCGGCAGTTTCGGTATTGTCTCTCCTTCGGTCAGTGCGGTGAGTGAGTTCCGCATCAGCACCTCCGGCATGCCCGCGGAACTGGGCAGAACCACCGGCGGCCTTTCCAACTTCAGCACCAAGGGCGGCACCAACAACTACCACGGCATGGCCTACGATTACTTCAAGAACGCCATGCTGGACGCCAACACCTGGTTTAACAACGGCAACATCGCAATATTTGGAAACACCCCCGCAGTGAGACAGGCATATAAACGCCCGGCGGACACCAAGAACGACTACGGCATCAACCTGGGCGGCCCCATCCACCTTCCTCACGTCTACAACGGCAAGGACAAGACCTTCTTCTTCTTCAACTGGGAACAGTGGCGCTACAACTACGGCGGCCCCATCAACAGCGAACTGCCAACGCCGGCTGAACTGGGCAGCAACGGCGCCAACTTCGACTTCTCGTCTCTTCTGGGCACGACCCCGCTCGGCGTCTCCCCCTGCGGCGAGACGGTTTATCCGGGCGAAATCATGGATCCGCAGTATGACAATACGGCGTCTCCGTGCCGGTATGCCGGGTTCGGACAAACGGTTACAGGTACCCCAGGAAACTATGTTGTCTCAGGCAATCCAACCAACAAGATTCCCATTGGCCGCGCCAGCACGGTCGCCAAGAACATCGTGAGTACGTATCTGATGCCGCTGGCGCAGCAAGAAATCAGCGGGAGCAGCGCCTACAACTACGTCTATCGCAGCGAGGGCATCGTAACCAATACGGCCTACAGCATCCGCATCGATCAGAACCTCGGGGCCAAGAACAAAATCTGGGGCTTCTGGAGCTCGAGAGAAAACACCGACTCGGGCGGCAATTCCAATATGCCGCCGCCGGGTCAAGCCTGCTGCGGGACGGTTAACCAGCTGGGCAAGTACCTCCGCGCGGGCTGGGACTGGATTGTAACCCCGACCCTGGTCAATTCGCTGACCATCGGCGGCAACCGCTCCAACAACATCAATAAATCAAAAGCCGCCCAGATGGGAACAGATTGGGATAGCAAATTGGGCCTCGCCAACGGCTTCAGCAACGACTTCCCAGTCTTTGAATTCTATGGAAACACATTCCCGCAGTTCGGTCAGCAAGAGGACAGCACGGATACCGACAATACCCTTGCGATCAACGATATCCTGCACTGGCAGCGCGGCGCGCACAGCTTGAAGATCGGCGCCGAGGGCCAGTATCACCAGTATTCCTGGGTCAGCAAGATCGGCGGCACATGCGAAGGCAACGCCGGTTGCGCGCAATTCTGGGACAACCAGACCGCCTCGGATGAAAACTTCTGGGGACAAGACGGCAACTCCTTTGCCGCCTTCCTCATCGGCGAGTCCGGCGCAATGAGCAACCTCAACGATCTTCATGCGCCGCGCTGGATCAGCCACTATGGCGCAGTCTTTGCGCAGGACGACTGGAAGGCGCGGCCGAACCTTACCTTCAATATCGGCCTTCGCTGGAGCTACGAGACACCGCGCCGTGAGGCGGCCGGCGATACGTCGATCTGGGATCCCACCATGCCCGACGCGGCGACTGCCAATGGCGGCGAGTATCCAGGCGCGCTGGGCGCGCTAGTCTTTGCCGGCAAGGGCGCGGGCCGGAACGGAAGCAAGAACGAAACCTGGGGCTCTGTCTATAAGAAGGACTTCGAGCCTCGCGTCGGCTTTGCCTGGGAGCCGGACCTCCTCTCTCACAAATCTGTGATTCGCGGCAATGCCGGCATCTTCTATGGTCCGCTGGTCTATGCAGACTACGGCCAGGGAACGGTGCAGGGATTCACAGTTCAAGGGAATCTCTTCACCAACGACCCTTTGGATGGTCCACCGCTCGATGCCGGGTTTGCGGCATTGCCCACCACGCCCAACCTGAATCCAAACCAGTTGGATGGCACTTCCATCAGCGCGGACTATGTGGCCAAGAGCAACGGACGTCCGGGGATGACGGAGACCTGGTCGCTGGAAGCGGAATACCAGATCACGCCCAATCTCTTCGCCAACCTGGGCTATGTAGGCATGCACTCCACTCACCTGCACGCCATGCTCGATTTCTTCAACGACATGCCGGACAAAGACATGGTCTTGGGTGACTGGCTCAACTGGTGGGCCGCCGCCCCCGGACCCCTTGGCTGGAGCGGACCGGCTATGGAGCCCTACCCCAACTTCACCTGCCAAGCAGGCCCCCCCACCTGCACATGGGCGTGGGGAGTATCTGAGGCTCAGGCTCTTCGCCCATTCCCGCAGATTGAGTACATCAACATGGACAGCTATCTGCAAAACCTTGGCCAGTCCACCTACAATTCGCTGCAAGCCAAGCTGGAGCAGCGCTTCCACAACGGCCTGAACGTCCTGGCCTCGTACACCTTCTCCAAGACGTTAACCGATGCTGATGTCATTCAGCCCTATTGGAGCACTCTGCAAAACGGGGGCGCTGTGCAGGATCCTGAAAACCTCAAGGGTGAAAAGGCCGTTAGCGCCGAGGACGTGCCCAACAACTTTGTGGTCAGCTACATCTATGAGCTGCCCATCGGCCAAGGCAAAGCGTTCTTGAGCAAAACGTCCAAGCCGGTCAGCGCGATTATTTCGCACTGGAGCACCACCGGCATATTGCGCTACACCAGCGGACAGCCGATCAGCATCTACGGCGCAACCGGCATTCCGGGCAAGAACTCCAGCGTTCGTTTTAACCGCGTGGCTGACAAGCCGGTGAAAAACCCCGCCTACAAAAACCCTTTGCTCTTTAATTCAACCAGCAACGCCACGGCCTGCGCGACAGGCTATTTCAACTGCGCAGCATTCTATGATCCCAACTTGGCCGCTAATCGCGACCCCAGTGGAACCGGGCCTACGGGCGAGGGCAATCCGTGGCGCTTCGGCACCATGCCTCGCAACTCGTCTGACATACGCGGTTTTCCGTATAGAACCGAGGATCTTGGCCTCGCAAAGAACTTTTCCATTTACGGCAACGTCAAAGCGAGTTTCCGCTGGGAGCTGTTCGACGCCTTCAATCGTCACGAGTTCACCAGGCCGAATTCAGACATGTTCAGCGGCAACGTCAGCGCTGGCCAGATCGGCGGTCTGCAAAACGGTCCAAGAAACATGCAGTTTGGTTTGAGGATCACTTACTAACCAACGACCCCCGGCCCTGCTTATATGGGCCGGAGAATATGCAAAGTGCGGCGCCAAGTGTGGGCGTCGCACTTTGCATAAGCATGATGCGCGATTGACATATTTTGGGATATAAATCCCTTCACAACAGAGAGAGAGAGTCCACGTGCGTTCTATCTGCCTGCAACTCGCCGCCTTCGCCCTGATCCTCACGCCGCCGCTTGTTTGCCAGCAGCCCCAGGCGCTCCGCCTCAGCGGCGATTATCCCGTCACCCACGATCCTTCTATCGCCCGCGAGGGAAACACCTATTACGTCTTCGCCACTACCGCGAACGCGTACAAGGGGCAGTTCCCCATTCGCTGCTCGCACGATCTGCTGGAGTGGAAGCTTTGTGGCCAGGTCTTCGACAAAATTCCGGCGTGGATTCACAAAGAAAGCCCCACAACACGTGAGCTGTGGGCGCCCGACATCTCCTATTTTCAGGGCAAATACCACCTGTACTATGCCTACTCGGCCTTTGGCGTAAATACTTCCGGAATTGCCTTGGCGACTAATGAGACGCTCGACGCGCAAAGCCCGAAATATCACTGGCAGGACGAAGGCCTGGTTCTGAAATCGACGCAGGCCGACGACTTCAACGCCATCGATCCGAACATTGTTCTCGATGAAAAGGGCCAGCCATGGCTGAGCTTCGGCAGCTTCTGGGGCGGCATCAAGATGCGCCGGATCGATCCGGTTACCGGTAAGCCGCTGGCCGCCGATCCTGCCCTATACTCCCTGGCATCGCGCGCGATGCCAAACAAGCCGGACCCGCCGAAACCCGGTCTGCCAGCGGACTGGCAGGCCATCGAAGCGCCATTTATCGTGCGCCATGGAAATTACTACTATCTGTTTGTTTCCTTCGACCTCTGCTGTCGCGGAACGAAAAGCAATTATCGGACCATGGTCGGCCGGTCAGCCCACGTGACAGGGCCATATGTAGACGCCAATGGCAAGCCGATGCTCAAAGGAGGCGGTACGCAACTGTTGACGGCCAACAACCGCTGGCTCGGTCCGGGCGGAGCGTCGGTCTTGCACAGGCCGGAAGGCGATATTATCGTCTTCCACGCCTACGACGCCATCACGGGCAAGCCGGCGCTGCAGATTTCAACCCTGACTTGGGTAAACGGCTGGCCCCATGCGGCGCTGGGGACCGCGGGGGAATCGAAGTAAAGCAGTTTGAACGTGCCGCATCCTGCAAAGAGGATGCCGGAAAGTTTCGCGCGTGACAAGCGGCGCTCTTTGCGCGCCGCCACGCGTCCACTCAGAGAGATTAAAGGATTTTGTCCGGCAGGCGTGGGCAGGAAACGAGAAGATGATGTTGGCCAGAAACAGATCGATTCGAGCCACCAGGCCACGGCGTCAAATCTGGCTGGGAGTTGTGCTTTCGGCGGCAACCATCCTGACCGGTTGCGGCGGCGGCGGCGGGGGAACGCAGCAACAGCCGCCCCCTTCAACCGACATGGGCACGCTGACCTCGATGGGGGACACCTATACATATACATTCAAGAATGCCGCCAGCAGCCTGGTTCTGGGCATCAGCAGTCAGAGCCAGACGGCCGGCGCCAACGTAGTGCAAGAGAGCACCGGCGCCAGCGACACATACTGGCACTTCATGCCCATGGGCAACAACGAATATAACGTCGAGAATATGCTTACCCATCAGGTTTTGGGCGTCCTGAACTCATCCACCTCGACCGGGGCGCAGGCGATACAGTACTCCGACAACGGCACGACGGACCATCAGTGGCTGTTCTACCTGCTCAGCGACGGAAACTACCTGATCCGGAACGCGAACAGCGGTTTCTACCTGCAAGATGACAACTCGGGCGCCACCTCGTCGGCCACCATCGATCAGGGCGCGCGTTCCTCCAGCGTGACCGGATGCACCTGCCAGGAGTGGATCATCACCTCCAGCGGCGCCGCGGCCTATACCGCCCCGCTCACCGTCAGTGGCACCGGCATCTACGTTCACGATCCGTTTATGTTGCAGGATCAGAACCATGTGTACTGGCTCTATGGTACGCACCAGACGATAGCCTATTCCACCGACTTCGCGACCTTCACTTACACCACCGAAACCACCGCCGATGGCGCCTGCACCTCCTCGGAAGGCGGCTACTGGATCGCGGATGACAAGCACTGCCCCATCATCGGTCCCGACTTTGCATCGTGGTCAGGCTTGCAGACTCCGCCTTCGGATAACAGCGGGGAAAACATCGATACCTGGGCGCCCGATGTGTTGTATTCCGGCGGCACGTATTACCAGTACTACGCGGTTCCCTACGAGCCTTCGACAGGCGCCGAGGCGGTTATCGGACTAGCCACCAGCACCACTCCGTACGGACCGTGGACGGACAAGGGCTATCCCATCACCTCCTGGACCGCAGCCTCCACTCCTCCGCCTGCCACCAATCCGTGGGGGTTTGTTGCCACCACTACCGGTTACAACGCCATTGACCCGGCTCCCTTCATCGACGCCAGCGGCAACTGGTGGCTGGTCTTCGGATCGTGGCAAAACGGCACGCACCTGGTTCCGCTCAATTCCTCCACCGGACTGCCGGCCTCGGGCGGCGCCTGGTATACCATCGGCGTCCGTTCGGCCGGCGAGGAAGGCCCCTTCATCTATTACTGGAACGGCTACTACTACTACTTCGCGCCCATCAACGTCTGTTGCGCGGGAACTGGCAGCACCTACCGGGAAATTTATGGCCGGTCAACGTCCGTCACCGGTCCCTACTACGACCGTGGCGGTGTCAGCCTGGCGGACGGTGGCGGGACCATTCTCATCAGCTCGCACGGCAACGTCTATGGTCCCGGCGGCGCCAGCGTCTTTACAGACACCGGTACCGATGGCAGCAAATCCCTGCCCACCATCATCTATCACTACTACGACGGCAACAACAATGGAACACCCACTCTGGGCATCAACCGGCTGAACTTCACCTCCGATGGCTGGCCGTACATCGAATGATGCAAGCGGATGAAAATCCGCGCGGGACGCCGTAGATCGTGTCCCTTGCCAAAATGCCATCCACCCCAACGCCTTGCTTTTTTCGGGGGGAGATAACCATGAGCCACGTGAAACCCCAAACAGCAATTGGGCAGCAAGAACAAAACTAAGCCTCAGAAAACGCAACATGAAACCAATTCAGTATCGTTAGACGCACATTTCATCTGTCGGGCACGATAGCAGATCGCTATTCGTTCGAGCCACGGCTTGAGCGGCGCAGCCTGACCCTTCGATGCCGGACCACGCTTCATCATCCTCAACCTGGCGGTGGGCGTAAGCTGGCCGGGAAGTCCCAACTCCGGCACGCCATACCCCTCCACGATGCTGGTAGACTACGTGGGGTGTATACCAACTGAGAGATTCATCCATTACCCGCCATTGAGGCCGTATTGAGAATGTGAGGCTCGTGTGAAAGCAGCAATACTGACGGTTCCGCCTGCGGACCGTATCTCTCTCAAAGAGAAGATCGGATACTCATTTGGAGACGCGGCTTCGAATCTCTATTGGAAGACCTTCGAGTGGTACCTGATATTTTTCTACACCGACGTCTTCGGCATCTCGGCATTGGCGGTCGGCACCATGCTGATGGTTACGCGCCTGGCCGACGCGGTTGCCGATCCGGTGATGGGATCGATTGCCGACCGCACCCAGACGCGCTGGGGCCACTTTCGACCCTACTTGCTGTGGGGCGCGCTGCCTCTGGCCGTGGCCGGCGTGTTCACCTTCACCACGCCAAATCTGGGCGGCGGAGGCAAGGTCATCTATGCCTACATCACATACAGCCTGTTGATGTTCATCTATACCTTCGTAAACATCCCGTACTCCGCGCTGATGGGAGTGATGACGCCGAACTCGATCGAGCGCACTTCGATCTCCTCAATTCGCTTCATAGGCGCCTTCACCGCCGGAACCTTCATCCAGTTCTTCACTTTGAAATTTGTCAAATGGTTCGGTCATGGCAACGAGGCGCGCGGCTGGCAGCTCACCATGGTGTTCTACGGCATTCTGGCCGTTATCCTGCTGATGCTCTGCTTCATCACCACGCGCGAACGCGTGCAGCCACCAGCGACGCAAAAGTCCGATTTGGGCCGTGACATGAAGAACCTATTCACCAGCATACCGTGGATTATGCTGGTGAGCGTGCTGCTGCTGGTTCTGGCCGCCTTCGCCGTCAAGGGCGCGGCCTCCACCTACTACTTCAAGTACTATCTGCACAACGAATCGCTGGTGGGCGCATTCATGGTGGTGAACGGCTTTGCATTCATAGCCGCGGTCTTCATTACCACTCGATTGGCAAAAATATTCGGCAAAAAGCCGCTCTTCATCTTCGCCATCGGCGGAGGAGGCTTGGTGATTGGCGGCTTCTGCCTGCCCGGTACCAACAGCGCATACGATGTTGCTGCAACGCATATCATTTCAAGTATTATCCACGGTGTGAATGCACTTGGCGGAATGCTGTATCACGGATTCTATTGGTCGATTAGCCCGGAGATATTCTTCATCTTCGCGCTACAGATCATCTCCAGCTTTATTATCGGCTTCAACTCCCCGCTGGTTTGGGCCATGTTCGCGGATACTGCGGACCACGCCGAGTGGAGCACCGGCCGCCGCAATACAGGACTGTTTTTTGCTGCGGCCATTTTCGCTACCAAGGTCGGATTTGCCGTTGGTGCATGGATATTTGGCCTGCTTCTCACGTTTTTCGGTTATGTGGCCAACGTGGAGCAGCCGGCGCGCTCCATGCATGGAATCATCCTCTCAATGAGCTGGATTCCCTGCGGCATGATGGTGGCTGCCGCGGCGCTGATGCTGCTCTATCCACTCAGCGACACCTTGATGTTGAAGATTGAGGCGGAACTGAAGGAGCGGCGGGGCGAGGTTGCGCAATGAGAACGGACGGCATGAAGCATTTCTTGGCGAAAGCTCTGTTGCCTGGCGTATTGTTTTTCGGTTTTACCGGAGGGACGCAGGCTGCCGATTCTGGCGCGCGCAAGCCCGACCTGACCGTGCAGAAGTGGTACGGCAACGCCATCGACTACTCCGGCTACCGCGCCGGCCAGAACCCGCAACTGCATCGCTTTCCCACCCAGGCGCAGATTCTGGAGGACCTAAAGATTTTGGAGAAGCATTGGAAGCTGATCCGGCTTTATGGCGGAGACCAGCACTCCCAGGATGTTTTGGAAGTGATTCAGCGCAACAAACTGGGGATCAAGGTGCTGTTGGGAGCGTGGCTGGACGGCAGGCCCGGCAAGGAAGGCGAGAACGCGGCCCAGATTGCCACCGCTATCCGCCTGGCCAGCGCTTACCAGAAGATCGTCGTGGCCGTAGCCGTCGGCAACGAGATTCTGGTTTCCTGGTCGGATCACAAACTGACGGAAGAGAAAGCCATCGAGTACGTGGAGCAGGTGAGGAAGGCGGTGAGCTGCCCGGTAACCGTAGCCGACGACGCGCTCTACTGGCGGCAGCCGGAGGCGAAGCTGGTGGAACATGTGGATTTCATCCTCCTGCACGCCTACCCGATGTGGGGCCGGGAAGACATTGACACGGCCATGGCCTCCACCATCAAGCACTACGAGAGCGTGCGCAAGGCGCATCCCGGGAAGACCATCGTCTTCGGCGAGGTGGGCTGGGCCACCTACACCGTTGGCGACCAGCACGTGCCGCGCGCCGGAGACGAGAAGAAGCAGAAGCGGTACTTTGAAGAGATCAGCGCCTGGGCCAAGGCCAGCCACGCGACTACCTTCTTCTTCGAGGCCTTTGACGAGCCCTGGAAGGGAAGCGGGACCGAGGGCCACTGGGGCCTTTTTTCCGTGGACCGCAAGGCCAAGCTGGCCATGCGGGGATGGTATCCGGAGCTGATGCCGGCCGGGCCCTCATCACCGGGCTACGATGCGCTGCCCGCTGCAAAGTAGAGACTTTATCAAGCACGAGATCCATCCCGGCCAGATTTTCGGAGGGGTTGAGTCCAAATCAGAGGCTATTCAATGATCACGATTTTTGGGGGAGATGCGCCTCTCCATCTTGGCCCGCGGAAGGTGGAGGGAGGCCCGATCGAGATAGACGGAGAGCGTTTTTACCGCATCCTCAACTACGACGCAATGACGCCGTTTCTGATGAGCATTGTGAGCGCCTCGGATCATTGGATGTTCGTCTCCTCGACCGGCGCGCTGACCGCCGGCCGAAGGGATCCTGATTGCGCTCTGTTCCCCTATACCACCGACGACCGCATCCATGACAGCCAGGATCAGACCGGCAGCAAGACCATCATTCTTGCAACTTGCGCCGGGCGCACCTCGCTGTGGGAGCCTTTCTCGCAGCGTTACTATGGCCTGTATCGCGTCACCAGAAGCTTGCTGAAGAGCGTCTACAGCAACAAGGTCATCTTTGAGGAGGTCAACCACGACCTCAATTTGTCCTTTTCCTATGAATGGATGTCAAGCGACCGGTATGGTTTCGTGCGGCGCGCGGCTTTGGCTAACCTGGGCGCGGAGCCCGTGGAAATCAATCTTCTGGACGGCATCCAGAATCTCATGCCGCATGGGCTGACGCGCCGCTTCCAAATGGAATACAGCACGTTGGCGGACGGCTATAAGGAGAACGAACTGGATGCGGAGACTGGCCTGGGTCTCTTCAAGCTCAGTTCCGTTCCAGCAGATCGGCCTGAGCCGAATGAGGCGTTGCGCGCGACTACGGTCTGGTCGGAGGGCCTGGAATCAGCCCGCCGTCTGCTGTCTCCGGCCCAGTCGAATAGCTTTCGGCAGGGCGAGACCGTAGACGAGGAGACGCTGGTTCGCGGGCGTCGCGGCGCCTATTTCGTCAATGCCCGAGTGGCGCTGCCCGCAAGCAGCCGCAAAGAGTGGAGCCTGGTTGCGGATGTGGAGCAGGATGCTGCGAGTGTTGCCGCTCTGGTTGGTTTCCTCAAGTCTGGCGAGAACCTGCGCGCGCAACTCGACGAGGACATCGCGCGCGGGACCATGGATCTGGTTCGCCTCGTGGCCGCCGCCGACGGCCTGCAATGCACCCGCGACGGCCTCAACTCAGACCGGCATTTCTCCAACGCGCTCTTCAACATGATGCGCGGCGGAATCCCCGAGCATGGATACCAGATCTCCCGGTCAGACTTCAAGGTGTTCATCGGCAAGGCCAACCATGCCGTAGCCGGGCGGAGGGCCGCCTTCCTCGACGCGCTGCCGGAAACCCTGCCGCACAACCGCCTGCTGCCGCTGGCGCGCGAGCAGGACGACCCCGATCTAGAGAGGCTGGCGCACGAATACCTGCCCTTGACCTTCAGCCGCCGTCACGGCGATCCCAGCCGCCCCTGGAACATCTTCGCCATTGAGATCAAGAATAGCCAGGGCGAGAGAATACTGAACTATCAGGGCAACTGGCGCGACATCTTCCAGAACTGGGAGGGGTTGGCGCTTTCCTTTCCCGGATATGTCGAGAGCATGATCTACAAGTTTGTCGATTCTTCGACCGCCGATGGCCACAATCCGTACCGCATCATGCGCGACGGCTACGATTGGGAAGTTCTCGATCCGCACGATACGTGGTCATACATCGGTTACTGGGGCGACCACCAGGTTTCATATCTCTTAAAACTGCTGGAACTTTCGCTGCGCTATCATCCCGGAACACTTGCCGGCCTGCTGACGCGCCGCGTCTTCACCTACGCCAACGTTCCCTACCGCATCAAGCCATATAGCTCGCTTCTCGAAGATCCGCGCAATACCATCGACTTCGATGCCGCCTTGGATCGTGAAATTCATAAGAGAGTGGCGGCGATGGGCGAGGACGGCAAAGCGCTTCCAGGCCCGGACGGCGCGCTCTACCGCGCGAATCTGGCCGAAAAGCTGCTGGTGCTGGTGCTGGCCCGGCTCTTCAACTTCATTCCCGAGGCCGGCCTGTGGATGAACACCCAGCGGCCGGAGTGGAACGACGCCAACAATGCGCTGGTCGGTCCCGGCGTCTCTATGGTGACCCTCTGCTACCTGCGCCGGTTTCTGTCGCTTTGTCGAAGCCTGTTCGGCACGGCCGGCGCCTCCGCAATCGAGGTTTCCTCCGAGATCGCCGAGGCCTTTCACCGGGTCGCCGAAGCGTTGCAGCGCCATGCGAGCCTGCTTGGCGGAAGTATTTCGGACCGGGACCGCAAGATGGTCCTCGATTCCCTGGGCAGCGCGGGAAGCGATTATCGAGCCAAGCTCTATGCGCACGGGTTTTCAGGCCGCCAGGCGCCGCTCGCCGCTTCGGAGTTGGTAGCCTTCTGCGACCTGGCGTGCAAGCATATTGACCACTCCATTCGCGCCAACCGGCGCGAAGATGGCCTGTATCATTCCTACAACCTCATGAAGGTGGTCAACGGCGGGATCGTGATTCGCCGCCTCTACGAGATGCTCGAAGGCCAGGTGGCCGTGCTCAGTTCGGGGGCTCTCCCCGCGCGGGATTCGCTTGCGCTGATGGATGCGCTGCGCGGCAGCCGCCTTTATCGCGCTGACCAGAACAGTTACATCCTCTATCCGGACCGCAAATTGCCGGGCTTTTTTGAGAAGAACAACATTCCCGCCGGATCAATCGCGAAATCGAAACCTCTGGCGGAGATGATCGAGCGCGGTGATCGGCGCATCGTGGTGCAGGATCTGAACGGCGTGGCCCATTTCGACTCAGCCTTGCGCAACAGTTCGCTATTGAAAGAGGCACTAGCTGCCCAGGGTCTCTCAGATGAGGAGAATGAGCGCATCCTCGAGTTGTATGAACAGGTCTTCGACCATCAATCCTTCACTGGCCGCTCTGGCACGTTCTACAAATATGAGGGGCTTGGCTGCATTTACTGGCACATGGTTTCCAAGTTGCTTCTGGCCGTCCAGGAGACGGTGGATAGCGCCGGCGCTGCGGATGAAGATCCTGCTCTGATTCAGCGGCTCATCAACCACTATCGAGAAATTCGCGAGGGCATCGGCGTTCATAAGCCGCCGGCGTTGTACGGCGCAATCCCCACCGATCCCTACTCCCACACGCCCGGATTCACGGGAGTTCAGCAGCCCGGCATGACCGGTCAAGTGAAGGAGGATCTCATCTCGCGGCTGGGCGAGCTGGGTGTGGCCGTCGAAAATGGGCGGCTCAGCTTCCGCCCTCTGCTAGTCAGCCGCGGCGAGTTTTTACAGGAGGCCCGGCAGTTCCACTTCTACGATGCCGGCGGCAGCGGCAGCAGTGTTGATCTTGGTCCCGGCGCCATGGCATTTACCACCTGTCAGACGCCCGTGGTGGTGCATCTGTCGGGTCCGCGGAGGATCGTGATCACCCGCGCCGGCGGTTCTCATCACACTGTTGAAGCGCTCGAACTCGACGCCGGGACCAGCGCCGCTGTATTCGAGCGTACGGGAGCGGTTCGCCGTCTGGATGTGTATTTTGGCTTCGAGGACCGCTATGCTCATGATTTATCGATAGCTCGGGAATAGCGTGTCAGGAAGAACCATCTGTATCCAATGCAGATTCGCTCCTCTCATGCTGAAGCTGTCTCAACCCAATACAGAACAATCGGTCAGAATCAGCAAATCGCAGTCGGGGCGAGCCACAACATTGCATCCTAGCTTTGATGAAATAGTTGAGACTGGCTGACTGCTTCCTTGTGCGGTG
>Ga0326727_10011343_pt1 | contig 20790 bp, 23 predicted proteins | sample MB2enrmetagenome_FD_207643 | JGI IMG/M metagenome (GOLD analysis project Ga0326727, IMG submission 207643) | Lab enriched peat soil microbial communities from McLean, Ithaca, NY, United States - MB29MY | ecosystem: Environmental > Terrestrial > Soil > Wetlands > Peat | place: USA: New York...
GTTGCTCGGGCACCCTGTGGTTAGAATCGACTCGGCCGTGACCGTGTCAAGCACTTTTTTCCGGCTGGTCGTTGCGAGGGCAGGTAATCCGTCAAAGCCCAGCCTGAACGGGGGATGAGCAGTTACGAGTTGAATGCGTCAAGCAGCAGACCTCGCTCTATCAGCAAGAGCGCTGAAAACATGTTATTGATAAATCGAGCCGTGATCATCATTTTTACATTTGAGCCGTGAGTCTTTTGCTTCTGCTCCAGCATACTAAAGTGCTTATCAAGGAAGGTGAAAACCTTCCTGGCATTCATGATTTGCGGTTTGAGCGTTCGCCGTGTTTCATCAGCAATTGTATTGCTGTGAATAAAGAGGAAATCAAAGTTGTAGCGAGGACGCATCTTATCGAACCGCCATCGGTGTCCGTGCCAATATCGCAACGTAAAAGCATTCTGTCAATGTCGCTTTTGCCGCAAGTTGGAGTTTCTGCCGGGCGGAACAGTGCGATGGTCAACCTTCTGACGGGTCGCGCATGATCTCGGCGAGCCGATAGTCCAATTCCTCGCCGCTTTCGATCACCCGAACGCGCATCGCTCGGTCGGCGTTGGGTGAGACCGCCCCAATGCCGGTGATCTCGCAGACCGGGCCGACCGCGCCGAAGCGGCGCCAGGTTCCAACGAGGGCGCACGGGTCCGGCATCATTATTCGATCAGGGTATGCTTCGTTCATCGATTCCTCATCCCGAGAAGCCGGTCGGAGGCAACATTTCGAACAGAATCCTTCGGCCGGGCCATCGTGATCACCTCCGCAACAACGCCTGCCACGCATACAGATCAGCGACAAAATCATCGATCGAACTGACCGGTTCCCTGGTCCCGCCATGAGCAAAGTGATTTCGAAGCGCATAGGCCTGCAATATCGTGCTGTGGGGCTTCCCCCTCCGGTCAATCACCAAGGCGAGCTTTGTCTCGAAAGGAATCCGGCGATCCCCATAGGCGGGAACGTCCCAGCCGCGCCGCGATTTCCAGTCCGGGTTGGCCGATCGGGCGTTCCGCGCCTGCTCGAAAGTCTCCGTGACCGCCGTCTCGAACTGCCCGAACAGCAGCACAAAAAACGCGCGATCAAGCGTGACGCGTGTCTCCTCCTGGCGTGAGGCAGTCTGCGTATCGCCCGCCGCCACCGACTCGTTGATAGCGGTCCGGCGGGCTTCTGCCATCCAGTCGTAGGCTGCCTTGATCGTGGCAACCTGGCGCAAAATCAGACCATCTCCGCGAGTTGCCCGGGATCAAACGCACGGCCGCGTCCACCGGCGCCGACCTTCCAGAGCATCCACTGCGGCGGCTGCAACGGCTCCGCCTTGTCGATCAGAACATAGATGCCCTTCTGCGACAGCACATCGACACGGCCATTCGCGAGCGTGACCCACAGCGCTATGGGCCAGATCCAGATCTCCTTGCCCTCCGCACTCCGCAGCACCAGTGTCGGCATCGCACGCGCCGGTTCCCCGACCCGCTCCATCCGCTCCTCCAACATGGGCCGCGGTTCGCCGTCCTTCACGGCCAGCCCGTGCGCCACCGCCCGGGTCCTGATCCGAGCGAACAGGTCGTCGAGGCGCCGCAGCCAGTCCTCGACCTGCTCGCGCACCTCCTGCGCCGACAGTTCGGGCAGGTCGTAATCGTCCATTGCGTCGTGGTAGCTCATCAGCACCTCCGCACCGGCTATCGAGGCCCCGGGTGAACCTGTTTGCGTCCATCGGGCCGGGTGGCAAAATCGTCGCCAACCGGCCAACATAGCCCAAACGACCGAAGCCCAACGGCAAACAGCTTATCACCTTGCTCGGCGAAACTGTCATCTCATCCGGAGATGCCTACGATAGCACGAACCGGGTGAAGTCCGGCCTGGCGCCACCCGAAGCCTTGCGCCGGGCGCCCACGCCAACGCTTGCTCCCGAACCGATCCAGCCCCAGAATCCGCCCCATACCAGAGGTGATTCACTGATGCGCGCGATCGTTGTTCCTGCCGGCCTGCTGACCATCCAGTCCGAAACCTTCCGCGCCGCCCTGGGCCGCAGCGGGGTGCGGACCGACAAGCACGAAGGAGACGGCGCAACCCCCGTCGCCGCCCTTCCCCTGCGCAAGATCCTCTACCGCGCCGATCGGCTGGCCGCGCCGGACTGCGCGGTGCCGGTGCAGGCGCTCGGCCGAGACGACGGCTGGTGCGACGACCCGGCCGATCGGCAGTACAACCGCCCGGTCAGGCTGCCGTTCGCGGCGAGCGCGGAAGCCCTGTGGCGGGAGGACGCCGTCTACGACATCATCGGCGTGCTGGGCTGGAACGACCACCCGATCGAGCCGGGCCGAGGTTCCGCCATCTTCCTGCACATTGCGCAGCCGGATTATGCGCCGACGGAGGGATGCGTGGCGCTGGCGCCGGACGACCTGCGGCGCGTGCTGGCGATGGGCCTGACCGAGATCGTCGTCAGGGCATAAACCGTGCCGCATCTTCCCCGTGCGGTGGCCAAGGTCCAGTATGGCGGCGGTCCAAAAACGGGGAGAACAAACCCAATGACAGATCGTGTCGCCATCATCACCGGAGCCGGCAGCGGCATCGGCCGGGCCGCCGCCCTGGCGCTGCTCAACGACGGCTGGTCCGTGGCGCTGGCCGGCCGCCGGCAGGACGCGCTGGAGGAAACCGCCAACCTCGCGACCGGAGACAACTCGCTGGTCGTCCCCACGGACGTAACCGACCCAAAACAGGTTGACGCGCTGTTCGCCAAAACGAAGGCAACGTTCGGCCGCCTCGACACCCTGTTCAACAACGCCGGCGGCAACGTGCCGCCAACCAATTTCGGCGACTTCACCTTCGAGATGTGGCGCCAGGTCTGCGCGATCAACCTCGACGCCATGTTCCTATGCGCCAACGCCGCGTTCCGGCAGATGCGCGACCAGTCGCCGCGCGGCGGGCGCATCATCAACAACGGCTCGATCTCGGCGCACAACCCGCGCCCCGGTTCGGCCGGCTACACGTCGACGAAACACGCCATCACCGGCCTGACCAAGTCGATCGCGCTGGACGGGCGGCAATATGACATCTGCTGCAGCCAGATCGATATCGGCAACGCCGCCACGCCGATGACCGCAAAATCCACCAACGGGCAGATGCAGCCGAACGGGCAGATGATGGTCGAACCGCGGATGGACGCCGATGATGTCGGCAAGCAGGTGGCGTTCATGGCGAACCTGTCGCTCGACTCCAACGTCCAGTTCGTCTCCATCATGGCCACCAAAATGCCCTGGATCGGCCGCGGCTGATGCTCAGCGGGCGGCGAGCGCTGCTCGGGCTGGCCGCCGCCGAACTGGCCACCGGCCGGGCGCCCGCGGCCACAACGCGCAAGCCGCCGCCGCCGCCCAACATCACCGTGGAGACGCATCGCGGCAAGGTGCGCGGGACGCTGGATGACGGGATCAAGGTGTTCAAGGGCATCCCCTATGCCGCGAGCACCGTCGGCCTGAACCGCTTCCGGCCGCCGAAGCCGGCGAAGATCTGGACCGAGACCCGCGACGCCATCGCCTACGGGCCGATGTGCCCGCAACTCGCGGCCGAACGCGGCAGCTTCGCGGCATCCTGGACGACGGACAAGGAGGCGTCCGAGGACTGCCTTGTGCTGAACGTCTGGACTCCCGCCCTGCGCGACCAGCGCAAGCGGCCGGTGATGGTCTGGCTGCACGGCGACGGGTTCTATGCCGGATCGGGGTCGACCAACGTGTTCGCCGGCACGCGGCTGTGCCAGCGCGGCGATGTCGTGGTGGTGACGGTCAATCACCGGCTGAACGTATTCGGTTTTTTGTATCTTGCCCGTATCGGCGGCGCGGAATACGCGGAGTCCGGCAATGCCGGGATGCTTGACGTGATCGCGGCGCTGCGCTGGGTGCATGACAACATCGCGGCCTTCGGCGGCGACCCGGCCAACGTCACGATCTTCGGCCAGTCCGGCGGCGGGGCGAAGGTCAGCATGCTGGTGGCGATGCCGCAGGCGCGCGGCCTGTTCCACAAGGCGATCGTGCAGAGCGGCTCGCGGCTGGAGGGGCTGACCCCGGAGGAGGCGACGAAGCACGCGCAGACCTTCCTGGCCGCCGTGGACGTGAAGCCGAACGACCTGCTGCAATTGTCGAAGCTGCCGACGGACAAGCTGCTCGCGGGGCTGAAGACGGTAATGGAGGCGCCCGGCCCGAAGCCGGACTACAGTCCGGTGGTGGACGGGATCGTCCTGCCCAAAGGGCCATGGCAGCCGGACGCTCCGGCTGTTTCGGCGGCGGTCCCGATGATTGTCGGCACCACGCGGACCGAGACGACGGCGCTGCTGGCGGCGAACGCGCCGGAGGATTTCCACATGGACGAGGCCACGCTGCGCAAGCGCCTCGCGGCCTGGGTGCCGGACAAGGATTTCGCCCGTGTGGTCGCGGGGTTTCGCCGGATCATGCCGGAGGCGTCTCCGTCTGATCTGTATTTCGCAATAACGACGGAGCGGAGGGTGCGGCAGCAGGCCCGGGCGCAGGCGGAACGGAAGGCGGCGCAGGGCGCGGCTCCGGTCTGGCTGTATGAGCTGGATTGGAGCACGCCGGTCGATGGCGGGAAGTGGGGATCGCCGCATTCGCTCGATCTGGCGTTTGTCTTCGACAACGTGGCGGTATCGGAGTCGATGACGGGCGGCGGACCGGACCCGCAACGTCTGGCGGACCAGATGAGTGCGGCGTGGATCGCTTTTGCACGGTCGGGGAACCCCGATACCGACGCGATTCCGCAATGGCCGCCGTTTGTGCCGGCCAGCCGCGCGACGATGGTGTTCGATGTCAAGTCGCGGGTGGTGAATGACTTCCGCGCGGATGAACGGATGCTTCTGGCATCGCTGCCCTTGGTGAAGGTCAGCCGGTAGCGGCTGGTTTGGCTGTAGATCCATCACCGGGCGTATTGTCGCCGGGGGCGATAACCCGGCTTGTCAAACGATCCGGATACCCTTCGGCCCGGGAGTAGGAGGCAAAGCAAGTTGTAACACGGATTTCCACGGATTAAGGGCACGGATTACACGAATTGGAATGCCTCGGAACTGCCCCGGCATTCACGCCCACGGATCAACCATCACCTTCGCATGCCGCTCCGGGTTAGCCAGGTCCGCGAACGCCGCATTCACCCCCTCCAGCCCGACCGTTCCCGTCACCAGCGGCGTCACGTCCACCTTGCCCTCGGCAATGAAATGCAGACTCTCGGCAAACTCCTGCGCCGTATAGGCCAGCACAAACTGCACGTTCAACTGCTTGAGTATCCCGAAGAACGGCTCGATCCGGTCCGTCTCCATGCAGACCCCAACCACGACGATCCGGGCCGCGGCAGGCGCGCTCTCCATGATGCGGCCGATCATCCCCGGCACCCCGACGCATTCGAAGATGACCGCCGGGCGCTGCTTCGGTCCGATGCCGAAAAGCTGAGCGTAGCGGGTGCCGACATACCCCTCCGGCGTCGCCGCCTGCTGCCAGGTTTCATACGGCGACGCCTCGGCCGGATCGACCACGATGTCAGCGCCCATCTTCAGCGCCAGCGCGCGTCGCGCCGGCGAATAATCCGCCGCGATGATCGGATGCACGTCCTTGATCGCCAGCCCCGCAATCACCGCCAGCCCGACCGGGCCGCAGCCGATGACCATAGGCACGTCCTGAGGCGTCAGCCGCGCCTGCTGCACCGCGTGCCAGCCCACCGCCAGCGGCTCCGTCAGCGCCGCCCCAGCCGGCGGCAACCCGTTCGGCACCGGCAGCAACAGCCGATCGGCCAGCGGCATGAATTGGGCGAACCCGCCCGCGATGGCGTTGGAGTAGCCGATGTTCTGCACCGTCTCGCCAACCAGGGTCGCCGGTATCGAACACACCAGCGTGCCGGGCTTCAGACGCGCCGGGGTGCGCGGCCCATACTCCACCACCTCGCAGCAGAACTCATGCCCGAACACCACGTCCCGATCCGCGTCCATCGAGAACCGCCCGCCCGAGCGCCGACCCAAATCGGCGAACTGCCGCGGATGCTTCGCCGCGTGCAGGTCCGAGCCGCAAATGCCGCAGGCCAGCGTCTTCACCAGCACCTGCCCCTCGGCCGGGACCGGATCGGCCACTGTATCGACGACGATCGAGCCCTGACGGAATACCGCGGCGCGCATGCTGTTCCCCCCGCCTTATCGAAACTCGATCCGCCAGCTCCGATCTTCCAGCGCGTCCAGCAAAAGGTCCAGTGCCAGCCGCGGCAGCCGTCCCAGCAGGCGCGACTTCTTCGGCGCGATCCGCCGTGCCCGCGCGCGATCCCCCCCGAGCTGCTTCACCAGGTCATCCACGGTCGAGAACCCGTCGATCAGCCCAAGGCCCAGCGCCTGCTCGCCCAGCATGTAGCCGCCGTCGAACAGCACGTCGTCCTCCGCCTTCAGCCGCCGCCCGCGACGTGTGCGCACCCAGTCCTTGAAGCGGACATGCAGCTTCTCCATCAGGTCCTTCACAAAAGCGACGTCCTCCGGCTTTTCCGCGCTGAACGGGTCGAGCCGCGCCTTGTTGCGGCCGGCGGTGTAGATCCGCCGCTCGATGCCGAAGCGGTTGAGCAGGTCGGGAAAGCCGAACCCGCCGCCGACGACGCCGATGGAGCCGACAATGCTCATCGGGTTGGCGTGGATCTCATCCCCCGCACAGGCCAGCCAATACCCGCCCGACGCCCCCACCTCCCTGATCACCGCATGCACTCTCACCCCCAGCGCATCGGCTCGGGTCCGGATCATGGCGGCGATGAGCTCGGATTGGACGGGGGAGCCGCCGGGGCTTTCAATGTCCAGGATCACCGGCCGGCCGCGCGCCGAACCGAAGGCCTTTTCGATCAGCGGGCGGGCCGAGTCGGCGCTCAGCATCCCGGCCCGCGCGGCGATCACGCCATGCAGCACGATTACGTTTATGTGAGGTCTTCGCCAGGGCAACAGGCTGGTTCCGCTCATGCAATCCGACTCCGCAGGTCTGCCAACGCATATAGTGCCGAACCGTCGGCTGCGAAGTTGCCGGGGTCGAGCCAGGCCAGCAGCGCGTCGCGGCAGCGCGGCCACTCGTCGCCGATGATGCTGTACCAGTCGGTGTCGCGCAGCCGCCCCTTCACCACCATGTGCGCCCGGTGGCGCCCCTCATACGCAAAGCCCAGCCGATCGGCCGCGCGTTTGGAGGGCGCGTTCAGCGCGTTGCACTTCCACACCAGGCGCCGGTAGCCGAGATCGTCCGCGGCCAGCCTGAGCAGCAGGAAAATCGCCTCCGTCGCCGCGCGCGTCCGCTGCATGGCTGGGCCGAACCAGACATTGCCGAGTTCGATCGAACTGTTGGCGGGCTGGATGTCCATCAACGCCAGCCATCCCGTCGCCACACCTGTGCTGACGGGGCGCACCGCCCACAGCATCGGGTCGTGCCGCGACGCGAGATCCATCACCTGCCGCGCCATCGCCTCGGCCGACGCGAATGGTCCGGCCCCGAGATAGGTCCAGCTTTCGTCCGCGCCCTGCGCGGCGTGCCAGAGGTCCGCCGCGTGACGGGGATGCAAAGGTTCGAGCGTGGCATACCGGCCGCGGATCGAAACCCGGGCCGGCAGCGGCCGCGGCGTTGAATCAATTTCGGGTCCGACTGGCAAGGGCATGGCAGAATCCTCGGTTTCGTGGGATAGCGTGGCCTCGGCGGCGGCGGCCGGCAAGCCGTTGCTGTCCCGGGCCGTTGGCCGGGCTTCTATCCTCATGGAGGACTATCATGTTGCGCAGAACACTTCTGGCCACCGCACTTGCCGCGGCCTTCGTCACATCCGCCTCCGCCGCGACGGTAGAGTATACGGCGAAACTATCCGGCCGCGGCGAGATCCCCAAAGTCGACAGCAAAGGGAAGGGCAAGCTCGACGCCAGCTTCGACACCACGTCGAAGGAGCTGAAATACACGCTGACGTTCGACAACCTGAGCGGCCCGGCCACGGCAGCGCATTTCCACGGTCCGGCGACGCGTGCCCAGAGCGCCGGCGTCATCGCCCCCATCGGCGGTGCGAATCCCACCAGCCCGGTCTCCGGGTCGGTTACCCTGACCGACGATCAGGCCAAGGCGCTGCGGTCCGGCAAGATCTATGTGAATGTCCATACGGCGGCAAACCCCGGCGGCGAAATCCGCGGCCAGGTCCTGCATGTCAGGGCGAAGAAGACGGCCGCGGCCCCCGCTGCTGCGGCCCCGGCCAGCGCTCCAGCGAAATAGTCTCCCGCAACACCACGCCGCCTCAATGCCGATCGGCTGCGAGGCGGCGGTTCCGGGCCAGCGTCCCTCGCGGACAAGCAAGCAATCCAGTATAGCGGATCGCGAAAGTGCGCCGTGCCGGCGTTGATGGGGCTGCGATGCGGGCGTTGATCATTGCGGCCACAGCACTTCTCGCCGGTTCGGCCCGGGCCGCGCCGTTCGACGAGTTCCAGGTGATCATGTGGCAGGACCACACGCCGGCTCAGATGGCGGGCCTGGCGCGTCTGGGGTTCACCGCCACCAAACTGCGCGGCACGGGCGGCCGTATCGATCCGTCAAACCTGGCTGACAAGCAGGCATCCGGCATGCCGTGGTACGTCGAGAACATCGCCACCGACTTCTACTCCCCCTATCACCGCTCCGTCGCCGATCGGCCGGTCACCTGGCTGTTCGATGCGGCCAAGGCACGTCTGCGCACCGACCCCGCGGACACAAGCGTGTTCGTTCGCGAACCGGGACTGTCGGACCCGGCCTGGCTGACCGCGGTTCAAGGGCGTCTGGAGCAGGTCGTGCGCGATCAATCCCGCTACCGCCCCTTGTTCTACAACCTTGCCGACGAACCCGGCATCGGCGATCTGGCGGCCGCCTGGGACGCCGATATCGCGCCGTCCTCACTCGCCGCGATGCGGCAGTGGCTGAAGGCGCAATATGCCGACATCGCGGCGTTGAACCGGGAATGGGGCACGGACTTCGCGGATTGGGACGCGGTCGTGCCGGAGCTGACGAACGCGGCGATGCGGCGGACGGACGACAACTACGCCGCCTGGGCGGACTTCAAGGCCTGGATGGACGTCGCCTTCGCCCGCGCCGTCCGCGCCGGGACAGACGCCGTGCACCGGGCCGATGCGACCGCCCTGGCAGCGCTGGAGGGCGGGCAGGTTCCCGGCTGGGGCGGCTATGACTACAGCCTGCTGGCCCCCGCCGTGGATGTCATGGAGATCTACGATTTCGGCGGTTCCCTCGAGCTGGCGCGCGCCTTCAATCCGGCGCTGATCGCCCTGCGCACCAGCTTCTCCGGCGGACCGCGCGAGACCCACGCGGCATGGCGGAACCTGCTGCGCGGCGGGCGCGGAATGATCGTCTGGGACGAGCGGAACGACGTTGTGCTGCCCGACGGCTCGGCCGGACCGCGCGGCCGGGAGATCGCGGACCTGGCCGCCTCCCTGCGGGCCGTGGCGCCGGCGATCCTGGCGGCGGAGCCGTCAGACGATCCGGTGGCGGTATTGTATTCGCAGGCCAGCTTCCGCACCCGCTGGATGCTGGACCAGCGTCCTAAAGGCGCCGCCTGGATCAGCCGCGATGCGGCGCGGGAATACGAGGACAATACCTTGCGCGCCTCCCGCCGTCAGGTGTTGCAGCGCCTGGCCGGGATTGCGGTTCAGCCGCGCATCCTGTCCTCCGCCATGATCGAGGCGGGCGCCCTGCGGCGCGACGGCCTGCGTGTGCTGATCCTGCCGCACGCCATCGCCCTGTCCGAAGCGGAGGCTAATGAAATCCGGGCGTTCGCGGACCGCGGCGGCACGGTGCTGGCGGACACCGAACCCGGCGTGTTCGACCAGCACAGCCGGCGGTTGGCCGCACCGTCGCTGTCGGGTGTGGCCCGCGTGCCGGAGGCCATGCTGCTGGGCGATGGCGCCGACGGCCCGGATGCGTTGGCGGCTTTTGCCGCATTGCTGCGGCGTGCGGGGGTGACGCCCCGTGCCGAGCTGAAGGGACCGGACGGCTTGCCCGCCACCGGGATCGATGCGCGGTGGTTGCGCCGGGGCGACACCACGATCCTGGCGTTGCAGGCCGCGGCGCCGTGGCAGGCGCCGGGGCGGATCGAGCTGCGGCTGGCCGCGCCGGCCACCATCATCGATCTGCGCTTTCCCGGACCGGCGCGGCAGGCGCAGCAGTTTTCCGTCGTCCTCGATCCCGTCGCGCCCACCATCCTGAGCCTCACCCGCTGAGTCTACCAACCTGATTCCAATGGCGATATTGGTTGACGTAAATCAACGACAGCACGCCTCGGTTGCGGTTTGAATACTTGGACCGTCAGGAGTGCGGTCCGATGAACCATAAGCAACGCCAAACGCTGCATGCCCTGTTCGCCCACCCGGTCAGCAGCAACATCGACCCGCGGCTGGCCTATTCGATCGTCGAGACGCTCGGCGGCGAAGTGACTCATGGCGGGCATGGCCATCTGGTGGTGAAGCTCAAAGGCCATACGCGCGGGTTCCACGACTCGCACCACACGCTGTCGAAGGAGGAGGTCATCTCGCTGCGCAAATTCCTGGAGGCCGCCGGGATCGATCCGGTGCGCGACTACCCGATCGAGACCGGAGTGGCATGACCGCCCGCACCTGCATCCGGACCGGGACCTGACGTGGTGAAGGATCCCGCTGCGGCCGTGAACGGCGCCGCCCAGCAAGCGATCGATGGAAATGCGCAGCCGGCGCCGGCGCCCGAACCTGCACCGGCGGTATCCGCCGCGCATGCGATCGCGGCGATGCGGCACGATCCGGCCGCCATTCGGCGGCTGTTCGAGTCCGGCGAGTATCCCTATAAAATCGCCATGCGGACCGCGCCGTACGAGGCGCACATGCTCGAATTGCAGCGCGAACTGCTCAAGGCGCAGCGCTGGATCGAACAGACCGGGCAGCGCATCGTCGTGCTGTTCGAGGGCCGCGACGCGGCCGGCAAGGGCGGCACGATCAAGCGCTTCACCGAGCACATGAATCCGCGCACCGCCCGGGTGATCGCGCTGCAAAAGCCGACCGAGCGCGAGCAGACGCAGTGGTATTTCCAGCGCTACATCAATCATCTGCCCGCGGCCGGGGAGATCGTCCTGTTCGACCGCTCCTGGTACAACCGCGCCGGGGTCGAGCGGGTCATGGGCTTCTGCACGCCCAACGATTATCTTGAGTTCATGCGGCAGTGCCCGCAGGTCGAGCAGATGCTTGTCCGCTCCGGCATCGTTCTTGTGAAGTTCTGGTTTTCGGTCAGCCGCGAGGTGCAGCGCCGCCGGTTCGCGGAACGCGAGCGCGACCCGCTGAAGCAATGGAAGCTGTCGCCGATAGACCGCGCATCGCTGGACAAGTGGGACGATTATACCGAGGCGAAGGAGGCGATGTTCTTCTATACCGACACCGCCGATGCGCCGTGGACGATCGTCAAGTCCGACGACAAGAAGCGGGCGCGGCTGAATGCGATGCAGCATCTGCTGGAGCTGCTGCCGTATGACGGCAAGGACACCAGTATTGTTACTGGTCCGGACCCGCTGATCGTCGGCGCGAGCGCGCATGTCATCGGGACGGATCTGCGCATTCTCAACAAGACGGTGCATCCGTCGCTGAAGCGCGGGCGGGAGATCGCCCGAGGGTGACAGTCAACCGGCGGCCCCACCAGCGGCGCGCCGGCCCAGCGCCGCAATGAACTCGGGCAACGCGTCGCTCCGCACCTCACGAAATCGCCCCTCGTCGAGATCGCTGAAGCCGACAGCGGCGGCGTATTGCAGCGCCTTCAGCTTCGCGGCCTCCAGCGCCTCGCGCTGTTCGACCGGACGAAGGCCCTGTGGCAGCACATCGCTCCGGTTCCGGTATCCGACCAAGGCTTCGATGTAATGGTCAGTCAGGAGGACATTGCGGGCCGGCATATCGGATCCTCTTCTGTCTAAGTCTGCAACTTACACCAGTCCGCCGGGCGGATGCCATATGGCTCACCGGCGTCTCAGCCTTGATGACGGCCGCGGGGCCGTCATCAACGCCTTCGCCGGGCCATGCTTCGCTGGCGCGAAGGCCGAAATTCCGGCCCTGAAAAGTACACCCAGTCAGGAACAGTATCCTACAACAGCGCATAAAAGGAAAATATGCTTGACACCGCGCCACAACCGAAGCTAGAAGCACCGCACCGCATCCCGAGGGCGCCCCCGATGTCCGCAACCGCAACCAACACCTCCCCCGACACCAACCTGGCCAATCTCGTCCTCGCCCTGCTGACGCCGATGTTCCTCTGGTCCACCGCCGGAGACATCCGCCTCGCCCGGGTCGCCGCCGCCCAGACGCTGAACGAATACCGCGTCGCCAACCGGCTCAGCCTGTTCACGGTTGCGAAAATCATCGCTTTCGATATCGCCACGCTGAGTTCGCTCAGCCTCTCGATGTACGAGGACGTCTCCATGCTCCTCGCCCTCCGCCTGCGCGGCAACGCCACCAGCCTGGACCGCTCCGCCGAGCGCAACCGCCGCCTGTGGGAACTGGAGCAGGCCAGCCGCTCCGGCGCGGGGACGGAAACCGAGGACACCGTCGAGGCCGCCATCGCCGAAGCGCAGCGGATGGTGCAGCAGGCCAACGCCCGCATCCGGGCCGCGGCCGAAGCGGCTGGAACACAGCCGGACGCGGACCCGGTTCCGGTTGCCGAACCGGCGGCGGTGGCTGCCCAGGCTCCGTCGCAAGTGCCCCCGTCCGCCGCCGCCCCTGCCGCCCGGCTCACAGCGGAACAGCAGCCGACCGAATGGCCCGACGAGATCACCGAAGTGGCCGCGGCGTTCGCCGCCGGTCTCGAGCACGTCCCGCCCGAGGAGCAGTGGACGGAGATGAGGCGGATCATGGCAATGACCGCGGCCGCGGCGGAAATCGCCTGCGGCACCACCCCGCCGCCCGTCCCCGCAATCTCCGCGGCCTAGCCGATCGGCAGTCTCCGCCGGGCGCGGCCGGGCCGTTAAGGACACGGCGAGGACTGACGAAGAAGTCCGCCGGGCAGCCACCGTCCCCACCATCAGGACCGGGCCGGCACACGACGCTCGGATTTCCCCGGACCGTCGGCGCAGCGGCGGATCGCGCCGGCATGACGGGGCGCCACGGCGGTCCAATGGCCATGTTTGGCACCGTACCTGCATTCAATAGTCTGACCTCGTCACCGGGAAGGCTTCTGCCCATTTGCTGGCCGAAGCCGGCGGAGAGCTGGTCATGAAAGATGCAGGATGCGTGCATGAACAGACGGATGACGCTTGCTCGCAATCCACCCCGGCAGTCCAGCCGCCAGTCGATCAGGAACGTCACTTGACCCCGGTCCGGATGGCGGAGGCGGCGCTGGCTGCCGATCGAGCGCACAACGATCCGGCGATCTGGATCTTCCGGCATTCTCATGCGGCTATCCTCAACCGCGCCATGGCGCTGCAGGCCGAGGGCCCCCGCGATCGACCGTTATGGGGCGTGCCCTTTGCGGTGAAGGACAATATCGATGTCGCCGGCATCCCCACCACGGCCGGCTGTCCGGGTTTCGCCTATACGCCGGAGACCGATGCGCCCGCGGTGCGGCGTCTGCTCGATGCCGGGGCGCTGCTGATTGGCAAGACCAACCTCGACCAGTTTGCCACCGGCCTTGTCGGCACCCGCAGCCCCTATGGCGTGCCGAGGAACGTGTTCGACCGCACGCTTGTCCCCGGCGGGTCGTCATCAGGCTCCGCCTGCGCGGTTGCCGCCGGGATCGTGCCGTTCGCATTGGGCACGGACACCGCCGGCTCCGGCCGCGTGCCCGCGGCTTTCGGGAATATTGTCGGCCTGAAGCCGACACCGGGGAGCGTATCGGCCACCGGTATGGTGCCGGCCTGCCGCTCGATCGACACGATTTCGGTGTTTGCCCGCTCGGTGGATGAGGCGCTGCTGGTGCAGCGGCTGATTGCTTCGTACGACCCGCAGGACCCGTATGCGCGGTTGGCGCCCTTCGCGCATCTTCGGCGTGGGGCGATGCCGCCGGCGGCGCGCGTGGCCGTGGCGGATGTCGGGGCGCTGTGCGAACCGGCGGTGGCGGCGGCCTATGGCGAGGCCAGCGCTTTTTTCGGCGCGGCACCGGTCGATATCGGTTTGCTGCTGGACGTCGCCTGGCTGCTTTACCAGGGGCCGTGGGTGGCCGAGCGCACCGCCGCATTGCGGTCCGTCGTCACCGGGCGGCCGGACATCCTGCATCCGGTGACTCGCGGTATTCTGGAAAGCGGCCTGACCCGCCTGTCGGTCGATGCCTTCGACGCTTTCCATCTGCTGCGTCAGGCGCGCCGCCAGGCTGAGCGCATCTTCGCCGGCTGCGACGCGCTGCTGCTGCCCGCCGCGCCGTTCCGCCCCTCGCTCCTTGAGGTCGAGGCTGATCCCCTTGGACCGAATCTCCGTCTGGGCACCTTCACCAACTTCGCCAATCTGTGTGAGTTGGCGGCGTTTGCGGTGCCGATGGGATTTGCCCCGGACGGGACGCCGGTGGGCGGGGTCCTGCTGGGGCCAGCCTGGTCCGAAGGGCGTTTGGCGCCGCTGGCGGATGCGCTGCACCGGCGCTTTGCGGATACCGTCGGCGCGACGGGACAGGGTCTGCCGCCGCCGTTGGCGCCTGACGAACTGGCGGCGGAGGAAACCGCGTTGTTCTGCATCGGCGCGCATATGTCGGGGCTGCCGCTGAACGGGCAGATCACCAGCCTCGGCGGCCGGTTCGTCCGTGAGGCCCGAACCAGCCCGGATTACAAGCTGTTCGCGCTTGGCGCCCGGCCCGGGATGGTACGGGCGGCTGACGGAGCGGCGATCGCGGGCGAGGTCTGGGCGCTGCCGGCGACCGCCATCGGCGCGCTGCTGGCGCAGGTGCCGCCGCCGCTCGGGTTCGGCACGGTGACGCTGGAGGATGGCCCGTGCCTCGGTTTCCTGGCAGAATCCTCCGGTTTGGCGGGCGCAGCGGAGATCACTCATCTCGGCGGCTGGCGCGCTTGGCTGCGGTCGGAGGGTTGAGCATGGACGATGCGGCTTTGGATGCCTGGATCGACGCCGGAACGGCGGCCTTGGGGATCGCGGTGAAGCCGGAGTGGCGGCAGGCCATCCGCACGCATCTCGCGATCTCGCTCGGCCATGCGGAGACCGTGCTGGCGGCGGAGTTGTCCGACCACCTCGATCCCGCGCCGGTGTTCCACGCATGAACCCTTTCGCGACGGCGTCCCAGATCGCAGCCGCGGTAAGGGAAGGGCGGGTCAGCGCGTCCGCGGTGATCGAGGCATGCCTGGCCCGGATCGAGCGGCTGAACCCGGTGCTGAACGCGTTCACCGCCGTCACGGCCGATCGCGCCCGGGCAAAGGCGGCGGCATCGGATGCGGGGGCGATAAAGGGACCGCTGGCCGGCGTCCCGTTCGCGGTGAAGAACCTGATCGATATCGCCGGGTTGCCGACACTGGCCGGGTCGAAAATCAATCGCGACCATCCTCCCGCCGCGGCCGATGCGCCATTGGTCAGCCGGCTGGAGGCGGCCGGTGCGATCCTTGTCGGCGCGCTGAACATGGGCGAGTACGCCTACGACTTCACCGGCGAGAACGCCCATGCAGGGCCGTCGCGCAATCCGCACGACATCGCGCGCATGTCCGGGGGATCGTCCGGCGGCTCGGGCAGCGCCGTCGGCGGCGGGCTGGTGCCTCTGGCGCTGGGGTCCGACACCAACGGCTCGATCCGGGTGCCATCCTCGTTCTGCGGCCTGTTCGGCTTGAAGCCGACATATGGGCGGCTGACGCGGGCGGGGAGCTTCCCGTTCGTGTCCAGCCTGGATCATCTGGGGCCGTTCGCCTTGTCCGCCCTGGATCTGGCGACCGCCTACGATGCCATGCAGGGCCACGACCCGGAGGATCCGGTCTCCGCCAACCGGCCGGTTGAGCCGGTGTCAGGCGGGCTGGAGAGGGGAATCGGCGGGCTGCGGATTGCCGCGGCGGGCGGCTATTTCCGCGCCGGCGCGTCGCCCGAGGCTTTGGCGGCGGTTGATTCGATCGCCGCGGCGCTGGGTGCCACCGGGACGGTCACCATCCCGGATGCCCGGGTCGCCCGAAGTGCTGCCTATGTCATCACCACCACGGAAGGCGCCGCGCTGCACCTTGAGCGCCTCCGCAGCCGCCCGGACGATTTCGACCCCGACGTCCGTGATCGCCTCGTCGCCGGGGCACTGGTGCCTGCCGCCGCGGCCGTGCAGGCGCAGAAATTCCGCCGCCGGTTCCGCGACCAGGTGCTGCGCCTGTTCGACAGCGTCGATGCGATCCTGGCGCCCGCCACGCCCTGCGTCGCGCCGCTGATCGGGCAGAAGACGTTCGTGCTGGACGGTCAGGAGGTGCCGCTGCGGCCGAATATCGGCATCTACACGCAGCCGATTTCCTTCATCGGGCTGCCGGTCGTCGCGGTGCCCGTGCCGGCTGCGTCGGGCCTGCCCATCGGCGTGCAGATCATCGCCGCGCCTTGGCGTGAAGACCTGGCTTTGCGCATCGCCCGCTACCTGGAAGTCAACGGTGCCGCCCGCACGCTGCAACCGGACCTCTGACCGGTGGAGATCAACCTGCCGGCGGTCAAAGCCGAGGTCGAAGCCGCCTTTGCGATCTACGAAGCGGCGCTCGTCAGCAACGACGTCGAGACGCTGCAGCGCCTGTTCTGGGACAGCGACCTGACGATCCGCTACGGCACCGCGGAAAACCTGTACGGCATCCAGGAGATTGGGGCCTTCCGCGCGGCCCGGTCGCCGTTCGGGCTGGCGCGCACCACGTCGCGGACGGTTATCACCACCTTCGGCCGCGATTTTGCCACCGCGTCCACCCTGTTCCGCCGATCGGCCGATAAGGTCGGGCGGCAGATGCAGAGCTGGGTGCGGATGGCGGATGGCTGGCGCGTCGTTGCGGCGCATGTCAGCATGATCGAGGCTCCATGACGGCGATGTGCGAGCGCGTTCCATGTCCGGGGAAGGGTATGCCGTGAGCCTGATCGACGTCGTTGCCGGTCCCTATACGTTCAAAGCCCGGTTCGAGGAGGCGGCGGCGCCGAAGACGGTCGCCAAATTCCGGTCTTTGCTGCCATACCGGGAGCGGATCATCCATGTGCGGTGGAGCGGGGAGGGCTGCTGGATCCCGCTCGGCGATCTCGAACTGGGACTGCCGTTCGAGAACCACACGAGCTACCCCGCACCCGGCCAGTTTCTGCTGTATCCGGGCGGGATCTCCGAAACCGAAATCCTGCTGGCCTATGGCGGCGTGCAGTTCGCCAGCAAGATGGGGCAGTTGGCGGGGAACCATTTCCTGACGGTCGTTGAGGGGAATGAGAACCTGGCGGCGCTTGGCAGGCTGGTGCTGTGGCAGGGCGCGCAGGATATCGAGTTCAGGGCGCCGTAAGGCCGGGCGAGCGGCCCTGCATCATTTGCAGCAATTCGGCTGCCTGCGGGTCGCCCAGGGCCGCCGCTTTGCGATACCACTCGGAGGCAAGGGCCGGATCGGGCCGTTCGCCCTGCGCCGGACCGGTGGCGAGCGTATCCGGATCATACGTCTTGCCCATCGCGACCGCGGCGCGCGCGTTGCCGGCCTCGGCCGCGCGCTTGAACAACAGCCGGGCGGCGGCGATGTCGCCGAGGCCAAGCGACTGCTCGCCGCGCTTCATCAAGGCGGCCATCAGGTCAGGCGCCAGCGTTTCCGTCGGCTTGGGTGGCGGGGGCAGCGGTTCCGGCTGGGGGACAACGGCTACCGGCGGCGCAGGGAGTGCCGGCGACGGCGCGGGCCCGGTCGGCGGCGGCAGCGCTGCCGGGGCGGCGGCGGGATGCTCCGGCTCCGTGCGATGATGCAAGCCCTTATAGAGGAAGGCCGTGATGCCGATCGCCAGCAGGCCCGCCGCCACTGCCGGGATGAACCGTGAATCGGAGCCGTGCCGGGGAGCCTCCGGTGGCGCCGGCCGCTGTCCCGCCGGACCGGTCGTGGCGGCCAATGTCTTGACGGTGATGACGGGATCGCCGCGCGCGAACCCCGCGATGAATGCCGCCTCCATCTGGCGGTTGATCGCGTCGGGCAGGCCGTGCGAGCGCGCGACGACCAGCTTCAGGGCATCGGACGTGATCAGGCTGCGCGTCGTCCCGCCGGCAATCCAGAGCGAGCGTTCGATATAATGCCGCGCTTCCGCCGGACCGATACGCGGCAGCCGCACCGACGCGCGCGCGTTTCGGCTGAGCTCGGCCAGTTCCGGCCGGGCGGTGCCGGCCCCGAGGTCGAGGGTCGCGGTCGCGACGATCGCGACGCCGCCCGGTTCGGCCGAAGGCCGCAGCAACTGCGCGACCAGTCGCAAGCAATCTGTCGGCAGCAGATCGAGGTCGTCGATCAGCAGCGCCTTGTGCGGCGGCCGCAACACCGTCTGAATGGTGTCGGCGGCTGGCAGGTCGGGATCGCTCTGGCTGAGCAGGGCGGCCACAAGTTGGGTCAGGTCCACCCGGCCACCCGCGGGGCGCGACACCCGGATCGTGGGCACGCCGGATTCCGCGACGACATTGCCGGCGGCCCGCAGCATCTCGGTCTTGCCGATGCCGCTCTCACCGGACAGAATGACGAGACCGTTGCCGTTGACCATGTGGCCGGTCAGCACCTCGAACGAGCGGCGATGGGACGCAAACAGGATGTAGCTTGCGGTTTCGGTCGAATCGCCGAAGGGCGGCTTCGACAGGCCATAGAGGTCGAGGTAATTCGCCGGCCGGGTTGCCTGCTCGGCAACCGGCGCTACCCGTGCCGGCACGTCTGGCATCAAACCCGATGATCGGCGCATTTCCTGGTCCGCGCGTGAGGTCGCAGTCTTCAGCACAAATCGGGACCCACGGCAGCAGGTTGCGCGTGAGATCGCGACGACGTGAAGATGAACCTGCGCGGGTTATCAGTTGGCCGGCGGCTTTTGACCCTGAAGCCGCCACCACGCGCGGCGCAGCATCCGCATGAGCTTATACCGATCGCGCATTTCCGGCCGCATCAGGACGCGCACCAATTCCGGCTGTTCCCACGGCACGTGATGGCAGGCGGTATGGAGGAACGGATTGCTCGGATCCAACTGCCAGGTGTCAGGGAAGAGGACAAGGATGTCCTTCTCGGTCTTGGCTGGCCGATCGCGCGGCGTGCGGTGCAGCAGGCGGGCGACGAGGGCTTCGGCCAGATCGCGTCCCGGACCCAGCCGCACCGCGCAAATCGGCGTGCAGCGCGGGTTCATTTCGATCCGATAAGCAGCGCGGGTGGCCGCTTCGATCATGAAGTCGAAACCAACCAGGCCGGTCAGCCCCAGCGCCTTGACGATCCGCCGGGCGGCGTCTCGCATTTCAGGATTGTCGATGATCCGCGCGACGGTGGACGGCCCTGTCGCGGACAGGGTGGAGACGGCTTCCGCGCTGGTTGCCGCCAGAACCTCGCCCTGCCAGCAAGCGACACCGATATTGGCCGGCCAGCCGTCGAAATAGCCTTGCGCCGACATCGCCGGCCGTTCGCCTCTGAGCCAGGAGCGGATGGCGAAGTTGTTGCCTTCAAGAACCATTTCCCGCAGCGCCAGCCGCCCGCTGGCACGCCGCGTCATGTCGACGAACGCGGCTTTCGCCTCATTGGCGTGCGAAATGACGCGCACGCCGAAGCCGGACCATGAGCCGTCCGCCTTCAATGCGAACGGGGCGGGATTGCCCGCCATCCATTCGTCGAGCGCACGGGCCGACAGCAGCGCTGCCGAGGGCGGGACCCGGACGCCTTGTCGGCGCGCGAGATCGAGCAGGTCCGCGCGATGTCACGACCGAAAACGCCTCGGCGGGGCCGATCGACCGATTGATCAGGAGCCGAAGGTCGCGGTGGCTGGTTTCCCGGTACAGCCGATGCAGGTCCCGCACCGCGCGTTCGTCGCAGGGGATGACCAGGTCCGCGCCGAACCGTAGAAGCGCCGCCTCCAGGCTTTTGCAGGGCGCGATGGCCCGATAGATCGCTCGATTTTCGAAGATATCCAGCACGTGCCCCGGATGATTGCGGGGCGAGAGCAGGCTGACGCGGGCGCCGGCGTCATGCAGTTCCAGCGCCAGGCGGGCGGTGGATGGCAGCGCGCCCGTCGTGGCGAGCAAAATCCGAGGCGGCGTGTCGCGGCGGCGGCTGGCCGCGGCGTCCGCGGATGCCGCGACCGCATCAGGCACATTGGGCGTGGAACCAAAGCCGGAGGTCAGTTCCAAACGAGATACGCTCATGTTCTTGCCATCATTTAAGCCGAGCTTCCTTCTTTAGTTTTACACCGCGACGCCCAGCAGTTCGAACGCCCTTTGCTGCACCGGTGTCGGCCGCGTCACCACGTTCAGCGGATAGAGCGGGTTGATCGCGGTGACGATCGTATTGCGCGCCAGCGTCGCGAGATCGGCCAGCAGCGTGCGGAAGCTGTGCACCGGCAATCCATCCGGAGTCACACCCGTGGTCTGCTTTTTCACCGCCGCCTTCGACCGCTGCGCCTGCGCCACCACACTGCGGCGCAGCGCCTCGGCCTCCTCCTTGTCGGTGTCGTCGAACAGCATCGGCGCCAGGCACTGACGCATGTGCCATTCCAAATAGTAGGCCAACATGCACAGAAAGGAATGAGTCTCAGACTGCACCGACTGCCGACTCCAGTGGAAGATCGGAGTTCGCGATCAGCCACCCATTTCATCCGGATCGCGGGCGGCGTCTGCGCGTCCTGCACACGCGGGTAGATCAAGG
>Ga0326727_10011344_pt1 | contig 20788 bp, 8 predicted proteins | sample MB2enrmetagenome_FD_207643 | JGI IMG/M metagenome (GOLD analysis project Ga0326727, IMG submission 207643) | Lab enriched peat soil microbial communities from McLean, Ithaca, NY, United States - MB29MY | ecosystem: Environmental > Terrestrial > Soil > Wetlands > Peat | place: USA: New York...
GCAAAACGGTGGTTGGGCCCAGGGTGAGGTCGTCGGCGACGATCACGTTGCGCGCGTTGGTCACATTCTGGGCGTAGTCCGGATCCCACATATTGCCAAAAGCGTTGAAGGTGTCATTGGTGGTCCGAGAAAAGGAGAAACGGCCGAAGATGTGCTGTTTCTCGCTCTTGTAATCGTCCATGCGAATGTCGAACTTTTGTCCGTGGGTGGGGTCGGTTCCGGGAAGATAAAGGTTGTTGATGGCGCCGTAAGGGGACGCCGCCGTGGCCGCTTCGCAAGTGTTGGGGTCGGGAAAGTTGCACTTGGGAAACATGGAGAGATATTTCAGCGCGATGGGATTCGGGTTGGCGATCTTGTTGCCGGCAAGCGGCTGGCGCGTTCCGGCCAGGGGGCCGGTGGCTACATCGGGCTGTGTCGGGTCATAGATGGTATAGCTGTCCGCGGAAAAATCGCCCGTCCGCTCGGCGGTAGTGGGAACGGAGAAGTAATTCGAGCCATCGAATTGAGACTGCTGCGTGGCTTCGTAGTCGCCAAAGAAGAACAGTTTCTTATGCAGGATGGGCCCGCCGATGGAACCGCCTTCCTGATAGCGATGAAAGCTGGGTGGCTGGTTGGCGGTGCCGTTGGCCAACTGGCTTTGCTTGTTGAAGTAATCATTGGCGGCGAGAATGTCCGGCCGGAAAACTCCAAAAGCGTCGCCATGGAAGCTGTCTCCGCCTGACTTGCTGACCAGGCTGATAACCCCTGCGCCGCCGCTCTGGTAGGACGCCGGCGTGTTCTGGGTCTCGACGCGGTATTCATCCACGCCGTCTTCGGGAATCTCCGACATGGGGATGATGGCGGCGATATTGTTTTCCGCAATCCCCAGCGGGCTGCCGTCGAGCATGTAATAGACGGACCCGAGGATGGCGCCGTTGATGCTGTAGGACGAGACATCGACTCCCGGACGGCCGCTGGCGATGTTGTTGAGCTGTGCCGAGTCGCCTGAGTTTGGCGAGCCATTGGCCGGGGTGACGCCGGCGCTCAGTTGTACCAGGTCATAGACATTGCGTGAAACCAGAGGAACGCGATCGATGGTTTCGGCGGAGATGAGCTGGCCGACGGTGGAGTTGCTGGTATCGACGAGATCAACGGTTTGCGAGACGGTCACGGTATCGGTGACGCTGCCCACTTGAAGCGCGATGTTGACCACGGTGACCTGGTCGACGCTGACGGCAACATTTTCCCTGGCGACGCTCTCAAACCCTGTGCGGGAGGCCCTGACCTCGTAGCTCCCGGGATTGAGCGAGACAAAGGAATACAGTCCGGCCGCGGTGGTGACAGTGGATTGTGCGATTCCCGTTGCGTGGTCGAGTGCGGTTACCTTGGCGGCGGGAACGAGCGCTCCGGTCGGGTCGGTGACCGTGCCGCTGATGCCCCCCCTGCCTGCCTGGGCAAGCGCTATCGTTGCGGCGCAGACAAGGATGATGACGGTAGATAGTTGCCTGAGCCGAGAAGCTGCGCCTGCGATTCTGTGAGTCATGGCCACCCCTCAAAGCAAACGTCTTTATTCAAACGTTTGAATAGTTATGCTATAGTAGGTGCAACCTGATCGGCTGTCAAGCGAAAAATAGGGCCTGGAATCGGGCGGCGCAGGCACAACCAGCCCTCAAAAAAAGGCTGGCGTGGAGGCACGAAATTGGCTCAACGAAAGTCAGGACACGTTACCCTGCTCGATATTGCCCGCGCCTGCGGATTTTCTGTATCCACGGTGTCGATTGTGCTGAGCGAAGCGCCGCTCTCAAAAAATGTGGCCGCCAAAACCCGCGAGCGGATCCGCGCCATGGCCCGCAAGCTGGGATATCACCCCGACGCTTTCGCGCGCTCGCTGCGCAGCCGCAGCAGCCGGACCATCGGTGTTCTGGCATTCGATCTTTCAGACCCGTTCTGCATTCCGGTGGTGCGGGGCATCCAAGCCGGACTTTATCCCGCAAGCTACCTGCCGCTGCTCATCGATGCGCAAACCCGGCGCCGTCTCTTCGACAGCTACGTGAAGATGATTCTCGAACGCCGGGCTGAAAGCCTGATCGTGATCGCCAGCTGGGTGTTTGAGGAAACCAATCTGCTTGCGGATTTGAAGAAGAATCACGTGCCGATTGTGATCATCGGGCGCGATCTCTCCGCGCGCGGAATCGACTCGATATTTGTGGATAACGAGGCCGGAGGCGCGCTGGCGATGCGGCACCTCACGGACCTGGGTCACAGGAAGATCGCCGTGATCCGTGGACCGGAAGAGATGTTCGACAGCGAACCGCGCTGGGCTGGAATCGAGCACGCGGCAGACGCGGCCGGGATCAAGCTGAATCCGAAGCTGGTATTTCAGTTGCCCGGGCTGGTGGATCCGGCGTCGGGTTTCGAGGGCGGCATTCGGCTTGCCCGGGAGATGCTTGCTTCAGGCCGGGCATTCACCGCCGTGGTTGCATTCGACGACCTTACTGCGTTGGGTGTGGTTCGCGGTCTCTCCAGAGCCGGCGTGCGCGTACCCCAGGATTGCTCGGTGGCAGGCTTCGACGGCGTTCTTCCCGCCGAGGTAGCCACCCCGGCCATCACCACCGTTCGCCAGCCGCTCAAAGAGATGGGAATGCAGGCCGCCGAGTGGGTGATGCAGGCGATCGCTAAAAAGGGACGCGGTATGGATGAAGCGCCGCGGCTCTACAGGGCACAGCCCGAGCTGGTGGTCCGCGACTCGACCGGGGCTCCGCCGCGGCAGAGACGAACAGAGCGCCGGCGGAACGGCGCAGAGCCTTGACAAAGCACGCAGGCAAAGCAGATAGTTCCTTTATTCAAACGATTGAATTGAACAATTCCCAACAGGCACGACACGGAGAAGACCGGCAACGATCATGAATACCAGGACACTTTTTGGACTCTTCGCACTGATGGCGCTTCAGGTGAGCGCGAACGCCGCAACGGTGACGCGCCTCAATGACGGCTGGCGCCTCGAGTCGGCGTGCAAGACGAATGCAGACGGCGCAAAAATCTCGACGCCGGGGTTCCCTGTCGACGGGTGGCTGAAGGCGTCGGTTCCAACTACGGTTTTGGCCGCACAGGTCGCTGCCGGCGTCTTCCCCGATCCCTACTTCGGCCAGAACCTTCGCCAGATACCGGGGACGAGTTATCCGATCGGCCAGCTCTTCGCGAATCTTCCCATGGCCGGCGATAGTCCCTATCGCTGCGGCTGGTGGTATCGAACCGAGTTCAAAACGCCCGCAACGGCAGAGAAGGACGGAAGAGTCTGGCTGCACTTTGGCGGCATCAATTATCGAGCCGACATCTGGGTGAACGGCCACCTGGTCGCGGACAAGACTGCGGTGGCGGGAGCCTATCGCACCAACGACTTCGATGTGACCGGCTACGTGAGTCGCGGCAGCGAAAACGTCCTCGCCGTGGAGACCTTCGCGCCAACCGAAAAGGATCTCGGCATCAACTGGGTGGATTGGAACCCTGCGCCGCCTGACAAAGACATGGGACTGTGGGGCGCGGTCGATCTGGAGACGACCGGCCCGGTAACGGTGCGGTCGCCGATGGCAGCGACGCATTTTGAAGACGACTCGCTCAATGCGGCCGATCTTACGGTCTACGCCGAATTGCACAATGCCAGCGGGCGCGCTGTGAAGGGCGTGGTTTCAGGTTCTGCCGCAGGCGTAAAGTTTGAGCAGCCGGTCGAACTGGCGGCCGATGAAACTCGCACCGTGGTATTCGCGCCTGAGCAGTTTCCGCAATTGCGCGTGCGCGATCCAAAGGCCTGGTGGCCGTGGCAAATGGGCGATCCGCATCTTGAGCGCCTGACGGTGAGATTCGCGGCGGAAGGCCTGGTTAGCGATGAGCGAAGCGTGGACTTCGGCATCAGGGAGATTACATCTGAGCTGACTACAAACGGAAGCCGCCTGTTTCGCGTCAATGGCAAGCCGATTCTGATCCGCGGCGGAGGATGGTCGCAGGACATGCTGCTGCGCACCGACGAAAAGCGGCTGCGCGATCAGTTCAGGCTGGTGCGCGACCTGGGGCTGAACACCATCCGGCTTGAAGGCAAGCTCGACACCGAGGAGTTCTTTCACCAGGCCGATGAGCAGGGCGTGCTGGTATTGCTGGGCTGGTGCTGCTGCGATCACTGGGAACACTGGCGCGACTGGACCCCCGGGGACCTGGAGATCGCAAAAGCATCGCTGCGTTCGCAGATGCTGCGCCTGCGCCAGCACGCGAGCCTGCTGGTATGGCTGAACGGCAGCGACAATCCGCCTACGGCAAATGTCGAGAAAGCCTATTTGCAGGTTGAGAGCGACACTCACTGGCCCAATCCGATCCTGTCGTCGGCAACGGCAGCGGCGACCTCAGTCACGGGCCAGAGCGGCGTCAAAATGACGGGGCCGTATGACTACGTTGAGCCGAGCTATTGGTACACGGCAACCAGGTTTGGCGGGGCAATGGGATTCAACACCGAGACCAGCCCCGGGCCGGCCATTGTTTCGCTGGCCAGCCGGAAGAAGTTTCTTCCCGATCCCGAGGCGTGGCCGCCCTCGGCAAACTGGACCTATCACAATGGCGGCGGCGAGTTCACCAACCTGAAGGTCTTTGGCGCGGCCATGGAGGCTATCTATGCCAAACCGAATTCCGCTGCCGATTTCGAGCGCCTGGGGCAGACCATGGAGTACGACTCGGAGCGCGCCATGTTCGAGGCGTATTCGAAGAACAAGTACTCTTCGACGGGCGTCATCCAGTGGATGCTGAACAACGCATGGCCTTCGATGATCTGGCATCTCTACGACTACAACCTCGACGCCGGCGGCGGATACTTCGGGGCAAAGAAGGCATGCGAGCCGCTGCACATTCAATACTCTTACGACGATCGATCCATCGTGGTGGTGAACAGCACCTATAAGCCCGCCGCGGGACTCGTTGCCAGCGTTCAAGTGCGCGGCCTCAAATGGAATGAGCTGTTCCGTTCCGAGAGCGCGATCTACGCACAAGCCGACAGCGCCCAGCGCGCATTCGAATTACCAGACAGCCTCTTCGCCGGCGCGGAGAGGATCTTCTTTATCGATCTCACCCTGAAGGATTCGTCAGGCCGCCTGCTGAGCAGGAACTTCTATTGGGTGCCCGGAACGCTAACGTCGTTTGATTGGGACAGAACCGACTACACCCACACGCCTGCCGAGCGGTACGAGGATCTATCGGCGCTGACCAGCCTTCCCGCGGCCACCGTCACTGCCCGCGCGGAGATCGGCAATACGCCCAACGGCCGCAGAATTACTCTGCATCTCGAGAACACTGCCGCAGGACTCGCGTTCCAGGTGAACGCGGCGGTGCGCACCGCGAACGGCGATCTGGTTGCGCCGGTCTTCTGGTCCGACAACTGGATCGAGGTCGGACCCGGAGAACAAGAAACGCTCACCGCATTGCTGCCGGAAGACGCGCCCGCCTCGCCGGTCATCCAAATCGCGGGCTGGAACGTGGCTGCGACGAACGTTACGCCAACCGCTGAAGCGCCGCACTAGCCGGCTCAAGAGGAAATGAGGGGGCGGCGCGCCCCCTCACGCGGGTCGATAACCGCCCTGCCTTATTCGCCCCAACCAACGCTCCGAACTAATAACGGATTTTTGAATGCTCGCCGTCATTTCGTTACTTATCGGAATGTGATCCCAAGAATTGGCTGCGACGCCGGCCAGCCGGTGTTCCGAAAGGGATTCGTCGGAATACAGATGCAACAGCCCCTGTTGAACATCGAAAGCCTTGAAAATCGCCCGCAAATCGTTGCGAATCGGCATCGTACCAGGGAATCGTAAGCCACTTAAGATACGAGTCATCAAAGAAACCGCATGAGTGTTCCGAAAGGCGTAGCCTCTGAGACAAGGCAGGTCGGGAGCAACAGGTCAACACATGCTGATGTCGCAGCTGGCAATCGTGCCGGCGATGTTGTCCATTAGCGCAGTCTATAAGGCGTCGGCCGAAATTGCCGGCGCTAAACCCATGAAATACCGGCGCGAGATTTGATAGAAACATTTCCCCAAACGAAACTTGTTAATACTGAGTGCAGATGATGGTTTTGATTCTAGGCAGGCAAGTGCAAGCGCCTCCTAAGCCTTTCCGCATTTAGGCTCGCTTGAGGAATTAGGCTGAGCGCGATTGAAGCATCATCTGGAAAGCTCTCTTGTGCCACCAGCGCCAGTTTGTTTGCCAAATCCGCTGCTGCAAGTGCCCTCTCTTGAACTGCTTTTGGTGCTTGCGTTGACGATTTTGAACGATCAATCAGAAAGCGAACTACGGATTCAACTTGGTTCGGTCCGCTGTGGTCAAACTCTGCATTCGGAAAACAAGTGAGTGTTGCTTCACAAGTTTCAAACAACTCATTATCCAAGGAACTGCCGATTGCGCACCTAAATGCGGCGAAGTTCAGGTATGTCTCGCATGCAAAACGCCATCTCTTACCGAGCGACCCTCCATCCTTAGACCATCCCCACAATTCCATCTGCAGGATTCCCTCGCGGTACAGCTCATAAGCCTCTCGCTGGCAGTCAATGATCGAGAGGGATCCTGGGAAGTACTTCCGTTTTTCGTGCCAAAGAAAGAAGGCCAAGAAACTCTTCATCCGAAGCACCTGGACGCGGACCTCATTACCAGGAGTATCCTCTCGTGGAAGTCCCTCAAAGGCTTTTCTCGCGTGAAACTCGAGAGACGCTGCAAGTTCCTGCACCCTTCCGAGGTTGCCGGTGCCTGAACGAGCGCTCTGATATTCATTCTCAAGCTGGGCATTCAAAACATGGGTAAGCTTCTTGTGGACCTGACTGTCTTCAAATGTCTTCGCTTCCGGGTCGTCCATTAGTCCTTCTGGAGATTCAAAAGAACGCAGTAGATAGCCCTTTGCCTCTTCCAAATCCGGTCGTTGACGTCCCCCAAAGCAGTAGGGGACTTGTGCCCAGCCTACGATATCGCTGCGCACTCGCCTCGCAATCAATTTGTCATGAGGGAGGCAGTTCCCGTCATTCTCCAAACTATCTAACAAAGATTCGGCTTCTTCGAACATAGATTCAGGCTTTTGATCGTCGAGTTTTTTCCAGTGGTTGATTAGCAAGTTTGCCAAACCAATGCACGCATAGCCCGGAGCGTAATTGCGAGTGCGGGATCCCTCAATAGCCTTACGGTACAGAGCACGAGCTTCGGCAAAGTTCCTTTGATTCATCTGGTATTCGGCCATCGCGCGAAGAATATCGGAGTCATCAACATGATGGGTGTGAGCGAAGTCCAGAGCATTGGCAAAAGCCTCTTCTGGGCTCGGACACCCAGGAGGACAATGATGACCTAAGAACACTGCGTAGCGGCGGAGAGCATGGGCACCCTTTCGAGGATTCGCAATATCCACCTTGGCTAGACGTGCTGCCGAACAGTAGGCCTCGCAAGCTTCCTTTACGTGCGCTTCACCAAGGGCTTCAAAAAGAGTGCCGATCCACGTATAGAGCATCGCGTCAGGCTCAAGAACGTGTTCGTCCTGAAACTTCTTCCAAATGGATAGCGCCACATCGGGTTGATTTAAATTTAAAAGAAGATCGCAATACGCGGTAAAGGCTTTGAGGAGATCATCACGATCTTCCTTATCGCTCATCAGATCACGTAACAGTGCTTCCGCTATTGGGACAGCCTTTCTGCGAGAGTCCGCTAATGGGAGATCCTTTAGGCCATTTAGAAGACGAAGGCGATCGCCTAAGGATGTATATTCGTCCTTCTGTGCAGCAGCCGCAAGATACGCATCAGCTGCAAGATTCCAGAGCATCAGTGATTTGAATGCCCATCCCCAAGAAATCAATTCCGACTGAACTGCACGCGGTTTCACCACTTCGCGAAACTGATCTGTAAAGTAATCTTTGTGTTGATCAAATACTATGCGGGCAACGTCCTTGCCGTGACCGCCTACAATATCCTCATTCATGCCCCGAGCAAGTCCGTGCAAGAGGTTGGGGAAAAAGGATTTCTCGCTCGCTCGAAATCCGAAATTGGGAACCTTCTTACAAGCATCCACAAGCGAACCGTAAACGGATACTAGGTCCGTGTACTTCCCAATCGCCTGCCGGCGTAGTAGCCATCGGGGGAGGAAGAGGCCGTCCATGACGTAGACCTCATCCTCGGAATTGTGTTCGTATGAGGATCTTGTGACGATGCTGTGGTCCATAGCGAAGGCAGGATCCATCACCTCGATCACTCTCTTCGGAACAGGAACATCTGCCACTTGGCAGGCTGCGATCGGCAACACGTTCCGCAGTGGGTCCACCACATCGACCAATTCACGCCCAAACTTCGTCATAAAGCTGTGATTGGTTGAAGCTTCAGCTGTCTCAAAAAGGACGCACAGGAAGGCGAACAGGCGCTTCTTGTAAAGCTTCTTACTTTCTACATTATCGAGAAATTCGCTTGCCTCCCCCTCAGTCAAGTGGCCTGCCTTTCTCCACTTATCGACAATAGCCCTTGCATCTTGTTCGTTTAGATCAAGTTCAGAATCACCTTTGCCATCTTCCATCCCAATCGTCTCAACGACTGCCACGTTCGGGAATATGGCCTTGACGCTTGAACAGACGATTGTTGTATTCGTATTTCCCAGCGCACTTAGAAGGTTTCGAGCATCACGCTCTGCGGAAGCCGTATCCTCAGCCAACTCGCGCGGGCTGAAAACGTCGTCGACAAACACATATCTCCTCCGATTTCCTAACGGCCATAAGTGGGTTCGAACATGAAAGAACGCCTTCAGATCGCTCCAATGTTGACAGGCTTCCTTAGAGCGGTCCGCCCAGACCCAATACACGTCAGCACCGTTTTTCGCAGCGTCGTAGGCCAATCGCGCCATCAGCATGGTTTTTCCCTGCTGTCTCGGTCCGACGATCTGGATACATTGCGGACCCCGCTTTGCTCGACTCAGCTTCTCCTTCGCGTCTTTAAGCAGGCATTCCCGTCGAGCATCGAGATCGAGCGAAACATACCGCAGGCAGCAATTGTCGACGTCTTTACCAACGAAGAAATCGTCGATGAAAGAGGCTGGATTCACATTATCCGCCCCTTGTGTTTGACTACGGATTTTGCCGGGGGAAACGAAATCGAGATATACGTATGCAGCGTCACAGATCTTTTGGCGGTTTTCTGCGCGGCGGCGCATTTCAAACAGCACCAATGCAATGAGGCCGGCCATTGCGACAACAACCCCAAAAATCGTCCACATCTCCGCGCGGGAAAGTCTTTCTGCCGATTCCCGAGCAGTGCCGACAGGCTGGGAAGACGGGGGAGGAGATGACTCCGAGTGGATTATGGGGATTGTTTTCTTCCGAGTAATATTCGGTGCTTTATTCTGAGTGCTAGGCAGTGGTGAAACAACGCCAGACGACGATGCTGTATTCACGGTCGTGCTTGGCCCTAGCCTTGATGCAGAATGCTTCTCCTGCAGTTTGCTTGTCGACCGCCCTGCTGGAACCTCTAAAGCCAATCCGCCCAAAAGGAGGAGCAAGCAAAGCATCGCGACGAAGCCGAAGGCTCTCCCGCGTTTCCGCCCGGCTTTGGGTAGCATGAACAGCATAAGTGCTGATTCTGCATATGAGTATACCGGACAGTGTGTACTCGATCTCAGAAAAAGGACACTCGATTATTCCGATCCTTTCAGCCGTGATCCAGTCAAGGAGGCGCCGATGCGGGGTCTCACGAAGATTGCCAATGCGATCTTCTGCAGAAGCCGGTGCTATCCAAAAGCAGGAGCATTTGGTTGACAAATCGAGTTAGCTCACGTTCAAGACGAGTATTGAATAGCCTGTTCAATTTTCAGAATGTTTGCAGTCGCTCAATTTCAACTCAACGTATTTGTTTCGACAAGCGATCGCTTCCAAGCGGGGCCACTTATTTCAGAGCCTCCAGGTCTTGAAATCGCCAGTTTCTTTTGATTTTGGCATCGATTCAACCGATTTTAGTAAGCCGATTTTCGGTAACCTTTTGAAGAGGGCAGGATCTCACCCGGTCGGACGCCGGGGCGCAGAACTGCTAGAGGGCTCCAAACCGCTCAGTGGACCTGGACCACGTGCAGTGAGAGGATAGGCCCCCTGAAACGCCGTTCACTTCAGCCATGCCAATCGGACTAATGAATTGGCGGTCAATAGCATCCGCACCCGCCGGCCCCGAGCTCACCTAACTCCGCCAGCCCCGCCGTCTTCTGACCCCAGATCCCTGTTCCCTGCCTTTGAATCTAATTTCCCCCGAACGCGCTACATTGAGACCGGGGGAAAAATGCTTCGACAGCGAGCGGCCCTCGGAACCCTAAAAACCTCCCCATACCCCTTTTGTTATGAATAATTTGCGCTCTAAGCCCTTTGTTTTCATCGGGTTACAGCCAGAGATGAATGGTGCAAATAGTTGAAAATAAACCGCTTAACCAAAAAAGGGAGGGGGAGGGCACCCGCCGAGCTCCTTCCGGCCTGCTGCCGCCGGCCGGCTTTTGTTTACATTGAAGATGTCCGGAGCTGCATCATTTCGGCGCGGGCATTCCGGCGTCGGCGGCGGGCGCCGGCTCACTGGGAGGCGCGGGCACCCGGTACAGCATGGCGGGGAGCAGCATGGACGTGTAAGCGCATGCGGTGACGGCGAGCGCGCACGCTACATACTGCCAGTGGGCGCGAAGGATCAGGCAGGCCACGATGGCCGCCACCAGGGTGATTCCGCCGGTGAAGAAGAACGCGCGCCATGCCAGGGCGACGATCGGTTTGTTGAACGGCTGGCCGGCGACCGGATTGAAACCGTCGATTGACGTACATTGCGCCGAGGTCCCGGCCGCTCTCCATCGTTCAATCGAGCGCAACAATCGGCGCTGCGTGGCCAGCCAATCGAGCGTATGCAGAATGAACGCATGGTCCTGGCCTGACTGCGGGTCGCGAAACCGCACCATGGGCTGCCGCCTGAACCAGTTGGAGGGCGCCGCGGCCACCATGCCGACCTGAAGAACGTCGGCTGGATTGAGCGCGATGGCAGTGCGCTCGCTCCGGTAACAGAGCCTTCCGTCTTCAAAGCGAAGCAGGCCCGCATCGGAGAAGCGAAAGGTGTTGTAGATGCGCGCCTCGCCTTCCGGGGCAAATCCGACCAACTGTCCGCCGACGCCAAGCTTTGACTCCAGCTTGCGCCGCAGGCGGGCGTAATTCGACGACATGACAGATGCGGCCGCGACCTTGATGAGCGCGCATCCCAGGACAACCCCGCCGAGGACCGGCACGATGCCGAATCCGGCAAACTTGTCGAGGAGCCACGCGACCAGGAGGCCGGCGCCGCAACTGCCGAGAACCACGGCCCAACTGTAGGCGCCCGCGTTGGCCTGCTGCCAGGCCAGCGTGAAGAGCTCTCCCGCTCCCTGCTCCGGCGGAAGCTCGTAGGGCTCGCCCGGATCGTCGTTGTTGCACAAGGCTTCAACCTCGGCCGGCGCCAGTTTTGCCGCGGCGGCCAAAGCATTGATCCGCTTGAGCGTGGAAGGATGGGAGGAGAACCACTCCAGCATGGCATGCATGTGAAGCGGTTGCTGGTTGTTGCGAGCGATCCTGGCCAGCGAGCCGATCATGGCTCGCGGATCTGCGGTAAGAGCTGCCGAGTTTAAATCGGCCGCAAACTCGCGCTTTCGTGTTCCATACAAAGCGGCCAGGAACAACGCAACCGGAAAAATCATGGCCACCAGCAGGCCACCGGGCAAGAGGTACATGAACTCCCTGGCCGGCGTATCGCAAAACAGCATCACCATGCAAAGGGCCGACCACCCACCGCGGTTGGAATGGCGCACATGCGAGAGCTCGTGAGCCGCAACAGCATCCACTTCGCGCTTGCTGAGCGACCGGACGAGCGGCGCGGTGAGGAAGATGCTCCTGCCCGGCAACGCAAATGCGTTTGCAACCTGAGAACGGGTGGAGAACGAGATGTAGAGCTTGACCTGAGGGCATCCCGCCCTGGCAGCCAGCGCCGAGACACGTTCCTTCAGCTCGCCGGTGGTGAGTAGCCGGACGCGCGCGCGCGCCCGGGCTCGATTCCATGCCCGGCGCAATAGCAGAAAGACCGGGGCAGCCGCGAGCCAGGCGACCACGACGATCCAGTTTTCCCGGTTCATTTCCGGCAGCGCTCCCACGACACAAGTCAGGATCAGAGGGAGGATCGCGTAGGCCCCGAAAACCTCGCCGAATGTCGCGCTGCGTACGCGGCCGCGGCGCATCCGGCTTCCCACCGCAACACCGATGGCAACGCAGAACAAGGGCGGCCAAAAGTCAATGAACAGGGCTGCGAAATTGGCCAGCGGAGTTCCGAACAGCAGAATCCGCAGCGGAGCATCCGCCTGGAGTTGGGAGGCAGCGTACATCCAGACCATGGTGCCCAGCATGATTTCGGAAAGCGCCAGGGCTGCGAATCCCGCTCGCGACATGATTACCGCAATCAGCGTGAGCGCGAGCGCCAGGGCAAGCAGCGGGAGATAAACGCCGGCCAGTTGACCGGGTTCATAACCAAACCGAATCGTAACCGGCGGAGGAACCACGCCCGCTTCGAATCGGACTGTGCGGCTCACGCGCGGTCCATCGGCCTCCTCGGTCATGGGTACTGACGAGGATTCAAATCCCAGGCGCGGATAGTTCACCCAGAGTTCAATTGCGGAGGATCCGTTGAGCCTTCGCGCGATTGGCGCAAGGTCCAGCACCGCTTCGAGCGCAAGGCCTTCGCTGGCCAGCGCCCGCGCGCAGCGAATCGCATTTCCTCCGTTCTCATCCGGCTTCAGGCCGCTGCGGCAGTGCAGAGCCTCGGGCAAGAGCGGGGCCAGGTTCCCCGGATCGTTCGCCGACCAGGCGCCGAGCGTGGCCTCTCCTGTAGGGTCCAGGCGAACCTGCACATGCAGCTCCGGCCCCATCTTCTGGATTTTGAGCAACTGCGCCTGTCCCACAGGGAGCGGGGAGAAGCACAGCGCCCCGGCAAAGGCGCACGCAAGAAAACCCTTCATCGGCATGGCGCCAATCTTCCTCCGGATACCAGTGTCACCGATGAGAATGCGGTTCAGACTGAATTTTTCCTGTTTTCCCGGAGTTCTTTCCCAGCTTCTGCCCTTAGCCGGCCACGCCGGGCGCGGTCTGCTCCACCATCATGCCTGCCAGCACGCGTTTCATCGCCTCAACGAGGGCAAGCATGTCCTCGGAATTGAGACGCCCGATGTTGCCGATCCTGAAACAAGGCTCGGTAGTGAGCTTGCCCGGATAGATGATGAATCCCAGATCGCTGAGCTGCTGGTAAAACTGCTCGAAACTGAAGCGCGGGTCTGCAGGATACCGGAATGTCGTGATGATGTAACTCCGGTCCTCGGACGCCAGATAGGCTTCAAAGCCGATCGCATCGGCGCCTGTCATCAGAGCCTGGTAATTCGCCTGGTAACGGGCTGCGCGGCCTGCGACTCCGCCTTCGGCGTCGAGTTCATCGAGCGCCTGCGAGAAGGCGAGAAGCGCATGCGTGGGCGGCGTGAAACGGAACTGCCCATCGGCTTCGAGGCCCGCCCATTGCGCGTGCAGATCGAGGCTTAAGGTTCGCGCCTGGCCTTTGGCGGCGAGCAGCTTTTCGCGCCGCGCAAGCACGAAGCCAAAACCGGGAACCCCCTCGATGCACTTGTTTGCCGAGGAGATGAGGAAATCGATATGAGCGGCTGCGAGGTTGAGAGGAATGGCTCCGAAGCTGCTCATGGCATCGACAATGTAGGCGGCGCCGGACTGCGCCACGACTTCGCCAACCTCCTCGACCGGATTCAAAATGCCGGTGGTGGTCTCGCAGTGGACGATGGCGACATGAGTGTAGCCGGTATGCGCCGCCAGGTGCTCTGCGACCGCGTGCGCGTCGATCTTCCGGTTCTCAGGCGTGTCGACGATGTGCGTCTCGATACCGTGAATTCGCGCGATCTGCGCGATGCGGCGGCCGTAGGCGCCGTTCACCAGGACCAGCAGGCGGCCGTCCCGTGGAATGGCGGAAGAGATCACCGATTCAATGGCGAATGTTCCGCTGCCCTGCATCAGAACGCACTCGTAGCCGTCATCCGGCGATCGAGCGCCGCCGATCGCCAGCAAACGGCGGCGGATGCCCCGAACCACTTCAATGAATCCGCGATCGCGCGACCCGGCGTCGTGCAGCATGGCAGACTTTACGGTCGCGCTGGTGGTAAGCGGGCCCGGTGTAAAGAGGAGCTTGTCGCCTGGAGATGACATGTCAGTTCCCTCCGCCTGCCGGCTGGGCAGACCGCAAACGCAGATCGATATCGTAGAGCACCGCATCGAGTTCATCCAATGTGTCGATGACATAATGTGCTCCGGCAGCGGCAAGTTCCGCGCGCGCCGCTTCAAGCCGGCTTTCTCTCTCTGCCGCGGCGAGCGCCTCGAACTCCGGCCGCGACAATCCGATCATGTTCCCCGTTCCCGCAACGCCGATGGACCATGAACCGGCATTCAAGCCCTCCTGAACATCGGCGGGCGTGTCGCCGATTTTGGCGATCGCGGCCAGTGGGTAAACCTGCATGCGCACCGCACACTCGTACATCATGAATGGATAGGGACGGCCGGCGCCCACCTCTTCGGGCGTGAGGCTGCAATCGGGTTTGTAGCCCTCTTTGGCGCTTGAGTCGACGAGCATGTCGAGCATCGCGCGCGTATAGCCGGTAGTGGACCCGATCTTCAATCCGCGCTCGCGGAATCTCTCCACCGCCTGCGGCACGCCCGGTATAACCGCCGCGTAATCCATCAGGCAGGAGAATTGACGGGGAATGAATTCCGCGTAGACTTCGTCAACATCTGCGTTTCCGGGCGCGCGGCCGTAGAGACTTTCCCACTCGACGCTCACGCGCGGGAGGCCAAGAATGTTGCGGATGTGCTCTTTTTTGGGCAGGCCCATGTGCTGCCGGATCTCGTTCTCAGTGAGCGCGATCTGCCAGCGCGCAAACAGTTGTTCGATGGTGCGCGCCGGGGCAAGACTGCCAAAGTCAACCGTGGTGCCGGCCCAATCGAGCACCAGCCCCTTCAATCGGCTGGCGTGAACAGTCTGCGGAGGAAGTGCAGGGTTTAGAAGTTTCAAGCAATAATCTCCAATTCCTGAAAGGTCTTTTGCCGAAGCAGCAGATTAAAGCGCCGATTGCAGCCCGATTGTGCTCAAAAGGCGCGGGCAAACAGCAAACGAGGGAGTGCCGGGTTGAACACTCCCTCGCGGTTTGGGCCGGGTGCTAGTAGGAGACCCGAAGTGACATTTGAATGGACCGCGGTCCGGCCTGGGATCCGGGAGTTCCATCCTGCTGAGAGGTGATCTGCCCAAACGATGAGCTGCCCACGTTCATGTTGGGATTGCTCCAGTTGTTGACATTGAAGAGATTGGCGAACTGGGCCTCGTAGTGAACGCCCAGGTGTTCGGTTATGTGGAAGGTCTTGCCGAAGGAGGTAGAGAAGGTGACGGTGTGGGGGCCTTCCAGAAGACCGACGCCGCAGGTGCCGAAGCGGCCGATATCGGCGGCCGGGATGGAGTAAGCGGCACTATTAAAATAGGCCGCAATCGAAGGGCTGGGCAGGTATCCGCTGACGCCTGCATTGCAGTCGGGGTTGACCTGCTTGACCGAACGGTAGCTGGGACCTGTTCCCGATGAATCGGATTCGCTTACCGGATAGTACGGCGTAAGCCAGAATCCGGAGTGGTAAAGCAGGATGGTGGATGCGCTCCAGCCGCCGACGAGCAGGTCTTCAGCGTGGCTGGCGTTGCCTGCGAACTGCTTGCCGCGTCCGATCGGCAGATCGTATACGACCGTCGACAGGAACTTGTGACGCGGGTCGTAGAACGCATTGCCGACCTCCGCAGCGATATTGTAGACATTCAGCACGTTGTCGCCGTTGTCTCCCTGGCCGCCCACCGGGATTGCTCCCGAGGGCACCGCGCCGAGCGCGTTGGTCTTGTTGTAAGTGAATGTGTAGGCATTGTCGAAGGTCAGATTGCGGGCCACGTGGCGATTGCCTTCGACAATAAGTGCGTCATACTTGTCGCTGGGCCCGTTGGCGCGAGTAAGCACTTCGCGGAAGTTGGGGAAGTTTGCTCCGTTGGCCGCACGATATTGCCAGTAACCCAATGTGTTTGCCGGTATCTGGTTGAGGTCGGGACTGTAGATCAGATCGTAAGTGTGCGAACCGATGTAAGTAACTTTGGCAACGGTCTTGAATCCGATGTTCTGCTCAAAGGAAGCATTCCACTGGATCACGCGGGGATCTTTGAGATCCCACTGGTTGGCGCGGCGATAGCCGGGGCAGGAAGTGGGGCAGGCGGTCCAGGGTTGAGCGTAGGGGTTGGCGCCGCTGCCGTAGGCGTTGGCCCAGGTCATGGAACCCGCGCCGCCGGTGGGGAAGAAGGACCCGAAGTTGCTGGTGTCAACGCCCAGCAGCGAGTAGAGCACAGCGCCCATCACCGGCACTGAGTACATGCCGGCACTGGCCTTGAACACCGTCTTTGAGGTCACGCCCCACGACAAGCCCAGGCGCGGCTGAATGTTGGTCCAGTCGGTTTTCCGCAGCCCCTGAGGCAGGCCCACCTGCGAGTTGAGAATGAACTGGTTCGCGTAGTTCACCTGCGAGTTGTCGACGAAATCGACCCAGGAGGAGGACAGCTTTTCGTTCTGGTCGTAGACGAGCTTGCCGTAGGTGGATGAGCCCTTGCGATAGTCGAAGTTGCCCAGCTGGTTGGTGGAGTCCTGGAAGGGCGTATTGATCTCTTCGCGGATTCCGGCGGTCACGCTCAGGGTCGGAGACAGCTTGTACTCGGCCTCGGTGAACCAGTCGAAATGATGGCCATAAGGCTTGCCATCCGGGCCGTTCTGCGCCTGGTCGGCTTCATCCAGATAGCCTTGTACGAACTGCGCGGCTGCGCAGGCATCGGGATACAGTTTCAGTTCCGCCGAGGGGCAGACCTGATCGCCGGTGATGTAGTAATCGCCGTACTCGTCGCCGACTTCAAAAGTGATTTCGTCCTCGTAGTTGACGCGCCGCCAATCGACACCTGCCTTGACGTCCAGCTTTCCGTGGGTCCAGGTCAGGTTGTCACCCACCTCCCAAATGCCGTTGTTCGTCACCCGGGGATGGCCGTACTGGTTGGTTGCTTCGCCCATCAGGTTGGCCACGTAAAATACCGGGACGCCGCCAAGGCCGTTCACCGGCGGTCCAGGCAGTCCCTGAATGCCGAGCGTCTGGATGATGGAGTTCCCCTGCGTAGCCTGCGGGTAGCTGTAGCCCAGGTTATAGCGCGTGTAACCGCCGCGCAGCTCATTCACCAAATTCGGTTTGATAATCCAGTTATAGGAGATAGCTACATTCGTCGCGTCGGTGATGGTCGAGAAGGTTCCCATGTCGGGGTTGTAGCTCTCATCGCCTACTGCGCCGAGCGCGCCCGCCGATGTGGCATCGGTGCCGGTGCTGGTAATGTTGTGCTGGGTGACGCGGCCGAAGACGTGGTGATTCTGCGAGATGTTGTAGTCCAGCCGTCCGTCGTATCCGTTGGCAGTAAAGTTGCCCGGGAAAGTCTTGTTCAGGTTGTTGCCTGTTGAGTCGATGTTCGAGTTGCTTGCGTTGGGACCGGCGGGAGCGGGGAAAAAGTCGTTCAGGATGGTCGAGGAATCGGAATTCACCGTGACCTTGTTCCCTTCGACAGGACTTAACGTAAGGGGGTTGTAGAGCACCAGCCCCGGCACGCCTGAAAAGTCACCGGATGCCCAAGCCGCAGGCATTGTCTGCGTAGCGATCAGCGTGTCCTGATCGAGACGAACGCCCTCATAATCGAAGTAGTAGAAGAGCTTGTCTTTCCTGATCGGGCCGCTCGCCGATGTGCCGAAAGTGTTGGCCGTGAGCGTGGGATTGAAGTTCGCAATCGTGTCCTGGGAGTTCCAGTCCTTATTGGTGAAGTACCAAAAGCCGGATCCGTGGTAGCCGTTGGTTCCGCCCCTGGTGACAATGGTCAGGTCAGTGGGCTGGGCGAACTCGGCGCTGTTTCCCGAGGTATTTACGCGGAACTCCGAGATGCCTTCGACAGAGGGCAACAGGTTGGTGCTGGGACCGCCGACGCGGACATTCTGGATGGAAATTCCATCCACCGAGAAGGAGGTAGCCGTCGGCAGTTGCCCAGCGAAGGTCAGGTTGCCGCCCGGATCCTGATTGACGCTGGGGGTAAGCGTGGCCGCCTCGATGGGGCTGGGGGCATTGGTAGCGCGGAAGTTGAGCGCCAGTGTGCCGATATCGTCGCCCGAGCGCGAAGTGGAGATCGTAAGGTCCTCGCTGAGCAAAGATTGACCGCCATCGACGACAATCGTCTGTTGACCGCCGCTCACCGACAAGCGAATCTCAGGCTGCGCGGTTTCGCGGGCCAATACAACCACGTCCTTGTCTTCGGTTTCAGTGAACCCGGTGGCTGTGACGGTGATTGTGTAAGTGCCCGGATCCACGTTGAGGACCTGGTATTGCCCGGTACGCTCAGAAGTTGCGTGGCGGGTTTCTCCCGTGGCCTGGTTGACGGCAACAACATTCGCGCCGGCAACACTTGCGCCGCTTGCGTCAGTGACAGTTCCGACGATGGAACCGAATGTTGACTGTGCCGAAATTCGGCCACTCGCCAGGATGACGCCAATTATGAGCAGACTAAGCCAGACGGATCGTAAGAAAGTCCTGTTTTCGGAATTCACGTTGCCCTCCTGAAGTGAATAACACATCTTGTTCGATTGGCCGCAAAGTTGCGGAGATTTAATTGCGAAGGAGCGATGGGGATCAGAGGTGCGCAGAAAATCTCTTTGCAGGCACTACCTGACAAACCCGGAAAAGGCCTGCATGCAGCGAGATGATGTGATTTCTGAATTGCGAATCGATTAAATTCTTGAATTATGGTCTTACGAACCGGCAGTCGCAGTTATTACGGCTCATTGAAAGAGCGATGAAAATTCGCTATCCGCAATAAATGCCGGGGCGGATTGTTGAAGCCGGATGCTACTCTGCGCAAGTGCGTACCCCGGAATCGCAGCAAACAACTCCATCCTCGAAACTTACCGCCAGGCACTGGGGAACCATCGCGCTTCTCGCACTGGGATATGCGGGATATTACTTTTGCCGGTCGAATCTCGCCGTTGCATTGCCCGATCTTATCAAAGAACTGGGAGAGCACGGAATCGCGGCCAATGAAGCGCAGGTAAGGATGGGCCTGATGGCTTCGACAGGCACGATGGCGTATGCAATAGGCAAATTTTTCTCCGGGACGATCGCTGACCTGATCGGCGGCAAGCGTAATTTTCTCGGCGGAATGACCGGCTCGATTCTATTTACCTTGCTGTTTATCGCGCCGGGGGGATTGCCGCTCATGACCCTAGCCTGGACGGCCAACCGCCTTTTTCAATCGGCGGGCTGGGCCGGACTGGTAAAGGTTTCTTCCCGCTGGTTCTCTTATTCGACCTACGGCAGCGTAATGGCGATGCTCAGTCTCAGCTTTCTGTTCGGCGATGCGCTCTGCCGCTGGTGCATGGGGCTGTTGCTCGCTCATGGAGTGGGCTGGCGGGGGGTGTTTGTGTTTGCCGCATCGGCTTTGGGCATCTTGCTGATTTCGAATTTCGTGTTTCTTCGCGAGAGGCCTGAAGATGTGGGATTGCCGCCTGCACAGGCTAATCCCCTCAATGTTTATGCATCGGCCAGCGAGGGGAAAGAGGATCAAAAGCCAACTCTTTTGTCGGTCCTGCGCCCCTTGCTCTCCAGCTTTCCCTTCTGGCTGGTTTGCCTTTTGTCGCTTGGCACCACGCTGCTGCGCGAGACCTTCAACTTGTGGACGCCGACCTATTTTGTGCAGTTTGCCGGACTCTCTCCGGCTGACGCGGCCAATCGCAGCGCGTTATTTCCGCTCTTCGGCGGCATAGCTGTTCTGATCGCGGGAGTGGCGAGCGACAAGCTGGGCCTGAACGGCCGCAGTCTCGTCCTGGTGTTCGGGATGGCTGCCAGTTCGGTATGTCTATTGGCGCTGGCGCGCCTGCCGAGCCATGGGGGTCCGTGGTTGCCTGTCGTCCTTGTGACCCTGGTGGGATTCCTGATACTCGGCCCGTACTCGTATCTCGCCGGGGCAATGTCACTGGACTTTGGCGGAAAGCGCGGCAGCGCCACGGCCTCGGGAATCATTGACGGCGTGGGATACCTTGGCGGTTGGCTCTCGGGCGATACCGTGGCCCGCATCTCAATCGCCTTTGGATGGGAGTCTGCTTTTCTGATGCTCGCGGGCGCGGCATTTCTCACGGCAGTGGCCGCGCTGGTCCTGGCCGTGCATCAAATGCGCGCAAGAACCGCGAGGATGGCCCCAGAGCACAGATGAGCGCGTGCCTGGGGCAGACTCACCTCATCGAAAAGCCGGCGGCCGATCTGCAACGGCAGTTCCGCGCTGCGTATCCGGCTGCGGCTGCGTCACAAACACAATTTGATTCTTGCCTGTATGCAGTTTATTGAGCGGCAGCCAGTTGCTCGCGTACGCAACGCCATTCAGCGTCACGTCATGCACGTAGATGCCATCGCCTTTGCGGACGATCACAAGAGTTCGATTGCCCGCGAGTTTGAGAGTTGTTTTGTCGAACAGCGGTGTGCCCAATACAAGGCCGGCTACGCCCGGCACCGCGGGATACATGCCCAGCGCATCCCAAACATAGACACCCGAAGTTGCGCCAAGATCGTCATTGCCGGGAATACCGTCGGGCGCAGCCTTGAAC
>Ga0326727_10011345_pt1 | contig 20788 bp, 12 predicted proteins | sample MB2enrmetagenome_FD_207643 | JGI IMG/M metagenome (GOLD analysis project Ga0326727, IMG submission 207643) | Lab enriched peat soil microbial communities from McLean, Ithaca, NY, United States - MB29MY | ecosystem: Environmental > Terrestrial > Soil > Wetlands > Peat | place: USA: New York...
GGTCGGACGAGCCCTGCGTCAGCATCTCGCGGTCGGTGTGAACGCTGCCCGATCCGGTCTCGGCGTCCAGCGTGAGCGGGGCGTCGCCGGCCCAGAACTCCACATTGCCGGAGCCCGTCTCCAGGTGCCAGGAGTTGGCCGGCACACCGCCCACCTTGATGTTGCCCGAGCCGGTGCTGGCGCGCAGGCCGCCGCGCAGGTTGCGCAGTTCGATGTTGCCCGACCCGGTCTCGGCCTTCACGTCGCCCTGCCCCGTCTGCTCGACATAGATATTGCCCGACCCGGTGCCCACCGTGAAGCCTCCGTTCAGCCCCGTGGCGCGGATATTGCCCGACCCCGTGCTGATCTTCGCGTTTTCACCGACGCCGTCGTCATTGATGTCGCCCGACCCCGAGCCGGCCTCCAGGTAGGCGTTGGCCGGCGCCTCGATCTCATAGTCGATGCTGATATTGCGCAGGTTCTCGTGGCGCGCACCGATGCGGATGATGTTGCCCGTCTGCTCGATGGGCGGATTGGCCGCGATCTCCTTCACCCGCTCCTCGCTTCCGCCCCAGCTCGACTTCACCCGGCCAAAGATGTGCACCTGGCTGCCCGAGCCGTGCGTCAGGTGGATGTTGCCCGAACCGGTCGCCACCGAAAGCTCCACTCTGCCGTTGACCGTCAGGTTGCGCTCGAAGGTGGCCTCGGAACCCAGCGCCGGCATCGCCGCCAGCGCCAACGCCGCTGCTGCTACCGCAAATACATGCTTCATCGTGTTCCTTTCTTTACAGAGATCAGAGATCAGGGGTTGAGAATCAGTAAATAAGCAGCCTCTTGCAAAACTCCATTGAGACTGCTTGCCGCGGCGAGTGTCAGGGCACGACTTCAGTCGTGCCGGAAGAGCAACAAAATGATGTTGGGCTTTAGCCCCTGCGGTTTTGTTTTCCGTAGTCTGCAATTCCTCAGCGGCTAAAGCCGGAATCTAGACTGGCCATTTGCGGCACGACTGAAGTCGTGCCCTGACACAATCCAGAGCCTGAATGCAGTTTTGGAAGAGGCTCTAGGGATCATCGCTTTGGCGACTCGCTCACTCACCCGCCGTATGATCCCTGACCCCTATTCCCTATTCCCTGCTTTTCTCACTGCTCCGAGACCACCTGGTCGCCTTCCTTCAGTCCGCTCACGACCTCGGTCACCGAGCCGTTCGATAGCCCCACCTTCACCGAGACCTTGCGCTTGCCTTCCTTCTGGCTCTTGTCTGGAACCTCTACCGACGCGTTCTTCTGGCCGTCGTAGTTGACCGCGCTCTCCGGCACCGTCAGCACGCCCTTGTGCTCGTCCAGCAGAATCTCGGCATTGGCCGTCATGTTGGCCTTCAACTCCCCGCCGGGATTGTCGATGGAAACCCGCACTTCAAATGTAGTTACATTGTCCTTTTCCACGCCCAGCGGCGCAATCTTGGTCACTTTGCCGTTGAACACCCGGTCGCGGAAGCTCTCCACCTTGATGCGCGCCGGCTGGCCCATGTACACATGGGCAATATCCGCCTCGTCCACCTTGCCCTGCACGTAAACTTCGTTGATGTCGCCCTCGGTCATCACCAGCGTGGCCGTCGAACCCAGCACCAGGATGGAGCTGACCGCGTCGCCGATCTCCACGTCCCGCGACAGGATCACCCCGTCCATCGGCGCAACGATCGTGGTGTACCCCAACTGCTCCTCAAGCTGTTTCAGGCTGGCCTGCGCCTGCTGCACCTGCGCCCGCGCCTGCTTCAGCCGCGCCGTGTCCACCCCGATCTGCGCATGCGACGAATCCCGCCTGGTAAGCGCCGCCAGATAATCCTTGTTGGCGTCGTCCAGCGCCTGCCGGCTCACGATCCCCTGCTTCTGCATCTCCAGGTTGCGGTCCAGCGTGGCCTTGTACATGGGCAGGTCCGGCGCGTTGGCGTTCACCTTGTCCTGCTCGATATTGGCTTCGTAGGTAGACACGTTGGCCTCGGCCGCCGCCAGTTGCGCCCGCTGCGCCTCCACCTGCGCCGCAATCTCCACCTGATCCAGTTGCGCCAGCTCCTGCCCCTTGTGAACCTGGTCGTTGATGTCCACGTAGAGCTTCTCCACAATCCCTGAAGCCTTGCTCTTCACCTCCACCTGGGTGATCGGCTGAATCTTCCCCGTGGCCACCACCGACCGCGCCACATCGCCGCGCGTCACCTTGGCCAGCTTGTTGGGATCGATGGACGCACCCTTGGCCAGCCGCACCAGCCCAAGCGCCAGCAGCGCCAGAATCACGAACCCGCCGATGCCCAGCCAGATCCAGAACTTCCTGCTTTTGCGCGACGCAGCCACTCAGTATCCTCCCAGGCGCGAAGAAAGCCCCATCTCTCCCCTGCGCAAACGAACCATGCTGTAGACCTATGATCTCAGACGCCGCCCGCTCCCCGCTGTCACCCGCAGCCGCGCGCCGGCCCCGATGGATTGCTTCCCCTTCATACGCAACCCGCCGCCCCTTGGTTCCAGCCCGTTCGCCGCGCCACTCGACCGACTCCTATTCTCCACTCCTTACTCCCTGTTCCCTACTCCCTATTCCCTACTCCCTATTCCCTACTCCCTATTCCCTATGCCCTGATCTCCGATCTCTGTTATATCGTTGATTCCAGCCCATGAAGCTGATCCTCATCCGCGTCCTGCTCACCGTTCCGGTCGTCTGGCTGGTGGTCTCGCTGGTCTTTCTGCTCATTCACCTGGTTCCCGGCGATCCCATTCTCCAAATGCTGGGCGAGGGCGCAACTCGGGCGGACTTAACGGCCCTGCGTCATCAGTACGGCCTCGACCAGCCGCTCTGGGCGCAATATTTGCACTACTGGTCCGGCGTCCTCCACGGCGACCTGGGCGTCTCCATCCGCCTCCACTCCACCGTCGCCGACCTGATCGCCGCCCGCTACCCTTATACGCTCGCTCTCACCCTCACCGCCCTGGGCCTGGGGATCGCACTGGCTCTGCCCGCCGGCATTCTGGCCGCTGTGCGCCGCGGCCGCTGGCTCGATCAACTGCTCTCTGTGGTCAGCCTCTTCGGGCTCTCCGTTCCCGGCCTGGCGCTGGGCCCGCTGCTCATTCTGGTCTTCTCCATCGGCCTCGGCTGGCTCCCGGTCTCCGGCGCAAACGCGGGCGGTGGCCGCTCCATCGACTGGCGTTACCTGGTTCTGCCTTCCATCGCCATGGGCGCATCGCTGGCCGCCATCCTCACCCGCATGGTGCGCACCGCCATGCTCGAAGAGCTGGGCCAGGACTACATCCGCACCGCCCGCGCCAAGGGCTTGAGCGAAGCGGCCGTCGTCTGCCGCCACGCCCTGCCCAACGCCCTGGTCCCCATCGTCACCGTTATCGGCCTGCAATTCGGCGCGCTCCTGGCCGGCGCTATCGTCACGGAAACCATCTTCAGTTGGCCCGGCCTGGGCCGCCTCACCGTCAGCGCCATCTCCAATCGCGACTACGCGCTGGTGCAGGGCTGCCTGCTGTCGATCGGGCTGACCTACGTGCTGGTCAACTTGTTGACCGACGTGGTCTACCGCTGGGTGAACCCCAGGATGCGCGGTTAATGCATTTTCACGGATAGCGTAAGAATATGGGCGCCCCACCTGGGCGCCCTTTGGGCACCGCGTCGTTGTCCTTGCGGCTAGGGTGGGATGACACCGCGCCGAGGTTATACCAACTGTGAAGTTGCTTTAGGTTGCGGCGGCGCCTGGCGTGGGGCTGAGCGGGGTAATGTCGGAATTGGCGACAACCCCGCGGTTATCGTCTCAGAAACCCTCATTCATTGAGTTTGAGCCGGGCGAAGCGTAGACTTGCTCTGCTTTAGAAAATGGAGGCTGTTATGCGCGTCGCCTCATTGAGCCTTCTTGCCGCGCTCATCATCTGGCCTGTGGCCAACGCCCAAGTATCCCTGCCGGACAATCCCAGGAACCGAGCGACGGCCGGACCTGAATCGCCTCTTCCGCAGACTCCGGACTCGGCCATCGCTGCAGGCGTTTCCGCGGCGATGCCGATGTTCGTAGGCCCGTCCGTCAAGGGACGGCCGTTTTCAGCAACGGAGACGGTCGTGCGCGAGCAGAAGCTAGCCGATGGCGCCACGATCAAAACCCGCACCAAAGTGCTTCTCTGGCGGGATGCCGAGGGAAGAATCCGCAGCGAGACCGCATTGAAGTCGAACGATGCCGGGATGCGGGGTCGAACGATCACCGTTATGGACCCCGTCGCGGGAACTTTCCTGTCCTGGATCTCGGAGAACCAGTACGCGCACATCGTCACCGTGGCGCATCTTCCGGATCTCAAATCAAATGGACCGGACGGCGCCCGCCTCTCCACCGCGCCGACGCCGCCTGGCGCTACGCCTCTTCCGCAACCGGGAACTTCCCGCGCTTTCACTGGGCCTGGGCAGAAACCGCAGGTTCTGGCGCAATCCTCCGCAAACACCCGCACGGAGACCTTGCCTCCGGACTACATTGCCCGGCTTTACGTTGAGGGTACGCGCACCACCAGGGTGATTCCAGCCGGAGCCGCGGGCAACGACCGCGAGATCGCCGTGACCACGGAGACGTGGACCTCGCCGGATTTGAAGATCGCGGTTCGCCGGGTGACGGACGATCCGCGCACCGGGAAGGTGACGACGGAACTGACCAACATCGACCGGACCGATCCTGACCCCTCGTTATTCAAAGTTCCGGAGGGCTACACGGTTGTGGAGTTGCCGCGGCTGCCCACTGCGGCTCCCGCCGCGCAATTATAGTCGTGCGCTCCGGTGGCCTTCCTGCACCTTGGCATCGGCCAGGCGACGAAAGCCTGTCGCTGGGGACCACGGGCTTCCACCCCAGGGACAAAAACCTGTCGCTGGGACCACGGGCTTGCCGTCGATGTCCACCACCTGGGCGTCCAGGGCGGGCAAGACCCCTTGCATCCAGCTCCGGAACACAGCCTCAGAGTGGCCTGGTTCGATATGGCCTAAGATCCGCTCAAAAGTGTCGCGGGAAGCAATGCCATGGACCAAGGGAGGAGAACGTAAGAACCAGGCGGACGCTGAGTCAAAAGGTGGAGCGGCAGCTGAATATCCGAGTCAACCTTCGAGTTTCGGGATTCCCTCAAAGCCCCGAGCATCATGGGCCGGCGTCATGCCGATCCCTGGGAATCGCTCTCCAATTGCCGCCATCTGCAGCAAGCCCTCTCGGACCTGCGCCGGGTTCCAGTCGCCCAGTTTCCTTTGTAGCCACGGCCGCTCTTTGCGATCGATGATCCCTTCCCGTTGCCACACAAGATCCCCGATCATCGCGTAGCGCTTCCCATCGGGCAGCGTTAGAAATACGACTACCGAGCCCGGCGTGTGGCCCGGCGCGGGCACTATGACGATCGCGCCGTCGCCATAGACATCATGGCTTCTGGGAAAGCCGAGGTAAACGCCCCCTTCGAATTCATACTCCACATATCGAACGCCGGGGAAGCTTCGGATGAGAGCAGTGAGCCAGCCTCCATCCTTGATGAAACGAAGCTCCTCCCTCGTCACCCAAACGGGCGTTTCCGGAAGGTCGGATACTCCGCTGACGTGATCCCAGTGGGCGTGTGTGAGAAGTATTGCTCGCAAACCTCTGCGATCGTAGCCCACCGCATCGAGTTGCTCGGACGCGGAGCGAGTCCGCTGGTAGCTGGTCACCGCCCGGAAGAACAGCGGCATGGTCCGGAACTGTGTATCGATGTGCCGGCCGAATCCGGTGTCGATGAGAAGATCGCCGCGCGGGTGCTTCACCAGTAACGCGGTCATCGAGAGGTCGCGCTTGTCAAAGAACGAGCCGCCCCGATAGGCAAAGGCGGCGTTCCTGTGCGTAACTCCGGTCGGGAGCTGAAGCAACGACATCTCCGCAGGCGGAGACGCGGCCGGCAGCTCTCCGGTGAAACGCGGTGACATCGGCAGGGATGAGGTCGAGAACATAGCCCGAAAGACGATCGCCAAAGCGAGTACGGAAAAGCATAAACCACGACCTCCATTTCATCAAGCATGAGAATTGGGCGCGCGGCGGAGGTCCGCCATCATGGGAATCAGCCGCGCCCGAGTATCTCAAATCCCGCCTTCACGCAGCGGTCCACAGTTGGCGAATATGCCGTCAAATCGGATGGTCAATTCCTCCGCGGCCCTCTCAGTCAGTTCTGAGGGAATGCTCGAGAACCTGCTGAATGTGTACGTCTACCTGCCTGAGCACCGCCGGCGCCACAGCGCAGCCGTCGGTTTCGTATGTGAGCAGGGGCATGCCCTGTTGAATGCTGAGTGGCTTGAGGATGGCCTCTGAAACCCGGAACGGGAGGCAGTTGAACGGTCCGATCAGGATGATGCCGTCGTATCCCTCGTATTCGGCATTCAGGCTCCGCCCCACCGTGGGGGTGATCTCGCCGAAGATCTCCGGCGAAATGTGCTCCGAGCTTTTTTCAAACAGAGCGACAACGTCGTTGGGCCTGGAGATCAGCAGCCCGGTGTGCAAGAAGATCTCGCGGAAGTGATGCTCTGTTCTTCTTCCGGATTGATATCCCCACCATTGCTGCAAGTACTGCTGTCCGTCGGGCTCCAACAACCTGGTGCAAGCCTTTGCCAAAGCAAAACCCCCAGGCTTCAGGCCCCATTGATTCGCCGTGCCTCTCATTCCGTCGTAGGTGACGTAGAGGAACAGGTCGGTCAGGTCGACGGGCTTGAGGATGATTCCACGCGCCGCATAAAGGTCGCGGACGCCCTCCATGAAGAACGGGCTGAATCGCGCGTAAAAGTCGCCGGTGACCACGACCTTGGGGCAGGCCATGGGATCGCGCGTCCGCGGTAGCGCGGCCAGGTACTCCACAAATCCGGGTAGTTGCTCGGAGAAATCGTCGAGCGTCTTTGCCCTGGCCCTGAATCGTTCCCATTCCCGATGAAACCGATCGAGGCTTCCGGGAGCCCCCACCACGCGCAGAACATGGTCGATCTCGACCAGGATGTCCGCCAGCAGAACCGCCGGCGAAAGATGCTTCATCAGCGTGAACGGGTCGAAGCCAAGATAATCGTTCTCCCGCCCCGGATGGACCATGAACATATCGGCTAGCCGATGCTCGACGATGAACCGTTCGAAATAGTCCATGTAAGCTTCACTGACGCAGGGAGCGCCGCCGCGCACCATGATGAATCCGGCGATTTCGCCGGGCGGCCGATCGCGATTGATTTGCAGAAGCTGTCCGATCGAGAGGGGCAGCGGGAGGCACTCGCGGCCTGAAGTGAATTGCAAGCCCAGATCGAGCTGGCTGCGGCAGATAGGCGCCAGCGCGCCAGTATGCAGGCCAAGCCAGTTCAAGGCCATATTCGCGGACTGCTCATGGAACTCCGAAAAGTTGAGCATGTGCAGTCTGACCCGCGGGTCGGTGAGCGGCACGCTCTCGCCGCTCGAAGTGACGACTTCTCCACCCTTCGCCAGCCGGCAGGAAGTGAACGGCTTGGCGAGGCTGGGCTGAGCCGCGCGGTAATTCTGAACGATGTCGAGGAAAGCCTCGATGCGCGTTTGCACGCCGGCGTCGGCGCTGTGCGCATCGATCTCGAGGATCAGGTAGGGCTTGGATTCCAACTCGGAGGCGAGCAAGGAGTGCGTAAATGCATCGATGGTGCAACTGAAATTGCTCACGCTGAGGAGAAACAGGTTAGCGTGGCGTTTGGCGAGCGAGGCCGCATTCAGTATCTGGTTTGCGAAATGCCAGACCGTGGACCCGGTCCCAACCGGCATGAGGCAATCGGCGGGAATCGCCAGCACTCCCATGCTGGAGAGTTTCCTGCCCACGGATTGCGAAGCCTCGGGCGTGTAAGCGTTATAGCTGTGCCCCGCCAACAGGATGGCTGGCTTGTCCGCCGCCAGCGCTTGCGCGAGAGCTTGCTTGCCGATCTCAACCAGAGCGCATTCGGCTCTGGTCTGCTCGCCCACGGCCGCGGCCCATGCTTCGAGGGCCAGCTCGCGCGAGACGCCCAACCCGCGTACCGCCATCTCGGTCATGGCCGTGCTGGCGGCGGACAGGTTGGTGAAATCCAGAACCGGCGCAAGAAACCGCGTGTCGGGAAACGCCTTGGCGAGAAAGTAGGGGCCGGCTTGTGTAATGGGGCAGAGATAGGAGTCCTTGCCGGCCTCGTGTTGGGGCATGCGCGCCACTTGTGGCAGGAAGACCAGATGCACGTTCTTCCGCGCCAGATCCAACACTGCGCCGTGCGCGATCTGCGCCGGCAGGCAGAAACCGGAATGCGACCTGAGATCGCCGCGCGGGTCCACGGCGGATAACACCACCTCCATCCCCAATGCCGAGAAGAAGGTTGAATAGAGAGGGAACAGAGAGTGCGTGGTCAGCGCGCGCGGAATGCCGATTCGCGCTTCCGGGACCGGCGCCCTGGGGTTGGGATAACCGAAGGATTCTTCAAGAAACGATCTGGCAGCTTCAATCGCCGGCCCAACGTCCCAATACGGACGCGCCTTGGGCACAATCCTCTGCTCCGCGCCGGGATGTCTTGGACCGCCAAAGATAATCGCGGCGCGTCGCTCCACCAGGTCGGGCGCGGGCGCGACGCGGGTCTTTCTCTTCCACACGTTCTCGTAGAGGCTGCAACGGCCGCCGAATGGGAAGCGCCGGCCAACCACCTCGAAACGGTCGATGCCGCAGCACATCTTGCACGCCCGGCACGTGAATCGTCCCACGAGTTTCATCTCCGCCGACGCCAGAGTTTCGAGATCGGTGACTGCGCCCAAGATGCCGCCCGATCGTTCCAGAGCGAGCAGTCCCACACCCAGGGCGCCGAGCAGCTCCGGGTTGGAGGGGATCACAACCGGGCGTCCGACTCGATGGGCAAACGCATGCGCAACGGCGTGGTTCAGCGCCACGCCCCCCTGCAGGAGCACCTTCTTTCCCACCGGCCGCTGTCCCTTGACCTTGGTGAGGTAGTTCTCCGCGATGGCATACACCAAGCCGGCAAGGATGTTGTCGCGGCTCTGGCCCTGCTGTTGTGCGATGCGAATGTCGGAATTGATGAACGCCGCGCAAGTGGTCTTGAACTTCACCGGCGCCGGCGCAGCCAACGCGATCTTCGCAATATCGGAGACAACGATCCCGAGATCGCTTTGAGCGCTTTCTTCGAGAAAGGATCCCGTGCCCGCGGAACAGGCGTTGTTCATTGCATAGGCGATGGGCACACGATTGCGCAGATAGATATACTTGGCGTCCTGGCCGCCGATCTCGAAGATCGTGTCCACGTCCGCGGCAAAGTGGGCCGCGCCGGCGGCGTGGGCGGAAATCTCGTTGTAGACCTGCTCGGTACCCAGCCAGGCGCCAACCAGTTCACGGGCCGAGCCGGTCGTGCTCACCAGGCCCACCGGGCGATTGCCGACTTGACCGATGAGCGCCTTGAGGCACTCGCGAACCGCCGCCACGGGATCGCCGCTTGTGCGCGCGTAGTGGCTTGCCACCGCGGCGCGCGTCGCGGGATCGAGCAAGACCGCCTTGGTGGTCGTCGAGCCTGCATCCACTCCAAGCGCCATCGGGCCATCGGGCGGCGCTTGCCGAGGAGGCGCATCCATCACCCGCACCTGGTCCTGGTAGCGATTGAGCGGCGGGAGCGCATCGAAGTGCGGCGGAGCCGAGATGCGCGGGACCTTGTAGAGCGGCTTGTCGCGCGTGAGCAGCGCGCTTCCCCAGGCTTCGAACCACTCGCTCTCCGGCAGCGCGATCAACTCTGTCTCGGGCAGCTTCGCGCGCAGCGCGTCCAGCAGGGCGGCGTTGCGCGTCACGCCTCCGATCAGCAAGACGCGCCGCAGCGAGTTCCGCCCCTTCTCGAGGAGCGCCACCACCTTGCTGGCCATGCTGTCGTGCAGCGTCTTCAGGATGTCCGCGGGGGTAGCCTCATGACGATTGAGCTTGTGCGTCACGTCGGATTTGCAATGAACCGTGCAGCGTGAGGCCAGGGGCACAACCGTTCCGGAAGACGAGAGCCGAATCGCCGCGTCGATGTCGAGCCCCATGCGGCCGATCAGTTGCACGAAAAACTCGCCGCTTCCGGCCGCGCACTTGTTGTGCGACAGGACGTTGACGATCTTTCCATCCGCAAGCGTGTAAACCAGAAACGATTCGCCGCCCAGCGAAACCACCGCATCGAAATCGTCCTCCGCGCGTTCGCGCACCTCTCGCAGAGCGCGTTGGATGGCGGCGAATTCGGAAATGTGGCCCAGATGGCCGGATACGCCAAAGTACTCGGCGCCGGCGAACTCGGGCTGCGCGAGCAACCGATCGAGAACTTCCAGGGGGCGCCCCTGATGGGCCTTTACAACGGCATGATCGACGCCGGACTGGACCGCGGCCACCTTGACCGTCAGTGCGCCGATGTTGATGCCCACGAAGGACATGGCGGTTCAGTACCGCATAAATCCAATGCAAAAGCGACGCGTGCGGGCAGTGGCTGCGAGCGCGATCGACTTGAACATGCTGGCGAGGGAACTGTACTCCTCCCGCGAGAAGAAAGATAGTCCCCTGCCAAAGTCGATGAACAACGGGAGGAAGGATGCGCGATCGTCGAAGCAGTCTTGCCGGTTCAACGGCGGAAAAGGGCAAGTCAAGTCCGAAGTTTTCTCAAGAATCTCTTTCCTTGGGATGATGGTTCGTGTTGGTTGAGGGGCAGGCTTGCGGAGGGCGCGAACCCACAACCTTCAGTCTTGGCTTCAGTGACTGCTGATAGGCCAAAGCACTCATCGACCCTGAGTTAAACCGTGTTGCGAAGATTGGTCCCCCGGAATAGCCCGTGGCGAGGGTCGAGTCTTGAAAGGGCGCGACTTCGGTCGTGTCTGCATGGGCCTTCGGCCCACCCAAGTGGATCAAAACGCCGTCGAATGCGGGTTGCAAACAAAGGACTTAGCAGGCGTTTTTGACCGTGCCGCAAAGGCAATAGAATCGACGCCCGGCTTTAGTCCCCGAGGGGAGTTCTCGGCAAATTGGGCTTTCACCACAGGCTGATAGGAGCCCCAGGGATCGCCGGCGCCCCAGATCCCGTCCGTGGCGGCGGATGTGCAATACAAGGAGCTCTTCTTTGCCCGCTCCCCCGCGCCCAGGGAGTCATGCCCGCCGCGGGCAGTCAGGCGGCCGTATCGGTGCGAGTCTGCAGGGGCGCGTTCAGCTGCTGGCGGAGGCTGCCGGCAAGTTCGGCCACCATGCGCAGCTTGTCGGCGATGGGAGAGGAGGCCTCGGTGACGTTCAAAGCCAGCTGCGAGTGCAGTAGCAGGCCCGCGACCGTGGTCTTCAGCTCGCTCTCGATGGCGGCGGCGGCGGCCCGGCGGGCCAGCATCTGCTCCCGCTCGCGGCGGTGCAGGGCGGCGCGAATCTCCCGGATCAGCCGGGCCGCGCCGGAGAGCGCGAAGTTGATCTGCAGGGGAATGGCCAGTCCGGCCCGCTCCCACACCGCCTCGGCGGCGGACGGATCGCACTCGGCCATGGTCTCATCCACCACCACGGCGGCAAACTCCCGGCGGCGCAGCGCGGTGAGCGCGGCCTTGCGTCCCTCCGCCACCTCAACCTCCATGCCCAGCTGCGTTCCCACCACCGCGGCGCAGTTGCGTGCGCCTTCGATTCCGGTCACCATCAGAATGCTCATTCCCAGCTCCTTGTCCCTGGCGCTAGCTACTAGCCTTTAGCTTTTAGCTCCTAGCTCTCAGCCTTCAGCTTCTAGCCTTCTGCTTGAGGATCGACGTTCGAGGACAACCTCGGCCACCGGCGACAGCAGGAAGAAGCTAAAGGCTAAAAAGCTAAGAACTGCTTCTTCTACTCCTCCCGAAGCGGGTCGGCGATGCCGTACTCCTTCAGCTTGCGGTAGAGGGTGGTCTTGCCGATTCCCAGCAGCTTGGCGGCCTGCAGCTTGTCGCCATTGAGGGTGCGAATGGCTCCCAGAATGGCCTGGCGCTCCAGATCGGCGAGCGTCCTGACCTCCGGCGCGCCGCCTTCCCGGACCGGCTCGCCCGCCGCAGCGGCCGTGCGCCGGGCCTCCAGACCCTGCTGCTGCAGCTGCGTGGGCAGATCGCCCAGGTGCAGCACCGGCCCGGAAGAGAGGGCGCAGGCCCGCTCCACCGAGTGCTCCAACTCGCGCACGTTGCCCGGCCAGTCGTACTTCATCATGGTGCGCAGAGCCTCGTCGCTGAGGGTGAACTTGGCGCCGTGCTCGCGGCTGATGCGGTCCAAGAAATGCGCTGCCAGCAGCGGTATATCCTCGCGGCGGTCGCGCAGCGAAGGCAGCCGCAAGTTGACCACATTGAGCCGGTAGAAGAGATCCTTGCGGAAGGCGCCCTTCTCCACCATCACCGCCAGATCGCGGTTGGTGGCGGCCACGATGCGCGCCTTGATGGGGATGCGGTGGGTGGCTCCGACCGGCCGCACCTCCTTCTCTTGAAGGGCGCGCAGCAGCTTGGCCTGCAGATCCAGCGACAGCTCGCCGATCTCATCCAGAAAGACCGTGCCCCCCTCGGCCGAGACCAGCAGCCCGTCCTTGGAGCGGTTGGCGCCGGTGAAGGCGCCTTTGACGTAGCCGAAGAGCTCGCTCTCGATCAGCGTGGGCACCAGCGACCCGCAGTCCACCGGCAGGAAGGGCTTCTGCGAGTTGGGTCCGTAGGCGTGGATGGTCCGCGCCACCAGCTCCTTGCCGGTGCCGCTCTCGCCCAGAACCAGCACCGGATGAGAGCTCTGGGCGACCTTGGACAGGATGCGATAGAGCTTCTCCATCTCCACGGAGCGGCCGATCATCGCCCCTAGGCCCTGCGAGAGCCGCAGCCGCTCGCGCAACTGGCGGGTGGCGGTATCGGTCAGGTGATTGGCGGCGGCGCGGTCCAGCACCGTCGAAAGCTCGTCGATGGCGAAGGGCTTGGTCAGGTAGTCGGAGGCGCCGCAGCGCATCGCTTCCACGGCCGCGTTCACCGAGCCCGAGGCGGTCATGGCGATTACCGAGGTCGCCGGGTAGAGCAGCTTGACCTCACTGATCAGCTCCAGGCCCTGGTTGCTCCCCGCGGGCAAGTTGACCAGCAGAATGTCGGCCGCCCGGCCGCGCAGCTGGCTGCGCGCCTGGCCCAGGTCGCCGGTGCTCTCCACCGCATAGCCCAGGCTGGCGGCGATCTCCACGCAGGCCGAGCGGATGGCCGCGTCCGCGTCCACCACCAGCAGGCGCAGCCGCACCGCCGGTTCCGCGAGTTGAGGGATAAACTCCATGTTCCTCGTGTTCAGCACTGTTTCGAGCATTGTATTCGCCTCACGCGTGCTTGGGTAAATTGGATTGCGGATTGCCGGCTCCGCGCCCTGCCGGAGACCCTCGCTCAGCGGCTCCGGACGGGCAGCTCGATCTCGAAGCGCGCCCCTGGGAGAGTGCGGTTGGCGGCGTGAATCCGGCCGCCCGCCGCCTCGATGATGGAACGGGTGATGGCCAGACCCAGCCCGCGATGCGCCCCCGCCCAGCCTCCGTTCGCCGGGGCGCTGTGCGCGCGCGAGGTGTAGCCGGACTCGAAGATCTTTTCCAGCGCCTTCCTGGGGATGCCCGGCCCGCTGTCCTCGATCGCCAGCACCAGCCATGGTCCGCTCTCCGCTCCGGCGTGAAACTCGTGCAGGCCGAGCGCGATTCGCCCTCCCGCGGGCATGGCCTCGGCGGCGTTCTTGACCAGGTTGACCAGCACCCTGGTCAGGTCCTCTCCCGTCAGCCTCACTCCCTTGTCGCCCCCCTCGGTTTCCACCGTGAGGGTGATGGCGGGCCCGGCCAGGGCGGCTAAGAGGTTGCGGTTGGCCACCAGCTCCGCGGCCAGGCTGTCGATCGGCACGGCCGGGATCGGATCCCAGCGCCGCGCCTGCCCCAGCTGGTCGGGACTTGAAGTGCTTCCCGCATCCGCCGCGTCCACCGTCATCGCGGGCCGTCTTCCCGGCTCGCGCGAGCCGCCCGGCAACAGAGCCGCCCCCGGAACTTCGCGCGTGTCCAGAGCCACCAGCCTTTCCACCAGCCGGCGGCTGGCGGCGGCCACCAGCCGCAGCTCGTTTCCGTAATGAAGGTAGGGGGTCGCCAGCACCCCCGGCTCCTGAAGAAGATCGCAATAAAGCCCCAGCGCCGTGACCATGTTTCTGGCGTCATGCGCCACCTCCGCCAGGTTCTCGCCCTCGCTGCGCAGGTTGGCCAGCGTCTCCACCACCGCCTGCACCCGCTTGCGCTCCGCTCCGCCCAATCCCGCCGCCTGCTCCGTCTGCCGCATACCTTGCTCCTTCTCCCGTCCGGTCCTTCCCGCTCTTCCCCGATCGCCGATCCCCGACCCGGTCATGGTTCCGCCTGATCCCTGACCCCCGATCCCTGATCCCTGTTCCCCGACTCCCGATCCCGCTTCCCTTTCCTGCCCTTGCGCCGAGGTTCTGTCCTCTTCTGTTACACGTGGCGTGCCAAACTAGGACAGACGCGTTAAGTTCCTGATAAGGGAAAGGCTTACTGTCCAGTTCCCGGACACCCGCGAGGTGCTGCTTTGGGGCTGTCTCTCCCATAATGGAACAGGCGGGAAGGACGCTGCCCGAAGGAATCGAGCTAATCCCTTCCGTTTCAGCCGGTTAGGCAGGCCTTCCTGTTTCGGGTCGGGAAAACCCCGCTTTCCCGCTTCGGAACCGGTTTTTCCCGTTGCCGGTTCGCCGGCCCGCATCCCGTACAATCCCCCTATGAACGCCCCCAGTCTTTCTCCCTTCTTCCGTCCCGGCGGCAGGACTCCCGCCCAGCTTCGTCCGCTCACTCTCACCCCCGGCTTTGTCCAGACCGCCGAAGGCTCGGTGCTGGTTACGCTGGGCAATACGCGGGTGCTGGCCAATGCCACCATCGAGCAGGGCGTGCCCGGCTGGCTGCGCAATTCCGGCCGCGGTTGGGTTACGGCCGAGTACGCCATGCTGCCCCGCTCCACCGTCACCCGCACCCCGCGCGAGAGCGAGCGGGGCAGGATCGGCGGCCGGACGCACGAGATTCAGCGGCTGATCGGGAGAAGTTTGCGCCCGGTCGTGGATATGCAGGCTCTGGGCGAGCGGACGGTGATTCTGGACTGCGACGTGATCCAGGCCGACGGGGGCACGCGCACGGCGGCCATCACCGGCGCGGCCCTGGCCCTGGCCCTGGCCCTGAACGCCCTGGTCGAGGCGGGAACGCTCAAGGCTTCGCCGCTGCGGCAGCTGGTGGCCGCCACCTCGGTGGGCATCGTGGGCGGAACCGGGCTGCTCGACCTCTGCTACGAGGAGGATGCGCAGGCCGAGGTGGACATGAACGTGGTGATGACGGCGGATGGCGGCCTCATCGAGACCCAGGCCACGGCCGAGAAGGGCAGCTTCTCGCGCCGCCAGTTGAATGAACTGATCGATCTGGCCGAGGCGGGACTGAAAGAGATATTCGCCGCGCAAAGGGCGGTGCTGGGGCTGTAGGGATCTTCCGGGATGGTGACCCCATGGTTCTGTTCCCCAGGGTAGCTGCCATGGTAGCCTCGTGGTAGCGCAAATGGGCGCATCCGGTCCGCGGAAAGGACAGAAGTCCACCTGCTCGAGACAATTCGTATCGCGAACTAACTTTCTGCCCTCAAGATGCGGACCTGGGCATCGGAAAGGAAGTTCGTCATGCCTGTAAAGCCCCTTCCGTCGAACTCGAATCTCAATCATCTCAAGCACCAAGCCAAAGACCTGCTCCGCGATCATGCCGTGCGCAATCCAGCCGCAGCGCAGCGTATCAGGGAGTTTCATCCGCATTTCAAAGGAGCCACGGATGCTGAGATCTTCGCCGCGACACTCAGTCTCGGGGGCTCGCAGCTTGCCATCGCGCGCGAACATGGATTTCCGAGCTGGGCGCGCCTAAAGGCGCACGTCGAAAAGCCGACGCGCGCTAACGACCTGAAGTTGCCCCACCATGAGCGCATTGAAGATGGGATATTTCGTCGCGCCGTCGATCTTCTCGATGCAGGCGACACAGCAGGCCTCCGTGCCCACCTGAAGCAGCATCCAAATCTGGTGCATCGGCACGTCGTCTTTGAAGGCGGCAACTACTTTCGCAATCCATCGCTGCTGGAGTTCGTAGCGGAGAATCCGATTCGCCGCGGCACTTTGCCAGGCAATATCGTTGCGGTCGCCGAGGTCATCCTCGATGCCGGGGCGGACCGATCCGCAATGAACGAAACGCTCATGCTGGTCTCGACCGGCTGTGTGCCGCGCGAATCCGGAGTGCAGATTCCGTTGATCGATCTCCTTTGCGATCGCGGAGCGGACCCCGGCATGGCTCTTCAGGCAACCATCGGACATGGGGAGCTTGAAGCGGTAAACGCCTTGATAGGGCGCGGCGCTGAGATCAATCTGCCTGTGGCGGCAGCTCTTGGACGCATCGAGGATACCCGTCGAATGCTTTCAGTTGCGGACAAAGAAGATCGCCATCGCGCGTTTGCCGCGGCATCGCAGTTCGGTCATGTGGAGATCGTTCGATTGCTGCTTGACGCGGGCGAAGATCCAGACCGGTACAACCCGGTCGGTTTCCATTCCCATTCGACACCGTTGCACCAGGCTGCCTTGAGTGGTCATGAGGAAGTCGTGCGGCTCTTGGTAGAACGAGGCGCACGGGTCGATCTGAAGGATGTCCTCTGGCAGGGCACACCGTCCGATTGGGCAAGACATGAAGGCAGGACAGAGTTGGAGGCATATCTTCGCGCGCGAGAATCGGAAAGAGACAAGCATGAGTGAGATGCTCAAGAGCTTCAAGCTCGGCTTGACCGCAACACCGCCAACTCCGCTAAAACCTGAATCTCCCCGTAAACTGGAACGACCGCATGGCGCCGGCCGAGATCACTTGCCCGGCGGTGGGCGAGGTCAAGCTCGAATCCACGCCGGAGTACTGCACGGTATTGAAGACGTTCGCGGCCGTGGCCCGGAACTCCATGCTGCGCGTATCGCCCAGTTGCATGGTCTTGGAGAGCGCCATGCTGTTCGAGATGGTTCCCGGCCCGGCGATCGAGTCGCGCGAGACGTTGCCGAAGGCGTTGCCGAAGCTGTCCGGCTGGGGCTGCTGAAAGGCCGCCACATTGAACCACGCCTTGGCCCTGCCGCCTCCAGCGGTGGGCGATACGCCCGGCACGGCGTTGGGGCGCAGGTTGCCGGCCGTGCCGTGCGCCACGTCCGAGACCGCGGCCGGATAGTAGGGCGTGAGCGGCGTGCCGGTGGCAATGGTATAACTCCCGGAGATGGAGAAGCCCTCCAGTATGTGCGAGCCAGCGCCGCTCGTCACCCAGAACTTGTCCTTGCCGAAGGGCAGCTCATAAAGATAAGTGCCGCTGACTTTGTGGCGGATATCGAAGCTCGAGTTTCCCTCCTCGGCTGGAATGTCCTGCCAGTTCTGCACGGAACTCGTGGAGTCGTCGATGGAGTGCGAGTATTGATAGTTCGCGCCCAGCGCAATGCCGTGGGTCAATCGCTTGTTCACGCGCAGCGTGCCCGCGTTGAAGCGGGAGAACGCCGCCGCCTGCTCGTACTTGAAGATGGCGATGGGGAGGCCGGTCGTGGGGTTGAAGTTGGTATTGGGGCTGCTCAGGGTGCGGCTCGGCGAACTCTTCACGTCCAGGCGCGAACCCATCGATCCGTTGTAGCCGGCGTTGAGCACCACGCCCCAGGGCAGCGTCTTCTGCACATCCAGGTTATAGGCCTGCACATAGGGCAGCCGGTAATGCGGATCGAGCGCGTAGGTTCCGGGCGTGACCGCCGTGGGAATCGACGGAAACCCGTTGGCCAGGGTGAACTCTCCCGGCTGCGTGGCTTCGTTGGTCTGCTCGTTCACAAACGCCGGCTGATCGACCATCGGCTGCAGCGCCATGGTCGCGGCGAACGCGCCATACTGGCCGACGGTGTAATTCATGCCGTAGCCGGCCCGCAGCACGGTCTGCCTGGGCAGCCGCAGCGCCACGCCGAGCCGCGGCGCGAGGGCCAGATGAAATGGATACACCAGCGAACTGGGCAGACTGCCGCTCCACGAAGGCAATGGCCCGCCGGATTGCACCTCGGCCAGCTCGGTGAAGCCTCCCGCCGGGTTGGTGTCTAAAAGAGCCAGACGTCCGTACTTCTCGGTGTAAGGCGCGAAGAACTCGTAGCGCAGGCCGTAGGTCAGTGTCAGGCTGGGCCGCGCGCGCCAGTCGTCCTGCGCGTAGAGATCCCACACGTTGTCGCGCAGATAACTCTTGGAGGTCGGCGAGTCGATGGCTGTCTCCTGCGGCAGCCCGAGCAGAAAATCCGCCAGCGCCGAGCCGGTGGTTGGGTCCTTGGCCTGGTCCTCGGTGAATTTGCCGCTGAAGGTGAAGCTTCCGGTCGAGTTCGAGCCGCCGAGAAAGTTGCGATGCACGCGGCGATAGTCGCCGCCGAAGCGCAGGTTGTGCTTGCCGTGAATCCAGCTCAGTGTCTCGGTGAGCGAGACGGTCTGCGACAGCGAAAAGCTGGGCTGCTGCTCGCTCAGCCCAGCGATCGATCCCACCTGGACGCTGGCCAGGCCGTAGTTGATGGGGAGCGAGTTGAGCGGCGCGCCACCCGGCCCCAGAATGCCCAGTTCGGTGGCGATGTCCGTACCGTTGGTAAAGAAGTTCGTCTTCTGGGTGGTGCTGCGATTCCAGTTGGCATTGAAGATGCTGGTTATTCTGTGATAACCCACCGTGTAGCCGGCCTGCAGGCTGTTCGAGTTTGTCGAACTCTTGCCGCCCAATTGCGGAAACATGTTCACGTTGTCCGAGGCCGCGTCGCTCCAGTTGTAGTTGAAGTTGATGCTCTGGCGCAGACCCTGATTCTGATTCCTGCGCCCGCCGCCGAATCCTCCGCGCCCGCCGCCGCCGGCCAGCGTGGCATTCTTGCCCAGGCTGCGCATGTAGCGCACGCCGGCCTGCGTGGTGTTGGATTGCGCGGTGGTCAGCAGGTGGTAGTTGTAACTGTTGCCGGCGGAAGGGTTGGCCAGGTTGGGCTCGGGATAGTACTTGAGCAGCGCCGTGGCCTGCGAGGCAATGCGCGCGGACGGAATCACGTTCGCTGTGCCGTTGTTGATGAACTGCTGGAAGGTCGTGGGGTCGTAGATCGCCGGCAGGCCGGCGGCGGAAAAGTCGCCTCCACGCTCGGCATCCGTGGGCACGGTGGCGTATTCGTCCAGGGGACTCGAATTGCGCGTGCCGGAGAGCGTCAGGAAAACCATGTCCTTGCCGCTCGGCTTGGTCAGATGGGGCAGGTAGGGCGCGCTCATGAAGGTGATTCCGAAGCGGTTGGTTCCCGAGGCCGGCTGCTCCTGCGGCTGGCCGGTGATGCTGAACGGCTCCGCATTCAGCGCCGAGTTGGTGCCCATCCAGAAGATGGCGCCATGCGGCTGGCCGGGGTTGAAGCCGCGGAAGTTGCCGCGCCCGCCCCTGCCGCCGCCACCGCCAAAACCACCCCCGCCAAAGCCGCCTCCGCCGAAGCCCCCTCCACCCAGCCCGCCGCCAAACAAGCCCCCGCCGCCGCTGTCTCCGCCGAACAAACCGCCCTGGGCGCGAATTGTGTCCACGGCATCCCGGACGCGATCCATATCGAGGCCGGCCAGCGGGCTCACCTGGCCCGACTGCCCGCTGATGGTCACCGAATCTCCGCCGAAGTCGGAGTTGCCCGCGATGGACGGCAGCTCGGCTCCCGCCGCGCCATTCGAGCCGGGCAAGGCGGATGGGCCGCCCTGGGTCTCGGTATCGGGCGTGAGCGCGTTCATCAGGCTCAGGTTCTGCGCGCCGCTGGCCGCAAGCTGGCGAATGGCCGACAGGCTGACTTGCTGGCTCGCTGACTCGCTGTCTTGCTGGCGCGCCTGCTCGGCCGCCCGCGAAGCCAGGATCAGATCGAAGTTCACCGTCTGGTCGCGGCTCGTGGCGTTGAGCACCGCCTCCTGCGATCCAGGCGCGAAGCCCGCAAACTGCGTGCGGATCACGTAACGGCCATTCTGCGGAATGTTCAGGGACCAGGCGCCGGTAATCTCCGTGGTGGTGGAAAAGCGCTTGCCGGTGAGCGAATTCTGCGCGGTCACAGTCACGCCTGGAAGGGGCGTGCTGCCGCTCTTCACCACGCCGCGCAGCTTGCCGCCGGTTGCGGCCGGAAGTTGCTGGGCCTGGCCGGTCGGGGTCTGCGTGGGCGCGGCGGGCGTACTAGAGGTTGCGGCGGGCGCGCCGGCGGGCGCCGGAGCCTGCGCCCAGGCCGCAAGGCAGCCAGCCACGACGATCCCCATCCAAACTGCCCCCACGCCCGCACGCCGCATTGACGCTCCCAGCCACTTCGCGCTCGCACTCTGTCAGACGATTCCCGCGCCGCGATAGTTTACCGCCGCCGGCCCCGGCGCCCCGCAAGCCAGAGAATGACAATCCCGTGGAATGCCGCGCCCGCCGCGCCGGGAGTTTGCGCGTTGAGCGTTCTTGCCGGAGCAAAGAATCTGAACAATTCGCACCATCCGGACGAACGGAAAAAGCATCTCAGTATCGAGGTCTGCCCATGAAGCATCTTCGCACCTTGCTTTGCGCCATCCCCGCGCTGCTTGCCTTTCTTGCCGCCGATGCCCGCGCCCAGCAGCCGGTCACCTTCCCCAGCGGCGACTCGACCGCCCAGGCGCTGCTCTATCTGCCCCCCGGCGCCGGACCGCATCCGGCCCTGATCGTGATCCACGAGTGGTGGGGCCTGAACGACTGGATCAAGCAGGAGGCCGCGGGCTACGCGGCCAAGGGCTACGTGACCCTGGCCGTCGA
>Ga0326727_10011347_pt1 | contig 20785 bp, 15 predicted proteins | sample MB2enrmetagenome_FD_207643 | JGI IMG/M metagenome (GOLD analysis project Ga0326727, IMG submission 207643) | Lab enriched peat soil microbial communities from McLean, Ithaca, NY, United States - MB29MY | ecosystem: Environmental > Terrestrial > Soil > Wetlands > Peat | place: USA: New York...
CCAGCAGGTCGGCCAAGAATTGTTCCAAACGTGTTCGACATTTTGCAATTTCGCTCTCGGTCATGAACCGGAGCTTAACACCTCTCTTGGGAGAGGTCAATAACTTAACGTAGTAGTACTAGGACCGGCTGAGCACAGTTTGAGGAGGCATCAGGGTTCCTCGAGGATTTTCAAGTCGAGTTGCAGGCAGGCAATGCTGGGGAAGGTATTCGGTTGGACCAATGATACGCCTGTGGCAGACGGTCTGGAGGGGTAATCGCTCTCTTCCGCCTACCTCTAACCGGGAACTTCAATGAGAACTGCGCACAACACAGGCTGTTCATTGACCTGGTTCTACGTCTCTCGTCGCGCACAATGGGAGTCGACGGTGATACGATAGTCAACGTTATAATCGAAAGACGCGCCAGTGTTCTTCACCATCAGATAGGGTCCTGTAAATTTAGCCCGTCGATCCTGCTGAAACTCCGCCAGAATAAGTGGACCTTTCTGGCGCGATCAGGCTAGCAGTTCCCCCCTTTAAGATCCTGATTGCAGCGCCCGTGGGTAGGCCATGGGAAGGCAACATTTCTGCAATATCGATGCGCCCGCCCAATTATTGCATCGCCGTATGAGATTGGACGTTACGAAACGTCGCATTTCGGAGCGTCACGACACGCCACGACAACGCAAAATAACTGCCGGACTACTTTGCCGTTTGCGACTGCCGATGAGAATTGCTTGAGGAAGGAGCAAACAATGAACATGTCGGCAAGAAAGTGGAAAATGGCGGTGAGGCTCAACCGCGTCCTGCGCTGTCTTTCGATGTGCGTAGTTCTGTCCGGATTGACCGTGACCTTCTCAATCGCTACAGAGCACGGAGCCAGTAGCTATCCCGTGGGTGTGGAGACTGTCATGCCTGGCATAACTCCGCCCCCAGGGGTTACCCTCTTCGAGGAATTCAATACCACGTATCAGGCGGGCCAACTGGTCGGTGCCAAAGGCCAAAGCCTAGTCCCAGGTTTTCGACTCAGCGTCTACGCCTTTGCTCCCAAGGTGGTGCATAACTGGGGCGTTCACCTGTTGGGTGGGACGCTCGTCAGCGCGTTTGGGATTCCGGTTGTGAACCAGTATCTAAGAGTCCCAGACGCAAACGGCCACAAAACAGGCTTCAGTAATCCCGAACTGGGCTTGGCCTACGTGGCATACAACACGGGATCCTGGCATTGGTGGTACGGATTGGACCTCGTCCCCCCGGCGCCCTCCTATCACAAAAGCGATCTCGTCAATATTGGACAACACTATTTCAGCACCGTCCCGCTTGCTGCGTTTACTTACCTGCCCGGTCACGGCGCCACAGAAATAAGCTCGCGGCTGCAGTACCTGGTGAACTATACCAACCATGCCACGAACTATCGCTCGGGCAATGAGTTCACCTGGGAGTACGCGGCGATGCACAACATTGCCAAAAAGCTGGCGATCGGGGTCAACGGATACTATTACCAGCAGATGACGGACGATCTCCAGAACGGAATCAGGTTTGGTGAAGGCAATCGTGGCCGCGACTTCGCGGCGGGCCCCCAGGTCCGCTACCATTTTGGGCGCGTCGCCTTAATTGCGAAATACCAGAGGGACACACTCGTGCAAAACCGGGCGCACGGTAACGCATTCTGGTTCGAGCTCGGAGTCCCGCTCGGCCATCCTCGCGTGAGCCGCGCCAGCGTCGCCCATGGCATGCCGAGTCAAGGAGGATCCCTCTGACGATACCGCCAAGCTTGCCTTTGATATCGAGAGAACAAGAATCCGGAGGGAATGCTTATGTACAAAATCGAAAAAACCATTTACGGCTTTCGTCTGACTTTCGGAGGATTCATTGAAAAAGCCGAAGCGGAAAAATGGCTGGCGGAAAGCCAACAGGCGCTGAGGTCCGTGACTCAGTCGTTCGGCAATCTCATCGACATGAGATCGGTCAAACCGCTTCCGCCTGACGCGAGCGCCGTCATTCAGAAAGGTCAGGAATTGTATAAACAGGCCGGCATGCGCCGCTCCTGCGTAATTCTGGAAAGCCAAGTCGTTGCCATGCAGTTCAAGCGCATCGCGAAATCATCCGGAATCTACAACCACGAGCGATATCTCGCCGCCGACACAACTCCCGATTGGGAAAAGAAAGCGCTTGGTTGGATCGTGAACGGCATTGACCCTGATCTATAGGAGGACAAATGAAAGCCACGGATTTTGATCTCTCAAAAGACCTGAAGTTTGATCTTCAAACGGGAATGACCACCTTCAAGAACAATCGGATGATCGTTCTCGACACCAGCTCCATGGGGCTGCTCCGGCAAAAGCTGTCGCAGCTCCTGGGGTGGGAGAAGACACGCGCCCTGTTTCTTAAATTCGGCTATCAGAACGGTTACGCGGACTTCATGCAGATGAAGTTGGCGCACCAATTCGATTCCGAGGTGGACCTGTTCGCTTCCGGCCCGGTCATTCACACGTGGGAAGGCTATGGGCTGGCCACACCTAGAGAAATCCGGTTCGATCGGAGCACGGGCGACTTCCTTTGTACCGGAAGATGGACGAATTCCTATGAGGCAGAGCAGTTTCTTTGCTTTAACCAACCGGCCAACGAGCCGGTCTGTTGGTCGATGGTGGGCTACGCTTCGGGCTGGAGCACAGCGTTTTTCGGCAGACGCCTGGTGGCCATCGAGCCCGTCTGCGTCGGCAAAGGCGACGATCATTGCGAATGGAAGGTCGTGCCGGAAGCAGAATGGGGCGAGGAAGCCGCTCCGTACGTCGAAGCCTACAAGGAATTTCCTGTTTGAGGAGGCCACAATGGCAGCGAAGCTGATGCAGTACTACCAGTACGTTTCTGAGCAAAAAGGGGCACTGGGCCGAACCCAGCTCGCCATGAAAACCAAAGTCCCTTCTACCCAGGCTGCGATGGAACCGGATAGTCCCGAGACGATTCAGAGATTCAGGGCGGCAATCAAGGAAATTACCGGCAATGAGGCGCCCTCTTATTGAAGTGACCGGAACGAAGGCAGGCCCCGTACTTTGTTGCATGAACCAGCCCACCCGTTAGGGGATCTCGGGAGCGCAGCTTTACGCTGGCGCGGATAGGCGGGAGAGACGGATGGGGCCTTCGGGCCTGGAGATCGGCTGAAACACAAATCAATGAGTTGAAGGGAGAGAAGCAGATGAAGACAGAGACCCAAGGAAGGCCCCCTGCTTCCCGTGATTTGGCAAAGCGCCTGGAGGTTGTTGAGGAAGCGCATCGCTTGCTGAGGGCGGCCTCCGAAGGATGCCTGGGGGAACGCGCCGCAGTCGAGCGTTTCCGAGGAAGTGACCGCGAAATCCTTGAGGCATTCAACCAGCTCTTCGATTTGCTGTCGGGTCCGCTAAGGACGGTCGCGGGTTATGCGGACCGAATAGGCAAGGGCGACATCCCCGCTAAAATCACTGAAGATCTTAAAGGGGATTTCAACGTCATCAAGAATCACCTGAACTCTTGGATTGAAACGGTGAACACGTTAGCCGCGGAGATGGAGAAGATGCATGCGGCTCAGCTCGCAGGCGACATTGATGCCTGCGTGCCGGAGGAGAAATTCGCCGGCATCTATCGGCAGATTGTTTTCTCCGCCAATGACACCCTTCGCTCGCAGGTCACTGACATCCTGAAGATCCTGGATGTACTGGGAGCTTACGCTGAGGGGGACTTCAACAGGGCCCTGGAAAGCTTGCGGGGTAAGCGAATCGTCGCCACACAGAAAATGGAGTTGCTGCGGAACAATCTCCTCACGGTCATCGCCGAAATGAAGCACATGGCGGAGGCCCAAAAGGCCGGCGACATAGACGCTTATGTCCAGGAGGAGAGATTCACCGGGACGTGGCGACAGCTCGCCGCCGGCGCCAATGAGAGCGTGCGGTTGCACGTTAACAATATCTTCAAATTCCTGAACATGGTCGCAGCCTACGCCGAAGGTAACTTCACCCCGGTTCTGGAGAAAATGCCAGGCAAGCAAGCTATCGCAAACGAAAAGATGGACCTTTTGCGAAATAACTTGCTGCGCGTGTCGAAAGAGGTCAATGAACTCACGGACGCCGTTGTAAACGGAAAGCTCACAGCTCGTGGCAAGGCAGATTCGTTTGCCGGCGATTGGCAAACACTGGTAGGCGGCATCAATGCCTTGATCGAGGCCTTCGCGAGACCCATTGGAATGACCTCTGATTATGTTGCAAGGATCGGCAAAGGGGACATCCCATTGAAAGTGACTGACAACTACAACGGGGATTTCAACACCGTCAAGAACAACCTCAACGCCTGTGTCGACGGTCTCGGCGGGCTCGTCGAAGCCAACCAGGTTCTCCAACGGATGGCCGTCAACGACCTCTCACAAGAGGTCCGAGGTTCGTATCAGGGGATTATTGCCGATGTGGCAACGGCTGTGAACGAAGTGCGCTCCCATATTGAACACGTACAGGACATCGGAAAGGCTGTGGGCATTGGCGACTTTCAGGACGACCTCGCCAAGTATAAGAAAGTCGGAAAGAGATCGGAAAACGACGAACTTCTGCCATCCTTCATCAGGATGATGGAAGCCATCAATGCTGTCGTGACAGATACTCGGATGCTCTCCCGGGCGACCGCTGAAGGCAAGCTGACAACACGTGCCGACGCTTCGAGGCACCAAGGTGAGTATCGAAAGGTGGTGGAGGGAGTGAATGAAACGCTCGATGCTGTGATCGCTCCAATCCAAGAAGCTGGCGAGGTATTGAAGAAGATCGCCGGCGGCGACCTGACGGCTCGCGTCGAAGGCGACTACAAGGGCGACCACGCACGAATCAAGAATGACATCAATGGCATGGTAGAGAACATGTCGGCCAGTATGGCACAGTTTGCACACTACGCTCAAGCGCTGGCATCCTCTTCAGAGGAACTCACCGCTGTTAGTCAGCAGATGAGTGCCAATGCGGAAGAGACGGCCACCCAATCGAACGTGGTCTCCGCAGCGGCGGAACAAGTGACCAAGAATCTCCAGACAGTAGCCTCGGCAACGGAAGAGATGAGTGCCAGTATCAAGGAAATTGCTAAGAACTCAACTGAGGCAGCCCGTGTGGCAACCTCCGCCGTGAAGAACGCCGAGGCCACCAATGGCACAGTGGCCAAGCTAGGGGAGTCGAGCGCCGAGATTGGACAAGTGATCAAAGTGATCACCTCCATCGCTCAGCAGACGAACCTCCTGGCTTTGAACGCCACTATTGAGGCCGCTCGGGCGGGGGAAGCAGGGAAAGGTTTTGCCGTAGTGGCGAATGAGGTAAAAGAACTGGCGAAGGAGACGGCCAAGGCGACCGAGGACATCAGCCATAAGATTGAAGCCATACAGACGGACACCAAAGGGGCGGTCGAATCGATTACCGAGATCAGAACCGTTATTCATCAGATCAACGATATCTCGAGCACCATCGCGAGTGCCGTTGAGGAGCAAACGGCGACCACTAACGAAATCTCTCGCAATGTACAAGAGGGGGCGAAAGGCGGCGCGCAAGTGGCCGAGAACATTGTGGCCGTGGCGCAGGCTGCCAAGAGCACAACGCAAGGCGCGAGCGACACACAAACGGCTGCGGGCGAACTGGCACGCATGGCGGCGGAACTGCAGAAAATCGTTTCCCAGTTCACCTTCGATGACGCGAACAAGTCTCGCGCTGTCGACCAACGATCAAAGCCGGCCACCAAGAAAGTGGCCCTCAAGCCAGCGGCTTAAAGGAGCCAGGCACGGTGGACTGTGCGGGTAATCCCCCGGGCTCACCTCTCCTGCCGCCTGCCGTGCGTGGCTCCGAGAGCCGCAGTCCTAGTCTTCGAGTGAGGTCTCAATAATGAGCGATGAAAGCAGGAATAATCTCCCTGTTGACAAGGAGGCTGAAGCCGAGAATGCAGACGGCTTGCCTGCAAGTCGCACTGGGAAAGTTGCCGATGCAACATCACCGCAATTCTCGTCCCAGGCGTTTGGCCGTGAAGTCGGTTTTCTGGCCAGGATTGAAAGGCTGGTTTGTCTCCGGGCCGATGAGGCGCGTGCCAAGGCTGCACATCTGGCAGACTCTCAAAACGAACTCATCCAATTAGCCGGTGCTGTCAGAGATCTTTCCAAAACCGCTGCGGGCATCACGCGTAGGACCCAGTTTCTATCGATGGCGACTGGAGACAACCTCCGACCGGCCGCAGCCGCGGTTATCCTCCTGGCGAAAATTCTAAGACATGTGTCGGACTTGTCGTGCATCACTAAGGATGCAGTTGAAGCGCAGGGCGCTACGATGCGGCATCTGACAAAGATCGTCGGGGAAGCAGCACAGGTGAGCACCTATCTGACCGGTAAGGTAGTCGCTCTCGCTGAGGAGGCTCGAACCATCCTGCCGCCGCTCAGCAGAAACAACCTGGTGGAAGCCGAACTCCAATGCTTGGACGGCGAATTACAGAAAGTAATAGCAGGGTTGCGCGGCCCAGAGGCCTCCACCGAAACAAGCAGCGACGAGGTCACGCTATAACTGTCGGGCAAACGTCAAGCGGTTAATTGACACTCGCTAAAATCGCTTCATTGCAAACGAAAATGATACTGCTTTGACGGTCGTTTACGGTTAGGAGAGTGACGTTGTGAAGAAGCAGCTGATACGGCTCCTTTTGCGCTTCCGATTCGCCACCGGTGGAGCGGCCAAAAAGCATCCCGAGAGTGAGTTGCCCGAAAGCAGACCGGCCGAAGACACCATCGCTTTCCTTGCTTCCATTGTCGAGGCGTCCGACGATGCCATCTTCGGCGCGACGGTGGATGGGACCATTATCAGTTGGAATCACGGCGCCGCATCGCTTTACGGGTATCAATCCGATGAGGTCATCGGTAGGTCGGTCAGCATTTTTGCACCGCCCGACCGGGCTGAGGAGGTTCCAGGGATCCTGGCGAGAATTAAGCAGGGAGAAAGAGTCTCGCATTTTGAGACGGTGCGACTGAGAAAAGACGGCAAGCCCTTTGATGTCTGCCTCACCGTCTCACCAATCAAGAACTCCAACGGAGAAGTGACTGGTACGGCCACGATTGCTCGTGACATCAGTGAGCGCAAGCAGGCTGAAACGGAACTGCGCCTGATGCAGTTTGCCGTGGAGCACGCCTCAGAGTTCGTGACTTGGGTCAACTCACGGGGGCGAATTCAGTACGTCAATGACGCGCTTTGCCGCTCTTTGGGGTATTCGCGCGAGGAATTACTTGCAATGTCGATCTGGGACATCGATCCAGATCTCTCAGATAAACATCTCGAGGAGGGATGGCAGAGACTCAAGGCCCATGGTTCATTGACGTTTGAAAGCCACAAGCAAACGAAGCAAGGACGCGTGTTCCCGGTAGAAGTGTCGGCTAACTACCTGAAACTCGGCGAGCAGGAATACTGTTTTGCCTTCTCGCGCGATATCACCGACCGCAAACAAGCCTGGGAAGCACTTCAAGAAAGCGAGGCGCGGCTTTGCGCTTTGGTCGAGTCCATTGATGACGTTGTCTTCGAGATGGATGGGGAGGGAAGATACCTTCACGTGTGGGCGGCTGACAAAGAACTATTGGCACGCCCGAAAGAGGAGGTGATCGGGCGTAAAGTGACGGAAGTCCTGGGCCACGAATCTGCGCCATTCGTAGAGGTCTTCAGGCGGGTCCTGGCCAGCAACCGACCGGAAGAAGTGGAGTACTCGCTTGACCTCCCTAACGGCATTCACTGTTTTCTGGCACGGGTCAGTCCCATACGCTCCGCGGGCGGTCCGTTCAAGACGCTCTCCGTGCTGGTTCGAGACACCACCGAACGCAAACGAGCCGAGGAGCAACTCCGGTTGACGCATTTTTCGGTAGAGCATGCCTCGGACGCGGTGTTTTGGATGAATCCCGAAGGCCGAATCGTATATGCCAATGAGGCGGCCTGCCGCTCGTTAGAACGATCACGCGAGGAACTCCTTTCCTTGTCGATCCCCGACATAGATCCACTGTTTTCTCGGGAGGACTGGGTGGCGGCTTGGGACGAAATCAAAAGTCGAGGGTCGAAGACCTTTGAAATGGAGCACCGGAGCAAACGAGGACGGGTATTTCCAGTTGAAGTGAGCGCTAAATACCTTGAGTTCGGCGGGAAGGAATATAGTGTCACCTCCGTACGCGACATTACCGAGCGTAAGCGATCTGAAGATGCGCTCCGCGAGAGTGAACGATGGTTAAAGGAGTCTCAGCGCATCTCCCAGATTGGCACTTATGTGCTCGACGTTAATTCAGGGGTTTTCGTGACCGTCTCCGAGACGTTGGAAGACATCCTTGGAATCGGACCGGACTACCCCAGAAGTGTCGAAGGCTGGAAGGAGCTGGTGCATTCGGAGCAACGCGAAGAATTAATGGAGTACCTCACTCGTGAGGTCATTGAACAAAGGAAGCCTTTCGACCTCGAGTACAGAATCGTTCGTCCATCCGACGGTCAGGTTCGATGGGTGCATGGACGCGGGGCCTTGATCTGCGATTCCTCCGACCAGGTAACCACCATGGCCGGAACGCTGCAAGACATTACGGTGCGGAAGGCAGTCGAAGAACAGTTGCAGCAAGCTCAGAAGCTAGAGAGTCTGGGCCGGTTGGCCGGTGGTGTCGCTCACGACTTCAACAACTTGCTGACCATCATCAATGGGTACAGCGTCTTGCTGCTGCGCGAAATGAACGCTGAAGATCCTGCTCGTGAAAAGGTCGCTGAGATCCTCGGCGCGGGAGAGCAGGCGGCGAAACTGACTCAACAGTTACTTTCATTTGGGCGGAAGCAGATCACCCATCCTCAACCGATGGATCTGAATCAATTCATCGGTGATCTCTCAGACATGATCCAGCAATTGGTGGGCGAGGACATCCAGTTAAATGTAAAGCTCCAACCCTCGTTGGGGATCATTCTGGCTGACCCCGGACAAATACACCAGGTCATGATGAATCTCGCCGCGAACGCGCGCGATGCCATGCCGCGAGGTGGTCGCATGACAATCAAGACCGCCCATGCCGACGTCGAGCAGGGTGACTCGACCCGCTACCCAGGTGTTGCGCCCGGGCGATACGTCGTCTGGTCTGTCAGCGATACGGGCACTGGCATGGACGCCGAAACCCTAAAGCATATCTTTGATCCTTTCTTCACCACCAAGGAGGGAAAGGGCACCGGCCTGGGGTTGGCCACGGTCTATGGGATCATTCAGCAGGCCGGTGGATCGATTTTAGCCGAAAGCGAAGTCGGCTACGGCGCCACGTTCAGGATCTACCTGCCTCGCGCTAACTCTACCCTGCCGATTCGGCAGACAGGCGCAGAAACATCCTTCGTCGTTGGCGGGAAAGAGACGGTTCTCGTAGTAGAAGACAAAGAGGTGGTCCGGAAGCTAGCCACGCAAATACTCCGCAGCTACGGCTACCGGATCTTGGAGGCACGGCACGGCGAACAGGCTTTATTAATCGCGAAGAACCAGTCAGATGTGATTCACCTGCTGCTTACAGACGTGATCATGCCCGGCATGACAGGCCCTGAACTCGCACAGCGACTCAAAGTGACACGACCCTCTCTTCAGGTTCTATACATGTCGGGCTACGCCGCGGACGTAATCACCAGTCGCGGCCTGCTTGACCCCAGACAGGTCCATATCGCTAAGCCCTTTAGGCCGGACGAGTTAGCCGCGAAGGTCAGAAAGGCACTGGCAGGCGTTACAGCTTCGATCAACGGCAGGCTACTGGTAGTGGACGATGAATGCCATGCCCGCGCCTATTTTCAATCGGTACTCACGCAGGCAGGCCACGATGTACTGCTTGCCAACAATGGCAGTCAAGCCTTGAAAGAGCTGCGAGCACACCCTTTCGACTTAGTTCTGATTGATTTGGTCATGCCAGACGGGGAAGGAATTGAGACCATTCAGGCCATGCGCAAAGAGCAGCCAGGCCTGAAAATCCTCGCAGTATCGGGATTCTTCGCGGGAGAATATTTGAAACTGGCCAGACACTTGGGGGCGAACTTCACCTTGGCCAAGCCAGTGGACCCAACACGATTGGTCATGGCCGTAGAGGACCTCCTCAGGTAAAGCCGCCCGCTCGTCCCATGCTGACTGCAGCTTCACAAGAAGCAAAACGGACTCGGATTTAGGAGTCCTGGCGTTTGGTCCTCCTTGGTCTCCGGACCAGCTCACATTTCTATAGAATTCTCGAACCTTCCAATCCACTCCAAGGTCCACAGCGTGCGCGACCGTCTTATGGCCAATCGCCTTTACGGTCCGGCCTGTGTCGAAGTGGGATTCAGTCATTGCGGAGGCTTCCCGGTTCTCGTGCATGTAGTTTCTCAGCGTGCTTGGGGTCTCTGACTACGCGGGACCGCAGCGGAGACTCGCGAATTGTTGCCCCCGCCGGCGTTGCCTTCCCCATCTGTACACTGGGTCGCCGCCCCGAATCCCCTAGTCCACGCATGTCAGGGGCACGAAACTCGACTGACCTCATTGAGCATGAGCGCCGACGAGAGTGCGATCATTTCCTCTGATTACCGCACTGTCAAACAGTGGGACTTGGTGTCCGGGCCGGTGTATGAGAACAGCACTTCGGCCGGTTTGATGGGCAGCAGCCCCATCGGCGGGGACGCGGTACGAGACTCTACAGGAGTTTCTATATGCGGTGATTTTTAGGGCGGCGACTGAATTTTGGGGTGGTTCCGAACAGAATGATTCCATCGCATTCTGATTCGGAGTCGCCTGATGAGTGATCGCCGCTGTCTTTATTGTCAGCAAGTCTTTCAGCCTGCCTCATATCATCCCCAGCAACTCGTTTGCAGCCAGCCTGAGTGTCAGCGGCAACGCCGGCGCGATTATCACCGGCGCCAGGTCGCTTCCGGCTCACTTTACCGGCAGGTCTGCCGGGAGAGTGCGCACAAGTGGCGCGAGGCCCACCCTGGCTATTGGAAGCAATACCGCCAGAACCACCCTCGGCAAGTGGAACGGAATCGCTGGCGGCAGCAACGCCGTGACCAAAAGCGCCGCTTGCTGAAGCTTGCAAACAACAACTTGGCTGTGGATCTAAAGCGTTCTGCGGCCGAGGTTTGGCTCTTGGGTCCCACCGCAAGGCAGCTTGCAAACAACAACTTGGCTGCCTGCCAACTACTGATTTTTCAATCTCCTGTCCACCCCGGGCCCATGCCTCCGGCGTCTTGCCAACAACACCCCTCTGGTGCAGCTCCTCTCGGCGGTTTATAACCGCATGCATGCTGAGCCTTGAGCAGATCAACGAAATTCATCGTCTCGCCGGCGGCGAGCATTGGTCGGTGCGCCGCATCGCCCGCCAGCTCCGCTTGGCCGCCCGCACCGTGAAAAAGTATCTTGCGACTCCCGTGCCTTCACCGGTCCGCCGTCCCCGCGCCAGCAAGCTCGATCCCTTCAAGCCGCTCATCGGCGAACTGCTTGAGCAGGACCCGCACGCCCCGGGCGCCGTTGTCCTCCAGCGCTTGCAGGCCGCGGGGTATTCCGGCGGTCACACCATCCTGCGCGATCACTTGCAGCGAGTGCGAGTCTCCCACTCGGCACCCCGCGCCTTCCTGCGCATGGAACCCGGTCCGGGCGAGCGCTTCGAGATCGACTGGGGCCACTTCGGGGCGCTCGATTATGAAGGGGATAAACGCAAGCTCTATGCCTTCTGCCTGATCGAAGCCCACAGCCGCATGCTCTACGTCGAGTTCACCCACAGCCAGAGTTTCGAGACCTTTGCGCGGTGCCACCAGCACGCCTTCGCAGCTCTCCAGGGGGTGAGCCGTGAGTGCTGGTATGACAACCTTCTGACCGCCGTCGCCGAACACGATGGCCGCCTGGTGCGCTTCCAGCCGCGCTTCCTCGCCTTCGCACGTGAATACGGTTTTTATCCTCAGGCCTGCAATCCTGGGGCAGGCTGGGAAAAAGGCAAGGTGGAGAAAGGTGGCGTCGCCTATCTGCGCTCCAACTTCTGGCCCCTGCGCACCTTCACCGATCTCACGGATGTGAACCTCCAGGTGCGGCAATGGCTGGACGAGGTAGCCAACGTCCGCCTGCATCGCGAAACCTGCCAGCGTCCCTGCGAGCGCTTTCGTCCCGACACCCTGCGCCCCTTGCCGGCCCTCACCCCCGACTACCGCGACACCGCCACCGTCTTCGTGTACAAGGATCTGCGCTGGCATTTCGACGCCAACCGTTACTGCGCCCCGCCCCGCTTCATCGGACAGCACCTGACCGCCAAGGCCGATGCCTCCTCCGTCACCCTCTATGATCGGCAGGGGGCGGAAATCGTCCGCTATGCACGCTGCTGGCAACGCGGCCGGACGCTGGGCGGCGAACGCTTCCAAAAAGAGTTGGTCGATCACCACCCGGCAGCCGTACGTTCTGAAGCACAACAACGGCTGCTGAAACTGCTCCAAGGTGTTTGCCCGGCGGAAACGGTGGAAGCTTACCTGCGCGGGCTGGCCAACTCGGACCGCTCCCTCCTCCGCCAGCTTCAGGAACTGCTCGCTTTGTTTCGTGCTTCTCGCCCTGAGCAAGTAGCCGAAGCCCTCCAAAAGGCTCTCGCCGCCCGCGCTTTCGGCGCCGATTACGTGGCCAATCTCCTGCACCAGATCGCCTCTCCCCGTGAGCCGCAGCCCCCCTTGCAGTTGCGCGACCCGGAACTCAATCAACTCACCACCGACCCGTTGTCCTTGCTTGACTACGATGCCTTCATCTTGAAAGACCGAAAGGAATCTGCCGATGACCCTGGAAGAGAAACTGATCCAACTTCGCCTGATGACCATGGCCCAGAAACTGGGGACGATGACCCAGGAAGCAGCCAACCAAAATCTTAGCTTCGCCGCTGCTCTGGAACGTCTGGCCGACCTGGAACTGGAAGCCCGCCACGGGCACGCTATCGAGCGGCGCTTCAAGTTCTCGCGCCTTCCCGCTCAGCCCACTCTCGACCAGTTCCAGTTCACCCACCATAAAACCCGCCAGCAGGCCAAAAGCCGCCTGCTCCACCTGCTCGATCTGGACTTCCTCCAGCAGGGCACCAATGTGGTCATCATTGGAAATCCCGGAGTGGGCAAGACCTTCTTGGCACAAATCCTGGGGTGGCGTGCCTGCCAAGCCAACGTGCGAGTGCTGTTCACCACGGCCATGGAGATGCTCAACCACCTGCTCGCCTCCCAGGTCGATCACTCCCTGGTGCGCAAACTCAAGGTCTACACGGAGCCCACCGCTTTGATCGTGGACGAGCTAGGGTATTTGGCCCTCGACCAGCAGACTTCCAACCTTTTTTACCAGGTCATCTCCACCCGCCACAGCCGCAAACGCAGCACGATTATTACAACGAACACTTTACGCACTGCAGTGCGTAATAGATTAAATGCTCACAGTATTGTTATGTGGGGTTGAGCTGTCTAACAGCTGCCGATTCCCCGTTCCTACCTAAAGATCTGAGCATCTTGATGCTCGTCCGGCAACGCATAATCGTGACGTCTTCTCTGTACGACTACACCCTTTAAAGGAGGACGTCATGTTGTCGAAATTTTTCGAGTCACCTGCGCGGATTCACGCACTCCGTGACTGTCGTGATGGGGCCCTGTTCGAAGGCTTTGCTCAGACCTTATCGGAGACAGGCTACGCCACCACTACCGCTCGCCGACATATGAGAGCGGCGGAGCACTTCATCTACTGGACGCGTCGGCACAGTTTGCCGGCGCGCGACTTGAACTCACAATCTCTCGCACCATTCGAACGCCACCTGAATCGATGCCGATGCCGACATTTCGGTCACGCGAACGAGGAAGATGCGATCCGAGGTGTTCGCGTGTTCCTGGGCTATCTACAAGGTGTCCGCATCATTACTCGGTACCCGGTCAAGCCTCCTGCTCACGATCCAGTTCTGCTAGCGGAATTCCTTCAGTGGATGCACCGGCAGCGGGGTACTTGTGATGCGACGCTCTACAATTACAGCCACCATATTCGCGACTTGCTCGGAAGCGTTGGAGAGGAGCCCCGCCGGTTTGACGCACTCAGGCTGCGAGCCTTTGTTTTGGAGAAAAGTCGCTCCTGCGGCTGGGCAGCCGCGAAGAAGTGCACAACGGCACTTCGCATGTTTGTGCGGTTCATGGTTGCCGAAGGCCGCTGCGCTGCCGGACTGGAAGGGGCCATTCCCACACTGGCACATTGGCGTCTGGCCGCTCTGCCTCGATACCTTCAGCCGGAAGAGGTCGAACGGCTCATCGCATCGTGCGATCCAGGCTCACCCGTCGGGCGACGCGATCGGGCGATTTTGCTGCTGCTGGCGCGCTTGGGTCTTCGAGCTGGCGACATCGTGCATCTATGCCTGAATGACATTGATTGGAAAGAAGCATGTATTCACGTGTGTGGCAAAGGCCGACGCCACGCACAATTGCCTCTCACCCAGGAAATTGGTGAGGCGATCGTCGCCTACCTTCAGAACGGCCGCCCGCCGACCAAGGCCGATACGCTCTTTGTCCGCTGCCGTGCACCTTTTCGCGCTTTGGGCTCTCATAGTGCCGTCTCGGTGATAGTCGACCGCGCCCTGAAGCGCGCCAAAGTAGTGCGCCCAAGCCGGGGTGCCGCTCATTTGCTGCGGCATTCTGTGGCGACATCGATGCTACGACAAGGGGCATCGCTGCAGGACATCGCAGCCATCCTGCGCCACCGCTCCGTTGAGACCACGCAAATCTACGCCAAGGTCGATATCGCGGCTTTGCGGCAGATTGCGCAACCCTGGCCGGAGGTGCAGCCATGCTAACTCGATTGGTCGAAGCCTATCTGGCCACACGCCGGGCAGCCGGTTTTGCACTGAGGTGCGAAGGCGTTGTGTTGAAAACCTTCGCCGCGTTCGCGGAGGCCAAGCGACAACCTTATGTCTCTTCGGATATTGCCATCGAGTGGGCGGGACAGGCATCATCGCTGTGGCAACGCGCCCGTCGGCTCGGGGCCATTATCCGGTTCGCTCGCTATCTCCGGGCTGAGGATGAACGCCATGAGGTGCCGCCCGCGGTCTTCGGCGCTGAGCGGCGGCCACGGCGGGCCCCATACATCCTGACGGCGGAACAGATCCGACAACTGGTCGAGGCGGCTGCGCGATCGGGATATCGAACGCTCCGCCGAGCGACCTACAGCACCCTGTTCTCACTTCTGTCCTGCACGGGGCTGCGGGTGTCCGAAGCCATCCGTCTGCGCTTTGATGACATCACGCCCGATGGCTTGCTGATTCGCGACACCAAATTCCACAAGAGTCGCCTCGTGCCGTTGCATGAAACAGCACAGGCTGGACTGGAACTGTATCTCCAGCACCGGCGCCCCTATGCTCCCCTGGATGACCATGTGTTCGTGTCTCTGAGGAGAAAACCGCTCCGGTTGGCCGATGTAATAAGCGCATTCCACACTGCTGCGAAGCAAGCCGGACTGCCACCCGGAGCGCCGCGTGCTCGACCCAGCCCCTATTCTTTGAGGCACTCCTTCGCGGTCAGAGCCTTGCAAACCTGCCCGGACGGCCGTGATGCCATCAGTAAACACATGATCGCACTCTCGACTTACCTCGGTCATAGCAAGGCGGCTCACACCTATTGGTATCTGGAAGCCGTACCGGAGTTGATGCGCGATATCGCCGAGCGCGCCGAAGCCTTTTTCACGGGAGGAGGACAACGATGACACCAATTGCCCCGCACATTACTACCTTTTTTGAGCAGCGTCTGCCCATCGAACGTCGCGCAAGCGAGAATACACGCGACTCCTATGCGCATGCGTTTCAACTCCTCTTAACCTTCGCCAGCAAGCGCCTCAAGGTAGCCCCCTCCCAGTTGGCTCTGGAGCAAATCGATGCGCCACTGGTCGTCGGGTTCCTGAATGACTTAGAAACTACACGCCGCAATGGACCAAGCTCCCGAAACGTTCGGCTCGCTGCCATCAGATCGTTCATGCACTTTATGGAATATCGCGTACCGTCGGCGATGGAGCAGATCCGTCGGATCCTGGCAATTCCCGTCAAGAAAACCGAGTCCCGTTTGGTCAGGCATCTGACAGTGGAGGAAATTCAGGCCATCCTGGACTCGCCCGACCCAAGCGGGTGGAGCGGAATCCGCGATCGTGCGATGCTGCATCTTTGCTATGCCGGAGCATTACGCGTCTCGGAACTGATTGGTCTCCGCCTCGATGATCTGAGACTTCAGCCCCAGGCCAACGTGCTGGTTCATGGAAAGGGTCGGAAGGAACGATGCCTGCCCTTGTGGAAAACGACCACTGCGGCGGTCCGAGCCTGGTTGGCCGTGAGAGGAACCCCGCCGGTGCCGGAACTATTCGTCAGTTCCCGTGGCGAATCCTTGACCCGCTCAGGCTTCGACTACATTCTGCGCAAACATGTCCGGGCTTCGAGTCACCGTTGCCCATCGCTGGCGCTGAAACGCGTGTCCCCGCACGTATTGAGGCACACCTGTGCCCTGGCGGTTCTGCAGGCAACCAAAGATCTAAGAAAGGTCGCACTGTGGCTCGGCCATGCGCACATGCAAACTACAGAGATGTACACTCGGGCAGATCCATCGGTGAAGCTCGAAGCGCTGGAATCGGTGATGCCTCCGAAATTACGTTCAGGACGATTCAAGGCCACCGACAAGCTGATCGCATGGCTGACTTCGCGTTCCGTTATGCGGAGTTGAACAACTCAAAAATGGCCAATCAGCGGGGTCTCGGAAGAGGGGCCCCGCATAACAATACTGTCCGCATTTAACACTCCGTTTTCCGACTGGGGCAACATCCTCTACAACACCACGATCGCCGCCGCCATCGCCGATCGGCTGGTGGAAAACTCCGAGGTCTTTCTGTTGGGTGGAGAAAGCCTGCGCAAAGCTCAGAAGAGCCCGCCGCCTGCCGCTGCCCGAAGACGGATCCTTCTCAGGCGCCGCTCTGTGCGATAGCCCATCACCGGAGGAGTCCGGCGGGTGAGCCTCACAGCGGCAAACCAGCTAAGGAGAAACACGTCCTGCCCAGTGTTTACTGACAAGTCTGCTGACAATTGAACATTCCGAGCGGATAAGGAGGCATCCGGAAGTCGGGGCCAATGGGCGTGGTGGAGTTGCAATGATCTCACAGCGCGAAACGGAAGTGGACTCTGCGTGGGCGCAACCATGCTGAGGGACAGCCCGCTGGTCGCATCGACGCCTTGAAAATCCCCGCCTGAGGGGCGGAATACTCACTAACGGAGATGTCATTCTCTCCATTTCCGGCTGAACCAACACAGCGACTCAACCGGGCATTGGCACGGCACGGGCCGGCTCGAACAAAGCAAGGTAAGGAGCGTAGCGGAAGCGCCGGTTGCGTTGAAAGCCGGTGACCTCTTCAAGTAAACCGAGCTTCACGAATCGATTGACCACCTTGTCCGCGGTGACGAAGACGCAGTTCAAACGCTGCTCGACCATGCGAATAGTAACGATCGGATGCTCAAACAAGTATTCAAGCAAGAGCAGGTCGTAGTGCGTAGCCGTCACCTCTTCTCGCGAGTACCCCGCAAATGCTCTCAGTCGGCGCGAATGGAGCGAGTCGGGCGCCGCAGTCGTCGGCTTTTCCGGTAGCAGCTTTTCACTGAGCACCCGGCGATGCTCCTCCCTTAGCCGCATAATGTTTCGCGCCGTCTGCGTAGCCTTTTGGCTGACCTCAAAAACACCGCGGACAAAGAACTTCAGCCAGCCTTCCCAGTCACCGTCGTTGCGAATGGCCATCAGCCGGTCGTAGTACTCGGCGCGATGCTGTTTCAGATAGTGGCTCAAATAAAGCAGGGGTCGTCCCAACGCCTGTCTATGGCAGAGAAGAAAGGTGATGAGGAGGCGCCCGACTCTGCCATTGCCATCGAGAAATGGGTGGATGGTCTCAAACTGCGCGTGAGCTAGCCCACATTGGATGAGCAACGGGAGTGAGTTGTCGTGGAGAAACTTCTCCGTATTATCCAGCGCCTCATGCATTTCGTGGACAGGAGGAGGCACGAAGGTTGCGGCACTGAGTGTGCATCCCGGCGGTCCAATCCAGTTCTGACTGGTGCGAAACTCGCCCGGGGTGCGGTGCGAGCCCCGGACCCCTTCGAGCAACTTGCCGTGGATTTCGCGGATTAGCCGCAGGCTTAAGGGCAGGGTTTGCAGGCGTTCCAGGCCGTAGTTCATAGCGCGCACGTAGTTGACGACTTCCTGAATGTCTTTCGGGAATTCCCGTCCCTTTGTATCCACTTCAAATTGGAGGACGTCTTCAAGGGTGCTTTGGGTGCCCTCGATTTGCGAACTCAGCACTGCCTCCTGCCGGACATACATGGAGACGAAGAGGTCAGGGTTTGGGAGAACGGTCGCGACTCCGTCCAGTCGGCCCAGGGCTCGATCCGCCTCCGACGCGAGCCGGCCCAATTCCGCATCGAGTTCGATGGGTGGGTCAGGCGGCAATGGAGCGGGGATGAAGGCCTGGTAACCGGTTGCTTGTTTTACATAAGTTCCAGCGCGCATAACATGCAGACAGTGTTTAGCTGCTTATTTTACAGCACGAATCCAAGCAGACAGCTCCACCGGCCTTATTTTACAATGTCTGTATATGGTAAAACAAGAGGGTCGAGCGGGCATATATGTTTCATGGCATAAAATAAGCGCAATAGCGCCGGTGCCCGGTGGAACAGTTGGAAGCCTGCGAAATCCTCGGCAAAGCCGACAAAGAAGGAGCGGTCCCGAAGGCAGAGGGATGAGATCGAAGAACCCGTGGCGGTTACATGAGGAGCATGGCCAACCGCCGTTTGGCCGTGGGTGCCCACCCTCGCCGCTGCTTACTTGAGGCTTAGGCTTGCGTAGCACCCCAGGGAGGCAATACACAATTTTTTTCACCGGTCGACAAATGTGAGAACCACCTGCCAGAGCGTCTTCGCGCGCCCTAATGCTCGGGCAATGGGTAATATTCAAAGCTCTATCGTCCTGTTCGCCTAGTGCCCAAACCACTCTCGAGCCTGAGGCAGGGGCGCTCGTTTGACTGCCTTTACATCTTCCCTTACAACCAAGTCATGATAGACACAGCGCCGCGAGCCGAGCTAAAGAATGCCCTCATCAAACAGGAGCTTTCCGGTGGAGGCTGGAGCTATCGTTCGTCGACAAGTCAGGCCGCCCTCGAACCGACTTGTCTTTCCTTGCTGGCTCTGCGATGGGATTCCAGTCCTGCCCGCGCCCTCGGCCTTGAGTTTTTGCTCGGAATGCAGAATCCAAACGGAAGCTGGCCAGCTTTCAGGGGTGACGACTCCGAGGGCTCAGGTCTAACGGCCTTGGCCGTGATCGCGCTCATCAACAACGGCGCGATGGCACTTCAAACAGAGCGCGGAGTCGAATGGCTGATGAGATTGAAAGGAAGAGAATCACACTGGTTTTGGAGATGGAAGTTTGAGACGACGGATACTCGCGTCCGCTTTGATCCCAACAAGTTCGGCTGGCCGTGGCAGCCTGGAACTTGCAGTTGGGCCATTCCCACAGCCCTGTCAATGATTGCACTGAAGCAGGCATTCGTTTGCTGTAAGCCAGACGGCGTCAACTTCCGAATCCGGCGCGGCGTGGAGATGTTGCTGGATCGCGCTTGCCCTGGCGGAGGCTGGAATGCCGGAAACGGCGTGGTTTACGGAGCTCCTCTGGCGCCACATCTGGATACCACAGCCGTCGCCCTTCTCGCTCTGGCCGGAGAAAAGAGCAACGGCGCCATAGCCTCCGGTCTTGATTGGCTTGAGCGCAGGGCGAGGACCTGCTTCGCGCCTTGGAGCCTGGCGTGGTCCATCCTGGCTCTTGATGCCTATGGCCGGCCCGTTGAGGGTTTGCTTGCTCGCCTCTGCACTCTCAGCGATAAAGGCTTCCTCGCGGATTCTGCCACCGTGGCCGCTGTAATCCTGGCCATTGATTGCCTACCCGCTGCGCCGCTCTCCAGAAAAGCAAGCAGAGGTTTGGGCGTCCGACCGCTTTCAAGATCGTCCAGGGCGTCGAGCAGGACCCGCCCGACGATCCCGAGGCTCACGGCGCTGCACTTTCCCACGGTGTCGAAGGGCGTGTGCCAGAAAATATTGAACGGGCCGTAATCGAGCGAAATTAACTCGACGGCGGGAATCCCCGCCCGAACAAAAGGCATCTGATCATCCTCCACGGACAGCGGCCGTTCCAGAAAATACCGCCCGTAACCGAGGTCCTGGGCGTCACGAAAAATGAGATCGGTGAGCTGAGAATCCGAGTGGCTCTCACGGTGGATGTGAAGGGTCCTGTCCCCAATCATATCCACGTTGAACATGGCGCGAATCTGTTTCACCTGGTCCGCGCTGAGCGACTGGGCAAAGTGGCGGCTCCCATACAAGCCATCCGAGGCAGACCAGTCTTTCAGTGCCTCTTGGCCGTCAAATAAGACAATCCAGTACGTAAAGCGATTTCTCCGCTTAGCGAGCACGTGAGCCATTTCAATGAGGAAAGCTGTGCTGGACGCGCCGTCATTGGCGCCGACGAAACGCATCTTCATCCTCTTGGTGTCGTAATGCCCGCCAAGAATGACCATCTCCGGCCGAGCGCCGGGAATTTTAGCGATGACGTTGGTCATCTCGATTTCGCCCACTGGTGTTGAGGCCTTGAAACTGTCGAACTCGACGTTGTGGACAACATCCTGGCCCAACCTGAATTACGGGCTTGCTATGACTCGCTGTTGAAGGATTCCACAGCGCCGGCAGTCTTTCCGTATGGGGGATTTGGTTCAATTCTGATGGCGGGAGAGCGCTCGCGCGAT
>Ga0326727_10011348_pt1 | contig 20785 bp, 12 predicted proteins | sample MB2enrmetagenome_FD_207643 | JGI IMG/M metagenome (GOLD analysis project Ga0326727, IMG submission 207643) | Lab enriched peat soil microbial communities from McLean, Ithaca, NY, United States - MB29MY | ecosystem: Environmental > Terrestrial > Soil > Wetlands > Peat | place: USA: New York...
GGCGGCTGGTGCGGATGAGCTTGTTGATGGTCTCGATCATGTGCACCGGGATGCGGATGGTGCGGGCCTGGTCGGCGATGGCGCGGGTGATGGCCTGGCGAATCCACCAGGTGGCGTAGGTGGAGAACTTGTAGCCGCGGCGGTACTCGAACTTGTCCACCGCCTTCATCAGGCCGATGTTGCCCTCCTGAATGAGGTCGAGAAACTGCAAGCCGCGGTTGGTGTACTTTTTGGCGATGGAGACGACCAAGCGCAGGTTGGCCTCGATCAGCTCGCGCTTGGCCTGCTCGGCGTCCATGTCGCCCTGGATCATCTCGCGCTGGGTGCGCTTGAGTTCGGCGATGGAAACTCCCGCGTCAACCTCGATCTTCTCCAGGTCGGCCTTGCAGTTCTTCTGCTGGCGGCGGTACTCCTTCTTCAGCTCGTCGCTCTTGCTGGCTTCGTGCTTCTGTTCGAGCGAGCGGATTTGGCGCTCCAGCGTGCGCATGGTGTCAACGGTCTTGTTGACCTTGTCCAGCAGGCGCTTGCGCTCGAGAGCCGTGTACTTCAGCTCGCGCACAATCCGCGAGATGAAGACCTTCTCGCGCGCCATCAGCCAGCGGCTGCGCCGCGCATCCCGAATCTTGGCCTTGGAGGTGGGCGCCGGACCGGCCAGCCTCTCCTCGATGGTTGCAATCCGCTTCTGGTGCTTGACCAGCGCATCGACGCGGGCCACCGTGGACTTGACGCGAAGCTGCACCACCTCTTCGGTGAGCTCTTCCTCGTCGAAGATCACGACTTCCTTGACGTTGCGCACGCCGCGCTTCAGATCCTCGCCCAGGGCCACGATCTCGCGGATGACGATGGGGGAGCGCGAAATAGCCTTCATCACCCGCATCTGGCCGCGCTCGATGCGCTTGGCGATCTCGACTTCGCCCTCGCGCGTTAGCAGCGGAACGGTGCCCATCTCGCGCAGGTACATGCGCACCGGGTCGTTGGTCTTTTCCAGGGTTCCGGGGGTCAGGTCGAGCTCGACATCCTCGCCTTCTTCCAGCTCGAAGTCCTTGTCGGCGCCGAACTTGGGACCGTCCAGCAGGTCGATGCCCTGGGTGCCGATGGTGGTGATCAGGTCGTCCAGATCGTCGGGCGAGGAACCCATCTCGTCGGGCAGCATCTCGTTCACGTCGCCATAGGTGAGATAGCCCTTCTCTTTGCCCACTTCGATCAGGGTGTCGATATCGTGGTCGTGATCGTGTTCGTGGTCATGATCGTGTTCGACTTCGAGTTTGCCGTCAATCGCCAAGTTTATGCCTGCTCTCCAGCGCAAAAAAGATCTGCACCGTTTGCGCACCGGTGCGGGGCCGGCCCCAGGGCGCGCCAAAAAAGGACTTCCATGCGCAAGGCATGGAAATCCGGGCGCGCACGGAGACAGACCTGCGGTCGCCCGCAAAAAAGAAGCGGTTTCAGGTAGTTGCTCGGATCAGGATGACAGCGCATCAGGTTTCGCCTGGGTCGCCCGCGAGCCGCAGCTCATGTGTGGGGCAGAAGGGCGCGCATCCTCACAGAGATCAATAGATTACCACAGTCCGCCCCGGTTTTGCCAAGGCAAAAATCCGGGCTCGGCAAAGGCCCTCGCGGTCTGCCGCGCGGCTGGGCCGGACGGTCTGCCTTTCACCCGCTCCGTCTCCTGTCCATTAGACGCGCCAGAGGCTGGTTGGACGCAGGATTCCGGCGGCTGGGCGGGGGTTCGGCGGAAGCGAGAGCGGGTCGGGGCCCGTGGTTTCCCCGGTCCAAGGGCCCAGAGCTGGCGCGCCCGGCACGGCTCACGCTATTCAGGATCGGGCCGATTCAAGGTGAGAGGCGTCCATGCTGACGAAGACGATGAAGCTCAGAAAACGCGGAAACGGACAGTGGATCACCATCCCAGCGGCGATTGTAAGAAAACGGAACCTGAAGCCGGGGGATGAGGCTCAGTTCACGCAAATCGGAGAACACGAATTTGAGTTGAGGCGCGTTTGCAGTCAAACCGGGGCCGTCGAGAAGATCCTTACTTTGAGCCGTGTCGTGCCGCCGGGCCCTGCGCTCAATCGGGAAGATGCCAATGAGCAATAGGGTGAGATTCGCAGCCTTCCAGTCTCAAAGGCGAGACCTGGGGCACCCGGCCCGGCGGACTGCGGCCGACGAGGAACCTGGGTCCAGCGAATCATTCAATGAGCGGGCAACCGTGATTGAGGTCCACGGCAACGTAGACTGTTGTCGCCACTTCAACCGCCTTGCCGTTCAGGAGATAGGGTTTGTACTTGTACTTCCGAACAGCGTCGAGGACGCGCGCATGTAGCCGCAGAGGGCCAGAGATAACCATAGGATGAAGAACGTCCCCGTTCCTGCCGATCTCAAACGCCACGACGACGGTGCCTGTGACGAGAGAGTTAGCGACAGCTGGACACTCCCAGTCAACTTTGTCGATGAGCAGCTTTTCGGCGACTCCGGACGAGACCCAAATGTCAACATTGTCAAGCACCAATTGCTTTTGGAATGATTTCAATAGGTCTTGGTCAAATACAGGCTTCGTCTGTGAGAGTAAACGAGTTCCGAGTATTGCAAACAGAAGAAGGAAACAGGCTGTCGGCTTCATGGCAAGCGATTCTACGCCTCTTGCGCACCTGGGGAAAGAGCTATTGCGCCCCCACCGGCTCCCCGCTCTTCGCCCCCGGCCCGTAGTGGCTCTCGACGTAGCGGTCCAGTATCTGCTTGAACTCGGCGACAATGGTCTCGCCGCGCAGGGTGGTGGAGAGCTTGCCGTCGATGTAGACGGGGGCCTTGGGCTCCTCAAAGGTGCCGGGAAGGCTGATGCCGAGGTTGGCGTGCTTCGACTCGCCGGGTCCGTTGACGATGCAGCCCATCACGGCCAGCTTCAGCTCCTCGACGCCGCGGTACCGCTTGCGCCATTCGGGCATCTGGACGCGCAGGTAGCTCTGAATCTGCTCGGCCAGCTCCTGAAAATACGTGCTGGTCGTCCGGCCGCAGCCGGGGCAGCTCGTTACCTGGGGCATGAAGCTGCGAATCCCGAGCGACTGCAGAATCTGCTGCGCGGCCAGAACTTCTTCCGTGCGGTCGCCGCCGGGCTTGGGCGTCAGGCTGACGCGGATGGTGTCTCCGATGCCGGCCAGCAGCAGCGGGGCAAGGCCGGCGGTGGAGGCGATCAGGCCCTTCGCGCCCATGCCGGCCTCGGTCAGGCCGAGGTGCAGCGGATAGTCGCAGCGGGCGGCGAGCCTGGAGTAGACGTCGATCAGGTCGCGCACGCCCGACACCTTGGCGGAGAGGATGATCCGGTCGTGACCCAGGCCGTAGCGCTCGGCGGCCTTGGCGGAGTCGAGCGCGCTGGCCACCATGGCCTCCATCATCACCTCGCGGGCGGGCAGAGGCTGCGCCAGGCGGGCGTTTTGGTCCATCATGCGGGTCAGAAGGGATTGGTCGAGCGAGCCCCAGTTGACGCCGATGCGGACCGGCTTGCCGTTCTCGACGGCGCACTCGATCATGACCTGGAAGTTGTCGTTGTCTTTCTTGCCGATGGATGCGTTGCCGGGGTTGATGCGGTACTTTGCGAGGGCCCGCGCCGCGGCGGGAAACTTTTTGAGCAGCAGGTGGCCGTTGTAGTGGAAGTCGCCCACGATGGGCACGCGCAGGCCGCGCTTTTCGAGGCCCTCGACGATGTGCGGAACGGCGGCCGCGGCGTCGTCGTTGTTGACCGTGACGCGCACGATCTCAGAGCCCGCCTGGGCCAGGGCCTCGGCCTGTTCGATGGTGCCCGCAACGTCCGCCGTGTCGGTGTTGGTCATCGACTGCACGACGACCGGAACCTCCCAGCCGACGCGAACCTGCCCAATGCTGACCGTAGCCGTCCTTCTGCGCTGAATCTCCGCCATAGCTCTAGTTTACCCGCAGCGCGGCGGGTGGGGCACACAGCTGCCTCAGCGCGCGCGTGTCAGTGCACCAGCGCAATCTCAATATGCCGGTGGATGGTGTGCGGCTGCGCGGCTGCGCACTTGGTCAGCGCCGCGTCCTCGCACTCGCGGCTGCTCGTCACCACGGGGTTCTCCATGGTTGCCGAGAGGATTCTGCCGTCCGCCGTGCTTACTGTGATGGTCACGTCAAAGGTCTCCTTGCCGACTCCAGCCTCGTACTTCCCGTTTTTTGTCTTGGTAACTTCCACCCAGTTATTCGGCGTGTCCGCCACCGGGGCCTGCATCCACTCCGCCGGAAGCTGCAGGTTGGGATGGGGCGGCGGCACATGGTGAACCAGAACCACAGCCGTCTGCTTCGCCGGGTCGATGGACTGGATGTTCAGGTCGAAGTCGATCTGGTCCTTGCCGACGATCACCCGCGCGCCATCCGCCCATGAGCTGGCCTGCGGATTGGGCACGTAAAAGTGATCTCCAGCGTGCTGCAGAATGCCAACCTTGTTTGTGATCCACAGGTCCACGTAGAAGGTCATCAGATCCGTGATCGGCCCGATCATCTTCGCGTCCACTTTGCTCAGATCGGGGCCCGATGGCATCAGACTGGGATCGAGCGAAAGCGTCTGGCGAAACTCGGCCATCGCCGGCGCCAGCGTGACGGGCTGTCCGTTGGAGGTCATGGCGGTCCAGCGAAACTCCTCGATGTAACTGCCGTTGGCGTTCTTCTTTACCGTTCCGGTGGCGTCGGCGGTGTAGTGCCAGTCTTCGTTGACGGCGGTCATGTGATAGGTGAGCGTCTCTCCCTCGCGATAGTGGCGCGTGAGAGGATTGCCGCCCGGCGCGGGGGTTTGCGCGCAAACGAGCGTGGGCACGAGCGTGGAGGCGAAAAGAGCTGCGAGCGCCGGTAACGAATGTTTCATTGTGCCTTCCTCAGGATGCCTTCGGTGAAAAACTGCATTTGCTGGCGAACTACGCGGGTGGTTTGCTCAAAGGGCGGGCCCTCGACAGCCCACAGAGCCGTCAGGCCCAGGTGCATGGTTTTGAAGCTCATGATGAGTTGCGGAAGATCGATGCCGGCGCGGAGAGCCCCGCGTTCCTCGAGCGCCGAAAAGAGCGACTGGAGCGGCGGATCGATGTACTTTTGCATCTCCACCATGTAGGGAAGGAAGCGCGCGGTATCCATGAACATCTGCGCCAGAAAGACGCGCACGAAGGCGTGATAGGGCGCCTTCAGCCTGAAGTGCAAGAGGATGTAATCGGCAAGGGCGCGATCCACCGGCCGCTCTCCCGGCCTGAAACGGGCAATCGCGGGCGCCAGGCGCGCCTCCAGATCGGCCATGAAGGCCACCACGATGTCCTCCTTGGCGGCGAAGTAGTTGTAGATGGTCCCCTTGCCCACGTCGGCGGCGGCCGCAATCTCATCGATGGTTACGGCGTCGATGCCGCGCCGCGAGAAGAGGCCGATGGCCGTGGACAGGATGTGAGTCCGCGCGGCGGCCCTCTTCCGTTCGCGCCTGGATTCGACTGAGGTCATATATGACTACAGTCATACTACAGGATGTCTCAGGATGTCAAGTCGAGGCCAAGCGCGGATCGGAATTGCGGCCTCCGGTCTGGCGGCGATCCGTGCCGAAGCCCGGGATGCGCCCTTGCCCAGCGCCGGCCGCTGGTCCTCGCTGAGTGCATCGGCGATTTCTCGTAAATCCAGAATCCATTCTGACGCAATCGGCGTTTGCCTATACTAATCCGGAACCCTTTGTGACAACCTTCGGGATTGACCGCCACTTGGCGGTAACCGGCGCAAACGGAACGGAATTTTGAGCAGGGTGTTTTTCCGACGGTTCTGCCATCATCGTCCTACCAGGACGAAGGCTCCCCAGTAATAGGGCAGGTCCTTGCCGTCGTGGCTCATTTTCACCTGCTCGCGCATCTCCAGCTGCGCCTCTTTCAGCGCCTGGTGAATCTCCATCCCATCAAGCCATTTAGCATAGAAGAGCTTCATCAGATCGAGCGTCTCCTCGTCGGGCACAGACCACAGCGACATCAGAACCGACTGCGCTCCGGCCTCTTGCAGTGCACGGCGCAATCCGAATACGCCTTCGCCATTCTTCACGTCGCCCAGCCCGGTATTGCATGCGCTCAGGACCACCAGCTCGGTGCCTCGCAGGTTCAGGCCGCCAGCTTCCATAGCGGTCAGCACGCCATTGTCCAGGCCTTCGGGCACAGGTTTTCCGGCGAGGGTGCGGTTGGCTCCGGCGAAATAAAGTCCGGAGCGAAGCATGGGATCCTCGATTCCTGAAGGCTGCCTGTCCGGCAAGCCTATGCGGTCGGTCTTGATCTGCTGGTCGGAGAGGAAAAATCCATGCGTGGCAAACAGGGTGAAACCAGCGACGCAACCACGCGACAAGGTCATTTGTAAGCCTCCAGGCATAACTTTGGAAACGCATGCAGCCAGAGGGAAAAATCGCGGCAAGTATAGCACTCGGTCTGCTTAACCATCAGGACAACATTGCGCAAACAGCCTTTCGCAAATTACGGATTCGCGCCTTTGAGCGGGACCTGTCCGGCCAGCTCAACCAGCTTTGCGGCCACTGTGCTCGCCAAAGCGTTCTTGTCCGCGCTGCTCAGGTTCAGTTGCTCCTCCTTTAGGGTGTTGTCTGCCTGGTCAATCCTCAGCGTGAGGCTTACCATCGTCCCATTCACGCTGTATATGATCTTCGGAGTGAGCGAGTCGGCGGGGCCTTCAATCATGCCATCGATGTAGACAATCGGCACATCTGTCCCCCGGCCGCGCCCTGAAGGTTGGCTGATCTCCCGCAACTGCTCCCGCACGGCGGCCGCCAGGCCTAGCGGGTCATGGTCGTGATCGTCGTGACAGCTCAGATGGAGCAGTTCCCGCTTGATTGCCGCCAGCGGAATCTTTGCCTGGTCCGCCGGGTCCAGCAAGGCTACAGGAAAGCCCATCATCCCCGTTGGCGCTGCAATCCTGGGATTCTGGCGGCGGCCAATGCTCTGGGCAAGTTGCGGCACATCCTCGCTCGCGTTCTGGAACCAATGCGTAACGTTCAGGCGCGAACCGTCCTCGATGGAGCGTCCGCGCATCCCGTTCAGCAGCGCCCAGGTCAGCAGCCCCTGGCCATACTTGGGCGCCTCGTAGCTAAACTTGTCCGCCGCCGAGCCCATCAGGATGATGGTGCCCGTCGCATCCTTCAGGAACTCGATGGCGCGGCGCTGGTCGGGTGGCACATCGCGCTGCTCCGCGAGCTTGCTCAGCTCTTCGTTGGCGGCGCCGGCCGCGCAGGTGTCCAGAATCAGCACCTCTTTGAGCGGCATGTTCTTCGCTCCCAGCCATTGCCGTAGCTCCGTGGCGCTCACCGTCGAAAGCTCCCGCAGCGCCGGATTGTTCTCAAAGTCCAGGCTCCGCACATCTGCCGTCAGGTAGTAATAGCTGTCCTTTTCGGTGTGCAGGTTGACGCCGTGGCCGGAGAGATACGCCAGCAGCACGTCCGTCGGCTTGGCCTTCTGCATCACATCGGCAAAGGCCGCCGCGATGTTCGCCTTCGTCGGCTGGCCGCTCTCCTCTTTGGCATCGGTGGTCAGCAGGCGCAGGTGAACGTTCTCCTTGCCAAAGAGGTTGCCAACGCCGATTTCAAGGCCGGTCATCATGCTCTCGGCATCGTGCGCAGGATATTGAAGGTCCATCGAGGGGTCGCCAAAACGCGAGGTGCCAACCACGATACCGTAGAACTGCGGCTTGTAATCGGCATTCATGGCATCGTCGGCTCGTGCGCCGAAGCCTTTGCTGTTTGCCGCAACGATAAATGTCGCTGTCGCCTCATGGCTGCGAATCTGGTTGCCGGCATCGAAGGCGTAAGCCGTTATCGTGTTCTCGCCGGGCTTGAGCGTCGCCGCGCCCAGGTCCACGGCCACCTCAGTCTTGCCGGCCTTGCTGGCCGCGGGCTCAGCCACAGGGTGCTCCAGCACGGCTACCTTGCGGTCGTTCACACTCACTACCAGGCGACCCACGCCGCCGCCCTGATCTGCAATGCTCAGCGAGAGGCGCTTGCTCTCCGGCTGGTAAGGCGAGGCGATGGCCACCTCCGGCGGAGCAGGCACCAGGTCCAGCCCCTTCACCTCCGGCAGCCGTTCGCCTTTCAGAATGCTGGCCAACAGGTTCGGCGTGTAGTAGTCGCCCTTGAGCTGCTTGAGCTCGATGACCCGATTACTGTCCGTCACCCAAACCAGCCCCGGAGTGTTATCGGGATCATTCGAATCGTAGCGGCCCTCGGGGTCAGTCACCGCCCAGCCGCCGTTGTCGAAGCTGAGCAGCGTCACAAGCTGCTTGCCGCTGGCGGCGTCCCACAGGCGGGTCGTTGTGTCACCGCCACCGCTGAGGACGAAGCGGCCATTCGGGGAGAAGGCTACCGAGGTGACCAGGCCTGTATGCCCCTCGAAGGGGCGAATCTGCTGACCGGTGGCTGTATCCCACAGCTGCGCTGTGTCGTCCTCGCTGCCGGTGAGCACGGAACGGCCATCAGGTGAGAAAGCCACGGAGTCGACCCAGCCTGTCTGCCCTGCCAATAAGTGAATCTGCTGCCCGGTGGCCGCATCCCATAGCCGCGCTGTTCCGTCACTACTGCCGGTGAGCACGGAACTGCCATCGGGTGAGAAAGCCACGGAGTTGACCCAGCGTGTGTGCCCTGCGAAGGAACGAATCTGCCGCCCGGTGGCTGCATCCCAGAGATGCGCGGTTTTGTCATAGCCTCCGGCGAGCACAAAGTGGCCATCCGGGGAGAAGGCCACGGACTCGACCATTCCTTTATTCCCTGTGAAGGATCGAATCTGCTCGCCGGTTGCCGCGTCCCACAACCGTGCTGTCTTGTCATGGCTTCCGGTGAGTATGTATCGGCCATCTGGGGAGAAGGCTACGGACCTGACTTGATCCGTATGTCCTACGAAGGATCGAATCTGCTGACCGGTGGTTGCATCCCAAAGTCGCGCCGTCTTGTCCGCGCTGCCGGTCAGCACGTAGCGGCCATCCGGAGAGAAGGCCACTGAGCTAACCCAATCTGAGTGGCCTTCAAGAGAACGAATCTGCTGCCCGGTGGCTGCATCCCACAGTCGCGCTGTATTGCCATCGGCCGCCAGCACGTAGCGGCCATCCGGAGAGAAGGCCAGGTACTCGACCACATCTGCATGGCCTTCGAAGGAGCGAATCTACTTTCCGGTGGCCGTATTCCAAAGCCGCGCTGTACTGTCCATGCTGCCGGTGAGCACAAAGCGGCCATCGGGGGAGAAGGCCACAGAATAGATCCAAAATGCATGCCCTTCGAACGAGCGAAACTGCTGCCCAGTGGCCACATCCCACAGCCGCGCTGTATTGTCATCGCTGCCGGTGAGCACGGAGCGGCCATCCGGGGAGAAGGCCACGGACCTGACCGCCTTTGTATGCCCTTCAAAAGAGCGAATCTGCTGCCCTGTAGCCGCATCCCATAACCGCGCTGTTTTGTCCTCACTTCCGGACAGCACAGAGCGGCCATCCGGAGAGAAGGCAACGGAGGTGATAGCATCTGTATGCCCTGCGAAGGAACGAAGCTGCTGACCGCTGACCGCGTCCCAGAGCCGCGCTGTCTTGTCCGCGCTGCCGGTCAGCACAGAGTGGCCATCCGCGGAGAAGGCCACTGAGCTAACCCAATCTGAGTGCCCTTCAAAAGAACGAATCTGTTGGCCGCTGGCCGCATCCCACAGCCGCGCTGTATTATCTGCGCTCCCGGTGAGCACGAGGCGACCATCCGGTGAGAAGGCCACGGACACGACCAGCTTTGTATGCCCTTCAAAGGAACGAATTTGTTGGCCGCTGGCCGCATCCCACAGCCGCGCTGTATTGTCCTGGGTGCCTGTGAGGACGTAGCGGCCATCCGGGGAGAAGGCCACCGAGGTAACTGCGCCTTTATGCCCTTCGAAGACGCGAATGAGCCGCCCGGTGGCTACATCCCACAGCCGCGCAGTATCGTCGTAGCTGCCAATGAGCACGGAGCGGCCATCCGGGGAGTAGGCCACAGAGTTGACTTGCCCCATCCCCAGCTGCGGCATCAGCCGCACATGCTCCTGGGCCTGCGCTGCAGCGCCTGCCAACAACACCGCGCCCACCGCCAACGCATTCAACCCGAGCATCACATAAACGTATATCCGAAGAACTCCTGCCGGAGGCTTCATAGCATCCTCTTTCGTGAGAGATCCCTTGCCGAAAGAACCGTGCATGAAAGACACGGCCTCCCGGCGCACAAGTTCAGGCTTTCCCTGACGATCAGGGAGGGGTTACGGGGCGGCAGCTGTGACGCAGAAATACCATCTGCCTGGCGGGGTCGGGAGTGTACCCGCGCAGTTGCTCCTGGAAATCCTTGGCTTTTATGGAACCTCCGTACTCATAGACAATTCCGGAGCACTCCAGGTCGCCATCCATCGTAAACAGTGCGTAGGTGCCTACAGAGCCGCCGCTGTAAGAAATCTTGGTGCCCAGAATGTTGTTGTATCTGGTCACGGAACCTCCGGATTCCAGGGCCTTGATGAGGAGGATATGCGTGGATTCTTCATCGTCGTACGAGAGGGCGCCAGTCTTTGGATCCACGCCCAGCTTGGCCGCCAAACCATCCGCCAGAAGGGCAGCGGTGAGGTGTGATGAGTAAGGCGCAGTCGCGGTGACCGCTGAACTGACCGCCGGGCTCTCGGTCCCATCGGGAGTCTTTGCCGGTGGGTTTCCCTCCCCAGGCTTGACCGCGGGCGCTTTGGGGTCCTTTGGTGCCGGAGCGGCGCCCTCAGTGATCGTGTTCAGAAAAGCCTGGATATCCGAGATGGCCCGCTGCACACTATCCTTGTTCTTGGTGTTGGGATTGGCAGCAAGGCCCTCCAGGCATCCATGAGCGGTCATGGTCCTGTCCAGGTCGGCAAGATACGGCGAATTTGACCTGTCAAGCAAGGTCAATGAGTAGGGGGTGTAGGCGGTAGGCATCAGCACGGGCACTTTGAGCTCTTGCAGTACCCGGCCAACGCCATTCATAAAGGCCTGGTCGTGAATGGTGCCGGTAACCGACGTCGTGGATTGTTCCGAGGCCAACAGGGCAAGAACGCCCTGGGCGACAGCAAGCGGCGGGCCTGCCGGCGAAGCGCTTATTGCAGCATTTACGGCGGCTGTAGCCCCCTTTGAATTCGAGTCTTCATTACCAGAACAACCGAGTTTTTCTGCTTTACGCTGCAGCTTGTCCATGGTTGCCATATCCGCGCGCCAGATCTGGAAGTCTGCAAATTCGCTCGAATCGAAAGGGAGAAGGACGACGCTGGCTTTCTTGGTTCCCGCCTTCACATCGCAGACCGAGCCAGCGGGAGGAGTTTTGAAGTCCGCAGTGGTTCCATTGAGGTACGCTGCAATGTCGCAAGCTATAGCCTCGCTGTTGGACTGCAAGGCGCGGTAAGTCAACATCTCGGATTCGATAGAAAAGCCGGTCGACTCCGGGGTGGGCTCTGCGTTCCCCTTGGCCGGCGCGGTTTGTGCTTGCACGCAGCCGAGTGAGAGGGTGCCGAACGCCAGCGCAACAACCCAATAGCGCGCCGAAGCAATCGATAGTTTTCCTGTCACAAATCGATTAACAGTCCCCATTCATCACCTCCGTTATGGTGCATCTCGCCGATCAGGATTCACGGAGCCCGGAGTTTGGGATGGTTATGCGACATTGGGCTATTGCCAAGTCTCCAGTCGCGGGACAGACTTTGGAAGCACGGAACGATTCAACTGTGCCAGTTCAGCCTGCCAGAGAGCCGCCTCTCTTGAGTCCGATGGCTGCGCCCAGTATAAACCCACATTGCAATCCGGGGTTTATTCTCTTGTCGCCGGGAAGGCAAAATGGAAGTTCCGGCCAGATTTCTATTGATGCATCGGCTCTTTGGGTGTATTCCTGAGGAACGGAGAATGACAGACCTATGCGAACGCTGAACAGCCCCAGCCGCCCATCGATGCGCGGCCTTCTGCGCATCCTCTCCATCGCCTCCCTGACCGCCCTGATGCTCTTCCTGGCCGGCGAACACAACTTCGCGCCGGTGCGAGCCGGCGCTAGGTTGGTGGAGACCGTTCCCGTTCCTAGAACGGGCACCCTCCATGTACTTAGCATCGGCATCAATGCTTATCCCAAGGATTCAAACATAAACAACCTGAAGTTTGCAGTTGCCGACGCACAGGGAGTGGCAGACGCATTCTCAACGAAAGAAGTCCAAAATGCGTTTATTAAGGTGGAAGTTACAACCCTGACTGACTCTACCGCAACCCTGGCTGGCATACGCTCCGCGCTCGAACACCTGATCGAGGTGTGCAAACCGGAAGATGCCGTAATCTTCTATTTTGCAGGAAATGGGTGGACTACTGCGGCGGGTGTTCATCCCCACGCAGGCTCAGTCCCAAAGGTTGCCGCCGATTTCAACTTCCTGGTCTTCGACAGCTCTGTTCCTTCTGGAAGCGACTACTCCTCCGCAAGTAATCCGTTTACTGCTCATGAGTTGAGCCTGCTTCTGCTTTCCATTCAGTCACATCGTCAGATTGTAATCATTGACAGCTCAGACGCGACGGCCGCGTTTAATTCACTGAGCGCCGCATTGAATTCGGATTCAGTCTTTACACTTCGAGAAACCGGCCGCCGCTTTGCCTTGTTCGGAGTCGAAGGGATGGGCAAGGAAGATGCGGCCCTGGGTCACGGTGTGATGACCTACACGCTCCTCCAGGCCATGCAAGGGGGCGCGGACCCCGACCACAAGGGCTTTATCACGGAATCCGACCTGGAAGGCTATATGATGGCTCACATGGGCCGAGATGCAGGCCCGGGAGTAGTTGAGCAGCTTCTGAGCTACTCCGACCTGCGCGGGTTATGCCTCTCTACCGCCGGGAAGTATCGAGGATGCAATCCAGAATATGGCTATGATCCCAAGGCCGGAACCACAGAGGAAACACGCGGCCAGGGGCCCAGAGAATTTTCAGCCGCCCAACAAGCCGCGGCCCACGGCACCGATTATGCCCTGATCCTGGCCGGCAACACCTACGACCATTGGCGGAAGCTGAATAATCCCATTTACGATGCGCAAACTCTTCAGCAGGAACTCATCCAGAACTTCGGCTATGCGAAAGAGAACATCTTCTATCGCGAGAACCCCACCGAGGATGATATTTTAGATGTCCTGACCGACATGGAGGGCCGCACTTTCGGAACGAACGACCGCCTCTTTATTTATGTTGCAGGCCACGGCTACATGGATGAAAAAAGTCACGAAGGCTTCATCGTCACGCGCGAAACGCTTCTGCCCGCCGAGGACCCCCACATGAAATCCATACTATCTCTCTCCCGTTTTCGCAGCACCGTAGATGGATTGCCGGTGCCTCACATCTTGATTGTGCTCGACGTCTGCTATGGGGGCACCTTCAAAGATCGCAAGAAGATGGACGAGTACACTTCGGCGTTTCTCGATACGCCACCGTCCCTGGATACCCTGATCACCAACAAGATGAAGGCCCGTTCGCGTCTTTACATCGCCTCCGGAGGCCTCCGCGAGGCTTATGACGGCCAGCCCGGCAAACATTCCCCCTTTGCGCGAACCTTTCTCAAGACCCTCGAGAACTACGGCGGCCCGGAACACATCATCGACATGGGCAAGCTGGATGGCGCAGTGTATGGCCTCTGTCCCCATCCCTACTTCGGACCCTTCGACACCGATCAGGAGGGCGGCGATTTCATCTTCATCCCCAAACCGGACGCCCACCCGGTCTCCGATCCCGGACTCGAGGCCAAGGTGGAAGGCCCTCAATGTCCCTCTTGAAATGAGCGTGGGTTCCGAGGCGCATAGCGAGGGGTTCCGGCCTCTATCGATTGAGAATCGAGACGGAATGCGCTAAATCATGCCTAAAATCTGCATTGATTCCCTGCCATTGAGCAATCAGGTCTCTGCGCTATTGCCCTTCAAATTCCTTGACACTAGCTTGCCCTTGTTCTACATTTTGGTCGCATTCCAGAATCGAGTCTGGATAGAGGTGAATTCATGAAACTGCGCCGAGTCAGCCTTCTCCTTGCAGCGCTGTGTGCCCTCATTTGCTGCCAAATCCACGCCCAGGCTCCGTCCGGCACCAATTCCCCCACAAAGAGCGCACTGCTCATCGGTATCGACATATACTCCCATACCCAAGACGAGATCAAGGTGCCCGATGGCGCACCCCGCACCGGGCGGTATGATCCTCAATTACCTCTGACTTTTAGCGACCTTAAGGGTCCAACTCACGATGTTGACGCCATGCGCAAGCTGCTCACCAGTGATAAATACGGCTTTCCCAACGACGACCAACACATTCACATTCTGCTGAACCAGGCTGCAACCCACGACGCTATCCTCCAGGCCATGCAACAGTACCTGGTCAAGGATCCGAAACCGGGCGACACGGTGGTGCTGTATGTTTCTTCGCACGGATCGCTCCGCGCGGACCCCAAAGCAGACCCCAATAAATGCCAGCGCTACAGCCTTGACGACGCCGGCCGACATCCCACTTGCGTCGAGAACACCATCGTGCCTTACGACTGGTATCTGGGCCAGGATGACATCTTCAGCCGCGATCTCCGTCACATCTTCAATCAGGCCGCGGACCGCGGCATCCAACTGACGGCCATCTTCGACTCCTGCCATTCCGGATCGCTGGCGCGGGGCGCGGTGAAAGAAGCGAATGAGGAGATGGTGCCCCGCGCATTCGCCATTGACCCCCGCCCCATGCCGGATAATCCATATCCAGCCGAAGCTGCCGGAACCTCGCCGGAAAACCGTGCGGATAATCCCGTGCTGGTCCTCTCCGCGGCCCAGAAAGATCAGGAGGCGAGGGACAACCCGCACAGTGTGCCGCCTCATGGTCTGTTCACCAATACGCTCATCGAAACGCTTCAGGCAGTGCCCGCCAACCGGCCCGCGAGTGACGTCTTCAAGCGACTGCAGATCGCCATGGAACTGGCCCCCGAAGCGGCAAGGCAGCAACCGGAACTCGATACTTCAGCCATCCGCAAGGAGCAGCCGCTTTTCGGCGGAAAGGCGGGCAGCGGCCCGCCCACGGCCGCCATCGTCTCCGTCGACGCCGATAGCGTCGTCCTTAACATCGGCACCATAGCCGACATCGGCCCGGGCAGCGAATTCACTGAACTCACCGAGACCAATGGGGTGCGAGCTGTACTTCAGGTAACCGATTCCATCGGTCTGGCGCGCTCCAGGGCCAAGGTGATCTCTCCGGTAGGCGCCAAGGTGCAAGCCAAAGATATCGTTCAGGTGAGCATATGGGTGCCAGCGCAGAGGCCTACATTGAACTTCTACGCGGGCGTTTCTAACCCCTCGCTGGCGGAGATCCAGGACGCTCTCACCGTGTTGCACACGGCTGGCGTCAAGCTCGCCGGCGACCCATCCTCCGGTCCCTGGACTTACCATCTGGCCTGGGACGGCACGCACTGGACTCTCTCCGCGCATTCCCAAAAGGTCGCCGGGGGCCAGGTTTGGAAGGACAAGCCCACCTCGCTTGGCGCCAGGCTGTCGACCTCTGCCTCTGCGCTGAAAAAGCTGCCATCCACTGCCATTGTCTGGTTTGACGCTCCGCTGCCGAAGGAGTCGGTGCCAGGCCTGCTGCCCCCACCAACCGGCAATGAGCACCCCAGCGCGGCCCAGCTCACCAATGATCGTGCCCAAGCAATGTATGTTATCGCAGGCTCTCCCACTGATACCGGGCTGCGCTACGCATGGTTTAAGCGCGGTGACGTGGATGCCGAAGTCCAAACGCCGAAGGAGATCGGCCCGGGTTGCTCGCCGAACTCGCCCTATCCTCTGCGCACGGATTGGGCCGTCCTGGATAAGACGGTCCAGCTGGGGAGCGTACTTACGGACTCCGCAGTACAGTTGGCAAGACTCAACGGCTGGCTGCATCTGGAGTCTTCGATCACCGGCCAGACGGATTTTCCCTACCGGTTAACTCTGCGGCGCGAGGCGGAGAATCAGGACATCGCCGATCACGGCACTACTTATAAGGGGAACTATCAACTGTGGCTGGTTGGCAAGCCCAGGCAAAACGTCACGCCTCGCTGGGTCTATGTTCTCGGCATCGACTGCCAGGGCAAAGGCACGCTCCTGTGGCCCTATGACGACAAACCCGATGGCCAATTCCCCACTGCGGACAATCAAAAGCCCGACCAAATTCTCCTGCCATACGATCCATTCCCAGTGGGCGATCCGCTGGGGACCGATACCTATATTCTGTTGACGACATCTACCCAGCTAAACGAACGATTGGCGCTCGAGTTCACGGGAGTGGTTACCAAGGGAGGGGCTACACGAAGCGCGGCGCCTGCGGATCCTCTTGAGGATCTCCTGGATACAACCAGCGCCGGCACCCGCAGCGCCGATAGGCCAAGGCAGACGCCGACTAACTGGAGCATCCAGGCGATCGAGACACAAAGCCTGCCGGAACCGCCTCCAACCCCCGCAATGGGCAAGACCCAATAGAGGTTTGCCATATGCCGGACTGAGAATTGTCCTGGCTGAAGGCGCAGAAGATTCCGAACTCGCGAGTATCTGTTATGCGCACTAAAAGCTGGTGGCAGGCAGGCGTAACATGGGAGCGCAGTTTTCCCGACAAAGTTGTCTCACGATGAGGTGCGATATGAAGCTTCCGGCGAGGGTTCTTCGGATATGCGTTTTTGTGATACCGGGGTTTGGATTATTGGTGATGGGCGCGGTGATGCTCGCAGGCCCGGCGGCGCGCGGGCAGGAGACCGTGCAGCTGGTGCCGCAACTTGGTCACTCCGGGACAGTTCGTTCAGTCGCTTATTCCCAGGACGGTCGTTATGTGCTGTCTGGCAGCGATGATATGACTGCGCTTCTGTGGGATGTCGTTACGGGCGCGGAGTTGCGACGTTTCCAGAATGGTGTATCTTCCCGAGTTGAGGCCGTAGCCTTTTCTCCCGATGGGCGATTCGCGCTCACTGGAGGCGGAGGCATCGCGGCTCTGTGGGATATTGCCACAGGAGCGGAGTTACATCGATTCAAGAGTGACGATTCTGCGGGAGTCGGGGCCGTCGCGTTCTCTCCTGATGGACAATTGGCGCTCGCGGGCGGGTTGGGAGGAAATGGCGGCGCCGTGTGGATGTGGGATACCGCCACCGGGGCAGAGATCCGTCATTTCGATCTTGGCATGCAAGGATTGACCAATGTCACTTCCGTTGCCTTTTCCCCGGATGGACGTTGGCTGTTAACCGGCAGTGCAGATAACATTGTCCGTCTGTTAGACGCCGCAAGCGGGGCGGAAATGCGCCGCTTCATCGGCCATGGCGACTGGATCACCTCCGTGGCGTTCTCTCCAGATGGGCATTTGGTGCTTACAGCAAGTAATGACAACACTGCCCGGATTTGGGAGACGGCCACTGGGAAGGAATTGCGGCGTTTCGTGCCCGCTGCTCGCGAGTACTATTTCCTGCAGATGAAGATTACCTCCGCCAGGTTTTCTGCAGATGGCCGCTTCGTGATCACCGGCAGCGACGATAGCACCGCGCGTCTTTGGGATATTGTCACTGGTACCGAGTTACACCATTATCTCGCCATGGACGGCCAATCGCGAGGTCATAACACGCCGATTACTTCTGTGGCCATTTCGCCCGATGGCAAGTGGGTACTTGCTGGTACCTCAGGAAATGAGGCTATGCTGTGGGATGCCGCTAGCGGAGCGGAGCTGCGGAGGTTTGCGGGACATTCAGACGCAGTCCGGTCGGTAGCTTTTTCCCCGGATGAAAAGCAGATACTGACCGGCGCGGGGACGAGACTCCATTGGACATTTGGTCATACTTCCGGTCTCGTTAAAAATGAAGCGCGGCTTTGGGATTTAATAACAGGCACGGAACAGCGTCGCTTTCAGGGCAATTATGGTACTGTCACTTCCGTTGCGTTTTCCCAAGATGGACGCATGGCGCTGACGGGTAGCGAGGACAATATTGCGCATCTTTGGGACGTCACTACCGGCGCGGAACTGCATCGCTTAGAGGGCCATTCTTCGTATATTACTTCTATAGCTTTTTCGCATGACGGTCGCTTTATGCTGACCGGAAGTGACGATAAGACCGCCCGGCTTTGGGATGCCGCTACTGGGACTGAAATTCGGAGATTCGTGGGCCACTCGAGCTGGGTCAGTTCGGTTGCATTTTCTCACGATGACCGTTTTGTGCTGACCGGCGGCGGTTTTAACGATGGCACGGCGGCACGCCTGTGGGATGCCGCTACCGGAGCTGAATTGCGTCGTTTCAAAGGCGATGCCTATGGTGAAAGTTCCGAGTCGGTTGCATTTTCTCCTGACGACCGTCAGGTGGCGACCTGTAGTTCAACCCTGGTGTGGCTCTGGGATGTAGCCACCGGAAACGTGCTGCACCGGTTCCAAGTGCGTCCTCTCGTGTATTCCGTAGCCTTCTCTCCCGACGGCCGCACACTTCTTGCAGGTACTGAGGTTGGTACCGTGCTTCTGCTGGACGCAGATGACGGGCGGGAATTGCAACGCTTCACAGGACACTCTGATCATGTCAACTCATTGGCGTTTTCCAGAGACGGCCGGTTAGTGCTTACCGGTAGTAATGACGGGACTGCACGGATATGGGAGACATCCACCGGCAAGCTGCTGATTACCGCAGTAAGTTTTCGAGATGGAGTCTGGGCAGTTACCGATGCCGCCGGGCGATTCGACACAAATGACCTAGACGGTAATGCCCCTTTGGTCTGGGTAGCGTCGAGCGAACCGATGCGGCCTCTTCCACTTGAGATTTTCATGCGCGATTACTACACGCCGCGCCTGCTCTCGCGCATCATGAACGGCGAGACGCTGCCGCACATCCGCTCCATCGCCGAGATCACGAACCGCGTGCAACCGGATGTTTCCATCGTGTCGGTGAGCGCGTCGAAGACGCATCCTGGCCGCGTCGATGTCGTGGTTCACGCGACCAGTCATACCAACGAAAAAGGCCAGGCCAGCGGCTTGCAGGACCTGCGCCTCTTCCGCAACGGGCAGATGGTGGGTTATCTCGAAGGCGCGCTCAAAGACGACGACTTCACATTCAGCGATATACAACTGCCTACGTCGACGAAGACCGCAACCTTCACCGGCTATGCCTTCAACAGCATGAACATCAAGAGCGCCACAGCACATAAGGACTATAACTATGAGCCGGGACCGCCGGCCAAGCCACGCGCCTTTCTATTGCAGATTGGAGTCAACAATTACCAGGCGAGCAACTGCGAACTGCATGGTTCGGCCAACGACGCCGTGGAGCTGAACAGGGTACTTGCCGAGAGACTCGTGGCGCGTGAACTGGATGTGAAGCCGGTGCTTCTGGTTTCAACGCTCGCGGAGAGCAGCGCGACCAAAGAGGAGATTCGCAACGCGCTCCAGGCGATCGCTGCTGTGGCTACGCCCGACGATGTCTTTTTCTTGAGCTTCTCCGGCCATGGCTACGGCGACAAGGGCGGGCAATTCTACATCTTTCCTTCCGACGTTCAGGGCAGTTGCAAAGGCGTCGATGACGCGATGCTCAAGCAGGCGATATCTGCCGACGAGTTAACCGAGTGGCTGCGGCCCATCGACGCCGGGGAGATGACCTTTGTGCTCGACTCCTGCCAGTCGGCCAGCAGCGTGGAGGCTAACGACTTCAAGCCTGGGCCGATGGGGAGCCGCGGTCTGGGTCAGCTTGCCTATGACAAGAGGATGCGGATTCTGGCGGCCAGCCAGTCGAACCAAGAGGCGCAGGAGCGGAATCTGCCGGTGGCGACTGGTGCGGACGAGGGGCGGACACAGGGACTGCTGAGTTATGCGCTGACCGAGGAAGGGCTGGTGGAGGGGAAAGCGGACTGGAAGCCGGTGGACCAGAAGATTACGGTGGGCGAGTGGCTAAGCTATGCGGCTGACGCGGTTCCGAAGTCCCTTGAGGCTGGCACAGTGAAGACCACACGAGGCATGACGCGCATCGGCGCGCCCACGCCGCATGCGAAGTCCGCCCAGATTCCTGCTGTCTTTGATTTCTCGAAGAAGGACACTTTTGTTCTGCAGTAAGCTTGGATTGCCAGCTTTCCTGCCAACGCGTCCCTTCATGTGTCCAGCCTCCAGAGGCTTCTAAGCATGAGAAAACATCCCGAATCAATAAAATACCGATTCATTGCAGGATCGGTATCGGGAAAGTCGCCAAGTGTTTAGAAATGTGATGAAAGGGCCGTGTTCTCAACTGGCGAGATCAGCCAGAGTGCACGCAGCACTTCCCTCGGCGATAGGTAACCGTCGGCGAGTTCGATGACCATTTCACGGAACGGCTGCCGCACCCGATTCGTTTGCTGTTTCCTGAATGCCAATACTCTGATCTCATCTGGCAATATCAAGTTCTCCTGATGTCGGAGGTCCCGCGTTTATACAGCGGTCCGAATCGGTCATTGACTGGTTCCTGCAGATTCTGCTTGGAACCGAGATAACGCTCCGTAGTTGAAACAGATGCATGACCCAGGAGAAACTGGATTTGCTCAAGTTCTCCTCCGTTGGAGTGGCACAGCTTGGCGCAAGTGCGCCGAAGATCGTGCGGCGCAATGTGCTCAAGGCCCAGACGTTTTGCGCATTCGCGAACGACATACCAGACTACGTTCTCGGAGATTGCTCGACCCCAGCGCGAGCCGTGTCGGCTCACCGCGCGGAATATACGGCCATGCTTTAGTTCAGCAGCGGCTATAGCGAAACCAGAGTGACTGTATCCCGAAACCGCAACCCTCAAGTCGACGCGACC
>Ga0326727_10011350_pt1 | contig 20782 bp, 15 predicted proteins | sample MB2enrmetagenome_FD_207643 | JGI IMG/M metagenome (GOLD analysis project Ga0326727, IMG submission 207643) | Lab enriched peat soil microbial communities from McLean, Ithaca, NY, United States - MB29MY | ecosystem: Environmental > Terrestrial > Soil > Wetlands > Peat | place: USA: New York...
GCGCGGCCTTATTGTCATCTCCGACAACCACGACAAATGTATCCGTGCCTTGCTGCTGAATCGCTTCCCGCGGTACCGCAGTTGCGTTATGCAGACGATCTGTTTCCAAGGCAACATGGGCGAACATTCCCGGCTTCAACAGATTCTGAGGATTGCTGAGGATCACGCGGACCATGAACTCCCGGCTCATTGAGTCGGCAGCAGGATTTGCCTGGATGATACTCCCTGTAAAGGTTTCGCCGGGAATCGGGTCCAACTTGATGGAGGCTTTTTGTCCGATATGTACCTTGTTTGCTATGTCTTGAGGCACTGATATCGTCACCCACACCTGCTTCATGAACTGAACCGTGATTATTGGCTGCCCGGCGGTGGAAACCGCTCCTGGGTCCTGCATGCGTCCGGTGACATAGCCATCCATTGGGGAAACCAGGACTGTGTCTGAAAGGTGCGATTTGGCGCTTTCGAGATTCTGTTTTGCCGCGGAGACTTCCGCCTGGAGGGCGGCGATGCTCTGCTGGTAAGCCGCTTTCTGGGCCGTATTGGAGGTTGCATACTCAAGGCCTGCCTCGGCTTGTAGTAGCGACGCATGGGCGGCTTCGATATCCGCCGAACCCTTGGTCTTGACAATGCTCAGGTTCTCCTCCGCCGATTTCTTCTGCGCGATGGCCGAGGATCGCTGAGCTTGAGCGGATTGCAACTGACTTTGCGCCACTTCAACCGCGGCCTTCGCATCATCGACATCTTGAGCGGCAGTGAATCCCTGTTTGTAGAGGTCGGTAATTCTATTGCATTTGGTAGTGGCGTCGTTGAGGTTGGCCTTCGCGCTCGATATCGCGGCGTCGGCCACTGCGACTCTTCCTTGGGTGTCAGAAACGTTGGCATTGGCTGCGGAAATCTGTGCCTGATAGTTCTGGTAGGTTTGGTTGTAGTTGGCCTTTGCGCTGTTTGCGCCGGCCTTCTGCTGTCTGATTTGTGTGTTCACGGAGACGTTGGTAGGATTCTGCGTCAATTTAGCTTGCGCAAGTTTGTACTGCGCCTCCGCGACACCAGCCTCTGCCTGGCGCATCTGTGCGAGAACATCTGAGGGGTCTATGCGCACAAGAACCTGTCCCTTGTGGACGCGGTCTCCTTCGTGAACCTGAAGAAAAGTGATTCGCCCTGTGATCTTGGGCGCGATATTGACATTGAGTGGAGCGGCTACCGATCCGGTAGCCTCAAAAGTTTGAGCGATGTCCCTGGTCTCGACCGTCGCGATATTGACGACAGGCGCGGCGTGCATTCGTCGGCTGGTGGCCTCTGCCTTGGCGATAAGTTCGCCATGTCTTTGATTGACTCGCCAGCCTATAAGCGCCAGTAGGATGATTATCGGAATAAGTGCGTAGAATCGGCGTTTCATATACCCCCCGTGGTGTGCTGTGCGGGCACATACTTAATATATATTAACTATTGTTCGTGAGTATGTCAAGGGGGTAATCCGGGGAAGCGGCGAAAGGTTCTTAAGGGCTTAGATGTGGAATGTGTCGGACCAGTCCGATGATGTTCGGCGTCCTTGACCGAGCCGTCCGAATCGCCCGTGTGCAGGCCGCCTTATCCGGGCACACGAAACCGCATTATTCTCTCACAGGGAATCAATGGGGGAATTAAGTAGAAGTACAAACTTTGGGTGGCGTCCCGAAAAGTAACGGGACGCCCAGACCTTACCGGTGCGATTTACCAGCGACGACCGCCGCCACCGCCGCCACCGCTTCTGCCACCGCCGTAGCCGCCACCACCGCCGCCGGTGCGCTCGGTCTTCGGGCGAGCTTCGTTAACGGTCAGGGTTCTGCCGCCAAACTCTTTGCCGTTGAGGGCGTCAATAGCTGCCTGCATGTTCTCTGCAGGTACGTCCACAAACGCGAAGCCTTTGTCTCCGATTACTCTGACTTCAGTAATCGGGCCGTAGGGCTCGAACAGTGTACGGAGATCGTTCTCCGTGGTGCTGTAGGACATGTTGCCTACATAGAGTGATTTGTTTGCCAATCTGGTTGCCATCCTTCCGGGAATACCCAAGATTCTCAACATAGAGCACGTGGCGCGTGTGCCACTTACTTTATTCCGTCGGATGCAGGAGCTAATCGAGATCCACGGACGCGTGACGAAGACACCGGTGCTGGACGTTGATGCTGATTTCCGCCAGTATATACCCATTTTCGCAAATATGCAAACCCGCAAGTGAAATATGCCTATATTCGCTTAAGTTTCAAGCGCCGTTCATCGTTACTTGATCAGGTTCGACATGATTTACGCAATTATTCCCATCTATGGAATTTGCAACACATGAAATTGGTTCGGCGCTCGCCGATGCCCGTTCTCGCATTTGACGGCCGTGCATGGCAGGTTTATACTATAGGAACCGATGGAGAATGAACACCCGATAACCGACTTCCGCATCACCGCGAAGAGCGCAAGAACCGCAGCCAGGCTGGGAGAATTCCGCACGGCGCATGCGGTTATTCAGACACCGGTCTTCATGCCGGTGGGAACCCAGGCAACGGTAAAAGCCATAACGCAGGAAGAACTCCGTGAACTCGGCTTTCACATTATTTTGGGAAATACCTACCATCTCTACCTGCGCCCCGGACACGGTATTATAGAAAAGGCAGGGGATCTGCATCAGTTCATGAATTGGGATCGGGCGATCCTCACTGACAGCGGCGGGTTTCAGGTTTTCAGCCTGAAAGACCTGCGAAGGGTGGGGGATGAGGGTGTTACCTTCAAATCCTATATCGATGGTTCGAGCCACGAATTCACGCCTGAGCGTGTGATGGAAATACAGGGCGCCATTGGAGCCGATATCGTGATGGCATTTGACGAATGTCCTCCGCATCCCAGTTCGCATGAATATACAAAAGAGGCCACTCAGCGAACCCATGACTGGCTGTTTAGGTGCAAGGGAGCAGTGGCTCCCGGTCAGGCGCTGTTCGGCATAATCCAGGGCGGCGTGTATGAAGATTTGCGTCGATGGAGCGCGGAGTATGTGGCAAGCCAGGACCTTCCGGGTAATGCTATCGGAGGAGTCTCTGTCGGGGAGTCGAAGGCGCAGATGCAGGATGTGGTCAGTTGGACAGCCCTGCTTCTGCCGGAGCGCAAACCGCGTTACCTCATGGGAGTCGGGACGCCGGTGGACATCATCGACTTCGTCATGATGGGAATAGATATGTTTGACTGCGTCCTTCCCACCCGGCTGGGTCGAAACGGCTCCATGTACACCACATACGGCCGGATCAACATCAAGAATGCGAAATATATTGATGATTTTTCGCCGCTCGATCCTGAGTGTGACTGTTCGGTGTGCAGAACCTACACCCGGGCATACATTCGTCACTTGTACAAGGCTGAGGAGATTCTCGCGGCAAGGCTGGCCACATACCATAACCTGTATTTCTATCAAAGGGTGATTAAAGGATTAAGAGAAGCCATTGCCTCTGACACCCTGATCGAATACAGGCGCGAATTCATTGCAAAGTACTCGGCGGAAGACGAAACTCCTAATCACCGGATGGGATCAGCAAAATGAATAAGATAACTCTTGAAGAAATAAAGAAGAATCCTGCCGTCCAAATATATATTGAAAAGGCGAACGAGCAGATGTCCGCAATAGGATACACGGAGCACGGCTTTCGCCATGCGGGGATTGTGGCCGGAGTTGCCCGTGGCATTCTGCAGAAGTTGGAAATGGGTAAGCGCCTGGCGGAACTTGCTGCGATCGCCGGGTATCTGCATGACATCGGCAATGTGATCAACCGTCAGAACCACCCTGAAACCTGCGCTCTACTTGCTCATTATATCTTGTCGGATATGGGCATGGAGACCGGTGAGATTGCGGACATTATGGGCGCGATAGGAAACCACGAGGAGGACAGCGGATTCCCCATCAACCCGATATCAGCCGCCGTGATAATCGCGGATAAATCCGACGTGCATTTTTCCAGAGTACAGAACCCTAATCCGCTTTCATTTGATATTCATGATCGGGTAAATCACGCGGTCCATAAATCCTTTCTTCGGGTTGAGCCGGGAACGAAGGTGATAAGCCTGGAGTTGGAGATCGATGTGACTTCCGCTAGCGTCACGGATTATTTCGAGATATTTCTGTCTCGAATGCTGATGTGTAGAAAGGCAGCGGAAGTACTCGGATGTAAGTTCAAGCTTATTATCAACAAAGTGGAGCTTTGATACGATCATATGGGGGCCCAAGGCCTTCGCCAGCGATTTGCCCGAATTGAGTAAGTCCCAACCGCACGGGAAAACTATTAGACCCTGCTGTGCTCCACGTGTTTGTTTGACATGGCCGGTATCGTTATGTATAATTACGACGTTGCGCGACGGGCTGTAATCTTCGTGAAATCTGGCAGCCGACGCGCATTTTTCTGGGAGGATAGACCACATTGAAACATAGGCAAGTTCTCGCAATTGTAGCAATTCTTGTAATAGCGGCGATAGTCGTCGTTGTCAAGATGCCCATCAAACAGGGCCTGGATCTGGCAGGAGGAACAAGAGTTGTCCTTGAAGCCAAGACGGTTATTGATAGCAAGGGCGTGGAGGTAATTCCGGATTCAGGGGACAAGCCTTGGAACTCTCAGGAGTATCTTCCTGCTATTGTTCGCATTCTTCGTCAGAGAATTGACATCGAAGGCGTGTCCGAGCCTCTCATCCAGCCAAAGGGTGATAAGCAGATAATTGTCGAGCTTCCGAGCATCAAGAATCGCGAGCAGGCAATTGCGGACCTCCAGTCAACTGCTCAGATGCAGTTCATCCATCTTCACGTCCAGACCAACCGTAACCCATCTGCCAGATTCAAGATGGACAAGCCGCACGTGAATGATAAGGGTGACGAAGTTTATACGTTCACCGATGCTGACGGTAAGGTGGTGAGCACGGACGAGGTATTGAAGAGTTCGGATATAGTCCTCACCGGTGCGGATATCAGACCAAATGCTGTCGTCAGCAAGAACCAGCAGACCTTTGGCAATGTCATCGAACTGCAGTTCACGGATGAAGGCGCAAAGAAGTTTGCAGACTTCACCCGACGCAATGTGGATGAATATCTCGCCATTGTTTTGGATGGCAAGATTCTAAGCGCGCCGACCATCAAGACCGCGATTCTGGATGGCAAGGCGATTATAGAAGGCCAGTTTACAACCGCGGAGGCGCAGAGACTTGCCGAGTTTATCAATGCAGGCGCCCTCCCTGTGCCGCTGACCGTCGTTCAGAGCACGACTGTCGATGCTACGCTGGGACATAGCTCCGTGCATCAGAGCGTATTGGCCGGTATTATAGGTCTGCTGTTGGTTGTGGGCTTTATGGTAAGCTACTACCTGCTCCCAGGCCTTGTCGCAGATATTGCTCTTGTGATCTACGCGCTGCTGACCATGGCCGTGTTCAAGGCTATTCCGGTTACTCTGACCCTGCCGGGCATCGCCGCATATATTCTTTCAATCGGTATGGCTGTCGATGCGAACATCCTGATTTTCGAGCGCCTCAAGGAAGAGTTGAGAAGTGGAAAGACGCTACGGGCGGCAATCGATGCCGGATTCTCCCGAGCGTTCACATCGATCTTCGACTCCAACATGTGTACTCTTATCACCAGCGCCATTCTGTGGTATTACGGTACCGGGCCGATCAAGGGATTTGCCCTGGTGCTGGGAATCGGTGTTCTCCTCAGCATGTTCACCGCAATCACCGCCTCCCGCGCGATGTTGTACGCTTTGGTGAATACCGGAGTGGCCACGCATCCCGCCATGTTCGGATTGAAGAGGCAGTGGGTTATCGGCCAATCCGGACGGCAGATGGACATCGTCGGCAAGTGGAAGATATGGTTCACACTCAGCGGTCTGATCCTCGTCCCCGGAATCTTCTTCCTGTGCACCGGCGGTCTGAAGCCGGGTATCGATTTCACCGGTGGTAGTCTCATGCAGGTGAAGTTTACTCAGCCGGTACAGACCACCCAGGTGGAAACTGCCATGGCTAACGCCGGGCTTTCCGGAAGCACGGCGCAGAAGTCGACGAGCGACCCCACTGAGATCTTCATACGCACCAAGTTCATCGATCCGGCCAAGGAACAGCAGGTGACTGCCGAGTTGACGAAATCGGTCGGACAGTTCAGGCTTGAATCACTGGAAAAGGTTGGGCCATCAATAAGCAAGGAACTTACGAGCAACGCGTTCTGGGCGGTAATTCTGGCTTCCCTAGTGATCATTCTGTACCTGAGCGTCCGGTTCGCCATTGGCGGACTTGCCCAGGGATTCAGATTCGGCGTTTGCGCGATTGCGGCAACTCTGCACGATGTGTTCGTAATCCTGGGTATTTTCGCGATTCTCGGGCACTTCCTGCATTGGGAGATAGACAGTCTGTTCGTGACCGCGGTTTTGACGATCATCGGATTCTCGACGCATGATACAATCGTTATCTTCGATAGAATCCGCGAGAATCTGAAGCACAAGACCAGGGGTGACTCTTTCGATGATCTGGTCAACAAGAGCATCCTGCAGTCGTTCGCAAGATCGATCAACACATCGTTCACAGTGTTCCTCACGCTGCTGATGTTGCTGCTCTTCGGAGCGCAGAATATACATCATTTTGTTGCAGCGTTGCTGATAGGTGTTGTTAGTGGAACATACTCATCCATATTCAACGCAAGCATCTTGCTCAATTTGTGGCAGAAGGTGATCGGCGCTCCCGTTGGCGCGCAGGCTCCTGTAAGACCTCGCGAGACGAGGATGGCTCCGGTTTCTTCCACTATTATCCCTAACGTTGAGGAAGAAGTGGACGATGCGGCAGCCGACTCGGAAGCGGTCGGATCCGCTCCCGCTGCTGCATCAGCGCCGAAGTCACGGGTCATGAGAAAGAAACGCCGATACTAATGCGGCAGGTATAGCTTGAATTAAGGGGCCTGCGGTTGCGCCACGTGCCCGGCCGCAGGCCCCTTCGCACATTTAAGGAAGGCATTCGGTAGTTCAGCTATCAGGTGTCCGCATTCCCCCCCTGAACGCTTGAATACCCAAAGAACGGTCGTAATCGTGAAACCCAAGATATGGAACCTCCGCATCCCGGATGCGGACATTGAACAGAAGTTCCTCAAGTCACTCCCCGTTTCCCCCGTCCTAACACGCGTCCTTTTGAACCGAGGCATTTCAACTCTCTCCGAGGCTGAGGCCTTTCTCAATCCCAGCTTGACCGATCTATATGACCCCTGCCTGATGGACGGGATGGATTGGGCGGTTCAGAGAACGAGACAGGCAATCCTTGACGCGGAGAAGATAGTCGTTCATGGCGATTACGACGTTGATGGCATAACAAGCACGGCCCTGTTGGTCCGCGTTCTCAAACTCCTCAAGGCGGACGTATCCTGGTATCTGCCGCACCGGCAGAAGGAGGGGTACGATATCAGCGTCTCGGCTGTTAATGAGATAAAGGAACGCGGCGCGAAACTGATAATCACGGTGGATTGCGGAAGCTCCGCGGTCGAAGCGGTTGCCCACGCGCGAAGCCTCGGTTTGGACGTAATCGTTACCGATCACCACGAAGTGCCATGCGATCCTGCGCCGGCTAATGTAATTATCAACCCACGGAAACCAGGATGTAGCTACCCATTCAAGGGGCTCGCCGGCGTTGGTGTGGCATTTAAGTTCATGGAGGCGCTTGTTCGGGAATGCGGGTACGATGCCTCCGCCTTCCGCAAGCGATTTTGCGACTTGTTTGCGATCGGCACGGTCGCGGATGTTGTGCCGCTCCTCGGTGAAAACCGGACGCTGGTGAAATCCGGCATGGAGGAGTTACCGAATACAGGGAAAAAAGGCCTTCGCGCGCTGATAAAGGTTTCCGGTCTCGCAAACTCCGGCATAACGAGTCATTCTTTGGCATTTGTGCTGGCTCCCAGATTGAATGCCGCCGGTCGTTTGGGTGACGCCTCGGTCGCGCTGAGGCTGCTTCTCACAAATGATGATGCGGAGGCCATGGAACTGGCGCGCTCACTCGATTCTCTGAACCAGCTTCGTCAGGCGGAGCAGGAGCGGATAACCGATGAAGCGATGGGTCAGATTATCGACGGCGGCCTCGATCAATCGTCAAAGATCCTCGTTCTTGCGTCTCAAGGATGGCATATCGGAGTGATAGGAATTGTCGCAAGCAAGGTAACCGAGCGATATAATCGACCCACGGTGCTTGTGGCAGTCGATGAAACCGGCATGCTCGGCGTAGGATCGGCCAGGAGCACGGACAGGCTCGATCTCTTCGGCGCGTTGGGTCAGTGCGGGCATCTACTGCAGCGTTATGGCGGGCATGCTCGTGCCGCCGGCCTGTCCATCGAGATGAGTAAACTCCCGGAATTCAAAGAGACGATCAACCGAGTTGTCGATTCAGTCCTGACGAGCGAGGACCTGTTGCCGCGGCTGGACGTGGATGCCGAGTTGGGTCTCGATCGGGTAAACGTGGACTTGAGCACGGAGTTGGAGATGCTGGAGCCTTACGGTCACGGCAACGCCCGTCCGGTGTTCCTAAGTCATAATGCCTCTATCTCCCAAAAGGACCGTGCCGGTGGGAGCGGATTGCACGTGAAGCTTAAACTGCGCTCAGATTCGGATATGCCGGTGGATTGCATAGCATTCGGATGGGGCGACAGAGAAGAAGCTTTCAAGCTTGGCGGTCGTATTGACTTGTGTTACAATATTCAAACGAACAGATTCAACGGACGGGAGACAGCCCAGCTTGTTCTTAGGGATGCCAGAAAAACGGAGTGATGCTGCCGGATGCCGGCCCTTGGATACGCCCCGTCATTCACCGGGGCTACTCAAGGTAATCGGCGTTTTCCCTGTCCGATACTATATACTAAACACTACCCTCCAGCTACTTATGTCATGACTATCGACAAGGTCATCGAAAAGGTTCTGAAATACAGCCCGGGCGCTGACGAAGCGCTGATCCGCCGCGCATACGAATACGCTGCACAGGCTCACGACGGCCAAAAACGCCTGTCCGGAGAGCCCTACATAAACCACCCCCTGGCAACCGCGCTGATCCTAGCGGATCTCGAAATGGACGCGAGCAGCATAACCGCTGCCCTTCTCCACGACGTGATTGAAGACGCCCATGTAGAGGTCGAGAAGCTATCCAAGTTGTTCGGCAAAGAGATCGCGCAGTTGGTTGATGGAGTCACCAAACTCAAACTCACCGATTTCGAACCTCGCGACCCTGAGCCGGAGGTGGAGGGGAGAAAGAAGCGCCACTCGGAACAGGATCGCGGCGCCGAGAACCTTCGCAAAATCTTCCTCGCCATGGCGAAGGACTTCCGGGTCATGGTTATCAAGCTGGCAGATCGACTGCATAACATGAGAACCTTATCCGCCCTTCCGCCGGAGCGGCAGGTACGGGTGGCAAGTGAGACTCTACAGATATACGCTCCGCTTGCCCATAGAATTGGAATATGGGAAATCAAATGGCAGCTAGAGGACCTGGCGTTCAAACATCTGCATCCGCGTGAATACGAGGAGATCGCTGAGCGCGTGGCGAAGACTCGGCGCGATCGTGAAACCCTGATCAACCACTCCATCAAGACCATCCAGACGCGCCTGGAGCAGGAGGGGATCAAAGCCGAGATTCAGGGCCGGCCTAAGCACCTGTACAGCATCTACCAAAAGATGCTGAAACAAGAGGTAAACTTCGGTGATATTTACGATCTAACGGCCATTAGGATCATCACGGAGACCGTGGCGGATTGTTACCATGCGCTCGGTTTGGTTCATGAAGTCTGGATGCCGATTCCCGAGAGATTTGACGATTACATCGCAAAGCCCAAGTCGAACATGTATCAATCCCTGCACACCAAAGTCATCGGCCCGGGCGGGGAGCCTTTGGAAATCCAGATCAGGACCTGGGAGATGCATCGGACCTCGGAATTCGGCGTGGCCGCTCACTGGAACTACAAGGAGGGCGGCTCTCCCGATCAGGAATTCGAGCGGAAGCTTTCCTGGCTAAGGCAGCAGTTGTTCGATTGGCAGAGCGATTCCAAGGACAACAACGAGTTTCTCCGATCTGTCACCAACGATCTGTTCACGGATCAGGTGTTTATTTTTACACCCAAGGGTGATGTTATCGACTTGCCCGCCGGTTCAACGCCCATAGACTTCGCCTATCGGATTCACAGCGACATAGGCAACAGGTGTAACGGCGCGAAGGCAAACGGCCGCATCGTGCCGCTGAGTTACCGATTCAAGAACGGTGATATTGCTGAAGTGAGCACAAGAAGCCATGGGGTTCCAAGCCTCGACTGGCTCAGCTTTGTCAAGACATCCACCGCTCGGAGCAGGATCAAGGCCTATTTCCGCAAGCTTCATTACGCTGAGAGCGTGAGCAAGGGTCGGGAGATGCTGGAGAAGGAGATCGAGCGTGAGGGCTTCGATCGGGTGGAACTCCTCAAGCCGGAAAGCCTGCAGAAAGCGATGCCGGCGCTGAATGTTCCATCGGAAGATGATTTGTACGCGTCTATCGGTTACGGCCACACGCCTGCGGCCTCGGTGGTCCACAGGCTTGTTGCCGCTCAGCCGCACACCGAAGGGCTTTCAGTGCTCGGCAAGCGACCAGCCAAAGACGGGAAGCTCGGCATAACCGCTGGCGGCGTCGATGACGTGGCGATTCGGCGCTCCAAATGCTGCGGGCCTGTTCCCGGCGATGAGGCAGTGGGCTACGTTACGAGGGGGCGGGGCATGACCCTCCATCGTCGGGGATGCCAGAATGTGCTGATGTATCTGGAAAAGGAGCCGCATCGCATAGTGGAAGTTGAGTGGCCGCAGACCAAGGGCGAGAAGTTCAATACAGGATTGAGGATCGAGTCCCTGGACAGGATGGGTCTGCTCACTGACATATCGGCGATATTCAGCGAGGCTAAGACCAACATCATTACCGCCAAGATCAAGGCGTTTCCGAACAAGACGGCTTCGTTCGATCTGACGGTCGAGGTGGAGAATCTCGATCATCTCAACTCTCTCATGACCAGGATCGGCAATCTCAGCGATATTCTGGTTGTAAAACGTTCGGCCATATTGCCGGATGAATGAGTCGGAGGAGTAGGGGGAGTAAGAGGAGTGGCAGGAGTAAGGGAGTAGGTTGTACATCATCATGGCGTTAAGCACATCATGGGTCGGGGGTAAGTGATGGATAAGCAAATTCTGATGATTGCCGCCTCCGTTGCGGCTTTGTCGCACGCTTTGGCCATGCTCTTTGTATGGTCGAAAACACGCAATGATCGCAGTTTCCGTCTGGGACTGTGGGCGATAATGTTGTGGCCGGGAATTGGACCATTACTCGCCGTGAGTTCATGGTGGCTTATCGTGTTCTCACGTGGTAGCTTCCTACAGTCTCTGGGTTGGGCGCTTCTGGTCACGGCAGGGGTCGCTTTTGTGGCGCATCTGGGCCTTCTTGTGGCATATTTCATAAAGAGGGACCAAAAATGACGCCCGCGCCCTCCTATGTTGGTGACATCGCGAGCCTAGGTTATTCTCAGCAGGCGGTAAGGATTCCATGCGCGCAGTGATACAACGAGTAAAATCAGGTTCCGTTGAAATAGAGGGCGAGGCGATTGCCGCCATCGGCCCGGGTATGGTTGTGCTCCTGGGTGTCAGTGTGAACGACACTGACAAAGATGCCGTGTGGATGGCCAATAAGACCGCCAACCTGCGAATCTTCGAGGATTCCGAGGGGAAGATGAACCGGGGCATAATCGAGACGGGCGGCGAAGCGCTCGTCATCTCGCAGTTCACCCTATACGGCGATGCCAGGAAGGGCAGGCGTCCGAGTTTTATCGAAGCTGCTCCGCCCGATCAAGCCGATCGCCTTTACGAACGCTATGTCGAAGAGTTGCGGGCTGCCGGATTGAGCGTGCACACGGGGCGTTTTCGTGCTACAATGTTAGTGAGCATAGAGAACGATGGTCCCGTGACCATCATCCTGGATTCAGGCAATGAATTCTGAGTTCCCGCGCTAGGTTTTTAGATAATGTTACCGAAATTTCCATTAGTAAATATCAGCCGCCAACCGATTCCGGAGACCGAGAACGAGAAGCACGTTCCCGAGCCGACAACCGCGGACGGCAACAAACAGTTGGCGGAGAATCATCTGGTCAAGGGGCGAGTTCACGCCGCCATCACCCGATACAAGAAGGCGGCGAGGATGGAGAACAATGCGGAACATCGAACCGACCTGGGTGACGCATACGCCTTCGCGGAGCTTTCCAACAAAGCCGTTCAGCAGTATCGCCAGGCGATGAAAGTCAGTCCGGAAAGCTCGGAGCCGCATGCAAGCCTGGCGGAAGTCTATATGCGGTTCGGCAGATGGCAGTTGGCCGCAAAGGAGTACGGACTGGCGGTCGAACTTTCGCCGGAGAACGCGTTCTATCGATTCAAGTATGCGGGAGCCTGCGTAAAGACCCAAAACCTGGACCAGGCGATCATCCAGATGGAAGCCGCGGTCAGGATTCTTCCCAGGGATTCGTTCTATCATTTTGAATTGGCCAATCTCTACGCGGATGCCCTCCTTGATTTGGAAGCCGTCGGCGCCATGGAGCAGGCTGTGGCGCTCTGTCCGGAGGACGACTACTATGCGGTTAGGCTGGGAATGGTGTGCGCCCGATCGGGCCAGTTGGAGCGCGCAGCCGAGGTCTATCGAGCTGCTATCGTGATTGCCCCCACAAAGCTCTCCTACCGATTTCTGCTTGGAGATGTATATCAACTTCAGGGCTTCGAATCCAGGGCTGATCTCAATTACGAAGAGGCCAAAGAGATAGATGACTATGAGGCCGATTTCGTGCGCCGCGTGCGCCGGTTCATGCTGGGGGAGAAATGGTAGGGCCAGGGTTCCAGGGTTTTATACAAATCATTCCCTTAGAACCCTAAAAACCTAAAACCTTGAAAACCCTAAGATTCTAAGGAATGGAAAGCACTCTCATGTCGGAATCCCCTTTCGTAATCACTCTTAGAGTTGGCCCGCTGGAAACAAACTGCTACATCGCTTACGATCCCGAAACACTAAAGGCTGTCGTCATCGATCCGGCAGGCGATCCCGAAGTGATTATCTCCGCTATACGGAAGCACGACTTAGCCCTGGTTGCGATTGTCGTTACGCACGGTCACGCCGACCACATCGGCGCGAACGAGGCCGTCCGATCAGAATTCGGGTGCCCGATCATGGTTCACGAACTGGACGCTCCATACCTGGTTGATCCCAACCTGCATCTCGGCGCTCTGATGGGTGAGTACGGGCCGATCAGCCCTCCGGCGGACAAGCTTCTTTACGATGGCGATACCATCGACCTCGGAAACCTCAAGCTAACAGTCATTCACACGCCGGGTCATACGCCCGGGGGAATTTCTCTCCTATGCGGCGATATTCTCTTCGCCGGGGACACCCTCTTTGCGGGCGGTGTCGGCAGGAGCGATTTCCCCGGCGGCTCTCATGAAACCCTCATCCATTCGATCCACGAAAAGCTCCTTGTGCTGCCCGATTCCACCACGGTCTATCCCGGCCACGGCCCAGACACTACTATCGGCGCTGAGCGCCGCTCCAATCCCTGGCTATGAGTGAAGGTCTGGTAGCATGAAACGCTGATTTCCCCCAAGAATAATGTAACTTCCCAGATGCGATCTTGTTAGAAAGAATGAGAGAACGACGCATCCGCGGAGGTTACGCAAATGAATTGTGATCGAATCAGATTAATCCTTTCAGAGTTTATCGATGGGGAATTGGGTGAACCCGATACCTCGATGGTTCGGGAGCATCTGTCCGCATGTCCGACGTGCGCCCGTGAAGCCGAGACATTGAGGACGGTTTCCGGGGTGGTGTCGCAAACCTCGGAGGCCGAGCCGCCGCCGATGTTGCTTGCGCGGATCAAGGCGCGAGAGTCTGCTCGAAAGCGCATCCCAATCTTCAGCTTCTTACGCCCATCCATGAATTTCCAGTGGGCTGGAGCTACTGTCGCTGTCATAGTTCTCCTAATCCTTGGGTCTCGTACAGTTCTTCACCAGTCAGTCCACCGTTCTCTCTCAGCAAAACAACCTCTTCCTGTCCAGGTGAAGATCACGCCCCTCCAAAGTCCGAAGTCCATGGCCTCCGTCACGCCGATGTCCTCTCAGGTTTCCGCTATACCCGCTGCTGAGCCGGTTCGCGTTAAGCACCTCAAATCTCATGAGAAGCATGCGGCGCGCATGGCCCGTATTGGAAATCCGGGAACAATAAAGCCGGGTACCTTCTCATCAATGATACCTGAAGTAGCTCCCGGTCGTTCCGTAGCGAGTGGTACTGACGAAGAAGTTTCAACGACGCCTGTCGTGGAGGCGCCCGCGCCGGCCCCGTCCAGCGGGGACGACGAAGTCCGAACGATCAAGGTCGTCCGAGCCATTGATGAGCAGACTAAACCAGCCGCTGAAACAGGGACTATGGAGCAGCTTCGCGAGCGTCTGAGAGCGAGGAATCGAGAGAGAGATTATTACCGAGGGGCAAATCCGAGGCAGATTAGAGAGTGCTCGGTCAGTATTGCTAGCGTAAAATTCTAGGCTTGTTCTCCTCCTTAATAAGGAGGGGGTACAGTGGTTCAGAGGGCGTGACCGAGGTCAGAAGCCTCCTTTGTGTCATCGTAAGGATGTAGTAGTGAAGGTTAGAGCGAGTACAACCGCATATGTTTGCCTCACCGTTCTGGTCTTAGCATGGTGTACTGCGGGCGCATGTCTCGCGGACGCCTCGCTCGCGCCTCCGACCGCCGGGCTGAACTTCTCCGGCATGATGGCCGGGAGCGCAGGCGCTCCCGCTCAGATCGGCAGCGCCTTCCAACTCGGCTCCCTCACAATGTCTAATCTCATGTTCAGCGCATCCACGCTGGATAAGGGCACGCAGAATCTCATGATGGATGGCGCTCCTCAGCAGCAAGCGGTCGTACCACCGACCGAGGCCGATCAGGTTCTTGTCAACGGTTCCAGTATTCAAATGGGGCAGGTTGGTCTCAAGTTCAACGTTCAGGATGTCGGCAAGGATTTCCACGTTTCCACGAACATGGCACAGCAGGGTCTCGCTTCGTCCGACGTCCTCAATCAGTTGGCGAAGGAGCATGGGATAAAGAGAACGGGCATTGAGCTGGGGTTCGGGCAGGGGGCATCGTCGGCGCTGAACGGATTGCGAATGAACCAGATTTCCGATGCCTCGGGGAATGTATCAGTCCAGGCGCTCGGTTTTTCGAGCGGCAGCTTTGGTTTCTCCATGACGGACACCAAGGTTGACAGAGGTTTCGCCCGGCTTGGTGACCTCAGTACGGACGACCGAAAGCAGATGGCCCTCAGAATTCGTCAGGAGTTCGATTCGAATGCTCAGGCGACAAGCGTCACGAATGATGACCTCAACCATATCGCATCGGAAACGGGTATTTCCAGGCAAAACTTCCTCGGCAATATGAAATTGGGCGACTCGATTGCCGGGTTCCAAATGCTCAACATCGGGAACGAGTCCGGCGGGATAATGAGGAACACTATCTCGTTTCAGGGCAAGGATTATCACATAAGCGGGCTGGTTCAGAGTATAGACAGCAATTTTAACGCCCTCGGAACTCTGGCTCCGGTTGAGAAGGCGGCCTTTGGAAATGAAACCGGTTTGTCGCGGTCCGGCCTGATGGGTGAATTCAAGATCGGCCAGGGCCTTCATTTGACCACGTCCACGTCCAATGTCACCGATCAGAGCAGCGGCGCGGGCCTTAGTAAATATACGCTCGCACTTGCCGGGAACGGGTTCAGCGCGGGCATGAGGTATGTTGACATCAACCCCGGATTCGCAAGGCTGGGGGATTTGGCGGATTCGGACAAAGCCAACATGGTACCGGAACTGGGAATGAAACGCTGGGATTTCACCACCCATTTCACGGTCGGACAGGACTTATCTCTCGACAACTACTATTATGATGCCAAGCATTCTTCCATGGATCTTTTCAGGAACCAGCTCAGAAATAGCCTGTTGTACAATCCGGCGCATGGACCGAAGCTCTCGATGACTGTTGACGAGGTGGATTCGGGCGCAACAGAGAATCCCATGAAGTTCGAGCATGAAACCATGTCTTTCAGCGATGTGATGGGAAGCATTTCGGTGAACAGCGCGGAGGACAGAACGGCGGGTGTAGATCAAACAGGCGCGAATACTCTTCAGGATACGCGAACCGCGCATTTCGCCACCGATCCCTCCGCGCAGACAAGCTTAGTGGGAGATTTGAAGGACGCGTGCGATCAGACAGGCGCATTCGATGATTTGAGAACCCTCAAGGCAGCGACGAACCTGTCGCCGAGCGTGCAATTGACTTCCGCCAGTACGCAAGAGTTTACCAACTTGCATCAGGAGGTCGATCGGAATATCGGCGTGCAGGATAAATCACTCCTGGGATTGAGCATGGGTTTCAAGGTCGGCAGAACTACGCTCGACGGGGGCGCGGCAGGCTCCATGTATGAACTGACCATCGGTGCGCCAAAACCATGCGACTGCGGCATGTTCAAGCAGTTCAAGTGGGGTCTGAAGTACGGCGAAGTGATCAACTGCGGCAACGTGCAAAGTGAAACCCAAAGCATGAGAATCGAAACGCTGACTCTGAACCACAAGCTGATGCTGGAGTATGATACCACCGTGCTGAACAGCGTCACTCAGCCCTCCACGCTCTCCTTTGCGATCACCGGCGATCCGAACCCGACCAATCGACTTCACTACGGTTTCTCATACCAATCGGTCACGCGTACACTGACTCAGGATACCGCCATGGTGCGCCAGTTCAACGCGGACTGGGCGATGGACAGTGATACCAAGTTTCTTTACAGTTTCGCAGCGTACGATCAACCGTCTTACGCCAGCCTCGATCCCTGTGGATTCGAGCGGTACAAGGTCAGCCGGGCGTTCACGAAGGACCTGGCGGGGAACGTTTCCTGGGAGGCGAACAGGAATTACTACGCTGGTTGGACTAAGACGAGCCTGAGATTCGGACTCTCGGGGAAGACCCCCGAGATCAACGCCGTGGACGTGTCTTATGGGTTCGATAGCTACTTCGGCGCCGGGCTTACGAACGGATCGGCGCATTCCATCCGCGTGAAGTATGACAGCCGGATCAGCAAAGAGAACATCATCGGGCTGAGCGCGAATTATCTGATATGGACGGGCGCTCGCCCGGACGGATGGACCGGCGACGATGCCTATTTCCTGGCAAGCGTGACAAATATCTTCGATTGAGCCGCTCTATCGAAGCGATTGCAAGTGGTTTGCGAACAGAGTGGTCTTCCGTACTATACATCGAGTACCCAAGATCGTCATTCAGAGCGTAGCGAAGAATCTGGTAACAGGTTACACTGCACTTCCTACGTAGGGGTACCCATTTCCGTCGGTAACAGATTCTTCACGGAGCCTGTCCAGAGCCTGCCGAAGGATTCAGAATGACATCTCTGCTAGAGGCGGGATAAAAGGGTCTGACCATTGCAACATGAAAGACCGCTCTAACTGTACAAGTAGCGCTTGTGATAGAGATGTTCTGCACTATTTCGACTGATATGAATCCGGCGGCTCTACGTCCGAAGATTCTTATCCAGCATGCCATCCATCGCGCTTCACTCATCCAATATCGAACATCCAATATCCAATATCGCTCCAAAAAAACCAATTGACATTCCCTGAAAACGTGATATACTGTGATAGTGAAGTAACACAGTGGCACGGCGAATATGATTTTTGACATCGACACAACCAGTTCAGTTCCGATTTACGCGCAGATCATGGATCAGGTGCGTCACGCCATCGCCGCGGGGATTCTGCGGTCGGGTGACGCCCTGCCGTCTCTGCGCGAGATGTCCGGTCGGCTTCGCGTCAACCCGCTCACCGTGAGGAAGGCCTACCGGGAGTTGGAGGTCGAGGGGATCGCTGTGACCGAGCACGGGCGCGGCACATACATAACAGAGCAATCCTCGAAACTCGGCGAGGAGTTCCGCCGAGAAGAGCTTTCGCGAGTGGTGGACCGAATGATCGTTGACGCATATCACCTCGGCGCATCGCCGGACGAGGTACGCATGGCGGTCGAAGAAAAGCTCAAGGAGCAAGGGGCATAGGGGCATAGGGCGTAATCCCTGCCTAACATCGAATATCCAATATCTAGTGTCATAACCGTCCAACACAAGATATGGTTCAAGCTCAGCTTGCGCATGAGTTAACAATGAGGAGTCATTCTAGATCGCAACCCTGAAGCATCCGGAATGGATCCCAGGATGATGGTCCGATCCCCCTCTCCTGCTCCCTGGCGGGAGAGGGAGGGGTGAGGGCATCCGGTGGATCAAGCCGAATAGTATTTTGGACAGGCACGATCGAACATCGAATATCGAATATCATTTGAAAGGTGGAGTTATGGACAACGCATTTGCAATCGAGACTCGGGATCTTACGAAGAAATACGGCAAGAAGTTGGCGGTGGATCACCTGAACCTGAAAGTGCCGTCGGGAAGCGTGTTCGCGTTTCTCGGGCGGAACGGGGCGGGGAAAACGACCACCATCCGCATGATGCTGAACCTGCTCGACCGAACGACCGGCGATGTCTCCGTGCTGGGCCTCGATCCATCCAAGAAGGACATCGAGATCAAGCGGAGGGTGGGGTACGTGGCGGAGGGCCAGCGGATGTACGACTGGATGACGGTGAGCCAGATCGCCTGGTTCTGCTCCGGTTTCTACGATACCTGGGACGATGCCTACGTGCAGGAACTGATGAAGCAGCTTGAACTGAGCCCCAACGACAAGCTCAAGAACCTCTCGCGAGGCACCCAGGCGAAGGTCGCGCTGCTCCTCGCCCTCGCTCATCACCCCGAACTGCTGATTCTCGATGAACCGACCGCCGGGCTGGACGTGGTGGTCCGCCGGGAGTTTATCGAGGGCGTGATCGACCTGATTCAGCAGGAGGGCCGGACGGTCTTCTTCTCCTCCCACCTGGTCCACGAGGTGGAACGGATCGCGAACTGGGTTGGCGTGGTGGATAACGGCAGGCTCATCGAGTGCAAGCCGATGGAAGAGTTGAAGCAGAGCGTGAAGCGGATAAGCATGGTTTTCGACGATGGGATACCGGACCTCCATCTGACCGGTCAGCTTTCCCATGAAACCCTGGGACGGCAGATCAGGGTCTCGGTGAATAACTTCTCCGACAAGACCCTGGCGGAGGCGCGCGCCCTGAACCCGAAATCGTTGGATTTGGAGGACCTTTCTCTCGAAGACATCTTTGTCGCCCTGGTTGGAGACAAGGAGTAGCAAGGTGAGACAGCTCCTCTGGAAAGAATGGAATGAGGTAAAAGGATATCTGCTCCTGCTTGCGGTGGGGCCGTGGGTGTTCGCTCTCGCCGCCAAGCGTGGGTTGTACTACAGCGGGCTTTCTCGCGGATTCTCCGCTCCGGAACTGGCGGGCGGACTTGCGGTTCCCGTGATACTGGTGGTCTTTCTGTGGGCGGCAACCAGAGTCGAGAGCAAACCGAACAATCGAAACCTGTGTTTGGAAGGCGTGCCGGCCGGCGCTCTGGATACTTTGTGCGCCAAGTTTCTGCCGGGTTTGGCGGTTGCTTTGCTTATTCCATTTTGGCTTCACATAGCGGCATGTGTGGCTATGGGCTCGCCATTCCAACCAGCCTGGGAGGTGCTTCCATTCCTCAAGGTCTCTGCGTGCGCTTACTGCTTTACGTTTGCATTATCACTCCGCGTTCCGGCCACGATAGCCACCATTACGGCTATCCCAGTCTCTATGGTAGTTTTTTCCTACGCAAGCTTTCAAGCTAATACCGTTCTGGAATTCCTGGCGTTGCCCTATGTTTGGCTCACCACCTTTTCCCTGATTTTGTTGCTCATTTCCTGGTTCACTGGGGAGAGTTCTCCCTGGAGGGGCAGAGTTGCGTTATCATGCTGCACCATATTGGCTGTGATGGGGATGGCTCTCTGGAGCGTTCACGGACTGCCACACAGGACCCACATTGCTCTGGAAGAGGAGGCCACATGGTTGGATTGGTACGCGCCGGTAATTGTGGACAAATCCCAGCGCGCAGTGGCATATGTTGCCGTGCCCACGGTTGGCAATGATGAGCCACGTGGACACCAGGAGCAATTGCAGAACAAGCCTCCTGAACATCCGAAAGCCAAGTTGAAGGTTTGGATTTCCGGTAAGGAGTCCGTGGTTGCGCAAGCTGGATACGTTTCACCGTATGCCTGGCTCCCGAATGGCAGGTTGGTCTTTGGCGCCACTGATAACCCGTCCACTCTCTATATAAATGATTGGGATCCTCAGACCGGGGAGACGAGGAAACTAGCTTTGTTCCGTTCAACCACAGCCTATGGTATGTCAAGTCCTGTTGGAGGCTTCTTTCTCAACCAGGATGGTTCCAGAGCGGCGGTGTTTGCTGATTCTTACGTTCACGAGGGTGCGGATTTGTGGATTCTCGACCTGCGACATGGCGGAGCCAGAGTAATCTGCGCCGACAGAGCGCTGTCATCGAAGTGGATGTCAGGCTATCAGGGTGAATGGAGGAGGGACACCTTGGTCTTCATTACCCCTCGTGATGAACTACGGTCGATATGCGTGGATGGAACAAGTTTCAAGTTGATCGCAGGCAGTCCACATATGGAGGGCAGTGATGAGACTTCTAATCAAGGAATGTAGGGCAATTGGGATTCTGTTGGTCGGTCTCGGCGCATTTCTGGCCGTGAGCATACTCTTGAACCCAAAAACCGG
>Ga0326727_10011352_pt1 | contig 20779 bp, 21 predicted proteins | sample MB2enrmetagenome_FD_207643 | JGI IMG/M metagenome (GOLD analysis project Ga0326727, IMG submission 207643) | Lab enriched peat soil microbial communities from McLean, Ithaca, NY, United States - MB29MY | ecosystem: Environmental > Terrestrial > Soil > Wetlands > Peat | place: USA: New York...
TCTATATCGCCTCCACCCACTCCTATATCATCCTCTTCACGACGACCGGGAGGGCGCATATCAGGAAGGTCCACACCATACCGGAGGCCCAGATGTCCTCCAAGGGCAGGCCGGTGATCAACCTTATAAAGGCGGAGAAAAACGAGAAGATCACGGCGGTGACACACGTCAAAGACTTCGCGGAAGATAAGTACCTCTTCATCGCGACGAGAAAGGGCCGGGTGAAAAAGATCAGCCTCGCCCTCCTCAAGAACGTGCGCCAGCCGGGCATAAAGGTCATCGAGATGCCTGAGGGCGACCACCTGATGGACGTGCTTCCCATCGACCCCGGCTCTGACATCGTGCTGGGGACGAAGAACGGCATGACCATCCGGTTCAAGGAAAGCCACGTCAGGCCGATGGGCAGGGACGCCTACGGGGTCATCGGCGTGCACCTGCGCAAGGGCGACGAGCTTGTCTCCGTGGACGTGACGAGCGATGCCTGCTCGCTCTTCACCGTAACGGAGAAGGGGTTCGGAAAGCGCGTCAACTGCTCCGAATACAAAAACCAGGCCCGCGGCGGCATCGGCGTCATAAACGTGAAGTGCGAGCAGAAGAACGGAGAGGTGGTCGGCGTGAGGCGAGTCGGACCGAGTGACGAGATCATACTGGTCACCAACACGGGAAGGACGATCAGGTTCAATGCAGCCGAGATCCCCGTCCACCTGAGGGGCGGCCTCGGCGTCCGTCTCATGGGGCTGAAGGACGAAGAAGAGAGAATCAGCGGCTTCGGGACGATAAGCGAGGACTAACTAAATAATGCATCTCGCAATAATCGGCGCAGGGGCATGGGGCACGGCGTTTTCCATGCAGCTTGCCTCTGCCGGCCATAAAGTCCTCCTCTGGGTCTACGAGCCGGAACTCCTGCAAATCATAAAGAAGACAAGAGAGAACGCCTGGTACTTGCCCGGCTTTGCGCTGCCCGAGGCCATCGACGTCACGGACGACCTCCAGGCAGCCGCCCTCTTCGCCGACGACGTGGTCATAGCCGTCCCTTCCTTCGCTTTGAGGCCCGTACTGGGCAGCATTGCAAGGGCGCTTTCGGGCAGGCGCCTCCTCGTCATAACGAAGGGCCTGGAGCGGGAGACGCTTCTTACCATAAGCCGGGTGGTCGCCGAGGTCGCAGGTCCGGACGCCCCTTGCGCTGTCCTTTCGGGCCCTTCCTTCGCCCTGGAGACGGCCAAGGGCTGCTTCACCTCCGTCGTCATCGCCTCATCCGACAGGGCGCTCGCCCGCCGCTTCCAGGAGATAACCCATACCGAAGCTTTCCGCGTCTATACGAGCGAAGACACGGCCGGCGTGGAGTTGGGCGGGGCGCTGAAGAACGTGATGGCCATAGGGGCCGGCATCATCGAGGGCCTGCATCTCGGAAGCAACACCCTGGCCGCCTACATGACGCGGGCGCTGGCCGAGATCAAGCGGCTCGGCGTCAGGATGGGAGCGCGGGAGACGACGTTCATGGGGCTTTCCGGCATGGGCGACCTTATCCTTACCTGCACGGGTCCCTTGAGCAGGAACAGGACGTTCGGCTTAGAGCTGGCGAAAGGGGGCGACCCGGCCGCGCTGATAGCGTCGCGCAAGGCCGTCGTAGAAGGCTATTACACGATAGAGGCTGCCTACAGGCTCTCCCAGGACCTGGGCGTCGAGATGCCCATTACCGGTGAGCTTTACCGGGTCGTCTACCGCGGCAAAGACATAAAGGCCGCTTTCGAGGACATCAGAAAGCGGGACACCAAGGACGAAGACGCCTGAAAAGCGCTCCTTGGGCCGCCTATTCGAACGAGAAATCGAGGAGGAGGAGTTCCGGGCCGTTGTCCGTCTGGAAGGTGAAGGGCAGGGAGATCACCGGCAGCTTCGTGATGAAGTTGATCGCAACGTCATGGCCCACGACGACCGTAGGGAGGGCGGCGCTCAGCTTGTAGCCGAGCCTCTCGATCTCTACCCTTGTTTGTCCGGAGATGATGTTCGTAAGCTCGCCGACGGCATCGACGACATCGGGGGTCACGGAAGAGACCTCTTCACTTACGAACCTCTTGTAGACGAACACCGCGCCTTTGGTGCTGAAGGCGAGGCTGAAGGTGCCTTTCTTGTCTCCGGCGAAGCCGATCACCCCCGTCACGTCCCCGGAACTGTGGTTGTCCTTTTTCAGCACCGGCTTGCCCATTACGATATCAAGGGACAACATCTTCGCAAAGACGTTCTGAACTGCGGTCAGGTAAGCGTTGACGAATCCCGCATCCATCGTCGCGCCTACCGGCTCTTGACTTTAACCATCGCCTTCTGGATGGCTTCCTGGAGCCTGTCCGGGGTAAAAGGCTTGACTATATAGTTGTCTACGCCCTCTTTGATGGCCTCGATGACGCTGTCCTTCTGCGCCTCGGCCGTCACCATGATGAAGGGGATTTTCTTGACTTCATCATCTCCCTTGCACACCTTAAGGAACTCAATACCGGTCATCTCGGGCATGATCCAGTCGCTCACGATCAGCTCGAAATCCCTGTCCTTTTTGAGTATCTCGAACGCCTGCTTGCCGTTTTCAGCCTCTATCACGTTCGTGATGTCGATCTGCCTCAGCACGTTCTTGACGATCTTCCTCATGGTAGCAAAATCATCGACCACCAGCGTCTTCATCCAAGACCTCCTATGGCGCGGCCGGCCTTTACAAGGGTGAGCAAAATGGCCGCCATGATTGTTTTTCCCACGTCGCGCACCCGGTTCTATATCATTGTCGGCAGAAGCCGTATATTACTTAACACCCCGGCCGCATAAATCGGGTGCAGAGTAGAATCCCGCCTAAGTAATCGCCCCCCCGCCCAGCACCCTCTCCCCGTCGTAGAGGACCACCGCCTGCCCCGGCGCAACCGCCCAGACGGGACTGCGGAAAACCACTTCCAGCATCCCGTCCTTGACAGAGTACGAGCAAGGCTCCTCTCTCTGCCGGTAGCGCACTTTGGCCCACGCCTCGCCTTCAGGCGGCGCGTCGAGCATGTTGATCTCCTCCGCAGTGAGCCGGTTGCGCAGGAGCGCCTCCCTGGGGCCGACCACCACCACGTTTTCGGCTGCCTTTATAGCCACAACGTAGAGGGCCTCTTTATAGGCGATATTGAGGCCCTTGCGCTGCCCAATCGTATAGAGGTGCGTCCCTTTATGGCTGCCTACCTGCCTGCCGTCCATGGTGATGATGGGACCGCTTTTCACCGGGACGAACCGCTTCAGGAAGGCGCGGTAGTCGTTGTCCGGGATGAAGCAGATGTCCTGGCTCTCGGCTACCCGGCCGCAGCCGGCGGACGCCTCAAAAAGGTCTGCGAAGCCCGCGCGCACCTCCGTCTTCCTGAAACGAGCGAGGGGGAAGACGATGCGGGGGAGGTCCTTTTGTGGCAAGGGGTAGAGAAAGTACGTCTGGTCCTTCAGCCTGTCTTTGCCTTTCTTCAGGACGTGACCGGCGGCGGTCTTCTCGATTGCAGCGTAGTGGCCGCTGGCAACCAGATCGGCGCCCATGGCCGCTGCCTTTTCCAGGAACGCGCCGAATTTGACATGCCTGTTGCAGAGGATGCACGGGTTGGGTGTCCTGCCGGCGGTGTACTCGTCGATGAACCGCGCGATGACGTGGCGCTCGAAGGCCTCGCGCATGTTCATAACGTAATGGGGGATCGAAAGTGCGTCCGCTATCCTTCTTGCCCTGTCCATCTGGACGGCCGAGCAGCACATCCGGGGATTTGACGCGCTCCTCATGCTGGAAGGCAGAAGGTCGAAGGTGAAACCGACGACCTTTCGGCCGCTCGCTTTCAGCAGGAAGGCGGCATACGAGCTGTCGATGCCGCCGCTCATCGCCACAAAGACCGTCTCCACCCTTGAATATAGCATGGAAGCGAATGAGATTGAAACTAAGCGAAATTTATAGTATTATGGGTTTGGTTTTCCATAAGGAGGTTCAAACTCATGGGTAAAAAGCTACGGCTCTCTTTGGGCATCCTCCTGGCGGTCGTTTTCCTCCTCGGCTTCCTCGCCGGGGCGCAGGGAAACAAGATTGTAAGGAACGCCCAGGGGCAGGAGGTATACGAATATCTGAAGACGTTCTCCGACGTCCTCGACATAGTGAAGAACAACTATGTCGATAAAGTGAACGACCGCGACCTTATCTACGCGGGCGTCAAGGGGATGGTCGAGTCCCTCGACCCCCACTCTTCTTTCCTCACGCCGGACATGTACAAGGATATGCAGACGGAGACCAAAGGCGAGTTCGGCGGCATAGGGGTGGAGATCACCGTCAAAGACGGCTTCCCAACGGTAATCACGGCGATAGAGGACACCCCCGCCTTTAAGGCGGGGCTTAAGCCGTCCGACCAGGTCGTCAAGATCGACAGTAAGCCCACGAAGAACATGAGCCTTGTGGACGTGGTCAAGATGATACGGGGGCAGAAGGGCAAGCCCGTAACGCTGACTATCATGCGGGAAGGCTTCAGCATGCCCAAAGACTTTCTGGTGCGGCGCGACACCATAACCGTCAAGAGCGTGAAGTACAGGATGCTCGACGACAATTACGGCTACATACGCATCACCCAGTTCCAGGAGAGGACGGCCAGGGACCTGAGCGCTGCGATCAAGGAGCTGCAGAAGCAGGCCAAGGACGGCAACCTGAAAGGCATACTCCTCGACCTCCGGAACAACCCCGGCGGTCTGCTCGACCAGGCGGTCGAGGTCTCCGACAAGTTCATCAGCGACGGCCTCATCACGTACATAGAGGGCAGGAAGCCCGAAGAGAGGGTGAAGTTCACGGCGCATAACAAGAACGACTATACGGGGCCCCTCGTATGCCTCGTGAACGAGGGCAGCGCGAGCGGCTCGGAGATCGTGGCCGGGGCCTTGCAGGACAACAAGAGGGCCATCATAGTGGGTATGAAGACCTTCGGCAAGGGGTCGGTGCAGACGATCATCCCCCTGCCTGACGGCTCGGCGGTCCGCCTGACGACCGCCAAATACTATACGCCCGCAGGCCGGCTCATCCAGGCAGACGGCATCAACCCGGACATCGTGGTCGAGAACGACCTGACGCGGACGAAGGGCGAGAAATATACGCCCATAAAGGAGAAAGACCTGGACAGGCACCTGGAGGGCGCCAAGAAGCCGGCGGAGCCGCAGAAGGTCGATGAAAAGAAGCCCGACGAAGGCGCCGGCGCAGTTTCCGACCTGACCACTGCAAAGACCGGCGAAGACGATATCCAGCTCGCGATGGCGCGCCAGATATTGAAAAGCTGGCAGGCCCTCAGGGGCAAGTAGGCAGAAAGCGGGCAGAAAAGCGACTTTAAGGAGAACCACCAGGGGAGGCGATGAGCCTCCCCTTCCATTCTTGCGGGATGCGCGCAGGCTTGCCCGACGCATCGACGCAGACCATGAGCGTCTCACCCTCGGCGATCACCCTGCCCTTCTTCGATACCGTATGGCGCAGAGAGAACTGGGCGTTCTTGACGACGCCGACGGACGTCTCCAGATCGACCTCGTCCCCGTACCGCAGCTTCTCCTTCAGGTCGAGCCGCGCCGATTTGACCATGAGGTACGTGCCCGTCGCCTCCCACTGCGGAAGGTCGATCCCCAGGGACAAAAGGCGCTCGAACCAGGATTTCTCGAAAAGCCGCAGGTAGCTCGCAAAATAGACAACCCCGCCGGCGTCAGTGTCCTGGTAATATATCCTGGTACGGTACATGATATCGTGTGAGACGATACCATGCCCTAAGGCGTGGCGTCAATTCCGGAGGCCCCACGTCGAGCTCACGCGCCGGCCCGCCCTATCAGTTCAAAGTCGGTTCTCCGGTACCCGCACGGTAAAGGGCGTGCTGAAAAGGCGCCACCGTGCATGCGGGTGGTCCGCCAGAGGCGCGAGTCCAGCCGCCAGGAGTATTCCGCAGTTGCTTCTTGCCTCTCGTTCTTCGCTTTTTGTCTTTCCTGCTGTTGCAGCAGGCCTTGGGGTTAATCGAGCAGACCGTCACTTCGGCTCGGTGGGATACCCCGCCCCGACCCATCCCGACCACCCGCCCTTCAGGGCATAGACGTTCTTGAAGCCCTGGCGGGAGAAGAGGAGCGCCATACTGGCGCTCGTCGCCTCATTGGGTCAATCGCAGTAGAAAACTAGGGTCTTCTCTTTGGGGATTTTGTCCAGCAGCGCCCTAGCGTCCGACGGATCGAGCCTGATCGCGCCCTTGATCTTGGCGGGGCTGCTGCTCCACTCCCTGGCGATCCGCGCGTCGAGGATAACCACGCTGTCCTTGCCGATGAGGGTTTTCAGCTCCTCCTTCGACATGCGCGACACCTTGTCGGAAGAGGCGATCTGGGCCGATACGGCAACGCCGGCAACGACAAGCGCTGCAATAAAGATGACGGCTACCCATTTCACCGCAGTACCCCTCTTATCAATCTATACGACATTTTAAGCGTAAACGGGGCCCACCGCAAGGGGCGCAGGTGAGAGGCGCGGCCCCGCGCTGGAAAGGACGGCGCATCCGATATAAACTATGCCTCGAAGCACGAAAAAAACCGCCTAGAGGAAAGGGATGACGATGGAACAGGACGCATGTTCATTCGAGAGGCTGGCGCCGGAAGTAAAGGCGTTCCTCGAGCTGGTGAGGAAAATGCCCCAGCCCCCGATCTCCATGAAGACTTACAAGGCCATGCGGCAGTTCATGGCCTCTACGCTCAAGAACGTTGAAAGACTGCTCTTCTCCGGGGCTGTCGAGGATATTACGATACCGGCTCCTGAAAGGTCCCTGCCCGTCCGCGTCTACCGGCCGGATTCGGCCCGCGCCTGCCTGCCCCTGGTGCTCTATTTCCACGGGGGAGGATGGGTCCTGGGCGACCTCGACATGGAAGAAGACACGTGCATAGCCCTGGCCAGGCAGACGCCGTGCATCGTGGCGTCCGTCGATTACGCCCTTGCCCCGGAGCGCCCGTACCCGGCCGCCCGCGATGAGTGCTACGCGGCCCTCGTCTGGGCGTCCCTGCATGGGGACGAGGTAGGGGCGGACAAGGGGCAGATCGCGGTCGCAGGCCAGAGCGCGGGGGGCAACCTCGCCGCAGTCACTGCCATGATGTCCCGTGACCTCGGAGGCCCCGCCATAGCCTTTCAGGCGCTCTTTTACCCTGCAACGAGCCTCGGCGACGACCCGACGCCCTCGCGAAAGGCCTTCGGCGAGGGTTTCTTCCTGAACGCAGGCGACATGAAGGGCATCACTTCCATGTACGTGCCGGACGAAAGGGAGCGCCGCCACCCGTATGTCTCCCCCCTGCTCGCCCCCGACCTCACGCGCCTGCCCCCTGCCCTTATCATTACCGCAGGCTGTGACCCTCTGCGGGACGAGGGAGAGGCATATGCGAGGCGCCTTTCCGGGGCGGGCGTAAAAGCGGACGTACTCCGCTTCGACGACATGATCCATGCCTTCCTTTTCCTCTTCAAGTCGTCCGACAGCAGCAGGCGGGCCATCGAGAAGACGGCCCTCGCCCTGCGGGAGGCCTTCGGCTGCCCGGCCTGAGGGCGCTTGCCTGGGCCTGGCCGTCCGCCATCGCGGTCGAGTCTTTCCGTCCCGGCGCGCACCGCAGGCAGTCCCAGGCCCTGGTTGCACGCCGCCTTCCAGGTAATTACACTTAGGGGAACAGACCCTTTCTTCATACACGTTTGCCGACGGAGGTAGTCAAACGGCTGCGCACTTCCGGCTGCTCCTCGTAAGGCTGCCATGCAGGAAAATCTATCCCGTAGGGCCGGTCTACGTCGCGGCAGCGGTGCGGCGCGCCGCCCCCGATGCGCCCGTTCGCATCCTCGACCTGGCGGCGCCGGGGGGCGCACCCGCCGCCCGCAGGCGCCTCCTCACCGAGCAGATAAGCGACTTCCGGCCGGACGTGATCGCCTTCTCCTGGCGCGACTTGCAGGTCTTCTCTCCCCACGACATGGACGGCGCCATGCGCCACGCCTTCACCTTCTTCTACGACCCCTCCCCCGCAAAAAAGGCTGCGGCGGCCATCGCCGGGGTCGGCGACATTATCTATTACAAAGGCGCGCTCTCCGAAGGGCTTGCCCTCGTGGCCGCAGCCTGTAAGGCAGCCCCGGCCGCGCGGATCGCGGCCGGCGGGCCGGCGGTGACGATATTCGGGGAGCTTCTCCGGCCGCGCCTGCCGCAGCGGGTGCGTCTCATCACCGACCTTCCGCAGCTCTTCCCCTTTCTCAGCCTCGCGCCGCCGGACGACCCTTTCGAGCCGATGCTCGACCTTCCCGCGCTGGAGGGCGCCTTCCCCCAGTGGACCGCTTACACGGACAGCGAGATTGGCGTCCAGACGAAGCGCGGCTGCCCGCAACAATGCCTTTACTGCCTCTACGGCTTTCTCGAAGGCAGGCAGGTGAGGCGCAGGGCGCCGGCGCGCGTTGTTAAGGAGATCGCTGATTACCGCACCCGGTGGGGGGCAAGACGCTTCTGGCTCGCCGATGCCCAACTCCTTTCGGGCGCGGCAGACGAGGACCACCTGGCCGACATCCTCGGCAGGCTCATCGCCCAGAGGCTCGACGTGACCTGGTCGGGCTATCTGCGCGTCAACGGGCTGAAGCCGGGCCTCGCACAGCTCATGGTAGAATCGGGCCTCCGGGACATCGAAGTAGCCCTCAACTCTGGCGCCCAGGGCGTGCTCGACGAGCTGCGGATGGGCTTCTCGGCCGACGAAGTGATCGAGGGCCTTTCCACCCTCGCCTCAGCCGGCTACAGCGGCAGGATAAAAATCGACATCTCCCTGAACAGCCCCGGCGAGACGCAAGCGACCTTGCGCGAGACGATCGGGGTGGTAGAGCGCATGAAGGCCCTCTTCGGTCCCGACCGCGTCGTCCCGGTGATCTTCTTCCTCGCCGTACAGCCGCACACGGGGCTTGAGAAGAGGGCGCTGGCGGACGGCCGGATCGGGGCCGGGTACGACCCCTTGAGCGTCTGGCCCTGGGACGCGCGCAGGCTGATCTACAACCCCCCTCCCCTCGACAGGGTGGTGGGCCGCTCGTGCGCCCTCGCCTTCCGGAAAGACGCGCCGGAGAGCGGGGACCTGATCCTGCAAAACCTGGAAGCTGCACTTTCGGCCGCAACGGTCTCAAGGGGGCGCGCATGACCGGCTCCGGCGTCATCGCAGAAAAGATCAAGGTCTATTTCGGCTTCTCCCGGATGTCCCATTCGGTCCTCGACGTCGGCCATCCGGCGGTGGCCGCACTCCTCTCCCTTGGCGCCTGGCCGCATTACCCGACGCTCATCCTCGGCCTCATCGCCGCCTTCTCCGGCTATACGGCCGTCTTCGCCCTGAACGACCTCATGGACTTCAAGGTGGACACGGAAAGGATCGAGCAGGCCCGAAGGGACTTCACCGCCTTCGACCTGGACGTCCTCGGCGTGCGCCACCCCATCGCGCAGAAGGTCCTCACCTTCGGCCAGGGTCTCGCCTGGGTGCTCTGCTGGGGCATCATTTCGCTAGTGACGGCCTTCATGCTCCATCCCCTCTGCTTTCTCATGCTGCTTTCGGCCATCGGTCTTGAGATCGCCTATTGCGCGCTCCTGAGGGTGAGCCACTGGAAGACCGTGCTGTCAGGGCTTATGGTGGGGACAGGGGCGCTCGCGGGCGTCTTCGCGGTCGCGGGCTGGCAGTCGCGGGCATCCCTCCTCCTTCTCATTTTCCTCTGGTCCTTCTGCTGGGAGGTAGGGGCGCGCAACATCCCGAACGACTGGACCGACCTGGAAGAAGATACCCACCTGGGGATAAGGACGCTTCCCGTCCGTTACGGCCGGACGCCCACCGCCCGGGTCTCCTTCTGCCTCATCGTCCTGACGGTCCTCGTCAGCTTCCTTCTGCCCCTGCCCGCCCACTGCTCCAACCCGGCCTTTTATGAGGCCGGGGCCGCAGCAGCGGGCGTCTTCCTCATGATAGCCCCGGCGCTGCGCTGGCTCCTGGACGGGTCGGTCAACAGCGCTATCGCCCTCTTCAACCGGGCCTGCTTCTATCCTGTAGCCATGCTCGGCGTGACGATCATATCTATATAGCAAGGACGGCCGGGTTAATTCCGCGCCTTTTCCGCCGTTTTCTCGGCGCGCCTCCTCAACATACTGTTAAAGTATAGTTTCGTCGGGCGCCATCGAAAACGACGAAAAATCCATCGAAATTTCCTCCGGCCGCTAAAGAGCTTTGGTTCTCTCTCACCTACGAAGCATCATATCCGATTCGGTTTCCATATTCAATCATTACCAGTTGAAAGATACGTGGGCTTCCTTCTCGTCATTTGCTTTGTTCGATCCGATAAGAGATTTCGAGGCTACAACCACTCTTTGCCCCTAAACTCCTCACGAAGTTCATAATGCCCTTCTCCGATTGACCTGAAGTACTTTTTATAGGTACTACTGTGGCTGTTACTCGCTGCATTGGCGAGAGTGACCACTATATACTGTTCTGCCGGAGGAGGATTCCAGCATCTCTCCTTTATCAGTCGTCTGACATCCTGAACGGAAAAGGGTTCAGAAATGGACCCAGAATTAATGGCAGACACAATTTCCCTGTTTAAGCCCCTGCCAAATTTTGCCATTTTGGCCTTATCCCTGACTGGCGCTGTCGGCTTATCAGGGACCACTTTTCCTGGCCAGAGTTGCTCAACCTCTATGAGCCTACAATTCAAATCTTGTGCAACAAGTGTGCATCCCTCGATGATTTTCCTGTACTTACCGTATAATTTAATGCCTTTAATGCTAAAAGTGTCCGGGAAATAGGTCAAAATCTCTTTATTCCAGCGATATTTCCGCCTAATGCCTCGCCATAAACCGGTATCAATGGGCGGGTGCAGGCAATCAAGAAGATTTGGCCTTCCTTGACTGGCGACATAGGCACGGCACTTCAGATAAACATTGATGAGTTTCGCCGCCCATTCTACGGGGAGGTCCTTTCTATTTGAAATTATGCGGTCTACGCTGCTCTCGTGCCATTTATCAAATTCCTGTTGCGTAATTTTACCATGGCGCAGATCGAACAGAACCTCGTAATCCGGCACCTGTATCAACCAATCCACGTCTTTTCTCGCCTTTGGTCTTGGATAGCCGGATCGTGCTGCTGAAAAAGCCGCCCACTCGGAAAACACCCTAACGATAATATCCCTCGGTTTGTCGGACATTTTTCTCCTCCATTTTATCATTCGACACCGAACCATGCGGTCAGCTCTTGATTGAGGACAACTTCTTTTCCAACGTACCCACTTCCTTCTTTCTGCATTTTTTAAAAAGAAAAAATGGGAAGACTATTTTGTCACGGCGTTTTCTCCTCCTCACTTATCCAAGCACATCGCTCATTGATTACCACATCGAATGGGGTGACGCAACGAGGAGAGTAAAACGAGGAGAGTAAAACTGTGAATAACTGGAAGAAACAAATGAAAGCCACTTTACCGAAAAAGGGGCCGGGAGATTTTCGATGGATTTCGCCGTGATCGAGGGGCCGCCCGACGAGATAGTACATTTGAAGTACATCGAGGAGGCGCGGCCCCGAGAGACAGGTGAAGGACGCGAAAGGATCACGGCCCCTAACCTATACCCCCTGCCCCCTACCCCCCACCCCTACCCCGGCTCGAAATGGATCACCGCCCTGCTCAGGCCAGGGATACGCTCCTTCAGCGTCTTTTCGAGGTCCTCCGTCGCCTCCCGCACGGCCGCCGCCCCTTCCTCGGGGCGCATCGTGCAGTGGACCGTCACCATGAACGTCCCCGGCCCCTCCTCCTCTATGGACACGCGCGTGCAGCCCGTCACCCCTTTCCTCTCCCTGATGATCGCCTCCACCGCCCGCGCGAGGTCCCTGTCCTTCCATACGGAGACGCCCCTCACGGCCTCCGTCCGCCAGTCGATGTGCGTGTTGATCTCCCTGATGGACGGGCTGTCCCGCCGTATGCGCGCCTCCAGGTCGTCGGCCATCGCGTGCGCCTGCGCCAGCGTGATGTCTCCCTCCATCTCCAGGTCGAGGTCCGCGTGCGTCCTGCCGCTTGCGTCGTGGACCGCAATGTGGTGCACGTTGAACCCGCCCTGCGCAGCGACGGTCCTGATCCGCTCGACGATGTCCTCCGCCTCCTTAGGCACGGGCTTCACGGTCAGCGTCACGTCCGCATCTCCAATGTGCTGCCTGATCGTCTCCTCTACGCGGCGGCCGATGGAATAGCCCGTCTCCACGCTCACGTTCCTGTCGATATCGACGGTCAGGTCCACGAAGGTCTGCTTGCCTGCCTCGCGGGTCCGCACGTTCTCCACGTCGATCACCTCCGGCATCCCGGAGACGATGTCCTTTACCTGCTCCGTCGTTGCCTGCGATGTCCGGTCGAGGAGCACGTCTGCCGCCTTCGTCAGGATGCGCAGCACCATGCGTATGACGACGAAAAGGACGCAGCATGTGGTAACGATGTCGATCAGCGAATAGACCGCGCCGGAGGCCGCAGGTGCGCGGCCGGAGGCCGTGGCGTAGAGTGAAGCGGCGTAGGTCGCCAGCACGCCCGCCAGCGCAATGGAGGAGGTCACGAAATCTGCGCTGAAATGGACGGCGTCCGCCTCGATTGCAGCGCTCTTGTACCGCGCGGCGATCTTCCGCAGCGCCCTAGACCGCTGCACGTCGAAGAGGATGGAGACGAAAAGGACGGAAGCGGCCCAGACGTTCGGCTCGATAAAGACTGCCTTAAAGAAAAGTCTCTCCACCACCTCTTTCAGGATGAGGGCGACGGCGAAGAAAAGCAGCAGCGACTCGGTGAATGCGGCCAGGTTCTCCGCCTTGCCGTGGCCGTAAGGGTGGTCCGCGTCGGCCGGCCTTTCAGCGAAGCGGATGGCGAAAAAAGTGACGAGGGTAATAAGAGCGTCGAGGGCGGAATGGAGCGCCTCCGAAAGGAGCGTAAGGTAGCCCGTGGCAAGGCCGACGGTGAGCTTGAGAAAGACAAGCACGACGGCCGCGCCCAGCGATACTACGGTGACCCTTCGTTTTTCCGCCTGCTCGGTCATGGCATTATCTCCTGCCGCTTAGATATTCTACAACATACGGCCGGGAAAGGCATTACCGGCGAAATACTGCGGTAATGGCGTCATGACTGTAAATGCGCGGAGGACGAAAAGAAAGTGATAATTTAATGGGCGGCCTTGCCTTTCCCCTACCGTTAGACCAACCCTACCTCTTCATCACTGATCTGGTCAATGTCAATCTTTTTGCTGATGGCTCTAATATCCATCGGGTCCCCCCATATGCGGCGTCTCTCATCTTCAGACATTCCCCGCCAAAAGTTCTTTATTGCGGCGTCGCTCTCAAAATGAGTTCTCAAAGAGCGGTTCTCCAGTAGTCGCTGAATACACCACCTAGCCAGCGCCTCTGCCTCGACTGACCTAATGATAAGCGTCACTCTTCGCTCGCGTTCTGTCCCCGCCGCGATCACCGAGGACGGGTCATGCAGGTGTTCCACTGCGCTTCGTATATCATACAGTTCTCCGGCCAAAACGTGAAAGCCATGGCCCAGGAATAGCTCGGTACGCGACTTGAATTGCCTCGTCGAACTCCCTGCATCCGGGTATATGAAGCCCTCGATGCATCTTACGAACTGGTGAAGGCTGTCCCACGGATTATGCGCTAAGATGCCATAGTGGAAGGCTCGCATTATGCGGCTAAAGCGGTCGAACCTACCTGCCCCTTGAAAGTCCGGAAGCCTCGCCGAGTACTGTGCAGCGCGTTGGAGCCGTGGGAGATCGATTCTCTCCTGTTCCATCCATGGGATGACATGTGGCTGACTTATTTCACCGACGGACCGTACCACGTCAAGATCATCACCCCGGGCGGCACCCATAATCGAAAAGGAGGAAGTGTAGCAATAGATGAAGCCAGACAGTATGAGACCCCAATAAAACTCCCCCGCCCGTCTTCTATGAAATTCATTTTCAGCATCCAGGATCTCCGGGTTTTTGGAAGGACCTTTCGACATGAGGATAAGATTGGCCTTTTTCACCTTATCTGCCTGGACGGTCCCGATCCACTCAATCCATCTTGAGGACAAGTCAAGAGGCGGTTCGCGGGAGAACCACAGATTATCGTCCACCTCTCCAAGGCGTGGCAGGCGGTCGTCCACGACCGCTTCCGGCAAGACCACCAAGGCATATTTTTCTCCGGGCTTCACTATATTCATGATGATCCCTCGTCCTTCTCGACTCCTTTAACTTTGGCATGCGCCAGCCTTAACATCTTTGCGCTGCCACGGTTATGGGCGCCACTTCAAGTATTGCACAAATCCGAAACGATGGAAACGGAGACTATGGGAAGAACGCGGTGGGGGCCATTGGGCTTGGTTTACCCAACGGGGGCCAGGGTGGGCTATAAATTATGTCAGAGATTGAATTGTGTGAATGAAAACCCGTTGATTCGTACAGGCCGCTCGTCCGCGTTTCGTGAGGGTGGCGGTCTCTTGTTGGCAGGGGCAGAATAAACCTATGCACATTGCCGGGGTTGTAAGGCATCGCTCACGGCTTCGGGATTCCGGGCGATAACGACAAGGTAAGCGCGCGCGGCCGCGTCGGGCTCTTTGCGGTTTTGTTCCCAATCGCGCAACGTGCCAAGGGGGATATGGAACCGCGTCGCAAAATCTTCCTGGCTGAGGCCAAGCGCACGGCGGATGATTTTCACCTGCGGCGTGCGCTTCATCCGCTTTTCATTATCCTGGGTGACAGGCTTCGCGTCGGGATCGTTCACGGCGGCGGCGCGGCGCTGTTTTTCGGACATGGAGTCGAAGCGGTCCCAATCATGCTTAGGCGTCGTTTTCTTCGTGGTATCTGCGTTTCTCATAAGCTTCCGCTCCTCTGGCCGAAATAATGCGGACCGTGTCCCCTCTCATGGTATAAGCGACAAACAGAAGGCGATCCTCCACCATGCCGATGACGGCGTACCTGTCCTCGCCATAGGGCATACGCTCGTCGAGCCAATCAATGGCGAAAGGGTCTCTAAAGACATCCCGCGCCGCCTCAAAGGTGACGCCATGAGCCGCGTAGTTCGCAACGGCTTTAACCTCGTCCCATTCGAAAATTCCATCATTCATAAAGTATACTGCTTAGCCGTAGCTATGTCAACTTAGCACTGTTTAACACTACGATTTCAATAGGCTTGGAACAATCGGGCGGGCGGACGCCCTTATAACATAGCGGCCAGCTCGTCGATAAACGAAAGCTGGCCGCCCTGAATCCTCTCCCTCGCCTCGGCCAACCCGAACCAACCCGCCCTGTCCACTTCCGGAAACTCCTGTTCCCTGCCAGAGCGCGGCGGCCACTCCGTCGTGAACGTGCTGCTTACCAGGCCGGCCGGGTCGAAGTCCCCTTCGAAGGCCCAGGCGTACACGGTCTTGCGGCTCTTGAGCACTACGGGCTTGAGCGGCCGGAAGTCGCCCGCCGGCCGCGCGCCCGTCTCCTCCTCGAACTCGCGCAGGGCCGCCGCAAGAGGGTCTTCCCCCTCCTCGATCTCGCCTTTCGGGATCGACCACGCCCCCCTGTCCTTCGCGGCCCAGTACGGGCCGCCGGGATGCACCAGCAGCAGCTCGGGGCCTTCGGGCCGCCGCCTGTACATGAGTAATCCGGCGCTGCGCTTTGCCATGGACACCGCGCGAAAAACCCGGGCACCCAAATCTGCCCGGATCGGCAAATCGCCTTGAGAGTGTGCGTGGTTTTCGCTACCTGGACGGGGGGCGGACTGAGACCCTGATCGTGGCCGTCTTCACCGGCAGGTGGGACTTCTCCCACGGGCGGACGTACTCCATCGTAATCTCCGTGTTGCCCCTGCCTACCGCGAGGAACGTGAATATGTCCTCTCCCCCGCCGCCTACCGGAGCGCCCTCGAAGGGGACATAGTCGGAGTGCACGAGCCTGACGACCCGGTCGTCATGGGGCGTCGCCGGCCGCCACTGGTAGCCCGTGGTCCGGTTCGAGGCGAGCCTTACCGTGAACTCCTTCCCCTCTTCCGCCATCACAACGAAGCTGATCTGCTCGCTCTCCTTGCGCGCCTCCCTTGGCGTTTTCTTCGGCGGCAACTCGATCCGGAGGAAGCGGATGCCGGTCAGCCTGCCCGATTTGTCGAAATCGAAGGAGAAAAAAGCCGTGCCCAGCACCTCACAAGCGTGGCAGAAATTGCGCAGCGTGTACGCCACGACGAACCCCTGGCCGCCGTTCGGCAGGGTCTCCACCTGCGTGGGCTGCCTTGGCGGCCTGTCGCCGGGCCATATCGTCACCCTCGGGTAGCTTTTCTTTATCGAAATGTACGTCTTGTCCTGCTCCATCCCTTCCTTGGGAAGGAGCATTATGTCGTCAACATCGACGATAGGGGGATCGCCGTTGACGAGCAGCATACCGTGGTTCTCATTGGCCCTGAAGGGATAGATGACCTGCGCGATATCGACGCGCCCCGCTTCGCGGAACCTGCGCACGAACGCCCCGCCGCCGAAGGAGCGCGTGAAGGCGACCGCCTCCGGCGCGGCGCCCAGGTCGCGCATGGCGTCGGCGAAGCATTCTTCCAGCTCCCGCCCGCCCAGGTCGATGCACTTCTGCTTGGCAAGCTGCACCGTCTGCTTATCGGCACTCCAGACGGCCTCCGGGCCCACGGCTTTCACCGGCCTATTCTCCTGCACCGCATCGACCGCCAGTGCCGGACGGAAAAACAGAAGGCTAAAGAACATGGCCGAAACAACCGCCGCCGCTGCGCGCATGACACCTCCATAAAGGCCGGAAACCGCTCCCGACAATCTATATGTGCCACAAAACGGCGGTTTTATCAAGGAAAAGTTGAAGTTTTCTTTAACCTGTCAGGAAGACTGCCCTTAAGGGGAACTTCCTTCTTTCCTTGCGCCTTGACGCCACAAAAAACGCAGCCGGCGGACGGCGCGCGGGCGTGCCGACGAGGGCGAGGGCCCTCACACTTCAAGGCCCAGGCTTCGCATCCACGCGTAAATCTTCTCTTCCTGGCCGGGCGCCAGACCCAGGGGCGCCGTAGCCGTCCTCCCGCATACGCCCAGCTTCTCCAGGCCCAGCTTCACGACGGCCGAGTTGGGGCCGAATCCGCCCATCAGGGGGATCAGGGAGGCCTTTTTTTGCAAGGCGACGGCCTTGTCGAGGTCGCCTGCCGCAAAGGCCTCGTAGACGGAGACGCAGAGTCCCGGCGCCAGGCTGCCCCCGGCAAAAATACCCCCTTTGGCGCCAAGCTGGTATGCGGAGAGTCCGAGGGCGGGGGTGCCGGTCATGACCGCAAAATCCATGCTGGCCGTGGCCTCGATATAGCGCTGCATACCGATAAAGTCGCCGGCGCTGTCCTTTACGCCGATGATATTCGGATGGGCCGCCAATCTGGCTACGGTGTCGGATGTCATGGTTATCTTGGTCATCTGGGGAAAGTTGTAAATGACCACGGGCAGCTCGGACGCCTCGGCCACCATCTCGTAGTGGCGGATCACGGAAGGCTGGTCAAGCGGATAGTAGTAGGGGATGGCGACGACTACTCCGTCGCCCCCTGCGCGGGCGGCAGCTTTCACCTGCTCTATCGTGCGCTTTGTGCCCGGCTCGCCGCAGCCGATCAAGACGGGGACTTTCCCCCGGACCTCCTCAAGGGTTGCTTCGATGGCGTCCTGGCGCATCTTCTCGGTCATCGCCGGAAATTCCCCCGTGCTCCCAAGGACGAGCACGCCGTAGACGCCCCCGTCCAGGCAGTACCGGACGACCCTGCGCATCGCTGCCTTGTCCACCTCTTCGTCCACCGTCAACGCCGTCGCCATGGCCGGATAAACGCCCTTTAATCTCACGCTTTTCCCCTCCCCGGACACGGGCCCCAAAGGGCCTCGCGCCCAAAAGCATTCGTTGCAGATTTATACTATGGCATGAATGGAAAACGATTCCAAGGGAAGAATACTGCCCTCTTGAGAATTAGCCCGGATCACGATATAAACTATTATGAGCAAAAAACGCCCGTCCATATTCGAGAAGCGCTCTCTTGCGAGCCTTGCCTCCGCCCTTGAGGCGCTGGAGGAGGGCTTTGGCCGCCTGCCGCCCCTCGATTTCCCGGAGGGCGACGCCCAGGCCGTCAAGGAGGCGCTCCTCAAGGTCGCGGGGCGGATGCGCGACAACTACCCGTACTTCCACCCGTTGTACGCAGGCCAGATGCTCAAGCCTCCCCATCCCGTTGCCCGCGCGGCCTATGCCCTCGCCATGTGGATAAACCCGAATAACCACGCCCTCGACGGGGGGCGCGCAAGCTCCGCCATGGAAAAGGAGGCCGTCGCTGCGCTGGCGCGGATGATCGGCTGGGACGCGCACCTCGGCCACCTTTGCAGCGGGGGGACGATGGCCAACCTGGAGGCCCTCTGGGTCGCCGGGCAGCTGCGCCCCGGCGAGACTGTCGTCGCGTCTCATCAGGCTCACTATACGCACCAGCGCATAAGCGGGGTCCTCAGGCTCGCCTTCGAGCCATGCGCGGCCGACAGGCGCGGCAGGCTCGACGCGCGGGCCCTTAAGCGGCGCCTTGAGAAGGGCGGAGTAGGGACGGTCGTCGCAACGGTCGGCACAACGGCAACGGGCGCCATCGACCCCCTGCCCGAGCTGCTCGATCTGCGGGACCGGTACGGCTTCCGCCTGCACGTCGATGCCGCATACGGCGGCTACTTTTGCCTTGTTGGCAACCTCTCTCCGGAGGCCCGCCGGAGCTTCGAGCGGCTGCGCGATGCCGATTCGATCGTCATCGACCCCCACAAGCACGGACTTCAGCCGTACGGCTGCGGCTGCGTGCTCTTCCGCGACTCGTCGGTCGGCCGCCTCTACAAGCACGACTCTCCATACACGTATTTCACCTCCGGCGAGCTCCATCTCGGCGAGATCAGCCTGGAATGCTCCCGGCCGGGCGCAGCAGCCTGCGCACTCTGGGCAACGCAGGAGCTGCTTCCTCTCGTCAAGGGCGGTACATTCGCTAAAGGCCTCGAAAAATCACGGAAGGCGGCACTTGCGCTCTACGAGAAGCTGCGTATCGACCCGAGGTTCCTCGTGCCCTTCGCGCCGGAGCTCGATATAGTCGTCTGGATGGCGAAGGCGCCTGCCGTGAGCGCGTCGTCGGAGACAGCGCGGTCGATCTTCGACAGGGCCGCCGCTGCCGACCTGCACCTCGCCCTCGCCGAGCTGCCTGTCGATTTCTTCGATATAAGCGACGCGGGGATCGAGCGGGACAGGGAGACCGTTACCTGCCTGCGCTCCGTGCTGATGAAGCCGGAGCACCTCGACTGGGTTGGGACGATCTGGGAGCTCCTCGACCGGGCGACCTCAGGGGCCCTCGCCGGGCGGAAGCCGTAAAGCGCCGCCGCCGCGAAAAACCCCCCGGTCCGCCTCACTACGATATTTTCTTCGTCCAGGCTGCCAGGGTGTTAAGGAAGTCCACCATGCGTTTCCTTGTCGGCTCGTCCGTAAGCCTGCCCGCTGCGTCGAACTTGCTTTCCGCCAGGCCGACCATCATCTCCGGGTGGTTCAGGGGGTACATGTTGAGGAAGACGAAGCTCTGCCGGAGGTGGTATTGCGCCCTTGCCGTGCCGAATACGCCGATGGAAGCGCCCATGATCGCCACGGGCTTGCCGTCGAAGGGGTTATCCCCGTAAGGGCGCGACGCCGAGTCGATGGCGTTCTTGAGTACGCCGGGGATCGAATAGTTGTATTCGGGCGTGGCGATCAGGATCGCGTCGGCCGCCCTGATGCGCGCCTTGAAGTCTCTTACTGCTTGGGGCGGCTGCGCCTCCTGGTCCTGATTGAAGGGCGGTATCCCTGCTATATCGAACGTCTCTATCTCCATGCCGGCAGGGGCCAGTTCGACTGCCGCGCGGAGCAGCCCTCTGTTAAATGAGCCAGCCCGCAGGCTGCCTGCGAAACCCAGGACTTTCATTGTTTCCTCCTTTAATCGTGATCTCATTGTGATCTTTGGATACATTTCTAAGATAATGGCCCGCGCGCCTTCGCGCAAGCGTCCCGCAAGGCATGGGCCTTCCGGCCCCGGCCGCCGGCCTTTTCGCTGCATTCCCGCTGACGTTGCAAATACTGGAATTTTACCTATCGGACAGTATCCGGTCGGCCAAGAACTCGTTCCTGGAAGACGCAACCGCTGATCAGTTCTGAGTGCCGAAGATTATGAATGGCAATCGAGTGATCGGGGATCTTTTGTGCTTCCATACATAGCGCCAGGTGTAAGAAGTGAGGTCCCTATTGAGTCTGAAGGTCCTCGGTCGCGGTCGCTATTCCTTGTAGTTCCAGTGTTGGAGTATGCTTTGCGCAACCTCAAGGAGCACAGTGGCAATAGAGGTCCTTTCTCTCATCGACTTAAGGATAGTAAGGGCCTCACATGCCAGCCCAATAGCTTTTGCACGGTCAGAGACGCCAACAGTATAGAATTCCGATAGATTGACCAATGTCATGGCCACATCGGTCAGGTACGCCTCAGGGTGCTTTTCTGCCAGGGAGCGGTAGATTGAGAGCGCCTCGCCGTACTCCCCCTCCGCCTCGCCGAGTTTCCCGGTGTTCTTATGCAGAATAGCAAGGTTGTTGAGGGTCATGGCCACATCGGGCAGGTACGCCTCAGGGTGCTTTTCTGCCAGGGAGCGCCGGATTGAGAGCGCCTCGCCGTACTCCCCCTCCGCCTCGCCGAGTTTCCCGGTGTTGCTATGCAGAATAGCGAGGTTGTTAAGGGTCAT
>Ga0326727_10011353_pt1 | contig 20778 bp, 20 predicted proteins | sample MB2enrmetagenome_FD_207643 | JGI IMG/M metagenome (GOLD analysis project Ga0326727, IMG submission 207643) | Lab enriched peat soil microbial communities from McLean, Ithaca, NY, United States - MB29MY | ecosystem: Environmental > Terrestrial > Soil > Wetlands > Peat | place: USA: New York...
AGGTCCCCCCTCGAGAGCGCCTCGACGGCGACTTCGGCCGCGATCTCCGCGCATCGCATCCCGGTGAAGATGCCCCCTCCCGAGAGCGGCTTCACCTGGGCCGCGGCATCGCCGACGAGGAGCACCCGCCGAGCGTGGGTCCGAGGTAGCGTGCCGATCGGGATTCCCGACACGACGTAGGTGGACGGCTGGGAGAGCCGGCGACCGAACCGGCGCTCGAGGGCGTCGAGGAGATGGTCGAAGTAGTGTCGCGCCGGGGTCCCGTCCGCGTCGGCGGCCACACCGACCCGGGCCCCACCCGAGCCGTCGGGGATCCACCAGCCAAAGAGGCCGGGGGCGAGCTTTCGACCGAGGTAGACCTCGACCGTATCGGGGTCGCCGGGACTCTCGGGGAACTCGGCCTCGAAGGCGGGAAGCACCTCGACCGGTCGACGAAGGCGGAACGCGCGAGCGACGGCGCTCGCGACCCCGTCCGCGCCGATGACGAGCCTCGCGCGCACCTCCTCGGGCGACCCATCCGGCCCGCGTAAATGAAGGGTGAGACGGTCCCCGGACTCCCCGGCGACCGCGTCGAACCGGGTCGAGGTCCGGAGCTCCGCGCCGGCCCGGACGGCTCGCTCCGCGAGGTGGATATCGAGCGCGGCGCGGTCGATCACGAACGCGCGCGGGGAATCCGCCCGGAACGTGATCGATTCGAGCGACGGACCGAAGACGCTTGCTCCACGGACCGACGCACGGACCATCGAGTCGGACCCCGCGAGGTCGAGGACCCGCTGCGACACGAGACCGGCGCACTGGACCGGGTACCCGACCTTCGGGTGCTCCTCGACGACCCGGACCGAGAGGCCCGCCTGGGCGAGACGGGCCGCCGCGGTCGAGCCCGCGGGCCCCGCGCCTACCACCAGTACGTCGACCTCGTCCACGTCCCCGCCAGCCGGCGCCCGCTCTTAACGCCGGGACCGTTCAGTCGGTCCGCCACGGGGTGGGGACGAGGTCGGTCCGTTGCCGCGGCAGCACCGCCGACGCCTCGACCGAGGTCGTCACGCCCGCCTCGAAGGCGAGGAGCCCGGTCCAGGCGATCATCGCTCCGTTGTCGACGCACAGCGACCTCGGGGGGGCGAAGCTCGCCCCGCCCCGGCTTTCGGCCATCGTACGGACCATCTCTCGGAGGCGCCCGTTGCAGGCCACACCGCCCCCCAGGACGACGTCCTCGCGACCGCGGTGGGCGAGGGCGCGTTCCGTGATCTCGGTGAGCATCGAGTACGCCGTCACTTCGACCGAGTAGGCGAGGTCCGGTCGTTTCGCGCCCTTTGCGTGGAGGGCGAGCGCCGCGGTGAGCATCCCGGAGAACGCCACGTCCATTCCGTGAACGGAGAACGGTAGGGTCAGGAGCTCCGTGCCAAGACGAGCCTCTTCCTCGATCGCCGGCCCGCCCGGGAACTTGCCCCCCAGCCCGATCCAGAGCTTGTCGAGGAAATTCCCGATACCGATGTCGAGGGTCTCTCCGAGGACCCGGTATCGTCCGCGGGCGTAGGCGATCACCTGGGTGTTTCCCCCGCTCGCGTAGAGGAGAAGGGGGTCGTCGAGTCCGCTCAACACGCGCGCGATCTCGACGTGCGCGACGCAGTGGTTCACCGGGACGAGCGGCCGGTCCCAGGCCAGGGAGAGCATCCGTGCCACCGTCGCTCCTGCCCGAAGGCACGGTCCGAGACCCGGACCCTGGGCGAACGCTACCGCATCGATCTCGTTCGGTCGAACGCCAGCGGCCTCGAGCGCCTTTCCGACGAGGGATGGCAGGATCTCCACGTGGTGGTTCGCTGCCTCGCGGGGGTGGATGCCTCCCGCCGGAGGCTGGTAGAAATCGGAGGCGAGGCCCAGAATCTTCGCCCTCTCTCCGACGATGCCCACCGAGGCGGTGTGCGCCGTCGACTCGATGCCGAGGACGACCATCGCTCGTCCACCGGGAGGGCAGTTATAACCCCGCGGCCCGCCGAGGGGACGGGAGCTCACTCCTCAGTGGATTCGAGGCGGAAGCGCACCCGAGAGCCGTGCAGCGCTTCCTGGATCCGGTCGGCGAAGGCGAGGGACTCTGGGACGCCCGCCGGCCGTCCCCAGTCGTAGACGAAGTCATACCCCTCCATCTCGGGGCGAAAACCGAGGTCCTCGAGGATCGTCGCGACCTCGGAGTACGCAGCCCCTTCGCTGTCGAGTTGAAGGAGCAGGAAGGTCTTGGTCATCGGTGCCCTCGGAACGGCCCACCCAGCCCTATCCCTCTCGGCCTTAAAGTCGAGTGGTGGAGAGGATGCGGCGCCCGTGGCACCGCCGTTCGCTCGGTCATTCCTCCGGTTCCTCGGGCCGGGACCGGGCGTGCGCGGTCACTCGGACCGCCACTCCCCGGGGAAGGCGCGTCATCTCATGGGGCGCGAGCAGTAGACGTCCGGCGGAGAGGAACGAATCGTTCGGGTCCACGAGGAGTGCGGACGCGCCCGGCACGAGCGCCGGGTCGGCCTGGACCACGAAGGTCGAGAAGAGGCTGCGCCCCTCTCGCACGAACGGGACCGCATCCGCGTGGACCACGACTCGCTCCCGCCCCGGGGCAAGCAGCGTGTGAAGGCGAGTCGCTCCGCGGAACGTCGGGCGAGGGACCCCATCCGTTCCGACGATGAACTCCGGGTGCCCGTCCCGGGTCATCGCTCGGAGCCGGCCCGTCCTCCGCGAGCGTTCCGCGCGGAGCCCCTCCGCGACCTGAGGAGCGACCGCGTGCCCGTACCGCCACTCGAGCAGACGTGTGACCTGGCGTTCGTCCCACGCCGAGGTCCAGTCCCGTTCCCGGTCGACGTTCTCGTCGGTCGATTCGACAGCGACTTGCGCGAATGCCGCAGGGGATCGGTGGTGCGGACGAGAGACGAACTCCTCGAGCCCGAGATACGGCCCGACGGGGTACAGGTCGGTCAGCTCCACCGGGACCGGTCCGAAGGGGGTCGCGCTTTCCCATTCGATCGGCAGGTCCGACCGGTCGGCGGTGGGCAGGTACCGGAGGTACTCCGGACGTAGCGGAAACCGAGGCACGGTCCGGCCGGGGGCCCTGCCCACCCGATAGACCTCGACCGCGTGCCGGAACCGGACGGCCGCGGGACGGCTTGTGCTTTCCGTGACGACTTCTCGGAACGCTCGTCGAGAGTCGGGTTCCGTCGGAAGGAAGACGTCCGGGTTCGCCATCGCCTCTCGAAGACCGGCGCGAAGAGCCGGGTGCGCCGCGGTCCGACGTTCGGCGAGCTCCCAGAGCGTTCCGTCCCGGATCGCTTGACGGACTCGCCCGATCTCCTCGGCCGAGACGAGCAGGTTGTGGAAGGCGACCTTCCGCTCGCGTTCGTCGGGTGGTAGGCGCGCGACCTCGGTGAGCGGGGTCTCCGCGCAAAGGAAACAGTGGCAGCTCCTCTCCCGCACATCGTCGAGCGGAACGGTCCCGTCGGGGAACATCAGGCTGCCTCGTCGTGCGAACTTGTGGTACGCGGACGAGTCGAACAGGTCGACGCCGAACAGCGCGGCCAGGGCGAACGTCATGGGATGGCCGGTACCGAACAGGTGGACCGCGCGCCCCGGGGAGAGGTTCGGGCGGGTCGCGACCAGGACCCGGACCAGCTCGGGGAAGCGATACTGCTCCATCAGCGGCACGACGCCGCCGACCGCGAGGACGTCGCCGAGCTCGCTCGCGGTTCGCGCGGAGCGGGCCCGTAGGTCCGCGTGCGACCCTCCTTGTACCGGGACGGCGAGGAGCCCGGGACGGGCGGCCCGGCTCGAGCGCGACCGGTCGGCGGTGGCCGTGACGGCCGCCTCGGTAGCCTCGTGGCTGTCCTCGGGCTCCGTGAACACGTCGAGGACGGTGGCGATGTCGCTTCCGATCGTGTTCTGGAACGAGAGGATCTCCTCGGGCGTCACCTCGACCGACCCGTAGGCGTGCTGCTGGAAGGCGCCCGAGTCGGTCATGACCGGGCCGTCGAACCGGATCAGGCGATGGATCCCCTCCGTCTCTGCGACCGCTCGCAGGGGGGGTGTTCGCCATGTGATGTACGCCGACGTGATCACCGCGCCGATCCCGAGACGCGTGCGCATCTCCTGAGGTGCCACCGGCTGTCGTGTGGGGTCCGGATGGACCACCGGAAGGAGCGCTGGGGTCTCGATCGGCCCGTGGGGTGTGGTGAATCGGCCCCGACGGGCCAGACCGTCCCGCTCGAGGAGCTCGAAATCCATCATCTTCGTCCACCGACCCCCCCGTTAAAGGTGGCGTCTCCCGCGGTCCGCGCCCGGCTCGTAGGAAGCACGGATCCGATTCAGAAGGTCGACCAACATCGGACCCGTAAGTCGGCCGGTGTTCGTGTTCTGCGGGCTCGGGTGGTACGAGCCCCAGAGCATGGGGCGACCGGGCCCGAGGGGAATGACCCCCCCGTGGGCGAACGCCCCCACGGGACGCTCACCGCCGTACACCCGGGGCACGACATCGCGGATCGCGTCCCACGCGAACCCCCCGAGGGCGAGGATCGCGCGTGCCTCGGTGAGCCCGCGGAGCTCGCGCTCAAGGAACGTGGCGCAGTTCCCCCGTTCCTCGGGGGTCGGTCGGTTGTCCGGCGGGGCACACCGGACCGCGGCCGTAAGGTAGAGGTCCCGATAGTGGAGGCCGTCGTTCCGTCGGACCGACGTGGGTTGGTTCGCGAAGCCGGAATCATAGAACGCCCGGACGAGGAACGCCGCCGACCGGTCCCCCGTGAAGACCCGACCGGTTCGGTTCGACCCGTGGGCGGCCGGCGCGAGACCGACCACCACGAGCCGGGCCGCGGGGTCCCCGAAGCCGGGGACCGGGCGTCCCCAGTACTGCTCGTCACGGAACTGGCGCTTCCGCTCCCGAGCTACTCGTTCGCGATAGCTCACGAGGCGGGGGCATCGGGCGCACCCGACCACGTCCCGTCGTACCGATTCCAAGGAGTCGGGCACGGCGACGGGGAGGAGCCGCACCTATTGGCGCTTCCGCCGGGTCACGGGGTCCCTACCGGTAGTCACCGAGCGTGACCTATCCCTATAGGTGGGGGGTGCGTTCCCCCGACCGATGACAGAAACGCGTGTCCCCCGAGATGGCAAGGTTCGCCTCGGGGCTCTCGATGGCGACCTGCGGGTAGAGACGGGGTCGGAGATCGAGGTCGACGGTCGCCTTGCGGTTTCGGGACAAGCACGGTTCGACGGCAACGCCGACGTTCGCGGGGACATGGAGTGCGGATCCTTCCGCTCGGACGACGGCACCGTCCGGGTCCACGGCCACCTCTTCGTACAGGAAGACCTCGCGACCCACGACGGGGCCGTCGAGGTCGATGGCGAGCTCAGGGCCAAGCGCGTCGACGCCGACCGTGGACTGACCGTGGGGGGGCCTGCCTCGGCCGAACAGTTCGAGGTCGGAGGCCGTCTCGAAGGTGCCCAGACCCTGACCGCGAAGAAGGTCTCCGTCGGGGGTCGGTTCCGCCTCGCCGGAAAGCTGACGGCCGACTCCGTCGAAGCCGGCGGGTCGGTCGACCTCCACGATGTAGAGCTCGACTCGATCGAGGTCGGAGGGGTCATCCGTCTCGCGGGCGGCATTGTTCGACGGTCGGTCGAGGTCGGGGGTCGGTTCACCTCCGATGCCCCGTTCGAGTTCGGGGGCCTCGAGGTCGGCGGGATGGCACATTTTCACGACGCGGCGAAGGGTGGTCGCATCGAAGCGGGAGGTATGATGACCGCGGACCGGGACCTCACGTTCGAGGACCTAGAGATCGGGGGCCTCGGAACGATCGGCGGGAACGGCAAGGGCCGGAACGTCGAGGTCGGGGGTCGGTTCTCGGTCCACGGGTCGCTCGAACTCACCGGAAAGCTCGAAGTGGGCGGTCAGATCTCCGTGGGCGAGACGCTGACAGGGAGCGCGCTCGAGGTCGGCGGGAAGATCGATGCCCGTCGCGCGGTCTTCGCCTCGGAAGCGGTGATTGGCGGTGCCGTCGCCACGCGAGAGGGCCTGAAGGCATCCCGCATCCGTCTCGGGCGGAAGTCGCGGGCGACCGGACCGCTCGTCGGCGGGGTCGTGTCGCTCGATACCAAGGCCTCAGCTGAGGACGTCTACGGAGACACGGTGGAGCTCGGCGACAAAGCCGAGGCACGCCGCGTGTTCGCGCGCCGGGTCGTGGTCGGAGAAGGCGCGAAGGTCGACGAGGTGGTCTATTCCGATTCCATTGAGTTGAAGGCCGGCGCCCGCGTCCGCGCTCCGCCCCAGAAGGTCGCTTCGCTCCCCCCATTCCCGCTGTAGGCTGAGGACGACGGAATGTTGGACGGAACCCCCGGATCCGCGCGCCGACGAGAGGTGAGCGATCTCTACGCCACCGTCCTAGAGGTCGTCAAGCACTACCACGGCGCGGCTCGGATCACGCGGATCTCCTACGGAGCGGGGATGCCGGTGGACCGACTGCGTCACTTCGTCGATCGGCTACAGTCGTTGGGCCTGCTCAGGTCCGAGGAGCTCGATGGCCGCGCGGTCTATGACATCACCCCGCGAGGGCAGGAGTTCCTCGACACGTACTGGAAGATGCGCGGCTACATCGAGGTGTTCGAGCAGCCTCCGGACCCGGACGAACGTCGTAGTCGACGCCGTTGACTTCGTTCCCAGCGTCGTGTCCCCGAACCGGGGGCTGTCGTCGGGCGATGCCCTCCGCCACGCCTCAGGCGTAGCGGGGGACGGAGGGGTCGACCTCGACGGACCAGGCGTCGATGCCCCCGGCGAGGTTGGCGACGGAGGTGAATCCGCGGCTCTCCAGGTACCCCGCCACCATCATCGACCGGGTCCCGGCGTGGCAGTAGACGATCAGCTCCCGGTCCCGAGGGAGGTCGTCGGCCCTCGACGGGATCTCGTGCATGGGGATGTGGACGGAGGGCTGGATCACCGCGAGTTGCCGTTCGAACGGCTCGCGCACGTCGAGCAGGACCACCTTTTCCGGCGTCAGTTTCAATCTGTGGGCGACCTCGGTCGCGTCCATCTCGCGGACCATTGGGCGCTGGGGGAGATGCTCGAGCTCAAAGAGATTTCGTTCCGCCCGGATTGGTCGTCCGGTCCCCCAGCCTTAACTGCCGCGGGACCTGAACCGGGTGATGCAGGTCAAGGACCCGGTGTGTGGAATGAAGATCGAGGACTCGACGGCTGCCGCGTGGGGAACCTACGGAGGCAATCCCGTCTTCTTCTGCTCGGAGTCGTGCCGTCGCTCGTACGAGCGAGCGTTCGCGACCCAGCCGAAGTAGTCCGGACCCCGACCGGAACGGGCCTGCGTTCCCCGACCGACCATGCCGACGGACCCGGTCTGCGGGATGTTCGTCAAGGCCGGGCCCGAGGCGTTAGCGCTCACGCGGGACGGCCGGGCCTACTACTTCTGTTCGCAAAGCTGCCGACGGACGTTCGCGGAACCGGAGCACGAACGCGCGCGCTTGCTCCGTCGGCTTGCCGTAGCCTGGCCGTTCTCGGTGGTCATCGTCGTTCTCACCTACGCTCTGCCGTTCCCGCATTGGGCCATCGTGGTCGCCGTCCTGGCGGCGGTGGTTCAGTTCTATCCGGGGTGGGGGTTCTACCGGGGGACCTACGATGCGGTCCGAAACCGGGTCGCCAACATGGACGTCCTCATCGCAGTCGGGACCAGCGCGGCGTTCCTGTACAGCCTGGTCGTGGTCCTGTGGCCGGGCCACCTCGCATCGGCCACCTACTTCGACGCATCGGCCCTGATCGTCACCCTGATCCTGACGGGCAACTACATCGAACATCTCACCCGCGTCCGCGCGGGTTCCGCGTTGCTCCGGCTGGACGAGCTCCTTCCCGAGCGAGCTGAGGTGGTGCGCGACGGCGGGGTCCTCTCGCTCCCGCCGAGCGAGATCCGCTCGGGCGACCGGATGAGGGTCCTCCCGGGAGGGAAGTTCGCCGCGGACGGGGACGTTCGGTCGGGGCGCACGAGCGTCGATGAGTCGCTCTTGACGGGCGAACCACTGCCCGTTCTCAAGGCTCCCGGCGATCACGTCCTCGCTGGTTCGATCAACGGGGAGGGGTCGGTTGAGGTGGAGGCGACCGGGGTCGGGTCCGACACCTTCGTGGCGCAGGTCGGTCGACTCCTGACGGACGCGGAGATGTCGCGCGTTCCTCTTCAGCGGACCGCCGACCGGATCGCAGCGGTCTTCGTGCCCGTCGTCCTTGCCCTCGCTCTCCTCGCGTCGGTCGCGTGGTACCTCATCGGAGGAGCGGGGTTCACTACCGCGCTCCTGATCTTTGTCACGGTCGCGATCACCGCCTGCCCGTGCGCGTTCGGCATTGCCACTCCCGCAGCGATCGTCGTCGGCACGGGACGCGCGGCCGAGGCGGGGGTCCTGTTCCGAGGAGAGGACGCGATCGAGCAGGCCGCTCGTGTGGACCTCGTGCTCACCGACAAGACCGGCACGCTGACCCGGGGCGTCCCGGTCCTCTCCGACCTCTGTCCGCGGGGCGACGTCCCGGTCGAGCGTTGCCTCTCGCTCGCTGCTGCGGTCGAAGGGAGCTCAACGCATCCGTTCGCGCGAGCGGTGGTCGCTGCGGCGAAGGCTCGAGGCCTTACGGTTCCACCCGCCACGGACGTGACCGTCGACCCGGGGCGCGGAGTGCACGGAACGGTCAACGGGGTCGATGTCGAGGTCGTGCGGCCCGACACCGGTCCGAGCTCCTCCGCGGGTCTGGGAACTCTCGACGAGGATGTTCGTCGACTCACTGCCGACGGGAGCTCGCTCGCGTTGTTGAAGGAGAACGGCTCGGTCATCGCGGTGATGGCGTTCCGGGACGCGGCCGCGGAGGAGGTCCCGGAGGCGTTGAGGACGCTCGCGGACGACCGAATCGAGGTGGTCATGGTGACCGGCGATCACTCCTCCGCCGCCCAGCGGGTGGCGGGTGAGCTCGGGATCCGCGAGGTTCATGCCGGGACGACCCCGGCGCAGAAGATCGAGCTCCTCCGCCGGTTCCAGTCGCAGGGTCGCGTCGTCGCGTACGTGGGGGACGGGATCAACGACGCCCCCGCGCTCGCCGGGGCCGACCTCGGCATCGCCATCGGCGCCGGGGCGGCGGTCGCCCGGGAGGCCGGTAAGGTCGTCCTGTTCCGGTCCGACTTCCGTGGGGTGGCGCTCGCGCTCCGCGTAGCCCGACGCACGGTCGCGAAGGTACGAGCCAACCTCGGCTGGGCCATCGGGTACAACGCGGTGCTCCTCCCCATCGCGATGGGCGTCCTCGTTCCCGTCTTCGGCCTCTCGATGTACCAGGTCCTCCCGGTAGTCGGGGCGGTGGCGATGGGGCTTTCCTCCACCACCGTCGTACTGAACTCGCTGTCCTTGCGATGGGTGAAATTGGAGCGAGGGACCTCTTCCGTCCCGACGCGTGCGACGCCCATGCACTGAGGCGGCACGCTTTTTAGGCCGGTCTCCACGACCCTCTATCCACTCTGGACTCCATGACACCGAGCATCGAAGCAGTCGGGTTGACGAAGCGGTTCGGCTCGTTCACCGCCCTCGACCACCTTAATCTGAAGGTGGACGGGGCGAAGTGCGTGGGCTTCCTCGGACCGAACGGGGCCGGCAAGACCACGACCCTGAAGATGTTCACCGACCTGATCTTTCCGAGCGAAGGCGAGGCGTTCATCAACGGTGTCTCGGTCCAGAAGGACCGCAAGCGGGCTCTCGAGGTCTGCGGGGACCTGATCGAGTCGCCCGAGATCTACCCTTCGCTCACCCCTCGCGAGGCGTTCCAGATGAGCGGCGCCCTCCGGGGGATGCGTCCCGACGAGGTCGCTTCCCGGACCAAGATCGTCCTCGAAGAGGTCAAGATGACGGAGTGGGCCGACCAGAAGTTCGGCAGCTTCTCCAAGGGAATGAAACAGCGGGTGAACATCGCCGCTGCGCTCCTTTCCGACCCCGAGGTAGTGATCCTGGACGAGCCGAGCACGGGCCTGGACCCCCGCGGCATGGCCGAGGTGCGGACGATCGTGCGCGGCCTCAAGAAGGGGCACCGCCTGATCTTCATGAGCAGCCACATCCTCAGCGAGGTGATCGATGTGTGCGACGAAGTCGCGCTCCTCGACCGAGGAAAGCTCCTCTTCGCGGACCGCCTGTCGAACGTGACCCAGCGGCTCGGCGGAGGGGTCCGGGCCGTCGAGGCGGAGTTCGCGTCACCGCTTGACGAAACCGTGTTGGCCGCGCAGATCGGGGCGTTCCCCGAGGTCGCCGGTTGGTCACGGACCGACGCCCAGCGGATCACGTTGCAAGTGAAGGGCGGGCTCGTCGAGCAGGCCCGTCTCCTCGAGAAGATCGCGGCGATGCGACTCGGGCTCCTCAGCTTCCGCGAGTCTCGTAGCGCGCTCGAAGAGGTCTACCTCCGCGAGATCTCCGTGGGGGACGCATGAGCGCCACCCCGGCCTTCGCTCCCGCGGCCGCCCCCGCGCCCGATGGCGTTCTGGGAACGGTCCCGACCACCGTCGCGCAGGCACTGATCCTCTCCCGATACCAGTTCCGCGATTTCCTTCGGTCGCGGCGATTCATCCTCATGATGGGGATTGTCCTCGCCGCCGGGGCGATCCTTACGACCGTGGTCGCCTACTATCGGCCGTCCGGGCTTATCGACAATGCCGACGACCTCTATGGCGGCCTCTGGGCGGGAGGGGCGGGGGTCGTCATCGTGTTCGCCGGGATCATTTTCGGAGGCGACGCGATCGCAGGCGAGTTCCAGAACAAGACCGGCTACTTCCTGATGGGCCTTCCGATCAAGCGCACGACGGTCTACGCGGGGAAGTACTTGGCCACTCTCGCGGCCTCGATCGTCTCGCTCATCGTGTACCTCGTCATTGTTACCGGAAACGCGGTCTATTACCTGGGGCCCGCGGCGTTCTCCGTTCCCGTTCCGCTGATCGAGTCGTTCGCGATCACGCTGCTGTACCTGCTTGCCCTCTTGGGCTTCGTGTTCTTGTTCAGCTCGCTGTTCAAGACAAGTGCGTACGCCGTTCTCGTGGTGGCGATCCTGTTCCTCTTCGGCTTCAGCATCATCCAGGAGGTCGTGATCGGCCTCGCCCACACCGAGCCTTGGTTCCTGCTCTCGTATGTAAACTCCATCAACGCCTATCCGTTGACCGGGGTGCCGGGGCACATCGTGACGACCCGGAACCCGTTCTCCCACGCGACCATCACTACCTACAACCCGACGTACCTCGAGGGGATCGTCGTCATGGCAGGGTACTGGCTTCTGACCACGGTCGGCGGGCTCCTCTTCTTCGAGCGCGAAGAGTTCACCTAGGCCCGCTCTGCCCTTCGACCGCTCACGCCCGATTCGCTTCTACGCGAAGGCGTGGCGTGACGTAGAACGCGAGGATCGCCCCGGCCGGCAGGGACGGCGCCACGAGGGCCGACCAGACGATGAGCGGGCTCGAGCTCGCGGCGAGCACCGCCCCGCCCAGCACGGGGGCCAGGAGAAACCCGATCCCGGCGATCGCGGAGAAGGCGCCGTTGTAGGACCCGATCTCGGCGGCCGGCGCCAAGTTCGAAGGGAGGGTCGTGGACGGGATCGAGCCAAGGTTCTCACCGACCGTCAGCACGAAGACGACCACGAAGAACGCCGGAACGATCTCGAGGGCGAGCTGTCCTACGACACCGAACAGGAGGAACCCAGCAGCGTACGCCGCGAGCCCTAGGACGAACAGCGTCGTGTGGCGGTGGCCGAGAGAGGCCCGGGTCATCGGGGCCTGTCCAAAGACCACCACGAGCCCGTTCAGAGCGAGTCCGGCCCCGAGGATCGCGTACGGGATCCCGAGGACCGTGTTGACGTAGAGCGGGAAGATCGTTGCCCACTGCCCCTCGGTCAGCTCGGCGAGCGCAACGGCACCGCACATCGCGAGGAACGGCCGGTCCCGAGCGAGGATCGCGATGCTCTCCCGCATCGATCCGGAGCGTACCGGCCGGTCCTCGGCCCCGGACGCCTTGAATCCGGCCGCACGTTGGACGTCGTAGGGGGAAGGGTCGAGGAAGAGCGAGAGGAACCCCGTGCTCCCAAGCAGCACGACGCCGGCGAAGAGTGCGACGTCCACGAACCCGATGAACCCGATGAGAACACCGCCACCGAACACACCGACCGTGAACCCGACGTTCCACCCGACCCGCACCCAGGTGTATCCCATGGTCCGGTCGGACCCCTGGGTGAAATCGGCGACGTAGGCCGAGATCGCCGGGCCGGCGATGATGCCGACGACCTGGACCACAGCGGCGAGCACCAGGACCCCGACCAACGACTCTGCCCGCATCGTCTCGGCGAGTACGAGGAAGGAGGCGGCCTCGGCGGTCAGGGCCAGCAGGAACACCCGCCGTCGGCCGACCCGGTCGGTGAGGAGCCCCGCGAACGGCACGATCAATAGCGGCACGACCCCCGTGAGCGCGACCAGGAGGCCGATCTCCGCGTACCCCACGGCGAGGACGTTCCGCAGGTAGAGGACGAGGAACGGGAGGACCAGGCTCTGCCCGGTGGCCCGAACGACGGAGCCTAAACCGAGCCAGCGGACGTTGCGGTTCATCGCCGCTCCCCTTCGCCGAGCTCAGAGCGTGTCAGCGCTTTCCAAAACCTTATTGGTCGAACCTCGGTCGAGAGGTTCGCCGATGGCGGACCAGGACCTTTCGAACGACCTCGCAGGACAGGGCTACCAGCTCGTCGGGAGGCACAGCGCGGTCAAACTGTGCTACTGGTCGCGCGAGTCGATCGCCCGTGGCCGGGACTGCTACAAGGGCCGGTTCTACGGGATCGAGAGCCACCGGTGCCTGCAGATGTCGCCTGCCATCGACTCGTGCAACCTGCACTGCCGCTTCTGCTGGCGGAACCAGGGATGGGAGAACGACGAAGGGATGCCTGAGTTCGACGACCCGGAAACACTGCTCGACCGGTCGATCGAGGCACAGCGTCGGATCATCTCGGGGTTCAAGGGGGACCCTGAAGTTCGACTCGAACGGTGGGAGGAGGCCCAGACACCGAAGCACATCGCGATCTCCCTGACGGGAGAACCGACCCTCTACCCGAAGATGAACCGGTTCCTCGAGCTCTGCCACGAACGGGGGATCACCACATTCCTCGTGACGAATGGCACGAACCCCGACGCGCTGCGCGCGCTTGACCCGCTCCCGACGCAGCTCTACGTGTCGGTGACGGCGCCAAACGCGGAGGTATTCCGCCGCTTGACACTCCCAGCCCAGGACGACGCGTGGGAGCGTCTCCTCGAGTCGCTCTCCGTCGTGCGGGAGCTGCGCACCCGTCGGGTGGTGCGCCACACCCTAGTGAAGGGGTGGAACTTGGGATGGGTCGACTCCTACGCCGAGCTCGACCAGGTCGCGCGCCCGGATTTCATCGAACCGAAGGGCTACGTGTACATGGGGAAGTCCCGGCATCGCCTCGGGCGTGACCAGGAGCCGACCCACGAGGAGATCGTCGAGTTCTCCCAGCGCCTGGCGGCAAAGACAGGATACCAGTGTCTTGACGAGTCACCCGATTCGAAGGTCGTTCTCCTCGGCCGAACGTCCGAGGGTCGCTTCCTTCCCGGCCGAACACCCGAAATGACGACGCTGCCGATGGCCGAAGAGAGCGCGCGACCTTAGCTAGACGAGCCGCCAATTGAGGACTTCGACGAAGACCGCCGCGACGATGCCCATCCCCATGACGAGGAACGGGTTGAGCTTGAGCGCCCGCGTCTCCTCCATGTCGTAGTACTGGATGAGGCCCGCGGCACTCGAGAATCCTCGCTGGCGCTTTTCCGGCATATCCGTCCTTCCAGCGTGTTGGCGCTATATAACCGCTCGCGGCCGCGTCAACGGCGAAGCGAGTACCGTTCGCTATCGAGGACCGCGTCCTCGAGGGCGTCCTGGAACCGACCGAAGAGGCTCGACCCAAGGCTCGTGGCCGGGCCCGATACGATCCGGTCGAGGAACGAACGGGGCGGCGTCACTCGGACGGTCTTGCGGGACGGGACGCCGGTGAGCTGAGCGAGCTCCTCGAGCGCCGCTTCCCGGTCCGCAAGCCCGTCGATAAGGCCCAGCTTGAGCGCCTGGGTCCCGGTCCAGAACTCTCCCGTGGCGAGAGGAAGGATCTCCTCGACCGTCCGCTTCCGTTCCTTCGCGACCAGCTGAACGAACACATCGTAGCCTTCCTGGGTGATCGCCTGCAGCTTCGCCCGCTCGACCTCGGTGAGCGGACGATACCCCTGGTAGGCGTCCTTGTGAACGCCCGCATGGAGCAGCTCGACCGAGACCCCCAGACGTCGCAGGAGGTCCCGGACTGCGAAATGCGCCGAGATGACCCCGATGGAGCCGACATCCGACTCGGGATAGGCGAGGATCCTTCGTGCCCCCAGGGCGGCCATGTACGCGCCCGAAGCACCCATCGACCCGATCGAAGCGTAGACGGGCTTCAGCTCGTTTAGCCGCTTCACCGCGAGGTAGAGGTCCATCGAGGCGATCGCTTCTCCACCCCCGCTCGAAATGTCGAGGAGCACGCCCTTGACGCGGCGTTTGTAGCGGAGGGTCTTCAGCAGCCGAAGGTAGGGCTCGACGCTCCGTTCGCGGATCGTCCCGCGGAACGCCACATGGGCCAGTAGCTCACGCATACGACGACCCGCGAGAGCCGGCGCCGGTTCATAACCCCCGACGCTCCCGAATTTGAACGGATGGTTCAAGTAGCGGAGGTTGACAACCCCGGTTGTGCGGATCCTTCTCCGCCCCCGGCTGCCGGTTCTAGCCCTCCTCCTCCTCGCCCCGACGATCCCGGAGCTCCTGACCGGGTCGACCTCCATCACTTGGGTCGTCACCGACCCGCTCCGCTTCCTCTTCGGGTTCCCCCTCGACATCGCTCTCTACGGGTGCGGCGCGCTTCTGATCCGGGAGTTCGCGGTCGCCTACCAGAAGGGGTGGGCGTCCATCCTTCTCCTGGGCGCGGCCTACGGGATCGCAGAGGAAGGGTTCGAGGTCCACACCTTCTTCGCGCCCCCCGCGCAGACGGTCGGACCGCTCGGCATCTACGGTCACCTGTTCGGGGTGAACTGGCTTTGGGCGCTCGCGCTGACGGTATTCCACGCGACCTACTCGATCGCGCTTCCGATCCTACTCACCCAGCTCTGGTTCCCGACGGTGAAGAACGTTCGCTGGTTCGACCGAGGCGCTACCGGACTCGTCGCGGGCATCTTCGTGGCCGAGGTCGTGGGCTTCGGCTTCCTCGTCGGAAACGGTCCGTCCCCCGCCGCCTTAGCGTTCTTCATTGGGGTCGTCACGGCCCTCGTCGCGCTGGCGCTGTGGGCTCCCCGATACCTTCTGGCGGCCCGTCCCGGACCCCGGAGGGTCCGCCGGATCGGTCTGGTCCTCCTGGGCACGGTCGAATTCGCCGTCTACGTTCTCATTCTCGTCTTCTCGTCCAGTTGGCTAATCCCGGCAGTGGGCGCCGCCGCGGTCTTGGTGCTGGCCAATGGGACGGTACTGTACCTTGTCGTCCGCTGGGTGGGGAGCGAAGACCTCGAACGCTCAGAGTTCTACTTTGCCGTCGGCATGCTTTCCGCTCTCTTCGTCTGGGACGTTCTCATAGAGTTCATCCTGGCGCCCGGGATCCTGGCGGTCAGCGCGCTGTTCGTGTACCTGCTCATCCGTCTCGACCGGACCTTGAAGGCGAGGCAAGCGAGCCTGACCGTTCCTCTCGGGGCCGTGGGGTTGCCCCCCGCCGGGCCATAGTCGGCATGCGCGGTCGGGCGGTCCAAGCCACGGTCTCGGTACGACTCGGACGCGCCGTTTTCTCCCTCGCAAACCGGAGGGTTACGACCCCGTGGGTCGTCCGCCACCGGGCCCTGAGCCGACCCCCGACATCTCGTTGACGCGCGTCTCCGCACTTCCCCGCCGTGAAGGGACAGGCTGGGGGTAGGATCGTTGGCTCATCGCGTGCTCGACCACGGACCGCAGATAGATGCCGTTCATTGAGTTCCGAAGGGCTCCTCAGGGTATTCCCCGGACGCACCTCGGACGCACACCTTCCGTGACCACCACACGAGAAGAGGGACGGAGGTTGGCATGCGCCGCTCCCCCCCGGCGTTAGGCCCGTTCCGTGGCCTCAAGCAACGCTAATTAGGTCGCCCGCGAGAACGCAGCAGGGGACCGATGGCGGCTCGCAGTTCCGAGGCCGTGTGGGTCGAAAAGTACCGGCCCAGCTCTCTCAAGGAGATGGTAGGCCAGGACGCCATCCTCCCGCTCCTGCGCTCGTACGCGGAGAAACGGTCGATGCCCCACCTCCTCTTCGCCGGGCCACCCGGGAGCGGAAAGACCACGGCGGCCCTCGCCTTGGCGCGTGACCTGTTCGGAACGGAATGGCGCGCCTCGTTCATGGAGCTCAATGCGAGCGACGAGCGCGGGATCGACACGGTCCGCACGACCATCAAGCAGTACGCGCGAACCTCCTCGCTCGGAGAGGTCGGCTTCAAGATCCTGTTCCTCGACGAGGCCGACAATCTGACGTCCGAGGCCCAGGCCTCCCTTCGCCGGCTGATGGAGCGGTACTCGGGTTCGTGTCGGTTCATCCTGTCGTGCAACTACTCCTCCCGGATCATCGACCCGATCCAATCCCGATGCGCGGTGTTCCGGTTCCGCGCCTATTCGCCGGAGGCCGTCCGCACCCAGGTCAAGCGGATCGCGGCCGCGGAAGGGAAGAAGGTCTCACCCGAGGCTCTCGAGACGATCCTCACGGCCAGCGGCGGCGACATGCGCCGGGCGACGAACCTTCTCCAACTCGCCGGAACGCACTCCGATAGCATCACCGCCGAGACGATCAAGGAGTACGCCACGATCCCGCTCCGGCGCGAGGTCGAGGGCATGCTCTCCGCCGCGCTCGCCGGGAACTTCCGGGACGCGCGCGACCGCCTCTTCGCCCTCTTCGTGGAGCGGGGAGCGTCCGGCGAGGACATCCTGAAAGCGATCCACAGCTACTTACCGGACATCCCGGATACTGTCCTTTCGCCCCGGGAGAAGGTTCGGCTGCTCGAGTACTTAGGCGAGGTCGATTTTCGGCTCGCCCAGGGGGCTTCCGACCGCATCCAGCTCGAGGCGGTCCTGGCCCACGTCGCGGCGAGCGCGCTCGGGGCAAAGTAGGGGGTCACCCGCCCGCGGCACGGGGGCGCGGAACCACACGGGCCCCACCGGCCGGTCACGCGGGCTCGGCTCTGCGGGACGCCTTCGGCATGGGACACGGTCAAGTACCCCAGGAAGGATGCGCGGGAGCTCTCTTCGACGACCTCCGCCGGCCCCGTTGGGGTCGTCGCGAAGGCGAGGTCCCGGAAGGAGGCATCATGAACGACGCGAAAACCCACCCCGACGCCCCGAGCCACCACCCCACCGACGACGCACGGTCCCTCGGGTTCGCGGTCCTCTCCGTATCGGACATCCACACGGAGCAGGACGACCCCTCCGGCCACTTGGCACGGGACCTGGTCACGAAGGCGGGGCACCACGTCGTCCACTATTCGCTCGTCGCGAACTCCGTCGCGGACGTGCGCGAGCGCCTCGAACCGTGGCTCCGAGAGGTGGGCGTCGAGGCGGCGATCACGGTAGGCGGGACCGGGGTGAGCTCCCGGGACCTCACGGTGAATGCCCTCGAAGCGATGGGGGGCCGCAAGCTCGATGGGTTCGGCGAGCTCTACCGGTCGCTCAGCTTCCACGAGGTGGGAGCGCTCGCGACCTTCAGCCGGGCCGGTCTGTTCGTGGTCCAAGGAAAGCCCGTCTTCGCCCTGCCGGGAAGCGAACGGGCGGTGCGAACCGCCGTCGAGAAACTGATCGTGCTCGCGGCGGTCCCGCTCGTCGAAGAGCTCGAGCGCTAATCGGACCGGGCTACGCCCGCGACCGCAACGCGAGGGCTCCCATCGGTGGCGGCCCAGGGTCCAGCAGCTGCGGCTCCAGGCCCTGGTTCCGGCAAAAGTCGGCCCAGGCGCTGTTGGCCTCGGTGTGGTGGGCGAGGAGGATGCCCCGGGGGGACAGCGCCTCCCACGCGGCCCGGAGCTCGAATCGAGCTCGGGACGCCTCGGGACCGTTGTCGTAGAAGAACAGGTCCACCCCGCCCGACCCGCCCAGGATCTGTCGGAGCCTCTCCTCGCTGTTGCCGAGCGCGAGGGTCCACCGGGTCCGCAAGGAAGGGGGGACGAACTGTCCGACGCTCACCTCGCGCACTCCCGAGGCGCGGCCGGAGGTCGGGCCGGGCCCGAGCGATGTGAGCTCGCCCTCGCGGTTCGCCTCGAGGGCTGCGAGGATCCACGCCGTCGAATATCCTGGCCGTACGCCGGTCTCAACCACCCGTCGAGGGCGGGCCGCGCGAACGACCAGGTACAGGAGAGCCCCTTGCGGAAGCTCGCGCGTGAACGAGGCCCCCGCGCCCCGGTCGAGCAGCGTGTCGGGGAGGTCGGCTTCCCGCAGCTCGCGACGGAACCGGCCCAGGTTCGCCGACGACGCCCCGGTCAGCTGCGAGACCCGGTCGAGGGACGCTTGACGGAACAGCAGCATCCGCTGCCGGATCCCCTTGCGCGCGGCCGGCGTGAGCACGGCCGGCCGGGCGCGGACCCGGTCCACGTACGGCACGGAATCGCCGGACCGAGCGCCCAGGGTCGTCGAAAGTCCCGAATCGTCCCGGGAATTGGAAAAGTACGCCACGAGGGGAAATGGTCCCCGTTCTACAAAGACACTTCGGCCCGGCCGGCTCCGGCGCTCGTAGGAGGGGAAGCGCATACCCCTCGGTTTCCCCGGCGCCAGAGCACGTTTTAATATCCGGAGCACCTCGATGGCAGCGAGGCAGCTGGATGAGCGTGCAAGAAGTCGGTGACGTCAATTACGATCGTTTCGCCCAGGACAACCCCGCAGCCGTCATCGATGTGTGGGCCCCGTGGTGCGGCCCGTGCCGTATGGTCTCCCCGATCGTCGACCGCCTGAGCGAGCGGTACAAGGGCAAGGTGGCGTTCGGCAAGATGAACTCGGACGACAACGGCGAGAAGGCCGGCGCTCTCGGGATCATGAGCATCCCGACGCTCCTTTTCTACAAGCAGGGGAAGCTCGTCGACCGGATCGTCGGCGCTTATCCGGAAGAGGTCATCGACGAGCACATCCGTCGCCTCCTCTGACTCCGCCACCCGGGGAACGGGTCGCCGTCCCCGGCGGAACCGCCCTCGCCCGGCGCGCTGGCCCCAGAGCCGTTTAGTCCTCCTCCGGTAGGGGGGGCGACATGAGCATCCCCTCCGCCGACCTCCAGCTCGCACGGTACTCGTTCCAGCGGAAGCTGGACGAGATCGCCGCGTGCCGGGGGCGTGCCACGGAGCTGATCAGCCTCTACGTTTCGCCGGGAAAGCAGGTCTCGGACGTGATGAGCTACCTGCGGAACGAGTACGCGCAGAGCTCCAACATCAAGAGCCGGACCACCCGGAAGAACGTCATGTGGGCGATCGAATCGCTCATGGGACGGGTCCGGGGCTTCAAGGAACCGCCCTCGAACGGCGTGGCGTTCTTTGTCGGCAGCAAAGCGATCGGGGCGGACAAGTCCGAGCCGGTCACCTTCATCGTCGAGCCTCCGGAGCCGCTCAATACGTACCTCTACCGGTGCGATTCCTCGTTCTTCCTCGACCCGCTTCTCGCGATGGTCCACGAGCCCGACGTCTGGGGTCTCATCGTCATGGACCGCGCCGAGGTCACCATCGGCCTCCTTCGGGGAAAGCGCGTCGAGCCGCTCCGCAACCGTTCGTCGCAGGTGCCGAGCAAGCACGGCCGTGGCGGGCAGTCCCAGCACCGTTTCGAGCGGATGATCGAACACGCCGCGCACGAGTTCTTCGTGAAGATCGGGGAGATGTCGAACGAGCTCTTCCTGCCTCGCAAGGACCAGCTGAAGGGGATCCTGCTCGGGGGGCCCGGCGCCACGAAGGAGTACTTCTTCAAAGAAAGCTACCTCCAGTACGAGCTCCAGCAGAAGGTGGTCCAGCCGCTGTTCGACACGGGCTACACGGACGAGTACGGGCTTCGCGAGCTCGTCGAGAAGGCGACCCAGACCCTCCACGGGCTCGAACTCACCGAGGAAAAGCGGCTCATCCAGCGGCTCCTTAATGAGATCCGCAAGGCGGACGCCGGTCTCGCGGCCTACGGGGAGGTCGACGTCAACCATGCGCTCGACCTCGGCGCGGTCGACATCCTGATCGTTTCCGAGGGTCTCCGCCAGCAGCGCGTCCGGTTCCGGTGCACCGCCTGCGAGCACGAGTTCGAGCGGTCGCTCGCCGACGAGGCGATCGACGCGGTCCTGGACGGGCCGTGCCCGAAGTGCGGCCAGCGTACGGTGAGCGAGAAGTCGAGCGAGGACTACGTGGAAGGGCTCTTCCGTCGAGCCGCCGAATCCGGCGCGACGGCCCGACTTGTTTCTACCGAGAGCGAGGAGGGCGAGCTCCTCGCGAAAGCGTTCCGTGGTGTCGCGGCCGTCCTCCGGTACCCGATCACCACGCGGACGCCGCCACCCCCCCGCTCCTCGTCACCGAGCTAACGCGCCGACCCGTAGTCCCGGTGTGGACCCGGGAGCGTACCCACTGAAGGGCGTGGGAGCGATCGCTCTTCGTCGGGAAGGCCTCGACGCGAGACGGACGCCGAGCGGATCACCACAGGTGGTCGAGCGGGTCGTCCTCGGCAGGGGGAGGCGCTCCGGGCGTCGCCGGG
>Ga0326727_10011354_pt1 | contig 20774 bp, 12 predicted proteins | sample MB2enrmetagenome_FD_207643 | JGI IMG/M metagenome (GOLD analysis project Ga0326727, IMG submission 207643) | Lab enriched peat soil microbial communities from McLean, Ithaca, NY, United States - MB29MY | ecosystem: Environmental > Terrestrial > Soil > Wetlands > Peat | place: USA: New York...
GACATGACGAAACCTCTCTCCTGGAAATGGAAGATTCTGAGCGGTACCGGAAAATACAAAGGCATCAAGGGTTCCGGGACCATCTCCGGGAAATACAATGCAGACGGCTCTTTTGACGCGGAATGCACGGGCACGTATTCGATGGGCAAGTAAGCCTGAGGTGTGCAACCAATCGCCAGTTGCCGCAAAGCTCTAGTCACCTCCCCGAAGAGCTACCCTGACGCCCGGACGCAACACCTCTCGGGTGAAATCCGGATTTTTGCTCCAATTCGGGACAGCAATTTCGAGACGGAGGAATCATGCTATGAAAACGCTCGTCAGATTGATCGTGGTTGCCTGTTTCGCCGGAGCGGCCTTTGCTCAGCAACCGAGCCAGCCACCGAAGCCTGACCCTGCGCTCAAGAAGTTGCGCGTCTTGGTGGGCCATTGGACGTACGAGGAAGAGTGGAAGGCCGGACCGTTAGGACCCGGTGGCAAGATGACCGGCGTATATGACGCACACATGATTCTCGGAGGGTTTTTCTTGCAGGCCGAGCAAACGGAAAAGGGCGCGATGGGGGAGATACGGACCCTTGAAATCGACGGGTACGACCCCGTGAATAGAAATTTCACAAGTGACACGCGCCTGTCCGACGGGACCAAATCTTCATTCACGATAACCGTCAGTGGGAATACGATTACGTGGGCAGGAACGTTGACGTTTGACGGGAAACAGTATCAGTTCAGGGAACCCATGGTATTCGCACCAGATTTCATGAGTGCGACGGCAAAGGCCGAAGTTTCGGTCGATGGCAAAACGTGGACCCCTGCTTGGGAGGGTAAATGGACCAAAGCCAAGACCCCTTCAAAGAAGTGACCGTCACTCGCCACAATGCTCACAAGCAATGCCATGGAGGATTATTCCTGCAATTCGGGCCAGCAATTTCGAGACGGAGGAATTATGCTATGAAAACGCTCGTCAGATTGATCGTGGTTGTTTGTTTCGCTGGAGTGGCTTTTGCCCAGCAGCCGAGCCAGCCGCCGAAACCGGGGCCCGAGCTTCAGAAGTTGCAGTTGTGGGTTGGAGAGTGGAGTTACGAGGGCGAAAACCAAACCACCTTCCTTGGCCCCGGCGAAAAATTCACGGGCAGAATGACCGGGCGCTCCATCTCGAATGGTTTTGGCTTGGCTATATTCGATCCGTCGCCCTCGGGAGAGACACAGACAGTTGAGGTCGACACCTACGACCCAGTAACGAAAAGCTACCCTTACATCTCCGTTTCCGATGACGGGAGTTACTCCCAAGGGTCTTTCACGATGAGCGGTAGCGTCGCTACTTGGGAGGGAACCTCAATGGTGAACGGCAAGCGGTATCAGGATAGGGGCACGGACGCTGTCGCACCAGATGGAATGAGTCTCACTAGGCATGGTGAAGTCTCTGAAGATGGGAAAACGTGGGTGCCGTGGTTCACCCTCAAAGCTATCAAGGTTCAGGATGACGAGAAGAGCGCCGTAGAAGCCACCGTGCGAGAGTTCGAGCAAGCTTGCCAAGACTACAACCACGCCAAGGTAAATTCGCTCTTCACACCCGATGCCCGATGGATAGAGTATTCCCTCTCAGTAAAGGCTGATGATAATTGGCGACAATTTGAAGAATCAAAGGCAGCCGGAATTCGTATTACCTATTGGCTTCACGATTTCGTGACCCATGTGCAAGGCGACGTGGCGTGGGTGACCTTGACCAATGACGCCACCTTCAGTGCGGATAGCGCGGAAGGGCAGAAGCTGCTGCTGCAATCTCGGAGAGCTAAAGAGGACTGCTCGTCGCTGGGAACCCACGTGAGTTGCAGCCTCACCGTCGTGGAGAGCATGGTCTTGGTTAAGACCCCGAGCGGATGGAAAATCGCTCTCGGCCACTCCTCACGAGCCCCGAAAGCCCAGAAATAGTGTTTCGTCCCCCGAAGGCACTCTGCATGCGTGCAATATCCCGGCTGCCTGACCAGAACCAGATGTTCTCAAAAGGAGATTCAGCAATGAAGACCATTTTCGCCGCCCTTCTCGCAGTTTTGATTTTGTCGGCTTCTGCCTGCGGTCACAAAGCCAAGAGCAGCTTCGTGAATGCCAACGGCATCCGGATTGAATACCTCGATTGGGGTGGCTCACGTCCGGCCCTAATTCTCATCCACGGCTACGGCGACAACCCGCATATCTTCGACGACCTTGTCCCTGCGTTCACCGACCGCTTCCGGGTAATCGCCTACGCTCGACGGGGACACGGACAGTCCGATGCGAAGGGACCGTACGACACAGCCACGCTGACCGAAGACCTCCGCGGCCTAATGGATAGTCTGGGGATCGCCAAGGCTGACCTCGCGGGATGGTCGATGGGTGGAAACGAAATCACGGCGATGGCAGGAACACATCCGGAGCGAGTGGATCGTATCGTATACCTTGAGGGGGCGTACGACTGGTCCGACCCCGCCTTCGCGGCTGCGGTCAAAGAGATGCCTCCTGTCTTCTTCACACCGCCACCGAGCGCCATGAAGTCGCTGGATGCCTATCGAGCGTACGTGAAGACCGTGTGGCTGCCGGGGGTGAACGATGCGAGGCGGTTCGACGCTTACATTCGAGAACTGGTAATTGTCCAGCCCGATGGGACGGTACGGCCACGGATGAGCGAAAGCGTCGCGGAGACGATGCTCACCTCCACCCTGCTCGCGTATCATCGTGACTATGCGAAGGTTCACACGCCAGCCCTCGCGATCTATGCCGAGACATTCTTCGATGTCCGCAACGGCGACCCGGCCCTAGTTGCGCAAAATCTCGCTTGGGAGCAAAAACATATGGGCCCATTCCGAGCAGCCTCCATGGAGCGTGTCCGCTGGGAACTTCCCAACGTCGAAATCGTGCACGTGCCCGGTACCCATATGGACTTTGTCTTCACGTCCCGGGATCAGGTGGTAGCCGCCATGCGAAAGTTCCTCCTTGGGTCGGCACCTCAAAGATGAGTCTGGTCCTTGCCGCGGAATCACGCGATAGCTCTCATTGACCACGGCAAGGCGTAAAAGATCGCTGAGGCACAATTCAGAGAGCTACTTCAGTTTCGCGTACTCAGCTTTCGCAGCGATAAGGATGGGGATGTCAGAATCGGCGTCTTTCCAGAGCGTGAGGAAATCCTGATAGGCCGCCTTGGCCTTGGCGGTGTCGCATTGCATGGCATAGGCACGGGCCAGTCCCAACCGGGCCAGTGCGCCCCAAGGAAAGTTCATCACCACTCCTCGGTGGTCAATAAATTTCTGAAATTCCGCTGCGGCTCGGTTGCCGTCGTGCAGCGTCAGATAGGCTTCCCCACGCAAGTAAACCGGGCACAGGAATATATTGAGGTTCGCTGGCATGCCAAGTTCGACCGTGCTCGCCACCTTCAATAATTCGATTGCCCGGTTCGGGTCTTTCCGGTCAAGGGCGACGGCCGCCCGAATTGTCGGCAGCCAATACCTCTGCACCAGCGTGCTCAGCGGGAAGGCCTTGTCGAGTTCGGCCGTCAGCTTCTCCGCCCCTGCCGGGTCGCCTGCCCGCGCCAGAGCTAGCGCCGCCATTTCCCGCACATCGCGGTTCGGGGCCAGCTTCAACGCCGCCTTGGCCTCGGCAAGTACCTGCTCCCGGTTACCCGCTTCCGCCCCACGCAGCGCCGCCACTGCCTGATAGGCTGCGGCCGTCTCTTTGGCGTCGTTGTGCTGGGCTGAATCCATCGCCCGACGGGTCAGCTCGTCCGCGTTCTTCAGCCTGCCGTACCAACCTTCCGTGTCCGCCTGCGTAGCGAGCATTTCGTCTTCCGCGCCCGTCTTCATAGCGGCTGAGGCCAACTGCGCCATCTGTGCCGTGTCGCCCTTCAGAAAAGCCAATATGTAACGGTTCGGGAGCAGCCACTCGCCCTCCAGTTTGCGCTCCTCCGCCTCATTGAACACCGCCTCCGCTTCCTTCAGCCGGTTCAGGGCCATGTAGGCGAAGGCGAGGTTTGTATAGATGCCCTCAGCATTTGGCAGCAGGCGCATCGAGGCTTGATGTTCCTCCAATGCCTTTTCCCAGTTTCCCAAGTAGAAGCAAACCATTCCCAGCTCTGCGTAAGCCAAGGCGTCTCGCGGGTAGGTCTGCTGCCACAGTTCGAAGGTCTGCGCTGCCTTTTCTAGCTCTCCCGTCACGTTCAAGTAGTAGTACCCCTCGATGGTGAACTGCTCCCGTTCGCTTACCTTCTCCCGCAGTTCGTAAGCCTTGCGTGCATTTTCGGCCGCCCGTCCCATTTCGTTGAGGGCCCAGTAGATTTCCGACATCCCTGCGTAGGCCATGGCAAAATTCGGGTCCAGTTCTACCGCCCGTTTGAAGAACGGCAGCGCCGCAGTGCCTTTCGCATAGCCCGTCTTTGTTCCCAAGCTGTAGGCTTTCAGAGCCTCTAGGGATGGTGTGGTTGCTTCCTCCAGCGGCGTGGCGTACTTCTGCACTGAGCTGAGTGATTCGCCCAGCCTGCCGCGCAAGCTGACCGCCGCGTCGTCCAGCGCCTTCAGCACCCTTTCCTTGCCCGCCGCCTGCTCCTGCGCTTCCGCCAGCACATCCCCCGTGTTGCAGTTCACTGCCTTCAGGCCAATCACGTACTGGTTTCCCAGCCCTACAATTGAACCGTTCAGCATGGCCTTGCTGCCCGTGCGCTGGCAGACCTCGCGTGTGACCTCCGGCGTGAGGCGGTCACCGGCAGGGCGTCCCATCAGTTTCAATGTCTCATTTACTCTGCGGTCGGAAATCAGGGAGAGAAAGGGCGATTGCTCAAGCTGCACAGAGAGTCCTTGTTTCAGAGTGTCATCGAATACAGCATCGCCCGTCTTGTTGTTGAAATCGGAGAGGACAATGGTGTCTTTGTCGGTCAATGCCTGCGCCTTGCGGGAGTGCAACAACCAACCGCCCACTGCCAACCCGATGACCAAGACTGTGGCGCCAGTGACCGCCGCCCATCGAATAAATATTCGGCTGGGCTTCGACTCGGCCCGTGCTGCTGCAACGGCTGCACGGCCCGACTCGGAATCGCGCTTCAATCGCTGCAAGTCCGTGCGAATTTCTGCCGCACTCTGGTAGCGCAGCTTGCGGTCTTTTTCCAGCGCCTTGTTAATGATTTCTTCCAGCTTCGACGGGAGTTCCGGCTTCAACCGTCCCACAGGAACAGGTGCTCGATTCAGAATCGCCTCATGTACGATGGCTGCGGTGTTACCCGGAAACGCCATCCGGCCCGTCGCCATCTCATAGAGCACTGCCCCGAACGAGAACAAGTCCGTGCGTGCATCCAGTTCTTCCCCTCGTGCCTGCTCCGGCGACATGTAAGCCATCGTGCCCATCGTCGTGCCGGGGCTGGTCAGGAGTTCCCCTGCCGTGGCGGTCGGCATCTCCGAAACGGTCATGCTTGGGCCAGCAGGGACTACTTTCGCCAAACCAAAATCGAGAATCTTGGCGCTCCCTCGGTCAGTCACGAAGATGTTGGCAGGCTTGATGTCCCGGTGGATGATGCCCTTCTTGTGAGCGGCGTCGAGCGCATCCGCGATTTCAATGCCCAATTCCAGAAGCTGTTCGGGTGCCAACGAATGACCGTCTATCAAGTGCTTCAACGTCTGCCCGTCGAGAAACTCCATGGCAATGAAAGGCTGGCCGTTGTGTTCACCGATTTCATGGATGGTGCAGATATTTGGATGGTTCAGAGCGGAAGCAGCCTGCGCCTCACGGTCGAAGCGGCTGAGAGCTTGTGAGTCCAGCGAGAACCCGTCCGGAAGGAACTTCAAGGCAACGAAGCGGTGGAGCTTGGTGTCCTCCGCTTTGTAGACAACGCCCATCCCCCCGCCGCCGAGTTTTTCGAGGATGCGGTAATGCGAGATGGTTTGGCCAATCATGGGCAGCAACTGGCGCAATGTTAGTTTTCGACGCTTCACTAAGTCAACACAACCAGTGCGTGGAGACAGACCATGAAGTAAGCTATTCCTTCCCACCTCTACCCCAAACTTCAATCACGGGTAAACCAATGAAAAAAGAACTGCAAGCTATGGCAAAGCGGTGGAAAGCCGCCGCGGCCGAGGTGTTGGCAAAGTGTGACCCGGCAAGCCGTGCCGAGGCAGCGAACTGGGTGCTGCTCACTTGCGCCGAGGCCTGGTGCATCAGGTACATGACCCAGTTGCCGACGGAATCCACGACAACGTGTGCCCCTTCGCGTTCCAGGAATGCGAACATATTGAAATTGCCGTCGCCTTCCGTGAGCTGAGCCCAGAGCTCACCCGTGATTTTTACAACCGGCTTCACACGCAGGCGGTCAATTTCGATTTCGTTCAGCCGCTCCCGGTAACGCCGAAGCGATTCCGCATCGGTCTTGCCATACAGGTGCTCGCGGACTTTTCCCAGCGTGTTCCATATGTCCTTGAGTTTCCTTTTTTTTGGCCAACCAGGCAGCCAGCCATTGCGGCGAGCGCTCGAGGATCTCGAAGACTGGCCGGTCGCGCAGCAACCCGTAGAGTTCTTCCACGGTGAAGTTCATCGCGCGGTCGGTTTCTCCCGGCACCGGAGTACCAAGCTCGGCGGCCGCATTGTTTTGCACCGGAATTTTTGGACGTCGGGGAAACGGCCGGGTAGAATTGGTGAGGAATTTTGATCAAATCGGGTTGCAATGACGAGCGCGCCGCCCGCATAAGGTGCAGCAGCCCGATCGGGCTTTCACCCCACTCAGGGGAAGGAGAATCATCTGTGTCAGATCGAATCCGCCGCACTCTGCATACAAACACCTCAAGCCATGCTTGCCTTTGGTTGGCCTTCCTCTTTGTTGTTTGCTCACTTACTGCCTTGCCTGCGAGAGCGCAGGATGACAACCAGTTTAGGTCGCTATCCGCCCCAGTCGAGCGCGTGGCCCGGCAATTGTCAGCTTTGTCGAATCTGCCGTCGCATGAGTGGCGATTTCATGTCGGCGACATTGCTCACGGCGAGGCCGTCGATCTCGACGACTCAGGCTGGCCGGTGATGAAGAAGGGCGACCGCGGGCCTAGGGAGGCTGTGTGGTACCGCCAGTGGGTTGAAGTCCCCAAGAACCTGAATGGGTACGACCTGACCGGGGCGCGAATATGGTTTCAGATCCACGTGTGGGGCAACGGGCCAATGCCGGAAATTGTCTACTTCAACGGCCAGCGAGTGGCAATGGGAGACGACCTTGAACCTATCGTTCTTTTTGACCAGACAAAGCCGGGCGACAAAATCCTGATAGCCGTCAAGATCCAGCATACGGAGGATGAGAAGTATTTTGGAGGCACGGACTTCCGGATTGAATTCGCCGAGGCGCGCCCCAGCCCGGCCGACCTTCTCCAGGAAATTCTGTCTATCGCAAAACTAGCGCCTTCGCTGGGAGATGATTCCCAGGAAGTGGATAAAGAACTCGGTAGTGCGGCCACCCAAGTGAATTTGGATGCGCTCGGGAAAGCAGATCAGAAAGCCTTCGATGCATCGCTCGCAAAAGCCCAGGCCGGGCTGGAGGCGATCAAACCGCATTTGCAGCAGACTTCCGTCAGGATGGCAGGCAACTCGCACATCGACGCCGCATGGCTCTGGCCGTGGACGGAAACCGTGGACGTAGTGCGCCGCACGTTCTCGACCGCGCTTCAACTGATGCACGAATACCCGCAGTACACATACACGCAATCCGCCGCTCAATACAGCGAATGGATGTTTAACAAATATCCTTCGATGCACAAGGAAATTGTCGATCGAGTGAAGGACGGACGATGGGAAATGGTCGGCGGAATGTGGATTGAGCCGGACCTGAACATGCCCGACGGCGAATCGTTGGTTCGTCAGTTGCTCGTGGGGAAGAGATACTTCAAAGAAAAGTTTGGCGTGGACGTGCGAATCGGCTGGAATCCCGATTCTTTCGGGTACACCTGGCAATTGCCTCAAATCTACAAGAAGTCCGGGGTGGACTACTTTGTCACGCAAAAGATGGCGTGGAACGACACCAACAAACTGCCTCTCAAACTTTTCTGGTGGGAGTCTCCGGATGGCAGCCGCGTCCTGTCGTACTTCCCGCACGATTATGGCAATGACATAAATCCCGTGGGGATTTCCGAGGATATCGCGCAAGCCCGAACGCTGAACCCTGGGCAAACAGAAATGTTGCACCTGTTCGGGATAGGTGACCACGGCGGCGGCCCCACGCGTGCGATGCTGGATAGTGGAACGCACTGGATCGATCCGAAGATGGCCGTCCCCAAAATGTTCTTCGGCATTTCGCAGGAATTCTTTTCGGATGTGGAGAACAATTTGGACACGGATCACGCGCCCGTCTGGAATTACAAGGGGATGGCCCAAGGCAATAGCAAACTGCCATCGCCACCGGAAGGCAAAATCAGCCTCCCTATTTGGGACGACGAACTCTACTTCGAGTACCACCGCGGCGTGATGACGACGCAATCAAATCACAAGCGGAGTATGCGCGAGAGCGAGGAGTGGATGCTCAACACTGAAAAGTACGCCTCGTTGGCCTGGCTTTTCGGCTCGCCGTATCCGGGTGCGGAACTGACCGAGGCGTGGAAAAAGGTCCTGTTCAACCAGTTCCACGACCTCGCGGCGGGTTCGGGAATTGGCCCGATATATGAGGATGCGCAACGCGACTACAATCTGGTGCACTTGATTACGGATCATGAAGCAACGAAAGCGCTTGCGGCAGTTGCCGCGCAGATAAATACCAAGTCCGCGACGGGTGGTGTTCCGATCGTAGTTGTGAATCCCCTCGCGTGGACAAGAGCGGACCTGGTGAAGGTGGACGTGCAGATGCCAGGGGCAGCCAAGGACGGAGTCTCCGTGCTTGATTCGCAGGGCAAAGCTCTGCCATTCCAGATGCTCTCTTCTGATGCGGCAACAAACAGCTATCAACTGCTTGTTATGGCCAAAGATGTTCCGTCGCTGGGCTATGAGGTGTTGCACGTAGTTCCGGGAAAGAAGCGAGCCGAAACGGATCTCCAGGCGGCAGGGCTCACGCTGGAAAACTCACTGTTAAGAGTGACCGTTGACGCGCAAACAGGTTGCATTACGAGCCTCTTCGACAAGCGGACGAAATTCGAATCGATTGCCTCCGGCGGCTGCGGAAACGAACTGGTGGCTTTCAAGGACACGCCGAAGGACTATGATGCCTGGAACATCGACGCGGACTTTGAAAAAGTATTCACGAAGTTGGACAAGGCAGACTCGGTTCAATTGACGGAACAGGGCCCGTTGCGCGCGACGATCCGCGTCATGCGGACCTGGCAGAATTCGAAATTCGTTCAGGAGATCCAGTTATACGCGGGCATGGACCGGATTGATATCGTCAATGACATCGACTGGCACGAAACTCATATTTTGCTGAAGGCCGCGTTCCCGCTCGCCGCATCCAGCGCCGAAGCGACCTACGAAATTCCCTATGGGACCATCGGCCGGCCCACAACGCGGAACAATAGCTGGGAAGCGGCCAAGTTTGAAGTCCCGGCGATGCGCTGGGCCGATCTGGGCGATGGTATGCACGGATTCAGCCTCATCAACGAATCGAAATACGGGTACGATGCAAAAGGCAATGTGCTTCGGCTTTCGTTATTGCGCTCTCCTGTGTGGCCTGATCCGGATGCGGATCGCGGACACCATCACTTCAGCTACTCACTCTATGCGCATGCCGGCGATTGGAAGCGTGCGTTGACGGTTCGTCGCGGGTATGAATTCAACTACAGGTTGAAAGCAATGCAAGTGGAAGCGCATGACGGGTCATTGCCGTCGCAGTATTCATTCGCCGGCGTGAAGCAGGAGAATGTCGTCGTGACCGCCTTGAAAAAGGCGGAGGATAGCGATGGACTGCTTCTTCGGTTCTACGAATGGGCAGGGAAGAGCGGCGATGTTGAAATCAACATCCCAGCGGGAGCCACTGGCGCAACTCTGACCAACCTGATGGAGCAGCCGCAGGGGGCGCCGCTCTCCGTCAGCTCGGACAATCAGATCATCGTGCCCGTTCATCCGTTTGAAATCGTATCGGTTCGTGTGGATTACCCACGGCACATGGCGGAGCCCGGGGCGAATTAGACTCCTTGATTTTGGAAAATGGCGGCACAGTTTCCGCTCAGATGCTTGTGGATTCCTCTCTCGAAGGGCGCCGGTCTAAAGCATGATTGCCAATTGAAGCAAGATTGCGAGCTCCTCGCGTCTGTGTTCAAGCAATGCCGCACACAAGGGCGATCTGAATTTTCCGCTTCCGTCTCGCAGCAGGTTTTGACGACTCAGACGGGATTATTGGTAGGGATAGGTGTCAGAACGGCAACAACGAAAGTACTATCGCGATTGGGACTGCCGCCAAACTCCCCACCAAACGCACGCTGCGCGATTCTCCCGCACACCACTAAGCGCAGCCGTTGGAGACCGCGCATTTCCTTGCGAAACAGTGGCATAGACAAAGGCGTAGCCGTCTCCTGCCCATGTGAGTATGTTCTCATGCGCCTAAACCTTAGTAACTGTCCCGCTAGGAAGCGCGGACGGGTGCACTCCCACTGCTCCAAAGCAGTACTTTCGTCCAGTTGTTGCCCACACCTGAATGAGTTACCACTAGCTTAGGTCCGAGTATCGGCGGAGCGGGTGTACCCGGCGCCGCAGTCCAGCGTGATGGCCCCTTAACCCAGCAAATGGCGGGGAGGGGCGCCGGGAAACACCTGGTAATCCGTCGATACCGCCATTTCGGAAGCGAATGTCTTAGCGAAGGGGAGTTGCCCATGGGTCACAAAAAAAGAAACGAGCAGGGCTTCTCCTTGCTGGAAACCCTCATCGTAATCGGCATCATGGCCATTCTAGCGAGCGTCACGATCTTCAAGAGTTTCGGCACCATGGAGAATTACCAGGCAAATTCGGCCATGGACACCGTCCTCGGCCAACTACGCGTAGCTAGACAATTGGCCATTAGCCAGCGCCGCGCCGTTCAAGTCTGGTTTAACGTCGGCGCCTCACCGCAAACGGTCAGCTATCAGGTGCAACCGCGTCTGAATGTCAGCGGGGACGTTACCGGGCCCATGATCACGATGCCACTACCCCGAAACACGCAGTTTGTAATGGAAAGTGGTGTTCCCGACACGCCCATGGGGTTTGGCACCTGTGGCGGCAATTCTGCGGTGTGCATCGGAGGCATCAGTTGCTGCCCGACGACCATGTATTTCTCCTCGACAGGACAGTTCAGCGCAGATGAATTTGGCACCACTATCTATAACGGAACCATTTTTATTGGTATCGCGGGTCAGCCCGCGACGGCGCGTGCTGTCACCATTATGGGCAGCACCGGCCGGGTGCGCCCCTACACTTTCATCGGTCCTGTCAACGGGGCGTCATCACAGGTTTGGATCGAATAGGAGCATCAGCCCATGAAAAACAGTCGGCCGCGAAAACAAAGAGGATTTACGATGATCGAGGTGATGGTCGCCATGGTCGTCCTGGCTGCCGGCGTCCTCTCCCTCGTTTCTATTCTCACCCAGGGTCTCCGGGCTAACTACCAGACCCAAATTCAATACATCGCACAACAAAAAGCGCAAGAAGCGATGGAGACCATTTTCACAGCGCGCGACACGCGGCTCGTTACTAGCGCGCAAATCAACAACGTATCGAATGGCGGCATTTTCAAGGATAATGCGCAGCCGCTGTGTGCGCCAGGCCCAGACGGCTTGTTCGGAACCGCGGACGATGACTGCACGCAACCTGACAGCATCGTAATCGCTCCGGGGCCGGACAACATCTTCGGGACTGCCGATGATGTATCGATCAATTTGAATCCCTGGATGACCCGCACGATTGTAATCGCCCCGGCCGCCAATACCCCCAACCTGAAGACCGTCACGGTGACCGTCAATTGGGCGTTTCAAGGGCAAACATCGCGGTATCAACTCGTCAGCTTTATCTCCAATTTCTCATGAGGCCTACGATGACAATCCAACTAAAGAAAAAAATCGCGGGCTTTACCCTAATCGAATTATTGATCGCCATGGCGGTCACCTCGATCCTGCTGTACGCAGCCGTGATCGCGTTCCACGACGCGTCGCAGTCGAACCAATTGGTCGCGCAAGGCTCAGACATGAGCGAAAATTTGCGGGCTGGGTTGAACATGATCCAGTTGGACCTGCAGCAGGCGGGCACGGGAATTCCCACCGGCGGAATCTCCATCCCTTTTACGGCTCCGTGTGGCACCACCCCGGCGATCAATCGGCCCAAGCTTGGTGGCGCGAGCACATTTCCGTACCCGGGGGCGACCTGCGAATCCTCGATACCCGCTGTCGAGCCGGGCAACGGGATGGGGCCCTTCATCACGGCTCCCGATGCGACTACTGGCACGGCCGCGAATCCCAACAGCATTACCGACGAAATCACCATGCTCTACGCGGACAATACCGCCGGCCTTGATGGGGTACCCATCAATCAACCGGCCTCGGCGGGACCGCCGGCAGTCGCGGGATGCCCGAATGGCAAACTGCAATTGACCGGCACGACCCTTACAGCCACTTTCGATATCAATTGCGTGAATATCTCCAGCACCACCACTGCCAATTTGGTCACCATCAATCCCGGCGACCTCATCATGTTCAGCAACACCAAGGGAACTACCCTCTTGACGGTTACCGGAGTATCGGGCCAAGTACTGACCTTTGCCGCGGGTGACGCGTTTAATTTGAACGGCCGCAGCGAGGCGGGCGGCACCATTCAGTATTTGCAGACCAGCTCCACCTGCGGCGGCACTCCGGCTTGCTTTCCCGTGACTCTCGCCACGCGGATTTGGATGATCACGTACTATCTGGACAACCTCACCAGTCCTCCGTACACGAGGTTGATCCGCCAGGTCAACTTCAACTCTCCCACGCCTGTCGGGGAGACACTGGAAAACCTGCAGTTCACCTATAACTTCGTTGATGGGGTCACTAATCCCGCGAACCAGCCTTCCGTGCCCACGGGGAATTCCGAGGCGAATATTCGCTCGGTGGACGTCTATCTCGGCAGCCGCTCGAGTCGCTCGATCCAGCAAAGCAACAAAGCCATCTATTCCAGAAGCAATTTGATGACGCAGGTCAGCCTGCGCAGTTTGGCCTACGTCAATCGTTACCAATAAGAGGAGCCGGCAATGAGCATGAAATTATTCAAGAAATCCAAGTTTTTGCGTGAGGACGCGGGCGTTGCCCTCATCACATCGCTGCTCTTGCTCTTTCTCATGTCCAGCCTTCTGGTGGGCTTCTGCATGCTGCTGATCACCAACCAGCAACTCACCGGCTCGAACAATGACGATGTGACCGCTTTCTACGGCGCGGAAGCCGGCATGGAGCAGATGACGGCCAATCTCGGAGACCTCTTTGGAGAAACGTATTCACCGACGATAGCCCAGATCAATGCCGTGGAGCTCAACCCGCCACTTCTTCCCAATATCTCCTATCTGACCAGCACCGGCGCGAGCGGTTACACCATTACGCCGGGGGCCGTCGACAGCTATGGCAATCCTGCTCCGACGATCTCCACGATCAAATCGGGCACCTATGCCGGTATGACCGCGATGCTCACGGAATACACTATGTACGTGAATGCCCGAACCACCGCGGGAAGAGAAGTGAAGTTGCAGCGCACCGTCCAGACCGTCGGCATTCCAATGTTCCAGTTCGGCATTTTCTCGAATACGGACCTCGCCTTCTTTGCCGGCCCGAACTTCAACTTCGGTGGCCGCACGCATACCAACGGAAACCTTTTTCTGGCCGAGGGAGATGGCGACACCCTGACCATGTCCGACAAGGTGGACGCGTACAAGGATGTCATCCGCACGAATTTGGAGAACGGTTGGCCTGTCACTACGAACTATACGGGTACGGTTCAAATCACCACGCAACCCGGGGGCAGCAACTACAGGGCTCTGCAGACTACGGAAGGGAGCCTTACGGGAACCATAGGCTCTTCGGCAGACCCCAATTGGCCCACGATCTCCACAGGCAACGCCCCGACAGACTACAACAGCAATCTCATCAACGGGGCAGGCAGCGCCTATCCGCAGGATTCCACCGGCTCAAAACTGTTGAATCTGGGCATCATTACGATCGGCAACGGCACCACACAGTCCATTGACCTCATCCGGCGCTCAATCCCCGCCGAATCTGCCAATGTCACCGGTGAGCGCTATTTTGCGCAAGCCAGCTTGCGCGTTCTGATCTCCGACAACGTGAACGACATCATGAACCTGCCGTGCATCGACGGCAGCACGCAGCCGTTTGACCTGAGCACGATCGCACAGCAGCCCGTCGTTGGGGGCGTTGTTAAATGGACCGGACCCGCGTTGACCCTTTATAACCAAATGGTGGCGAACGGCGTGACGCCGCTCCCCTTAGCGGCTTCGGGCGCGAACACCCCGCTCTACAACACACCAGGAGGCGGATATAACGGTAACGATGGTTACTGGACGCCGAACACGGGGCCCAGTGGGACAGCTTATACCTGGCCGGTCATCAAGGGGTTCCTCAAAATTGAGGAGCAAACGGCTTACGGCAGCCCCTGTGGCACGTGGAAAGACGTGACCATCGAAATCCTCAGCTACGGCTACGTCGGCCGCAATATTAATCCTGTTCCGCAATCTTTGGACGGAGCCACACTGAACCCGCAGTGGAATCAAAACACCACGCTAATGCAAACTGGCGCCGCTCCGAACATTACGATCCCACCCACTGCCGCGCTTGGTTACGAGAACGGCACGCCTATAGCGACCACGAATTTTGGGACAACCGCTTTCACGGCAACCTCCGTTTCGACGCCGGCTAACCCAAAGGCTTGCCCCGATCCTCATCCTTGGGCAGTCATTCGCTTGGAGCGCATCCGCGACAACCCATCGTCCGTCTACTACAATTCCGGGCAGCTCGTTCAACCCGGCACACACACTGCGGGCAACCTGCCCTACCAGTCCTATCTAGGCGAAGCCTGCGGCGTAGACCCGAATACTGCCACAAGGCTACCCGCGACACGCAACACTCTCGCAACCAATGGCGTCACGACTACCTGGGTTCCGCAGACCTACGACTTCTGGCCAAACGTCCTCTTCGATGCGCGCGAAGGCACGTTGCGCGCTGTCCCGATATCGGCCGCGAACCTGCCCACTTTGAACGGCTCCATGCATTACATTGAGCTGGATGGCAAGAACCTGGCGAGCTGGTTTGGCGGAAAAATCAATACCATGGTCACCTCCGGACAAAGCACCAGAGATCCGGCCGTGGCGCCAAACAATTACGTGGTCTACATTTCTGACCGCCGCGGAAACTACGAAGACCCTGCCGTCGAAACGATCACCGGCGGCTGGCCTCCGCTTTCCTACACACAACATGAAACGGGCGAGTACGGCTGGAATGACATCGTGAATTTTACCCCAAACCCGACGACCGGTTGCCCGGACGATGTTCTGGACGCCGGGGAGGACCCGAACGTGGGAACTACGTTCGCAGGTCAATTCTACTACTACGGCGCGAGCCAGAAATATATCCATGCGGCGGGAGCACAAAACACCACGACCACCCCGTTACAGCCAGGCCAAATCGGCGTGTTCTCCACCCTGGCGGGCAACGGTGTGGTGGCCAATTCCGTTTGCACGGCTGTACCCAGCTACGTCACGGACAACATTTGGCCCATGATGGTTGCCGCGAATACCAACGCGGCCCGCGAAAATGCTCCGCTCTTCTTCCGGCGCGCTGTCAAGATCGCCGACGCAAACCTTCTAACGGCTGTGGGTACCTGTCCGGGTGGGGCGAATTGCGGCTTGGCCATCGCCACGGAAAACCCCCTCTATATCCAGGGCGACTTCAACGCCAACTCTGGCGGAAATGGTTTCGGCGATCCCTCTATCGCCGCATCAGTGGCGGCGGACGCGGTCACTCTTCTTTCCAATAACTGGAATGATGTCAATTCCTTTATCCTCCCCTACGCCACGACGAACCGCACCGGTGTCACCACTGACTACCGCATGGCCGTGGTTGCCGGAGCGAACCCTTACTTCCAGAATCCCACCGGTGTGATCTATCAAGACTATGGCACGGACGGCGGCGTGCACAACTTCCTCCGCTTCCTCGAGGGCTGGAACGGCACCCTGAACTACGAGGGTTCCATCGTCGACCTGTACTATAGTCGCCAGGCCAATGGCACCTATAAATGCAGTGGTCCCGCTGGCCAACCCTCGGTGGTTTACGACCCGCCGACTCGTGGCTATCAGTTCGACACCAACTTCCTGACTCCGGCGCTGTTGCCGCCGCGCACGCCGCTTTTCCGCGACGTCAACACGACGGGTTGGACGCGTTTGTTGCTGCCGACCCAGTAAAACCAGTCTCAGCGGCTTCACTTCCGCGAACGCCCCGGTCACCGCCGGGGCGTTTGCTTTGTGTGCCGCTCTCTGCCCGCCCACGAGCTTGCGCTTTCGTGGCACCGTGACCCTTTCGTGATACCTTGAACTGTAACGCAGAAACTTGATCCGAGCGCTCCCGCGGCCATGAACCCTCTCGAAACCCTTAGCCTGGTCCTTGGCGCCGGCTTCTCCTCCGGCCTGAACCTCTATGTTACCGTCGCGACGTTGGGGTTGCTCCAGCGCTTTGGCGTCATTCAACTGCCCGAGCACCTCCGCATCCTCGCCCATCCCGTGGTGTTGGGAATCGCAGCGGTCCTTTATCTGCTGGAATTCCTGGCTGACAAGGTTCCTTATATCGATTCGATCTGGCAGGCGGTCCACACGTTCATCCGGCCGCCGGCTGCGGCACTTCTGGCGTTCGGCGCGACCGCAGCGGCCCCCGACGCTTGGCGCTGGGGAGCGGCGCTGCTTGCGGGAGGCATCGCGCGCACTTCCCACGGCACCAAGGCCAGCGGGAGTGCTGCCGTGAACATGAGCCCGGAACCATTCAGCAATTGGGCGCTCAGTGTTGGAGAAGATGTGCTAGTGCCGTTCCAACTTGTTTCAGCAAATCCCTTCGAGAATACTCTCTCCGTGTTCGCGTCAGATGCTTGGACCGTCATTTGGCCCAAATAGTTGGAACGGCACTAGCGGTCTGGCTGGTCTGGTTCGCCACGGCGCATCCCACGGCCGCCATCATCGTGGTGAGCGTGCTCTTCGGCGTATCGCTCTTCCTTTTGTATCACCTGTTTCAGTTTCTGCGGCGCACGCTGCGGAAACTCGCGGAGATCTAGCCACGTTTGTGGAGTGCGGCGGCTTGTTTGCCCTGCTTGCCCCGATCCCCGATCTTCGAGGGAGCTTTGAAGGGCCGCTGCTTTGCGTCGTGAGCAACTCCGCGAGGGTGCTCCTCTCTGCAGCATGTAGCAGGCGCCTTCGCTGCTTGCGGCTTTTCTTCGCCCGCGCGGCTATTTCACGTAGGTCGCCAGCCAATCCAGGAATGTCTTGTACCAGAGCTGGCTGTTTTGCGGCTTCAGCACCCAGTGTCCTTCATCCGGGAAAATCAGCAGCTTGGACTGCACGCCCTGGCGTTGCAGCGCACTGAAAAATTCCAGCGACTGCGTGTAGGGCACGCGGTAATCGCGCTCGCCCGCCACCACCAGGGTCGGCGTCTTGTACTTGCCGAGTTCCGCGGCGTAGGTGGAAGGCGACCACTTCTTGTAATTCTCCGGCGCCGTCCAAGGCGTGCCTTGCATGTCGTGCTCACCAAACCAGAGTTCTTCGGTCGCATACATGGACGTTTGGTCGTACACGCCGGCATGGCTCACGATGGCCTTGAAGCGATCCGTGTGTGTTGCCAGCCAGTCCGCCATGTATCCGCCGTAGGAGCCGCCCGCTGCGGCCAGCCGCGTTTTGTCAATGAAGGGATATTTCGCGATGGCCGCGTCGATCCCCTTCATGATGTCAACATACGCCTTGCCGCCCCAATCGTTGGTGATTTCGTCCGTAAATTTTTGCCCGAAGCCCGTTGAGCCGCGCCGGTTGATCATCAGCGTAACGTAGCCCGGAGCCGAGAAAACTTGCTCATTCCAGCGGTAGCCCCAGGCGTCATCCCACATGGACTGCGGCCCGCCGTGCAGCAGCACCAGCATCGGGTACTTTTTCGTGGCCGAAAAATTCGGGGGCCGAACCAACATCGCCTCCACCTTCGTAGCTTCGGCGCCTTCAAACCAGAAGCTCTCCGGCGGGTTCATTTCCAATTGGGCGAGGACGGCGTCGTTGTGATGCGTCAATGGCTTCAGGCCGCTGCCATCGCCCGCGGCGACAAATAATTCCGTCGGTGATGTCAGGCTGGTCCGCTCTGTCACCCACACAGTCGCATCGCCGTTGAAGCAGAATGCGCCGTTGTAGCCATCGAGCAGCTTCTTCGGTGTCGCGCCGGCACGCGCCTCCAGGGCATAGATCGGCTGCTGCGTCTCATTCTCCGCGGTGAAGTAGATAGTCTTGCTGTCGGGCGACCACGCCAATTCGTTGGCGCTGCGGTCGAATCCGGCCGTAAGGTCCGTGCTTTTACCTGTCTGGCGGTCGTACAGCATGATGCGCCACCGGTCGGACTCGTATCCCGCGGTGAGTTGCGCGTGGTAGGCGATCGAGCGTCCATCCGGCGAATACACAGGATTGCCATCGAACCCGGGATTGGAGGTGATGCGCTTCGCTTCGCCACCGGAGACGGGCACGACGAACAGATCGGCATTCGTGCTGATGGCTTCCACTTTGTCCGTTACCGCCGTGTAGCAAATCTCCTTGCTGTCCGGTGAAAAATTGATGTCGCCGGGGCCGCCTCGCTCCCCGTCTGGCGGAATATCGTAGTCGGCTTCCGGCGTGAGATCGCGCGCCGGTGAGCTACCGTCAACCGGCATGACGAAAAGGTGGCTGCGCTTGCCTTCGGACCAGTGATCCCAATGGCGGTAGAGAAGGTGGTCGTAAATGCGCGCCTTTACTTTGCTCTTTTCCTTTTCTTCATCGCGCTTGGCGTTGCACGCTTCGTCTTTGCAATCCACATAAACAGACGATGTGAAGGCGATGCTCTTTCCATCCGGCGCCCATTTGAACACATCGGCTCCCGTCGAAAGCTGCGTCAGCTTTTTCGCTTCGCCTCCCTCCATCGAAAGCAAATAGACCTGGGAATTGCTGTCGCGCGCGGAAAGAAACGCCAGCGCCTTGCCATCGGGCGACCATAAGGGAGAAGTGTCGCGGCCGCCCTGGGTCACTTGGATGGCTTCGCCGCCCGCTGCGGGGATGATCCAGATATTGCTGACGCCGCGGTTCAGCTCCATGTCCGGCGTGGACACCGCGTAGGCCACCCATTTGCCGTCGCGCGAAACCTGCGATCCTTCGACGCGATGCATTTTAATCAGATCATCAAAGGTGATTGCGTGTTTCGCCGGCACCGGTGCCTGCGCTTGTGCATGTACGGCCAGAGCTACGCCCAGCGCGATGGCCAGAATTCCACTGCGCCTTACTATGCGATTCCTCATTGTTCCTCCACCCCAACGGCGATTTTCCCCGCAATTCCCAAAACATTGCATGATGTCACGATTGCACGGCGAATCCAAGGCGCACAGCCGAGGAAACGGCCTGCCACGTGAAATTGGCTAGTACGTCTTCGATAGGCTGACCGGAGCCGCCTTCATGCGCGCAATATCGCCCAGCACGTCGCTCTTTCCATTGATTGCTTCGAGGTGCGGATTGCGCTCACCGCCGTGATAATCGATGCGGTAGGTCTTGTAGTAATCGGCGCTTTCGGCGAGCAACTCGATGGGTTCTTTATTGTCTTTCGCCAGTTGAATGGCGCCGTGCAAAACTTCCGGCGACCACTTCCGGCCGTTCACCGCCACCAGATGCATCCCCGGCGCCAGCCCCGCCTGATCCGCCGGCGAGCCGGGAATCACATCCATGATGCGGTCGCCCTGATCACCACCGGGTGCGTGCACGTCAAAGCCCAGTGAAAAGCCGTAGCCGGCCACTTGGGCGACGATTTCTTCCGCCTTCTCGTGCTCGTTGGGAATATCCGTAAACACCACTTTCCAGCCAGAATTCTCCAGCCCGCCGAGGGGCGCGCCCGGCCCGTGTGAGCGGAGGCGCTCGGTGAAAAATTCCCGCCAGTCGTAGGGCACAACCTCGTTCATCCCCGCCACGACATCCTCGAACGTGTAGGGCACGACTTTCGGCCCGGTATTTTCGCCACCATGAAATTTCCGGCAAAAATCATCGAGCGATTTCTTGCCTCGGGTTTCCCGGCGGATAATCGTATCGGCCTCCAGCCAAATCAGGGTGCTCTCGTCGTAGTAATCAATGCTGCGGCGCCGCGAAGCTCCCGCCACCGGCGCGCCGTAAAGGATCTGCGCGGAAATCGCCGTGTCCTGCAGATCTCGCCAGGTGCGTCCTGGCCAGTCATTCAAATACGCGGCGGTGGCCGCGAGATACTCGCGCAGCCGTTCCGGCGTCCAGAAGCCGCTGCGCGCCGCCAGCATCACTCCGAGATATTGCGTCAGCCCTTCATAGACCCAAAGCAGCTCACCTTTTAGAGGCGTCTGATAATCGGAAGCAACCAGGCCCGCGGGGCGGCGATACTTGCCGTTCCAGGAGTGCGTGAATTCATGCGCCAGCAGATCCATCTGCGTTTCGAGGACCTCGGGATCCAAGAACAGCGCTTCGGGCGCGCGATCATCGCTGGATTCGTGATGCTCCACGCCATCGGGAGGCATGACGTCGCTTAAGGAGAGCAGAAAATCGTAGCGGCGATAGTGGCGCGCACCGAACAGCGCTCCCGTCTCCGCCACTAGTTGACGCA